>JABLTH010004842.1_pt1 | contig 19650 bp, 18 predicted proteins | sample 7875711 | NCBI WGS metagenome assembly JABLTH01 (sample SAMN14941262, study PRJNA633318) | bioreactor metagenome | isolation source: bioreactor | place: China | collected 2019-03-05 | reverse complement strand
GGTGCATCTTGGCGATGTCGTCTTCCGTCAGTTTGCGTACGGCCTTCGCAGGCGCGCCCAGAATGAGTGTGCCGTCTTCGAAGACCTTGCCTTCGGTGACGATCGCACCCGCGCCCACCAGGCAGTTCTTGCCGATCACCGCGCGATTGAGTACCACCGCCTGGATGCCGATCAGCGAGCCTTCGCCGATCGTGCAGCCATGCAGCATGGCTTGGTGGCCGATCGTTACGCGGTCGCCGATGTTCAGCGGGCAGCCCGGGTCGGTGTGCAGCACCGAGCCCTCCTGCACGTTGCTGGCCTCGCCCACGGTAATCGGCTCGTTGTCGCCGCGGATGACGGCACCGGGCCACACGCTCGCGCGTGCTTTCAGCTCCACGCGGCCGATGACGGTCGCTTCGGGGGCCACATAGGCATTGGCGTCAATGGTCGGTGCAACATCGCCGAGTTGGTAGAGGGCCATGCGATCGGTCTCCAGAATCTGCGTAAATGGGGGAAAAGGGCGCGTCTTCAAGCTTGCCGGGCAAGGCAAGCCGACGCGTCGAATTAAAATGGCGGAAAGTCCAAATTGTACGCTGATGACCGCTCCCCAGCCTTGCCCCAAAACGCCTTCCGACACGCTGCGCCATGCTGCCTTGGCGGCCCTGTGTCTCACAGATCCAGCCAGCAAGGTGGACGCCACGCTGCATCTGGGCGAGCGCGCCAAGTGCGCCGACGACGCGAGCTGGGGTATTGACGAGGCCATTGCAGCACCCGAAAGCGGAGTCCCGGGCCGCCCAGACGCGCCGGTGCTCGTGCCGCCTTCAGAGGTTCCGCGCCGTCGTGCGATCGATACGCCACGGGGCCGGGGCGCGTTACTGCACGCGCTCGCGCACATCGAATTCAACGCCATCAACCTTGCGCTCGACGCCGTGTGGCGTTTTGCCGGGATGCCCGTGGCGTTCTACCAAGACTGGGCGCGCGTGGCGGCGGAAGAGGCGACGCACTTTTCGTTGCTTGCCGCCCATCTGGCAACGCTCGATTGCCGCTATGGCGATCACCCCGCCCACGACGGCCTGTGGCAGATGACGGAGAAAACCGCCGCCGATCCGCTCGCGCGCATGGCGCTGGTGCCGCGCACGCTGGAGGCGCGCGGGCTCGACGCCTCGCCGCCGATCCGCGCCAAGCTCGCCCAGGCGGGCGATATGGCCGCTGCGGGCATTCTCGACATCATCCTGCGGGACGAGATTGGCCACGTGGCGGTCGGCAACCGCTGGTACCGCTGGCTGTGCGAGCGCGCTGGCCTGGACCCCGTGCCAACGTATCGCAAGCTGGCCGAGCAATACGGTGCGCCGCGTTTGCGCGGGCCATTCAACCTGGAGGCGCGCCGCCAGGCCGGTTTCGACGACGACGAAATTGCCGCGCTGGAAGCCTCGTTCTAAGCGCCACGGCGTTGCCCATCCGCCGCTATAATCCCTAGAAAAAGAACGATCGTTCGATTTCTATTCGGTGACGGAAACCATGGACTCCACCACGCAGCCTCCCGCACGTAAGGCCTCAAGTTCGACATATTTGCCCGTGCGCGGTCTGCGCTACCACATCCGCGAATGGGGCGAGCCGGGGGCGCCCATCCTCTTCTTTTTTCATGGGTGGATGGATGTGTCGGCATCGTTCCAGTTTCTGGTCGATGCGCTGCGCGAGCGCTGGCATATCGTGGCACCGGATTGGCGCGGCTACGGCCAGTCTGCCCGGCCCACCGACGCCCCGGGTGTAGAGAGCTACTGGTTTGCCGATTACGTGGCGGACCTCGAAGCCATCATTGATCACTATCAGCCGGAGGGGCAGGTGACACTGGTCGGGCACAGCCTGGGCGCCAACGTGGTGTGCCTGTACGCGGGTATCCGGCCCGAGCGCGTGCGGCGCGTGGTGGATCTGGAGGGCTTCGGCATGTCGGCGTCGAAGGCATCGCAGGCGCCGCGCCGTTATGCGCGTTGGCTCGACGAGCTGAAGGACAAGCCGCGCCTGAACACCTACGCTACCGTTGAAGACGTCGCCGCGCGCCTGCAGAAGACCAACCCGCGCCTGCCGGCCGACAAGGCGGCATTTCTGGCGCAGCACTGGTCGAGCCAAAACGCCGAAGGGCGCTGGGAGATCCTTGGTGACCCTGCGCACAAGATCATCAATCCGCAGCTTTATCGGCTGGATGAGGTGATGGAAATCTGGCGCCGTGTTGCCGCGCCCGTGCTGCACGTCGAGGCCGTCGATTCGCCCACGCTGAAGGCGATCGCGGGCGACGTGCCGCTGGCCGAGTTCAAGACGCGCTTTGCGGCGTTTCCTGATTTCCGTGAGGTGCTGATTGCAGACGCGGGGCACATGCTCCATCACGATCAGCCGGAGCAGGTGGCCGCGCTGATTGAAGCGTTCTGCTTGCAGCGCTGAGCGGCAGGCTCGATGAAGAAACCGCTGTGCTGCGCCGGGCGTCGGCAGCATGCGCGGGTCGCGCGGCGCTTTCATGCTACGCACGGCCGTCTCGCGCGAAGAGCACGGTAGATGGCACGGTAGACAACGATCATTCGTGCTCCAACGTCGCCAGGTCGAGATAGCCTCGATACGCCGCGACCACGCCCAGTAACGGCACGCTGGCGCGTATGTTGAAGTGGAAGCGGTCACCGTCGCCGGATTCCTCGGCCAATACGGCCGGCCGCAGCCATGCTGGGCAGGGGATACCGAGGAAGCGCAAGCCTTGCAGGCGCATTTGCAACACACCGTGCTCTGCTTCGAGCGCAAAGAACAGACGCACCGCGCCGAGCCGCTCCGTGAGGCGCCCATGCCGCAGCGACAAGGTTGAGCGCATCGTGTGTCGGGGAAAATCGCGCGTCCAGGTTTCTTCCATGGCGGCGGTTTGGAGCGTGACCCGGATCGGGCCACGCGTCGGTGTCCGTGGCGTGCGAATGCACCATGCAAGCACCCGTGCGAGGCGCGAGGCGGGCGGTTCTGTTTCGACTTCGCCGTGCAGGGTCACCACGCCGGTCATTCGGTGGAATGTCTGCACGGCCGGCGCCAGTTCCGCATATCGCGCGCCAAGCACAGTTTCGTAGAGCGACGGCGCGCGCATGCGAGACCTTATTCCGCCGTTACATGCAGCTTCGTCTGCAGCCCCGCATCGTTGCTCGAATGCGTATGCACGAGCGTCTTATCCGGATTCGCGTAGCGGTATGCCCGGCGCAGCGCCATCGCCACCTCATGGAAGCCCGACAGAATCAGCTTCTGCTTGTTCGGATACAGCGCGATATCGCCTGCGGCGAACACCCCGGGGCGCGACGTCTCATACGCCGTCGTTTCGACCGTGATGCGGCCCGCGCGCATCTCAACGCCCCAGTTGGCAATGGGCCCAGGCTCGGAAACCAGCCCATACAGCGCGATCAGTTCGTCGCAGGGCAGTACGGTTTCGCCGTCGCGCCCGCGGATGGCCGCGCCGGTGAGCGTGCCGTCGGGCGTGCTGTCCAGGCGCGAAAGCATGCCGAGCACAAAATCCATTTCGCCGGCGGCGACGGCGGCGCGCATTTCAGCGACGCTCGCATCGGCGGCGCGAAAGCCCTCTCGCCGATGGACCAGCGTCACGCGTGCGGCCACCTTACGCAACGCGAGCGCCCAGTCGAGTGCGGAATCGCCGCCGCCTGCGATCACCACGCGCTTGCCCGCAAAGCGCGCGGTGTCGCGCACGGCATAGTGCAGATGGCGACCTTCCAGCGCGGCCGCTTCAGGCAAGGCCACGCGTTGTGGGGTGAACGCGCCGTTGCCCGCCGTGATGAGTACGGCGGCGCAGTCGAACACGTCGCCGGCGCTGGTGGTGACGCGAAAGCGCTGGCCGTGCCCGCTTTCCAGCGTTTCGACGGTTTCGGCGCGGCGGCCGCAGAGGATGGGGTAGTTGAACGGCGCACATTGCGCCATCAACCGGTCAACGAGTTCCTGAGCTGTGCACGAGACCAGCGCCGGGATGTCGTAGATCGGTTTTTCCGGGTACAGCTCCGTGCATTGGCCGCCCGGGCGGTCCAATGCGTCCACCAGCACACACGACATGCCCAGCACGCCGGCCTGGAAGGCTGCAAATAGGCCCACCGGCCCCGCGCCCACGACGAGCACGTCGATGCGTTGCTCCAAGGGCTGAGGGAGGTCGGCGGGGGCTGTGGCGGCGGAAGTCATGGCAAAGCGTCGAGGACGAAACAATGCGACCACTATAGCCCGCAGCAAGCGCCTCGCCGTGAACACCGCCACGGGCAGTCGGGTCTTCCGAATGCCGATCTTTAGTGGGGTGAGGCCCCCCGGTTGCGCGACGCAGCAGTAAAATGGCGGAATGCCAAACCTCTCCGCCGCCTCCGCCCGAAATGCCGATCTGCACTGCCATTCCACGGTGTCGGACGGCATGCTTGCGCCGCACGAAGTGGCCGCCCGTGCTGCTGCGCACGGTGTGACGCTCTGGGCATTGACCGACCACGACGAAGTGGGCGGGCAGGCCGCCGCGCGCGAGGCCGCAGCGGCGCTGGGCATGGATTACCTGTCGGGCGTAGAGATTTCCGTGACGTGGGCGGGGCGCACGCTGCACATCGTCGGCCTGGGTATCGACCCGGATAACGCCGATCTGGTGCAGGGGCTGGAGCGAACACGCTCCGGTCGCTGCGCGCGTGCTGAAGACATCAGCGCCGCGCTGGCCAAGCTCGGCATCGAAGGCGCCTACGAAGGTGCATTGCGCTACGCCGGCAATCCCGACATGGTCTCGCGCACCCATTTCGCCCGCTTCCTGGTCGAGCATGGACACTGCCGCGACATCCACGAAGTGTTTGACCGCTACCTGGGCGACGGCAAGCCGGGCTACGTGCCGCATCGCTGGGCGCGTCTGGCCGATGCGATCAACTGGATCAAGGGCGCGGGTGGGCTCGCGGTGATGGCGCATCCAGGACGCTACACGCTGTCGCTGGTCGAGCACGGCGCGCTGTTTGATGAATTCAAGGCGCTAGGCGGGGAGGGCGTCGAAGTCATCACCGGCAGCCATACGCCCGACCAATACGCGCTGTACGCCGATGTGGCCCGCCGTTACGGCCTGATGGCGTCGCGTGGTTCAGATTTCCATGGCCCGGGCGAGGGCCGTGTCGAACTCGGCACGCTGCCGCCGCTGCCTGACAACCTGACGCCGGTGTGGAGCCGGTGGATGTCCTGAGCGCGCGGCTGCCATGTCCCAGTTCTTCCAGATTCATCCGACTACGCCGCAAGGGCGCTTGGTTCGCCAGGCCGTGGAGATTATCCGTGCCGGTGGCCTTGTCGCGCTGCCCACAGATTCCTGCTACGCACTCGCCTGCCATCTTGACGACAAATCAGCCGTCGAGCGCCTGCGCCGCGTGCGGGGCATCGACGAAAAGCATCACCTCACGCTGATGTGCCGTGACCTTTCCGAGCTGGCCACGTTTGCGCGCGTCGACAACAAGCAGTACCGAGTGCTGAAGGCGGCCACGCCGGGGCCGTTCGTCTTCTTGCTGGAGGCGACCAAGGAGGTGCCGCGCCGGCTTTCGCATCCGTCGCGAAAGACCATCGGCCTGCGCGTACCGGAACACGCGATCCCCCTGGCGCTGATGGCAGAACTGGGTGAGCCGTTGCTCTCCGCCACGCTGCAACTGCCCGGCGATGACGAGCCGCTCAATGAGGCCGAGACCATTCGGGATCGGCTTGAAAAGCAGCTTGAACTCGTCATCGACGGCGGCCCGGCCCCGGCCGAACCTACCACCGTCATCGACCTGACGAGCGGCGAGCCCGAACTCGTACGCCGCGGCCGGGGCGATCCGGCCCGCGTGGGCCTGTAGGCGAGCGTTTGGTGCGCGCTTCGGTGGCGTCGTGCCGAGGCGCGCGCTTGCTACAATAGCCCGCCTATGGACCCCACACTGATCCAAAACATCGCGGTTTACGCGATTCCCGTCCTGTTTGCCATCACGCTGCATGAGGCGGCGCATGGCTATGTCGCCAAGCATTTCGGCGACGATACGGCCTATGTCATGGGCCGCATCGGCATCAATCCGCTGCGGCACATCGATCCGATCGGCACGATTGCGATGCCGCTGCTGCTGTATTTCGCCACCAAGGGCGCGTTTGTGTTCGGCTATGCCAAGCCGGTGCCCGTGCGCTTCGGTCGTCTGCGTGATCCGCGCTGGCATGGCATGTGGGTGGCGCTGGCCGGGCCCGCCACCAACTTTGTCCAGGCGATCTTCTGGGGTGTGCTGGCGGTTGTGTTCGCGGTAGGCGGCGTGAACGACCCGTTCCTGATCGGCATGGCGCGCGCTGGCATTCTGGTCAATATGGTGATGGCGGCGTTCAACATGTTTCCGCTGCCGCCGCTTGATGGCGGGCGCGTGCTGGCGGCACTCCTGCCGCCTCGGCTGGCGCTTGGCCTCTCGCGCATCGAACCGTTCGGCTTTTTCATCGTGATGGCACTGATCATTTCCAACGTCATCACCAATGTCTGGATGCGCCCAATCATGGCGCTGCTGTTTCAACTGCTGCAGTGGATCCTGAGTCCGCTGCAGATGCTGTTTTCCTGAGTCTTCAACTCCATTTCCCACATGTTTCCTGACCGCGTTCTCTCCGGCATGCGTCCGACCGGTGCTCTGCACCTGGGGCATTACCACGGCGTCCTGAAAAACTGGGTTCGGCTGCAAGCCGAGTACCCATGCTTCTTCTTCGTCGCCGACTGGCATGCGCTGACCACGCACTACGAGTCGCCGGAGGTGATCGCGGAATCGGTGTGGGAAATGTTGATTGACTGGCTGGCTGCCGGCGTCGATCCCACCCAGGCCACGCTGTTCATCCAGAGCCGTGTGCCCGAGCACGCAGAGCTGTTCCTGCTGCTCTCGATGGGCACACCGCTGGGCTGGCTGGAACGCGTGCCGACGTACAAGGACCAGATCGAGAAGCTCAAGGAGAAAGACCTCTCCACCTATGGCTTCCTCGGCTACCCGTTGCTGCAGGCCGCGGACATCCTGATTTACCGCGCCGGCTTCGTCCCCGTGGGTGAAGACCAGGTGCCGCACGTCGAGATGACGCGCGAAGTTGCCCGCCGCTTCAACTACCTCTATGGTCGTGAACCGGGCTTCGAAGAGAAGGCGCTGGAAGCGGCCAAGAAGCTCGGCGGCAAGCGCGCCAAGCTGTATCTGGAACTGCGCACGGCCTACCAGGAGCGCGGCGAAGACGAAGCCCTGGAGCAGGCCCGCGCGCTGCTGGCCGAGTCGCAGAGCCTCTCGATGGGCGACCGCGAACGCCTGTTTGGTTACCTGGAAGGCGCCCGCAAGATCATCCTGCCCGAGCCGCAGGTGCTGCTGACCGAGGCGTCGCGCATGCCGGGTCTTGATGGCCAGAAGATGTCCAAGTCGTACGGCAACACGATCCGCATGCGCGAGGACAAGGAAACTGTCGAGAAAAAGGTTCGCACCATGCCGACCGATCCGGCCCGTGTGCGCCGCACCGATCCGGGCGACCCGGACAAGTGCCCGGTCTGGCAACTGCACCAGGTCTACTCCGACGCCGACACGAAAGAGTGGGTGCAGAAGGGCTGCCGCAGCGCCGGCATCGGCTGCCTGGAGTGCAAGCAGCCTGTGATCGAGGGCATTCTGCGCGAACAACAGCCGATGCTCGAACGCGCCCAGAAATACATGGACGATCCGTCGCTGCTGCGCGCCATCATCGCCGATGGCTGTGATAACGCGCGCAAGGTCACGCAAGAGACCATGCGCGAGGTGCGCGAGGCGATGGGTCTGACGTATAGCTGATGGGCCGTTGATGTCTGCTGTCGCATTGGATCCGCACACGCTTGCTGCGCCGTCACCGTGGGTGGCACGGTGGGCGGCTGAACTACCGGCCGGCGCCTCCGTGCTGGATGTGGCTTGCGGCAGCGGCCGCCACGCACGTTGGCTTGCTGGACGCGGCCTGCAAGTGACGGGCATCGATCGTGACGCGGCAGCGCTTTCGGGCCTCGCGGGCATCGCCCAAACCATCGTCGCCGACATCGAAGGAAACCCGTGGCCGTTGCCCGCGGGGGCCACTTTCGATGCCGTTGTGGTCACGAATTACTTGCATCGACCGCTCTGGCCGCGCTTGCTTGCGTCCGTCGCGCCGGGCGGCCGCCTGATCTACGAAACCTTCGCCATCGGAAACGAAACCGTCGGGAAGCCGTCCAATCCGGCATTCCTGCTGGCGCCGGGCGAATTGCTCGATGCCGTGCGCGGCCAACTGCGGGTGATCGGCTATGAGGACGGCTTCCTCGTAGCGCCCCGAGAAGCTTACGTGCAGCGGGTTTGCGCGGTTCGCGAGCCGGCCGGGTCGGTTGCGCCGCGCTACGCACTTTGAAGTTGCTGAGGACGGCGGCTTACCCGTCTCTTGGCGGGTCCCAGATGTGGCGAATCCGTTCTGACGATCCGGTACAATCCGACTGTTTACGTTCACGTTTTTGTCTGCTTTCGAAACCATGATCCAGATTTCCGGCAGTCTCGTCGCCATCGTCACGCCCATGCACGAGGACGGCAGCCTTGATTTTCCGTCCCTGCGCAAGCTCATCGACTGGCACATCGCCGAAGGCACCGACGGCATCGTGATCGTCGGCACCAGCGGCGAATCGCCGACCGTGTCGGTGGAAGAGCACCGTGAGCTGATCCGCGTGGCGGTCGAGCAGGCCAACAAGCGCATCCCCATCATTGCGGGTACCGGCGGCAACTCCACGACCGAGGCCGTCGAGCTGACGGCCTATGCCAAGCAAGTGGGCGCCGATGCCTCCCTCCAGGTCGTGCCGTACTACAACAAGCCGACGCAGGAAGGGATGTACCTGCACTTCCGCAAGGTGGCCGAGTCGGTGGATCTGCCGGTCATTCTGTACAACGTGCCGGGTCGCACGGTGGCCGATATGACGGTCGAAACCATGCTGCGTCTGGCCGAAGTGCCGGGCGTCATCGGCGTGAAGGAAGCCACCGGCAACATCGACCGCGCGGCGCACCTCATCAAAGGCGCGCCGGCCTCGTTCAAGATTTATAGCGGGGATGACCCGACGGCCATCGCGCTGATGCTGCTGGGCGGCCACGGCAACATTTCCGTGACAGCCAACGTGGCGCCGCGTGCCATGCACGAACTGTGCGCGGCTGCCATGCGTGGTGACGTGGAAACGGCTCGCCGCATTCACATGCAATTGCTGTCGGTGCACAAGAACCTGTTCGTCGAGTCGAATCCGATTCCCGTCAAGTGGGCTCTCCAGGCCATGGGCAAGATGGAAGGTGGCATCCGCCTGCCGTTGACGCCGCTGGCACCCCAGTATCACGAGGTTGTGCGCGCATCCCTGAAGGATGCCGGGCTGCTCTCCTGATTGTTTCAAGGCCCCTTCCAGACGCTTCTGGGCCCTTAAGCCATCGTTCTCATCTGAAGGATCGCAAGTCAATGAAACTGCACCAAACCCGTCGCGGGGCTGTGGCGACGTCCGCTCAACTGTTGCTGGCCGCGCTGTCGGTTGCCCTGATTTCCGGTTGCGATACCGTCAATGAGGCGATGCAGCCGGACCGCATCGATTACAAATCGCAGGCCAAGAAGGGCCCGACGCTTGAAATCCCGCCCGACCTGACCGGCATCCAGGCTGATCGCCGCTATGCCGCGCCGGACACGGGCACGACCACGCTGTCGGCCTACACGTCGACGGCGCCCAAGGTAACGACGCCTGGCTCGGGCACCGACAACGTGCTGCCGGCCGTGTCCGATATGCGCATCGAGCGCGATGGCAATCAGCGCTGGCTGGTCGTGAAGACCACGCCGGATGCTCTGTGGCCGCAATTGCGCACCTTCTGGCAAGAGCTGGGTTTCCTGCTGGTGATCGATTCGCCCGAGACCGGCATCATGGAAACCGACTGGGCCGAGAACCGCGCGAAGATTCCGCAGGACATCATCCGCCGCACTGTCGGCAAGGTGTTCGATGGTCTGTACTCGACGTCGGAACGCGACAAGTTCCGCACTCGCATCGAGAAGGGCCCGAATGGCACGGTCGAGGTCTACATCTCGCACCGCGGTGCGCAGGAACAACTGGTCGGTTCGTCCAAGGACCAGACTGTGTGGACACCGCGTCCGGCCGATCCCGAACTCGAAGCCGAATTCCTCTCGCGCCTGATGCAGCGTCTGGGTGCCAGCAAGGAAGCCGCACAGCAGAAGCTTGCACAAACGCAGGCTGCGCATCCGGTGCAAGACGGCACGAAGGCTGAACCGGCCCCGCGTACCGGCCCGTCGCTGCTGACGCAATCGAATGGCCAGCCGGTTCTCCAGGTGCCGGAGCCTTTTGATCGCGCCTGGCGTACCGTGGGTCTGGCGCTGGACCGCGTGAACTTCACCGTGGATGATCGCGACCGCTCGCAAGGCGTGTACTTCGTCCGCTACGCCGATACGCGCGCCGAAGCCAACGCACCTGGCTTCTTCTCGCGCCTGTTCTCGGGCACGAAGATCGAAGACCTCAAGCGCGCCAAGCGTTACCGTGTGGTGGTGAAGGACGCAGGCACGTCGTCGACGGTGCTGGTGCAGAACGACGATGGCTCCGCGCAGACCGGCGACATCGGCAAGCGCATCCTGTCGCTGCTCGACGAGCAACTGCGGTAATCGGCATCATGCAGTACGGCTGCCTGGGTGGGCGATGACACTGAGATTCGCCAGCCTTGGCAGCGGCAGTGAAGGGAATGCGCTGCTCGTCGAATCCGCGAGCGGTGCGACGTGCACGCGCATTCTGCTGGATTGCGGATTCGGTATCCGCGAGACTGTGAGGCGGCTCGAACGCCTGGGCTGTACGCCCGAATCCCTCAACGCCATCCTCGTCACGCACGAGCATAGCGATCACGTTGGCAGCGCCTATGCGTTTGCCGCCAAATTCAATATTCCCGTCTGGACCAGCCACGGCACGTATCGCGCCACGGAAAAACTGCGCGGCGCTGACCGTGCGGCCGTGCGTTTCTGCCGCGCCGACGATATGTTCTGTGTTGGCGATCTGCAAATCTTGCCGTACACCGTGCCGCACGACGCGCGTGAACCACTGCAGTTTGTTTTCGATGACGGTGCGCGGCGCCTGGGGGTGCTTACCGATGCCGGCATGTTGACGGAATACCTCTGCACCCACCTGACGGGCATGCACGCCCTCGTGCTCGAATGCAATCACGACCGGGAGATGCTGGCCAATTCAGCCTATCCCTGGTCATTGAAGCGTCGTATCGGTGGGGATTTTGGCCACCTGGCCAATGACATTGCCGCCGCGATCCTCACTCGCGTGCGCCATGACGCCTTGCATACTGTCGTGGCCGCGCATCTGTCCAAGCAGAACAACACACCGCTATTGGCAGCTGAGGCGATCGCAGTGCCGCTGGGTGCCAGCGTTGGAGACGTTCCGATCGCGGATCAGGAAGAAGGGTTGCCCTGGCGCACCGTTTGAGTGCGGCAGGACCGATCGGAGCGCTTTGTAAGATTCAGAAACAACTTTGAATAACAGAGGGCCAGCGCGACTGCTGCCCGGATGCTCGAGCGCCAGTTTGCGCCCATAAAAAAAAGCCGACCCGAAGGTCGGCTTTTTTTGTCTCGCGAGAAACGCGATTATTGCTTGGCAGCCGGAGCCGAAGCAGCAGCGTCCGAAGCAGCCGGAGCAGCAGCGGCGTCCGAAGCGGCCGGGGCAGCCGGAGCAGCAGCAGCGTCCGAAGCAGCCGGAGCGGCCGGAGCAGCAGCGGCCGGAGCCGAGGCTTCCGGAGCAGCAGCCGGAGCAGCAGCTTCTTCCTTCTTACCGCAAGCAGCCAGAGCCACAGCAGCCATCAGCGAGGCGATCAGGAGAGACTTTTTCATTTTTTCGATCCTTAAACTGAATATGGAAAGCGGACAACAAAAAGGGCGATGAATAATTACCGGTAATTATCGCTCAGGTACTACACCTTCTTCTCTGCTGGCAGCCAAGCCGCACGAGGGCTGCTCGGCCTGCAAGCTAGCGTCGGATTATAGCGACCTTTACCTACCCTGTGTAGCCGAGTCGGGGCTGACGCACGTGCGATTCAGACGCTTTTGTAACGATCTGTTTCAATGCGGAATCATCGCTGTGCGGGGCCACCCAGCCTCAGCCAGCCTTCTTCGTACCATGCATGCAGCGTATCCATCAGATCCGGCAACCCGGTCGCCGCATCGACGGATGCCGCGCTCGCACGACGGGCGTCCGCCAACGCGGAAAGCCACGCAAGCAACGTTCCCGAAGGCTCGAACGTATCGCCGTTGATCCAGAATCGGTGCGCGTCATAGAGCGCCTGCGTGCGCGCGTCGAGCACGATACCTTCCTTGCGTGCCCGGGCTGTGAAACGGGCGAGCGGCAAACGGGGCTGCGTGACGAAGTCGACGTGATCCTTGGGCTCGGAAAGGTACGCGCCTAGGAACTCGCCGACGAGTTCAGGCGTCCAGCGCAACGCATTGAGTTTCTGGGCGAGGGTCTTGACCATGGCAGCCGGCAGTTCGCCGGGGTGCGCGGTGGGTTTTTGCTCGGGATCGGCGTACCGGCCTTCGAAGTTGGGATCGTCTTCCAGCGTTTGCGACAGGAAGCCCAGGAAGTGGCCGGCCAGTTCACGGTACGAGGGCGAGCGGAATCCGATGGAGTACGTCATGCAGTCTCCCTCGGCCACGCCATCGTGTGCGTAGTGCGGGGGCAGATACAGCATGTCGCCTGGCTCGAGCACAAATTCCTCTTCAGGTTGGAAGTTGGCCAGGATTTTGAGCGGCAGATCGGGCACGAGCGTGAGATCGTCCTGGGCGGAAATGCGCCAGCGGCGTTTGCCGTGGGCCTGCAACAGGAACACATCGTACGAATCGAAGTGCGGGCCGACTCCGCCGCCGTCGGTGGCGAAGCTGATCATCACATCATCGAGCCGCGCGTCCGGAATGAACCTGAAGCGCTGCATGAGCGCTTCAACCGCCGGCTCGACGAGGTTTGCGCCTTGCACAAGCACCGACCAGTTGCGCGTCTTGCGTGAAGGCAGCCGGCGTTCGTCGAAGGGGCCGTGGTTGAACGACCAGCGCCCGCGCGATTGCGCGATCAGGCGGGACTCGACGTCAGGGCGCTCCGCCAGGGCAAGGACACGTTCGGGAGATAGCGGAAAGTGCAGTGCACGCATCTCTTCCGGGGAAAGTGCCTGCCGGATCAGCAGAGGCTTTTTCTGCCAGTGCGTGCGCATGAAATCGCGCGGCGACAGCCCGCCGAGGAGTTGCGCCGGCCGCTCGAGCGGAAGAGCGGGTTGGACGCCGCCATCGGCAGCGTATAATGGGACTTCGTTCATGGAGTGCGCAATTGAAAATCGCGAAGAATACGGTGGTGTCGGTGGCTTACAAACTGTCCGACGCGCAGGGCAACGTCATCGAGGAATCCGATGAGCCGATGGTGTACTTGCACGGCGGCTATGATGGCACGTTCCCCAAAATCGAGGAAGCGCTGGACGGCCAGGAGCAAGGCTTTGAGACCAAACTGCAGCTCGAGCCGGACGACGCCTTCGGTGACTACGATCAAGAGCTGATCAAGATCGAGCCGCGTGATCGCTTTCCGGAACCGCTTGAAGTCGGCATGCAGTTCGAGGGCGTGCCCGAAGATGGCGACGAGGAAGACGCCATCGTCTACACCGTCACCGACGTGGCGGAAGACAAGGTTGTTCTGGACGGCAATCACCCGCTGGCCGGCATGGCGCTGCGCTTCGAACTGAAGGTTACGGAAGTTCGTGAAGCCACGGCAGAAGAAATCGAGCACGGCCATGTGCACGGTGAAAACGGCCTTGAAGTGGTGGACGAGGACGAAGACGACGACAAGCCGCACACGCTGCACTGATCGGCAAGTCCATCGAGATGCAAGAACGGGAGCTTCGGCTCCCGTTTTTTATTGCACCGGCGCTGGCGTGATTTCCGGCGCCGGGGCAGGGGTGTTGTCGAGGCGACGGCTGCGGAGATGAAACAGCGGCGAGTGGCCTGGTGTGACGGACACTTCCAGCCAGCGATCCAGCACTGGCGAACCATAGGTCCGGGCGCGCATCACGTGCGAGTCCGGGCGGCCATTTTCGTCCTTGAGCGGACGGTCGAGCATGAAAGTCTGGCTGGCGCCGTGGATCAGGAGGACGGCGCCGTCGTAATCGCGCGTGAGCGTTCGCAACTGGCGCTTCAGTGCGAGGTAGCCGTCATGCGAGCGCCGCCGAAGCAAGCCGTCGAACAGGTTAGGCGCACGACGCCGTTCCCATCCGTCTTCAAAGAGCGGGTCGGCCTGCATCATGATCACCACGCCGGCCATCTTGCGTTGGCGCGCGACGGCAAAGGCGCGTGCTAACCATTGGCGATTGGCTTCGAGGCGATCTTCGTATTCGCCGTTGCGTCCGCCTGCGATCTTGTAGTTGTTGTTGTCGCCGGGCACGTTGAGGGTGACGAACAGCACGTCATTCATCGTCCAGCGTGTGTTTTCGCGGTAGCTGCGGAACTTGGCCTGATCGGACTGGCGCATGACGGTCATGGCGCGCTGGCCGAGCGTGTTGTCGTCCGGGTAGAACAGCTCGCGCAGGCGCAACAGGCGCTCCACCGGGTCGAAGCCGCCGGCGGCGGGGCGTTGGCAGTCGCTCCAGTCGTGGTCGCCCGGGATGTAGATGACCGGGGCGATCAGGCTGTCGAGCAGGTCATGACGTGCTTCGAGCAGCGTGTCGGAGCACGATTCATCCCGGCCCTTGAGGTTGCCCAGATGGACAACAAAGGCCGGATGTTCGGCGTCGATGGCGTCCAGTAATGCATGCGCAGGGGCGACATCTTCAGCGCGCTCGGGCACATTGCCGATCACCGTGAAGGTGAAGGCGGCCGGCGCGTCAGTTGCAGGCTTCGTGCTCTTTGACGCGGCGGGCGCAGCCATCGGCAGCAGCATCGCCAACGTTATGGCGATGCATTGGAGCGTGCGGAAAGCTGCGCCGGGCCGGATCATCGGAATCAGGCGGATGGGCTTGCCAGCGCCTTGAGACGGTACAACGCGTCGAGCGCCTCGCGCGGCGTCATGTCGTCAGGGTTGATTCCGGCGAGCGCATCCGTCAGCGCGCTGTCGGGGGCTTCATCGCTGGCATCGTCTTCGTCGTCGATGGGCGTTTCGGCGGCGAGTGCGAACAGGTCGAGCTGGGGCGTGGCGCCGGTGTCGGCGGAATGCTGCTCCAGCCAGGCGAGCCGTTTGCGTGCGGCACGAATGACCGGCTGCGGCACCCCGGCCAACTGCGCGACCTGCAACCCGTAGCTTTGGCTGGCCGGACCTTCCTGCACGGCATGCAGAAAAACGATGCCGTCACCGTGTTCGACGGCGGAGAGGTGCACGTTGGCGGCCTGTGCAAACTCCTGCGGCAGTTGCGTCAGCTCGAAATAGTGCGTGGCGAATAGCGTGTGGCTGCGGTTGTGCGACAGCAGGTGGCGCGCAATTGCCCAGGCGAGCGCCAGACCATCAAACGTGCTCGTGCCGCGGCCGATTTCGTCCATCAGCACCAGGCTGTTGGGCGTGGCGCGGTGCAGGATGGCAGCGGCTTCGGTCATCTCGACCATGAAGGTGGAGCGCCCGCCCGCCAGATCGTCGGCCGCGCCGATGCGCGTGAAGATGCGGTCGATCGGTCCGATGACGGCTGCTTCCGCCGGCACAAACGCGCCCACGTAGGCGAGCAGCACGACCAGCGCGGTTTGCCGCATGAAGGTCGATTTACCACCCATGTTCGGGCCCGTGATCAGCAGCAGCTTGCGCGCCTCCTGCAGCACGCAGTCGTTGGCGACGAACTGTTCGACTTGTTGTTCGACCACCGGATGGCGGGCGCGGGTCAGTTCAATGCCGGGTGCATCCGTCAGCATGGGACGCGACCACGACAGCGCATGCGCACGCTCGGCCAGCGTCGCGAGCACATCGGCCTGCGCCAGCGCGGCGGCAATGCGCTTGAACTCGGCCAGATGCGGCAGCAGCTTCTGCAGCAGTTCCTCATAGAGCAGCTTTTCGCGCGACAGCGCGCGGTCTTGCGCCGACAAGGCCTTGTCTTCAAACGCCTTCAACTCGGGCGTGATGTAGCGCTCGGCGTTCTTCAGCGTCTGGCGACGCCGGTAATCGTCGGGCACCTTGGCGGCCTGGCCATTGGTGACTTCGATGTAGAAGCCGTGCACGCGGTTGTACTCGACCCGCAGATTGGCGATGCCGGTGCGCTCGCGCTCGCGGGCTTCCAGATCGACGAGAAACTGGCCACAGTTTTCAGAGATATCGCGCAGCTCATCGAGGTCTGGGTCGTAGCCTCGGGCGATGACGCCGCCGTCACGCACCATGGCTGCGGGCTCAGCTATCACGGCGCTCTGGAGCAGGGCGTGGGCGTCTTCGGGCAGGGTGAGCGCGGCGTACAGCTCGGCGAGCAGCGGCGCGGCATCGCTTTGAGGCAGCTCTTCGCGAATCTCAGGCAGGCGTGCGAGCGTGTCACGCAACGATGACAGGTCGCGCGGGCGCGCCGACAGCAACGCCAGTCGCCCGGTAATGCGCTCCACATCCGAGAGCGTGCGCAGCGTCATACGCAACGTTTGCCAATCGCTGCCGAGCAGCACTTCGATCGCCTGCTGCCGTGCTTGCGGCACTGCGCGATTCCGCAGCGGATGATGCAGCCAGTGGCGCAGCAGACGGCTGCCCATGCTGGTCGCGCAGGTGTCCAGCAGCGAGAACAGCGTCGGCGATTCCTGCCCACGCAGCGTCTCGGTCAACTCCAGGTTGCGGCGCGTGGCGGTGTCCAGGCCGATGAATTCGCTCTCATGCTCGACGGTCAAGCCGATCACGTGGCGCAGCGATTGGCCTTGCGTGGCCGCCGCGTAATTGAGCAGCGCGCCGGCAGCCGCCAGTGCGGCCGTCAACGTTTCCGCACCGAAAGCAACGAGGCTCGCCACACCGAGTTGTTCGCGCAGGCGGCGGGTGCCGGCTTCCACGTCGAAGTGCCAATCGGGCAGGCGCGTGCGGGCAACATCCACCTGGATGGTGTTCAGCGTTGCATCGTCGGCCAGCACTTCAGCAGGGCGGATGCGCTCGAGTTCGCGGTCGAGCTGGTCGGGGCTGCACTCCATCACGCGCAGTTCGCCGCCGACCAGGTTGAGCCACGCCAGACCGATCAGCGGTGCCGAGCCACGCTTGCCCGGTAAGTGCGCGATGGCCAGTAGGTGATTGTTGACCTTGTCGGAGAGCAGCGCGGCGTCCGTCAAGGTGCCCGGCGTGACAACGCGCACCACCTTGCGCTCGACCGGCCCCTTGGTCGTGGCCGGATCCCCGATCTGCTCGCAGATCGCAACGGATTCGCCCAGCTTGACGAGCTTGGCGAGGTATTGCTCCGCAGCGTGGAACGGGATGCCCGCCATGCGGATCGGATGCCCATTTGAGCTGCCGCGTGCGGTGAGCGTGATATCGAGCAGGCGCGAGGCTTTTTCGGCGTCTTCAAAGAAGAGCTCGTAGAAGTCGCCCATGCGATAGAAGACAAGCGTGTCTGGATGCCCAGCCTTCAAGCGAAGGTACTGTTGCATCATCGGGGTGTGCTTGCTTAAATCCTGCTCCGCAAAGTCTTGAGTTTTCTGGCTAACTGCCTGAGAGCCCTTGCTGGGCATGGGTTCTTTGGCGGTGCCCGAGTTTTCTTGGATAACGTCTACACTCATCTTCGCTCGCCTACACTTGGCGTTTCAGCGTAGCTTTTTCACGTATCATGCCTCGATTCCTACGCCGACCCTTCGGGGTGGAGTAGCGGCAAAACCTACGCTGAAAAAAGCTACGCCATGTATTTCGATGCACGTGCCGCCAAGGCCTTGAAACCTGGGCAGCATCTGACTCTCGACACGCAGCCCGGGCTGCGCCTTGTCTGCAGCGCTACGCGGCGGACCTGGATCTACCGATACAAATCTCCCGTTGATGCGCGCATGCGCCAAGTGAAGATTGGCGAATGGCCGGCCATGTCCCCGGCAGCTGCGATCGTCGAATGGGAAAAGCTACGCCAGGCGCGCGATAGCGGCCGCGACATTGCAAACGAACGGCGCAATAGCCGCACAACGGCGCGGGCGGTCTCAACCGGCGAAATTGTACCGGACCATATTCCTTACACGGTCCGGCGCATGTGTGACGACTACCTGGTCGGGCACGTGGAGCGCCATCGCGCGCTCAAGGGTGCAAAAGAGATCCGGCGGATGTTCGACACGATGCTCGAGCCGATTGCCCACATGCTGCCCGAGCAGGTAACCCGGTCAGTGGCATTTGACCTGATCAATTCGTACGCCCACATCCCCACGCAGGCAGGCAAGCTCCGGACGGAGTTGGGGGCGGTCTGGACGTATGGCCATGACTCTGGGCGGCTCGGCGAGCGGGTGCCCAACTGGTGGCGCGAGGTGATGCGCGGTCGCCTTCGCAGCGTCGGTCGACGTATTCAGGGCAAGACGATGGGCACGGCGAAGCGCGTGCTCACCGATGCCGAGGTGGGCGAGCTCATCCGGTGGCTCCCCAATTTCCCAGCGTTGATCGACGACGTATGCACGCTCTACCTCTGGACGTGTGCGCGGGGCGCCGAGATCGTCAGCATGGAGGCAGAGGAGATTTCGGAGGAAGCGGACGGCCTGTGGTGGACTGTGCCGCACGCCAAGACCAAGAACGTTAAGAACGAGGGTGCTACTGATCTGCGGGTGCCGCTGGTTGGTCGTGCAGAGGCGGTCGTGCGGAGGCGCTTGGCTGTGGCGGGCCGAGGTTACCTCTTCCCGTCACAGTCAGGTGGTCACACAGAGCAAAAGGTGATCAGCCACGGAGTGTGGCATCGCATGTCCTACTGCAAAACGCACCCGCAGCGGGAGCGTGCGCGGCTGCCAGTGGAGTACTGGGCGCCACATGATTTGCGACGGACAGGGCGGACGATGTTGGCAGCGCTCGGCTGCCCAATGGAAGTTGGCGAATCGATCCTTGGGCATATGCTCCCGGGCGTCGAAGGTGTGTACAACCGGCACACCTACGACCGGGAGCGGCGAGAGTGGCTGCTGAAGCTTTCCGCCCATTTGGAGAGGTGCGCGGCCCTGCCGAGCCGCTAGCCGCGCCGGCTGGTGTTCTTTGGGGGCAGCAGGTCGGAGACCGGGCAGCCCTCCGCCCACTCCTGCACCTCACGTAAGAGCCATCCAACGCGACGCGCGGAGATCTTGCGCGGCTTTGGAAAGGCTTCTTCGCGCACCAGTTGCTGGACGCTTGTCTCGGAGAGCGATATCGCGGCCGCGACTGACTGAAGATCAAGATAGATGATGGGCCTCATAATTCGCGGCCCTCGGCTTGCACGAGGGGCCCGGTCTGCTGCTGAACCATTTTGTCGGCGTCAACAGAATGGTCGGTAACAACCGCCTCGGCGTTCTGTGTAGGGCTTCGTGTAAGCGCGGACGAGATCTGCAGCAGTGCCGTCCGATACCGCCCCATCGTTTGGAACGTAGCGGCGAAGCCGTCATCCGCGATCAGTGCGCGCAGCTTCGTAAGGTCCGTTGACCCGACCGGGGGATTGAGCGTGCTTTCCTTTGGGATTTCCGTGGCCGACATCACAACGCCCCCCGCTTCGGCCGAACAGCGCCGTTGATCTTCTGCATACCCATCCG
>JABLTH010007246.1_pt1 | contig 19660 bp, 18 predicted proteins | sample 7875711 | NCBI WGS metagenome assembly JABLTH01 (sample SAMN14941262, study PRJNA633318) | bioreactor metagenome | isolation source: bioreactor | place: China | collected 2019-03-05 | reverse complement strand
TGAGGGGTTTCTGTCGGGCCACTGTCGGAGTTCCGTAGGTGCGTTTTAAGGGAAGCGTGAGCAGGACAGCGCTCGTGCTGCCCCATGGAATATCGATCGCTTGCGGTGGTTCGATGCTTGCAACGCGCCCGATTGCCCGGCGCGCAGGTGCGTCAAACTGCCGATTATAACCGGGTTTCTTGGCAAATCAGAGCCCTGCGGGCCGGCCGGGGCAGGCGATTCCCGTTCAGGTTGCGGTCCCACTGTCCAGCAGGTCTTCGTAAAAGGCGCCGAAAGGCTCGGTGGGATGGGCGATCTGGATCTCCAGGACCCACCGCGCGGTTGCCGGAAGGCCCGGAAATTCGCCCAGCGTGCCGCCCCGGTGGACGGCGTGCGGGTAATCGCCGATACGGTGCCCCTTCACCGCGTGGTTGAAGCGCCAGCCCATGGCGGCGGCGCGCCCGGTCGCGAAGCGGTACAGCTCCGGTCCGTGCAGCTCCTGCTCGCGCCAGGCGGCGGCGACCTCGCCGAAAAGCGCCCGGGCGGCATCGGCGGCGGCCTGCCGCTGCGGAACGTGGCCGACCGTGAAGGTGTCGCCGACGTCGCCCTCGTGGCCGTCGAAGACCAGTCCGAGGTCGATGAAATAGCTGTCGTTCTCGCCCAGCCGCACGCCAGGCTCCGAGCGCTGGCGCCAGTTCTTGACGGTGTTGGCGCCGATTCGGATCAGCGTGGGATGCCAGATCCGGTCCACGCCGGCTTCGGCGAACACCCGTTCGGCCATCGCACGGGCTCCGGCTTCGTCGATGCCGGGAACCATCCGCTCGCGGATCGCCGCCAGCACCGCCCAGCTGCGTTCGCGGGCGCGTTCCAGCAGCGCCGGGTCGAAGCGCCGGCCGACGGCCTCGCGGTCGGGGGCGGCGTCCATTTCAGCCTGCGGCCAACAGCAGGCCCAGGCCCAGCACCGCCGGGGCCGCCTGGATCCAGAGCACCTTGCGGGTGGCGGTCAGCCCGCCGTAGAGGCCGGCGACCAGCACGCAGCCGAGGAAGAACGCCTTCACATGCAGGCCTTCCGCACCGCCCAGCCACAGGCCCCAGGCCAGGCCCGCGGCGAGAAAACCGTTGTACAGCCCCTGGTTGGCCGCCAGCACCTTCGACTGCTGGGCGAATTCCGGGGTCAGGCCGAAGGCCCGCCGACCGGCCGGCCGGGTCCACAGGAACATCTCCAGCACCAGGAACCACAGGTGCAGCAGGGCGATGATGGCGATGACGACGGAGGCGGCGAGGGCCATGGCGTGGAACCGGCAGCGGACGGCCGGGCAGTGTCGCAAGCTGGCGCCGGCGGCGGCAAATCCTCCGCCGGCGGTGGGACGGTCGGTCAGGCGGCGCGGAAGGTCACCACCAGCACGTCCCGGTGGGCCGGCTGGGTCGGATCGAGGGCGGTCACCGGAGTCACCCCGTGGAACACGCGGGCGTCGTCGACCAGGGCGGCGTCCAGCGGCCGGGTCAGGGTGAAACTGCCCAGCTCGGCGCCGTCGGGCGCCAGGATGGTGGTGGTGCCGCTGGCGATGTTGTGACGGTCGACCATCAGCACCAGCACGTAGTCCACGCCGTCCCGGTGCATGCCCTCGGGCGTCGGTTCGCCGGCCTGGTCCGGCAGCGCCTCGATGCGGAACTGGTGCACCTCCACGTGCCATCGCAGGGTCTGCGGAGCCAGCGCGCCGAACAGGTCGCGGCTGAACGCCAGGATCCGCTGCAGGCTGGGGCCGTCGGCAACCGCCGGTTCGATCGGCTCGAACCAGCGCTGGATGTCCCCCTGCAGGCGGTTGTAGGCCAGGCTCTGGAAGTGCGGCTGGTGCGGCTGGCGCCGGATCGCGCCGTCCTCGCCCGCGGCAAAGGTGGCGTGCCTTCGCCGCCGGTGACGCCCCTGGGCGGCCAGGTAGGTGTCTGGCGCCAGCTCGTTCCAGCTGGCGGCGAAGGCCGGCCAGTCGGCCAGTGCGTCCGGTGCGCCCAGTAGGGCGCCGGTGATCGGGGCCTCGAGGAAGGCGAAGCCGTCGCGCTGCAGGCGTTCGCCCAGCGCGGTGAAGTCGGGGAGAGGGGGCATGCGCGAAAGCGTAGCAGCTGCCCGCCGCCATGGGCTTCGGCGGAGGCCGGTCCTGTCCGGGGTCGGGCGACGCCGCCTGCGGCAGCCGTGGGACCCGGTGGTTTCATCTGTACCGGATTTCTACATGATCAAATCGCATATGGGCGTATAGACGTCTATACGTCTGTTGACATGGTGTTGCCGACGTCGATACAGTCCACTCCACTCATCGAGACCGGCGGAGGGACAGGCCCTTTGATGCCGGGGCAACCTGCAGGTGCAAGCCTGCGACGGTGCCAACTCCTGCGGAGCGCCGAACGGCGCAACCGGTAGATGGGGTGTCGCATCGGGCGTCCACGGCGTCTGGCACGACAACTCGCTACGGCTCTCCGCAGGTGCGATGTCACAGGAGAGTCCGATGTCCGCCCAGCTCGCCCACATCCCCGCTACCGCGTCGGCCCAACCCCAGGCCGTCGCTGCGCCGTCGGCCCGTCCGTCCGCGCTCACCCGTCAGCGCAGCACGCGCCGCGTCACGTTCGAGCCCAAGTACGGCGGTGGCCGTCTTGGCGTCGAGGTCAGCTACCTGTGGTGTGGCGCGCCGGATGCGCCCACCGTGGTGGTGCAGGGCGGGATCTCCGCCAGCCGCGACGTGGTGGCGCCGGAAGGCGAGGCCGCCGGCTGGTGGCAGGCGCTGGTCGGCGACGGCCGGGCGATCGACCTGAACCGCTACCGCGTGCTGTCGATCGACTGGCTGAGCCCGACCGAGCTGGGCGCCACCGCCGTGTCCAGCGAGGACCAGGCCAATGCGATCAGCGCGCTGGTCGACTCGCTCGGTATCGGTCGCATCGCCGCCTTCGTCGGCTCGTCCTACGGCGCGATGGTCGGCCTGGCGTTCGCCCGGCGGCACCCGTGGCAGCTCGACCAGCTGGTGCTGCTGGCCGGTGCGCACCGTGCCCATCCGATGGCCACCGCCCTGCGCAGCGTGCAGCGCGGCATCGTGCGGCTGGGTCAGTCCTCGGGCCAGCTCGACGAGGCGCTGGGCCTGGCGCTCCAGTTGGCCATGACCACCTACCGTGGCAGCGAGGAGTTCGCCCGCCGCTTCGCCGGTTCCCCCGAACTGCGCGAAGACCGCTTCCACTTCCCGGTGGAGGACTACCTCGACCAGGCCGGCCGTCGTTTCGTCGAGCGTTTCGACGCCGAGCGCTTCCTGGCGCTGTCCGAATCGATCGACCTGCACGACGTGCCGCCGGAACAGGTGCCCACGCCGACCACCCTGATCGGCTTCCCCTCCGACCGGCTGGTGCCGCTGGCCGACCTGTGCGAGCTGCAGCGCCGACTCGCCGGGCCGGCCACGTTGGAGGTGGTCGAGTCGCCGTATGGCCACGACGGCTTCCTCAAGGAAACCGACCGCCTCGCTCCGCTGCTGCGCCAGGCGCTCCTGTAGGAGCCCGCTCGCGGGCGATGGCTTTTGCTCCTGATCGCGATCAAAGCCAAAAGCCGGGACATCGCCTGCGAGCAGGCTCCTACCACAGCAACGTGCCGCGTCCTTGATTGATCTTCCGGAGAGTTCCATGACCACCTCGGCCCCCAGCACCCGCGCCGTCCGCGCCGGCATCGAGTCGGACACCCAGCACGGCGCCATCGTGCCGCCGCTGCACCTGTCGACCAACTACAGCTTCACCGGCCTGGGCGGCAAGCGCGCCTACGACTACTCGCGCAGCGGCAATCCCACCCGCGACCTGCTCGGCGAGGCGCTGGCCGATCTGGAGCAGGGCGCCGGCGCGGTAGTCACCGCCAGCGGCATGTCCGCGGTGGCGCTGGCACTGGAACTGGTGCCGGCGGGCGCCACCGTGCTGGCCGCGCACGACTGCTACGGCGGTACCTGGCGCCTGCTCGACGCGTGGGCGAAGAAGGGCCGCTTCCGCGTGGTGTTCGCCGATCTTACCGATCCGGCCGCGCTGGCCGCCGGCCTGGCGCACCGGCCCGCGCTGGTGTGGGTGGAAACCCCGTCCAACCCGCTGCTGCGGATCACCGACATCCGCCACGTGGCACATGCCGCCCACACCGTCGGTGCGCTGGTGGTGGTAGACAACACCTTCCTCTCGCCGGCGTTGCAGCAGCCGCTGACGCTGGGTGCGGACCTGGTGGTGCATTCCACCACCAAGTACATCAACGGCCACAGCGACGTGGTCGGCGGCGCGGTGGTCGCGCGCACGCCGGAGCTGGCCGAGCAGATCAAGTGGTGGGGCAACTGCAACGGCCTCACCGGCGGCGCCTTCGACAGCTACCTCACCCTGCGCGGCCTGCGCACGCTGGGCGTGCGCCTGCGCCAGCACGAGGAGAATGCCGCGCGCATCGCCGCGCACCTGGCCGGCCACGGTGCCGTGCGCCAGGTCTACTATCCCGGGCTGCCCGAGCACCCCGGGCACGCGCTGGCCGCGCGCCAGCAGCAGGGCTTCGGCGCGATGCTCAGCTTCGAGCTGCACGGCGAGGTGGAAGAAATCGCCGCCTTCGTCGACGGCTTGCAGTATTTCTCGCTGGCCGAGTCGCTCGGCGGCGTGGAGAGCCTGGTCGCCCATCCGGCCTCGATGACCCATGCCGCGATGGCGGTCGAAGCGCGCCAGAAGGCCGGGATCGCCGATACCCTGCTGCGCCTGTCGGTGGGCATCGAGGATGGCGACGACCTGCTGCGCGATCTCGACGCCGGCCTGCGCCGCGCCGCCGCAGCCGGCAGCTCCAAACGCAAGGTGCGCGCATGAGCGCGGTGCACGAGGTCGAGGTGGTGGAAGGCACCGCCGTAGGAGCGCACTCTGTGCGCGACCGCACTTCAACTGCACCCGACAAAAGGCTGTCGCGCACAGGGTGCGCTCCTACAGCCGTGGATGCATCCGGCATTGCCATCGTGCTGCTCGGCACCGGAGTGGTCGGCGGCGCCCTGCTCAAGCTCCTGTGTACACCGGCCGCGGCGCGCATCCGGCTGGTCGCGGCGGCCAATTCGAAGCGCCAGCAGACCGATCCGGGGAAGCTCGCCAGCCGTCAGTTGCGCGAGCAGATCCGTACCGAGGGCGATCGGCGCGACAACGCAGCGCTGCTGGCCGCGCTGGACGCCAGTGGTGCCGCGGTGAAGGTCATCGTCGACGCCACCGCCAATGCCTCGCTGGCCGCCCGCCACGCCGAATGGCTGGAGCGTGGCTATCACGTGGTCACTGCCAACAAGGCGCTGGCCGGTGGCGAGCTGACCGGCTGGCGCGCACTGCAGGCAGCCACCGCGCCGGGCAAGGCGCATTACGGTGACTCGGCCACGGTCGGCGCCGGCCTGCCGGTGCTGTCCACGCTACGCCGCCTGCGCAGCTGCGGCGACGCACTGCTCACGCTGGAAGGCGTGTTTTCCGGCTCGCTGTCCTACCTGTTCAACCAGTACGACGGCAGCGTGCCGTTCTCCACGTTGCTGGGCGAGGCCCGCCGGCTCGGCTACACCGAGCCCGATCCGCGATCGGACCTCTCCGGCGAGGACGTGGCGCGCAAGCTGCTGATCCTCGCCCGCCAAGCCGGCTTCTCGCTCAACAGCGACGAGGTGGAGGTGGAAAGCCTGGTGCCCGAAGCGTTGCGCGAACTGTCCACCGACGCCTTTCTCGAACGTCTGGCCGAGCTCGATGCGCCGCTGGCCGCTCGTGCCGCCGAGGCGCGCGGGCGCGGCCACGTGCTGCGCTACCTGGCCCGGCTCAACCAGCGCGGCCACGCCCGCGTCGGCCTGGTGGAAGTGCCGTCGACACATCCTGCCGCGCGCCTGTACGGCACCGACAACCAGTTCGCGCTCACCACCACCCGTTACAACACCCAGCCGCTGGTGATCCAGGGGCCGGGTGCGGGCCCGGAAGTCACCGCGCAGGCGTTGCTGGGCGACGTGCTCGCGCTGGCCGGCACCTGAGCGCCGCGCGAGGCGGTCAATGCCCCGAGGTGCCGGCCGTGGCGTGAGCCGCGGCTTGCGGGCGCAGCAGCCAGGCGCCCGCCAGCGCCGCCGAGGCGGCTGCGCCCGCTCCGGCCAGGAACGCCCGGTGGTAGCCGCCATTGAGCGCGGCCAGGGGCGACCCGCCGGCGCCTGCGAGGGCATTCGTCTCGGCCGCCGCGAGGCTGGCGAGCACGGCCAGGCCCAGTGCGCCGCCCATCATGAAGGCGGTGTTGACCACCCCGGAGGCCAGCCCCGACTGGTCCGGCGCCACGTCGCCCATTGCCGCGAGCAGCACCGGGTTGAACGCAATCCCCGCGCCCAAGCCCAGCAGCATCATTGCCGGCAGCACGTCGATGGCGAAACGTCCATCGATCGGTGCGCGGGCGAACAGGGCAAGCCCGATGGCGGCCATCGCCAGGCCGGCGGCGAGCGGCCGGCGGATGCCGAAGCGCATCACCAGCCGCGCCGAGAGGCTGACCGAACAGATCGCCATCACCAGGTTCGCCGGCAGGAAGGCCAGGCCGACCCGGAACGGGTCGTAGCCGAGCACCTGTTGCATGTACAACGCCGAGAGGAAGAACCAGGCGAACATCGCCGCACACCACAGCACGCCGATCAGGCTGGCCACACTGAGGTTGCGATGGCGGAACAGGTCCAGCGGAATCAGCGGACTGCGCACGCGCGACTCGATGCCCACGAACAGCACCAGCAATGCCGTCGCAACAGCCAGCACGCCCAGTGTGGCGGGCGAGGTCCAGCCGGCCTCGTTGCCGTGGACGACGGCGTAGATCGCCAGGGTCAGCGCCAGCGTCACGCTGGCTGCGCCGGCCACGTCCAGCCGGCCTTCGAACGGCTTGCGCGTGCCCGGGACCAGGCGCAGCGTGGCCAGCGCCACGGCAATGCCGATCGGTAGGTTCACCAGGAAGATCCAGTGCCAGCTCAGCGTGCTGGTAAGCAGGCCGCCCAGCAGCACGCCGATGCTGCCGCCGCCGGCGCAGACGAAGCCGTAGATCCCCATCGCCCTGGCGCGATCGGCGGCCCCCGTGAACAGGTCCATGATCAGCGATAGCGCCACCGCCGACACCACCGCGCCGCCCAGCCCCTGCGTGGCGCGTGCCACCACCAGCATCAGCTGGGACTGCGCCAGTCCGCAGGCCAGCGAGGCCAGCGTGAAGGCGGCCAGTCCGATCAGGAACACCCGGCGGTGCCCGAGCAGGTCGCCCAGCCGTCCCGCCAGCAGCAGGCAGCCGCCATAGGTCAGCATGTAGGCGTTGACCACCCAGGCCAGCGCGGTCTCGGAGAAGCCGAGGTCGGCCTTGATCGACGGCAGCGCGACATTCACGATCGTGGTGTCCAGCACGATCATCAGCACCCCTGCGCAGAGCACGTAGAACGCCAGCCAGTCGTGTCGGGCGGGTGCGGCAGCTGTCATCGGGAGGCTCCTCGGATCGTGGTGGGTCGGGCCGCTTACGGTTCCTGGATCGCCTCGACCTGGATGCGCAGTGTCACGCCCATGTGGAAGCCGTAGTCCTTGCCGGCGCTCATGCCGTAGGCATCGCGCTGGAACGTGGCGAAGGCGTCGGCGCCGCACACCTCGCGCTTGAGCAGCGGGTGCGGCATGCACTTGAAGCTGCGGATCGCCAGGGTGAGCGGATGGCTGACCCCATGCAAGGTGAGCGTACCGTCCACGCGCGTGGGCGCGCCGTCGCGGAAGCCGGCCAGGTGGCCGGTGTAGTGCGCCTCGGGCCACTTCTTGGCATCGAACAGTTCCGGCCCCTGGGCCACCGCGTTGAGCTGGTCCTGGCCGAAGTCGACGCTGTGCATGTCGACGACAACGTCGACCGTACCGGTGTGCTTCGCGCGGTCCATCGTCACCGTGCCCCGGCTGTGGTTGAACTTGCCTCGCCAGGTCGACAGTCCGCCAAGGTGATCGGCCTCGAAGCTCGGGTAGGTGTGGTCCGGATCGATGCGGTAGGTCACCGGAACGGCCGCGACCGGGGTGGCGACGGACAAGGCGAGCGCGGCAAACAGCACGGCATGGGACGGGCGAAGCGGCATGGAGGGACTCCAGAGGATGGGTTCGCCGTAACGACGGGTGGCGGTTTATCGCTTCGACATGCTGCCAAAAAAAACGCGCGGCCGGAGCCGCGCGTCTGGGTCGAGCCCTGCCGCCGCGATCAACGGTGGCCGGTCGCCTTCTCCACCTCGTCCTCGTCCGGCGGGATCTGCAGATCGTCCGGATGCGCGTGGGCCTGGCTGCGCTCGGCGACGATCGACGGCGTGCGCCAGCCCGACTTCACGCCCCACAGGAAGAACACCAGGCCGATCACCGCCACCAGCGCCAGGTCCCAGCCGTAGGGGATGTAGCCCATGCCGCCGAACTTGGCGCTGCCGAACTTCGACACCACCGCCAGGGTGACCAGGTAGGCGATCAGCCACCAGGCGCCCTTGAGGTGCGCGGCGAAATCCATCCAGCCATGCTTGGCCTGGTAGTAGAAGTACACCGGCAGCGCCACGACCATCAGCAGGATGATCTCGCCGGTCAGCGGCCATTTCGCCCAGTACAGCAGCTCGGCCGACATGATGAAGGCGATCGCAGCGATGATCGGCAGCCCGGCCAGCCGGAACGGACGGTGCAGCTCCGGCGCGGTGCGGCGCAGGGTCATCACGCTGACCGGGCCGGTCAGGTAGGAAATGATCGTCGCCACCGAGATCACCGCGGCCAGCGAATCCCAGCCGCGGAAGAACAGCAGGAACATGAACGACACCGCCAGGTTCAGCCACATCGCCGGGCGCGGCACGCCGGACTTCGGATCGATCCGGCCGAAGATCGCCGGCAGGGTGCCGTTGCGCTCCATGCCGTAGATCATCCGGGCGGTGGTCGCGGTGTAGGTCATGCCGGTGCCGCTGGGGCTGACGAAGGCATCGGCGTACAGCAGGATCGCCAGCCAGTTGAGGTTGACGATCACTGCTAGCTCGGCGAACGGCGAGCTGAAGTTGATGCCCTTCCAGCCGGCCTTGGCCAGCAGGTCCGGCGGCACCGCGCCGAGGTAGGCGATCTGCAGCAGCACGTACACCACGGTGGCCAGCGCGATCGCGCCGATGATCGCGAACGGGATGCTGCGGCCCGGGTTGCGGGCCTCGCCGGCCAGGTTCACCGGGCTCTGGAATCCGTTGAAGCTGAACACGATGCCCGCCGTGGCCACCGCGGTGAGGATCGCCGCGAAGTCGTTGGCGTGGCTGCCGCCGGCCGCGCCCACCGCGAGGTTCTCGCTATGGAAGCCGCTGGCGATCAGCGCGATGCCGGTGGCCGCCGGGATGATCAGCTTGACGATGGTGATCAGGCTGTTGGAGCGGGCGAACAGCTTCACGCTCCAGTAGTTGAGCAGGAAGTAGACGATCACCAGCACCGCCGCGATCCCTAAGCCCAGGTGGCTCAGCTCGCCGTGCTTGCCGGGGACCACGTGGTACAGGTCCTGTGCCCACTGCCATTTCCAGCCGGCCATGTACTGCACCGAAGCCTCGGCCTCGACCGGGATCACCGAGACGATCGCGATCCAGTTCGCCCAGGCGGCGATGAAGCCGACCAGCGAGCCGTGCGAGTAATGGCCGTAGCGCACCATGCCGCCCGACTCGGGGAACATCGCGCCCAGCTCGGCGTAGGTCAGCGCGATCGACAGGATGATCACCGCACCCAGCACCCAGGCCCAGATCGCGCCCGGGCCGGCCAGCTTGGCCGCGTTCCACGCACCGAACAGCCAGCCCGAACCGATGATCGAGCCCAGGCCGGTGAACATCAGGGCGAAGGGTCCGACGTCGCGCCGGATCGCGTTCTGGTTTGCCATCGAGAAATCCCCACGTGGCGCGGTCCGCCACGGTTCAAAACGACGATAGTGGCAAAGTGGGCCGGGGCTGTCACGTCGCGGCACGGCGCAGTTCCGCAGGAAGCTTCGTCGCCGCTCGGGCAAGATGGGCGCCTTGCCCGGAACGATGGTCCGATGCTCGACGAGGTCCGCAAGCACACCACGAGGCGCCTGGCGCGCAGCCTGCTGTGCTGGCTCGCAGCTTGTGTCGGGCTGTGCGCCGTCGGTGTGCTGGCGGCCGCGCCGGCTCCGCCGGTCATGCCGGCGATGACCGAGCGGGCGGTCGATCTGCAGCAGTTCACCCCGGAGCAGGGGCTGGGCAGCCTGGCGGCCAACGTGCTGCTGCGCGACCGACAGGGCGTGCTTTGGGTCGGCACCGAGCGCGGCCTATACCGTTTTGACGGCGTCGGCTTCCAACCGGTGCGCACCTCGGTGGACCCGCTCGACCTGGCGGTGGACGATCTGTACCTCTCGCCGGCCGGGCGGCTGTGGGTTGGCACCCGCCGGCAGCTCTACGTCTGGGATGGCAGTGACCTGCACCGCGTCGCCGACCTGCCGGTGGACGACCTGCACCGCATCGCCGGCGACGGCGGCGAAGGTGTCTACGTGCGCCACCAGCGCCAGCTCTGGCACGTGACTGCCGATGGCCGGGTGCAGACGGTGCACTGGCCACAGGCGCTTGCCGCCGGTGCCCTCACCGATGGGCCGTTGTTGTGGCTGGATGGCAGTCTGTGGACCAGTTGCGGCGCGGCGCTGTGCCAGCGCAGCGGGAGCGTGACGCGCGTATGGGGTGCCGGCGATGGGGTGCCTGCCGACGACTGGATCACCCTGCACGCCTCGCCGGAGGGCGACCTGTGGGTCGGCGGCAACGGCCATCTGCTGCATCGGCGCGCAGGCGAGAGCCGTTTCGAAGCGGTCGCCGCGCCGCATCCGCTCGACGCGCTGGATCAGGACAGCGAAGGCCGCGTGCTGGCGGCCAGTGCGGGCGCGCTGTGGCGCTGGAGCGGAAGTGGCTGGACCGCGTTCTCCGACGACCGCACCCTGCAGCATGCTCACCTGCGTGATCTGCTGGCCGATCCGGCCGGCGCGATCTGGCTGGCCAGCGGCGGGCGGGGGGTACTGCGCTGGCGCGGCTACGGCCAGTTCCAGAACTGGACCACCGAGCAGGGGCTGGATAGCGCACCGACCTGGGCGATTGCCCGCGATGCCGACGGCTGGCTGTGGTTCGGCAACCAGCGATTGGGCAATCGGCTGGCTCCTGGTGCGGTAGCGCTGTCGCCATGGCCGGCCGCGCTGCAGCGCCCGGACTGGACCGATGCGATGGCGATCGTCCCTCACCGCCGCCAGCTGTGGATCGTGTTCAACCACGGGGTGCTGGTGCGCTACGACCTGGACAGTGGCAAGGCCCTGCAGGTGGCGACCGATCTCGGCTGGGCCAAGTTCGCGCTGGCCGACGTGCAGGGCCGGCTGTGGGTCGGCACCCACGGCATGCTGTGGCGGGTCGATGCCCCGGATGCCGCACAGCCCTCGGCGCAGGCGCTGCTCACCGGCCTGCCGCCGGATACCAGCTTCCTCGGGGCCGCGGTGGACGCGCAGGGTCGCGTATGGGTCGCCACCACGCACGGCCTGCTGCGATTCGCCGACGGCCGTTTCGCGCTCGTCGACCTGGGCCCGCACGAGCCGCCGGGTGGCTTCGCCGACGTCGCGGTGACTCCGGACGGCACGCTGTGGCTGGCACCGGTCAAGGGTGGCCTGTTGCGCGGAAAGGTCGGGCCGGCCGGCCGGATCGACGTGCGCGATGCCGGCGACCCGCTGCTGGGCGACACCGCGCTGTATTAGCTCGACGTCGATCCGGTCGGCCGGCTCTGGGCCTTCCACGATGCCGGCGTGGATCTCCTCGTGGACGGCCGATGGCGGCGGCTGGACCACAGCGACGGCCTGGTCTGGAACGACCTGGCCACCGGCGCCTTTCTCGCCGATGACGACGGCTCGATCTGGCTGGGCACGGCCGGCGGCGTGTCGCACGTGCTGCATCCAGGGCGCTTCGGTGCTGCCCGCCTGCCGCCGACGGTGTTGCTCGATGCGCGCTACGGCGACGTGCCGATCGCACCTGGCAGCGACGTCGCGCTGCCGTGGAGCCGGCACGCGCTGGCCGTCAGCCTGGCCCAGCCGGGCATCACCCATCCCGGCGAGCAGCAGTGGCAGTACCGGCTCGATCCGCCCGGCGCGCCGCCGCGCTGGGAGACCGCCACGACACCCTGGATGCGTTATCCCGCACTGGATCCGGGCCATTACCGCTTCCAGGCGCGAGTGTACGACCCGGCGCTGCGGGCCTACGCGCCACCGGTCGGTTTCGAACTGCTGGTGCGCCCGCCGTGGTGGCAGACCACGCTGGCCCGCCTCGGCTACCTGGTGCTGGCCGCGTTTGCGTTATGGGCAGGCTGGCGCTGGCGCCACGCGCGCCTGTTGCGCCATCAGGCCATGCTGGAGGCGATGGTGCGCGAACGCACCCTGGCGCTGGAGGAAGACAAGCGCGCACTGGAGGTGGCGCACCGGGCGCTGCAGTACGAGGCCAGCCACGATGCCCTCACCGGCCTGCTCAACCGCGGTGCGGCGATCGAGGCGCTGGAGCGCATGATCGGCGCGGAAGTACCGCCACGACGGCGCGTCGCGGTGGCGCTGATCGACCTGGACCACTTCAAGCGCATCAACGATACCTGGGGCCACCTCGCTGGCGACGCGGTATTGGTGCAGTGTGCCGGCCGCCTGCGCAAGCTGGCGCCGGAAGACGCCGCGCTGGGCCGCTACGGCGGCGAGGAACTGCTGGTGGTATGGCCGGGACTGGCCGCCGACGGGGACCTCGAGCACCTGTTCGGACCGCTGATGGAGGCGCCCTACCGCCACCGCGATACCGAGATGCGGGTGACCTGCTCGGTCGGCATCACCTGGGTGCGCGCCGGCGAGGACGTCAACGTCATCCTGCACCGCGCGGACACGGCACTGTACGAAGCGAAGGAGCGCGGACGGGCGCGCGTGGTGCGGGCGGACTGAGGCGTCCGCCCGGCACTCGATCACGTTCACCGCGAGGCCGCCGCGCTAGGTCCGGAAGTCTGCGGCATGCGTCGAAGCGCATGGCGCAGGCTTCGAGGGCGAACGGCGAGATGGCGGAGCGACCTCCCGCTCAGCACTCGATCACGTTCACCGCGAGGCCGCCCCGGGACGTTTCCTTGTACTTGTCCTTCATGTCGCGCCCGGTGGCGCGCATGGTCGCGATCACCTTGTCCAGCGACACGCGGTGCTTGCCGTCGCTCTTCAGCGCCATGCGGCTGGCGTTGATCGCCTTCACCGAGCCCATCGCATTGCGCTCGATACAGGGGATCTGCACCAGGCCGCCGATCGGGTCGCAGGTCAGGCCGAGGTTGTGTTCCATGCCGATCTCGGCGGCGTTCTCCACCTGGTGGATGCTGCCGCCGAGCGCGGCGGTGAGGCCGCCGGCTGCCATCGAGCAGGCCACGCCGACCTCGCCCTGGCAGCCTACCTCGGCGCCGGAGATCGAGGCGTTCTCCTTGTAGAGGATGCCGATCGCCGCCGCGGTAAGCAGGAACTCGATCACCCCGTGCTCGTCCGACTTCGGGCAGAAGCGGTGGTAGTAGTGCAGCACCGCCGGCACGATGCCGGCCGCGCCGTTGGTCGGCGCGGTCACCACGCGACCGCCGGCGGCGTTCTCCTCGTTCACCGCCAGCGCGTAGAGGTTCACCCAGTCCAGGATGGTCAGCGGGTCCTTCAGCGAGGCTTCCGGCTGGCGGCGCAGGTCCTCGGCCATCGCCGGCGCGCGGCGGCCGACCTTCAGGCCGCCCGGCAGTACGCCGGGCGAGCGCAGTCCGCGCGTCACGCAGTCCTGCATCGCCTGCCAGATGGTCAGCAGGCCAGCGCGGGTCTCCGCCTCAGGGCGCCACACGTTCTCGTTGGCCAGCATCAGCTGGGCGATGCTCAGGCCGTGCTGCTCGCACAGCTTCAGCAGCTCGTCGCCGCTGGAAAACGGGTAGGGCTGCTCGGTGGTGTCGGCGACGATGCGGTCTTCGGCCGCCTCGTCGTGGTTCACCACGAAGCCGCCGCCGACCGAGTAGTAGTCGCGCGTGGCCAGTTCGTTGCCCTGCTCGTCGTAGGCGGAAAAGCGCATGCCGTTGGTGTGGAACGGCAGTTTCTGGCGCTTGTTGAAGACCAGGTCGGCCTTCTCGTCGAACACGATCTCGTGGCGGCCGAGCAGGCGGATGCGGTGGGTCTTGCGGATGCGTGACAGCGTGTCGGGAATCGCGTCCGGGTCCACCGTGTCCGGGTGTGCGCCTTCCAGCCCCAGCAGCACCGCCTTGTCGGTGCCGTGGCCGCGGCCGGTCATCGCCAGCGAGCCGAACAGCTCGGCGCGCACGCGCGCCACGCGGTCGATCACGCCCTTTTCCTCCAGCCAGCGCTCGCAGAAGCGCGCTGCCGCGCGCATCGGGCCCACCGTGTGCGAGGACGAGGGACCGATACCGATCTTGAAGAGGTCGAAAACGCTGACGGCCATGGATGCGCTGCAGGAGAGGGGGGAAGGACCGTTATTCTAGGCGCTCCCGCCGGTCCGGCGTCTGTACGCCCGCGTGTGTTGATGAGCCACCTGATCCTCTACCAGCGCGACTACTGCCACCTGTGCGACATGGCGCTGGCGGTGATGGCCGAGGCGCACGCGCCGGATTTCGACAGTGCCTGGGTCGACGACAGCCCGCAGCTGGAAGCGCGCTACGGCACCCGCCTGCCGGTGCTGCACGACACCCGCGACGGGCGCGAGCTGGACTGGCCGTTCGATGCGGCGGCGGTGCGGAGATTTGTGGCAGCGTCCCCCGCGTAGCGTTGACGCGCCTTGCATGCGTCCAGGGCGACAACGCTCCGTATCGACGCCTTCGACACACGGCAGCGTGCAGGCTATGGACCTTCCTTCACCCAGGTTGCCTCGTCGTGAAAGGGTCGCGTCGCCTTGCGTGGATCGTATTCGTCAGCGTGCTGCTGATCATTCTGGCGGTCGGCCTGTACCAGGCCTCGCAGCACGAGGAGACGCGCCCGGAGACTGCGCCGGCGCCCGCGGCCTCCTCGCCGGGCTAGGTGCGGTCCGGCCTGGGCAGGTCTGGCCGGCCCACCGCTTCAGCTCTCCGCGCCGATCGGGTCCACCGCCTCGCCGTGCGCCAGCACGCAGGTAACCACGCCGGCGACCAGCAGCACGAAGGCCAGCGCCTCCAGCGTGGTCGGCAGGCGGCGTTCCCAGACGAAGCCGTAGATCAGCGCGAACAGCGTCTCGAACAGGATCATCTGGCCGACCAGGGTCAGCGGCAGCAATCGGCTCATGCGGTTCCACAGGGCATTGCCGGTGATCGAGGCGAGCAACGCCAGCGCCGCCGACACGCTGCCGAAGCGCAGCCAGTCGGCGGTCGCGTGATGGGTCGTATCACCGAGCAGGGCGAGCGGCACCAGGGCGAGCGCCAGCGCGCCGGTCACCACGCCGGTGAGCAGGCTCCAGTCGTGCGCGGAGACATCGTGCAGGTGCGCCAGCCAGCGGCTGTTCGACACCGCATACCAGGTCCACGCGGCGAGCGCGCCGGTGGCGCACAGCAGGCCGACCAGGGCGCGGGTACCCGACGCGAAGCCGCTGGGCAGCAGCGCTTGCCAGCCGATGCAGACTGCACCGGCGATGCACAGGATGATCGACGGCAGCAGGCGGCGCAGCGGCACCGCGCCGTGGTCCCGGCTACCGATCACGGTGACCGTCACCGGCAGGAAGCCGACCACCAGCGAGGTGATGGCGATGCCGCCCAGCTGCACGGCGCTGGACAGCAACACGAAATACACCACGTTGCCGACCAGCCCCAGCCCGGCCAGTCCGAGCCATTCGCGTCGCCCCAGCGCGGCGGTTGCCACCCGCCAGCGCGGCGCCAGCAGTACCAGCGCGAGCGCGCCGTAGGCGGTGTAGCGGCCGGCACTCAGTTCCAGCGGCGAAAAGCCGTGCAGCAGCGCCGGGGCGAGGAACACCAGCCCCCAGATCGCGCCCGCGGCCATGCCGTAGCCGATGCCGGCGGCGGTGCGTGAGGAGGTGGAAAGCGAAGGTCGGTTCATGTCTGCCAGCGTGGCGCAGCGTCGGCGCCCGGTCTTGTTCAGGGCTCGCCCCGGCTTTGCCGGGACGCCTGCGCGCGCCGCCGGTAGGCTGCAGGCGCGAGCCCGGTGGTCCGGCCGAACGCGCGGGTGAACGCGCTCTGGTCCGCATAGCCGCAGGCCAGCGCGATCTCCGCCAGCGGCAGCGGCGTGTCCGCCAGCCACCGCCGTGCCCGCTCGATCCGGCGCTCGGCCAACCACGCCTGCGGGGTGGTGTCGAGCTCCTCGCGGAACACCGCATGCAACCGACTCACGCTCAGCCCCATGCGGGCGGCCATGTCGGCAGCGGTCCAGTCGCGTTCCGGATGCGCAGCCAGGGTCGCCAGCAGGCCGGCCAGTCGTGACGTTGCGCCTGGTGCCGTGTGCTCGACCGCATCCAGCAGCAACGGTAGCCACAGCGCGGCACGCTGCTGCACGCCGTCGTCACCGAGGCTGGCCGCCATGTAGTCGATCAGATGCGCGGCCGCAGGGCCGACCGGCAGGAAGCGCCGCGCGGCCAGCCGTTCGAGTGTCCGCTCGCCCAATGACCGACCATCCACGTCGACCACCAGAAAGCGGTTCGCGATGCCGCTGGACTGGGCGTGCCGCGCCGTCGGCGCGACAAAGGCGGCCCGTGTCCGGTCCAGCCATGCGCCGTGGCCTTCCACGTCCACCTCCATCGAGCCGCCCAGCGGCAGCACCAACTGCGCGAACGCGTGCGTGTCCGCCGCTCCGTCCCGGCCGTAGCTGCGGATGGCGAGTGCGAGAGGCGGGGCGGACGACATGTCGGGCGGCGGGCAGGGAGGGCCGGCAGAGCATAGCCCGGCGGCACGCCGGGCCGCCGGGATTTCGCTCGACCGGATGCTCCGATGGGGTGCGGGCGGCGCATCTACTAAAACTATAGTTGACAACCCGGCTGGCCGGACTAGTATCTACTACAACTCTAGTAGATGAGGGTGGGTGGACGTCATGAAAATCTCTCTCACCGACCGCGAGGCCGACGTGATGCAGGCGTTGTGGGAGCGCGGCGCATCGACGGTGGCCGAGGTGCGTGAGCACCTCGCCGATCCGCTGGCCTACACCACCGTACTGACCGTGCTTCGCACGCTGGAAGCCAAGGGCTACGTGGGCCACGAGGAAGCCGGCCGCGGCCACCGCTTCTTCGCTACCGTCAAGCAGCAAGCGGCGCGCAAGAACGCCGTGCAGCACCTCACCGACCAGCTGTTCAAGGGTTCCACCGAGCTGCTGTTCTCGCACCTGGTCTCCGAGCAGAAGCTCAGCGCTGCCCAGCTCGCACGCATGCGCCAACTGCTCGCCGACCACGCGGACAAGGAGAAGCCGGAATGATCGCCTGGATGATCTACGCCACGCTGGTGGCGCTGGCGCTGAGCGCGGCTGCGTTCACCGCCGAACGCGCGGCACGGGTGCGCCGCAAGGCCACGCGCTGGGTCTGGCTCATGGCCATGCTCGGTTCGCTGGCGCTGCCGGCGCTGATCTCCTCGGTGACGCTGCGCTTGCCCGGCATGCTGCAGTCCGGTGCCATGCCGCCGCCGGTCGTCCTGCGCGACGCCACCTCCATTCCGATGCCGGTGCTGTTGATGCCGCTGGACGGCGCGCAGCCCTATGGCGCCCCTGACCCGGTGGCGATGTGGCTTCGCTCCGGCTGGCTCGTCCTGTCGTTGCTCATGCTGTGCGTGCTGGGGATTGGTGCGATGCTGCTGCAGCGCCGCCAGCGCGGCTGGCGCGAAGCTGCGATGTGCGGCGAGCACGTGCTGGTGGCGGCGGATGCCGGTCCTGCTGTGGCCGGCCTGCGGCAGCCGCGGATCGTGGTGCCGGTGTGGTTGCTGCAGGCGCCGGAGCCGCAGCAGCGCGACGTGCTGGCACACGAACGCTCCCACCTGGACGCCGGCGATCCGCGCCTGCTCGCGCTGGCGGTGACGCTGCTCGCGCTGATGCCCTGGAATCCGCTGCTGTGGTGGCAGCTCCGCCGATTGCGCCGCGCGATCGAGGTAGATTGCGATGCCCGCGTGCTGCGTGGCGGCCGCGACCCCGTCGCGTACTGCGAAACGTTGCTGCATGTCGGCCAATGCCACGCCTCCCGCATCGGCCTGGTGCCGGCAATGGCCGAATCCGGCTCCTTCCTGGAACAGCGGATCAAGCTCATGCTGACCAAGCGAAACAAATGGGCCGGCGTGTCGGCGCTGGTGCTGGTGTGCGCCTCCCTGGGCATGACCGTGTTCGCGGCCCAGGTCACGCCGCCAAGCGGTGCCGCTCCCGAGGTGAAGGACACGGTCACGCTGCCGCCGACCGTACTGGACCGCTATGTCGGCTTCTACAAGATCAGCGCGATCTCCAAGGTCGCGATCACCCGATCGGGCAACGGCCTGGTCATCGCGATCAGTGCGCAGATGGCGGCACCCAGGCCGTTCTATGCGGTGCCGCTGGGCGCCGACCGCTTCGCGGTCCAGGGGCAGCCGACGATCGTCCACTTCGTCATGGACGCCGGTGGCCGGGCCCAGCGCATGGTGGTCGAAACGCGTGGCCACGTCGTGCTGGACACGCAGCGTATCGACGCCGCCGAAGCCGGGCGGATCGATGCCACGCTGGCCGAACGCATCGACGCCCAGAAGCCGTACCCGGGCAGCGAAAAGGCGCTGCATATCCTGCTGAGCGATCCCGTCGACGGCACCGGCATGAGCAAGGACCTGGCGGAGATCCGCAAACAGCAGCGCGCCTCGCGCGAGCAGTACCTTGCCCAACTCGGCCCGGTCCAGTCCTACACCTTCACCGGCGTCAACCAGTACGGCGACGACGTGTACTCGGTGAAGCATGCCCACGGCACCGAAACCATCAGCCTCGTGGTCGACCCCGACGGCTCGCTGGCCAGGGCCTTCCGCCACCGCTGAACCAACCGTTCCACCGGTCGCCCGCCGGGCGCTCCCCACGCCCGGCCTTTTCCAGCTCGACCCGTTTTCGCCACGCCGTGGCCGTCTTCGGATGGCCGCCTGGGCTGCGCTTTGCCCGGCCACTCCCCCACAGCAGGAGCCTCGCCATGGAAACCCGCACCGTTCTGTTCCGCGCCATTCTTGCCACGGCGATCGGCCTGGTCGCCTCCACCGCCATCGCCTCACCGGCGTCACCGGGCGACCGCACCAACGACGCCTGGTTACGCCAGACCCTCGCCGCGCGCGAAGCCGCACTGACCCGTGCCTACAACGCCTGCAACCTGCACGCGCTGCGCGCCAGCGTGTTCGCCGGAACTACCGTCACCGCGCCCAACGGAACCCGCGTCGACCCGGTGATCGATGCGCGTGACCGCGTTTGCAGTCGCCTGCGTCGGGAAGTGGTGCCAGGCAGTCTCTCGGTGCGTGCGGTGGGAGATGACAGTGCGTTGGTCAGTGGAAGGCAGCGCTTCTGCGTCATCGATGGCGGTTCCTGTGCCGCACCAGATGAGCGGTTTGTCCAGTTGTGGACGCTGGATCATGGGAAGTGGCGGATGGGGTGGATTGGCGATTCTTCATACGTGCGTTGATGGAGCGCGGAGTTGCTTCCGGCCAGAAGTGGCCGATCAGCCATACCTGTGCTTGATGCAGCAGTTGTCCACAGCTTGACCAGCTCAATGGTGAACTTCTT
>JABLTH010004665.1_pt1 | contig 19671 bp, 14 predicted proteins | sample 7875711 | NCBI WGS metagenome assembly JABLTH01 (sample SAMN14941262, study PRJNA633318) | bioreactor metagenome | isolation source: bioreactor | place: China | collected 2019-03-05 | reverse complement strand
TGCTTCGCAAGAAATTGAAGCCGCCCACCAGTGCCTGTAGCGAGCCGTCCTCCGGATTGACCGAGGCCAGCGCGCCCTGGACCTTCGGAATCTGGGCCAACTCCCACTCGCCCTTGGCGTTGCGCGACACGCGGATCACGTCGCCACGCTTCAGCACGCCGGCCACGCTCTTCGGCGGCGCACCGCCCCGGGCTTCGGTCAGGTACGGGCGCGCCCACGACATCGCGTCCAGGCCAAGCTTGATCTGTTCGCGGCTGGACAAATAGACGGTCGCCTCGTTTCCGCTCACGCCGGTGACGATGCCGGGCCGCATGCCGCCGACGTCGATGTAGCTGGAGAGGATGCGGTCTAGGTCGTCGCCGCCGGCATTCTCGGCCAGCTCCTGATGGTCTTCGGGGCCCCGCCAGCCATGGCGCCGGTCGTAGTCCACCAGCCCGGCGCGAACCGCGTCCACCGCGGCCTGCTGCCGCGTACTCTGGACGGTGGTCTTGATGACGTAGCCCTCGGTAAGGGCGTCATTGCCGAGGCGATCCAAGGCCTGCAGGCGCACCATCTCCGCCAGGTAGGGGGCGTCGACCTCGATCGGGGGTTCGTGCGGGAAGGCGTTGTTCGGCTCGTGGATGGCCTGGTCGTACTCGGCCTGGGTGATGTAGCGGTTCTGCAGCATCTGCCCCAGCACCCAATTCCGCCGAGCGATGGCCCGCTTGGGATTGTTGAGGGGATTGACCACCGAGGGCAGCTGGAAGGTGGAGGCGATCCGCGCGCACTCGGCATTGGTCAGCTGGTCCAGGGACTTGCCGTAGTAGTAGGAGGCGGCCGCCGCCACGCCGTAGGAGCGGTGACCCAGGAACATCTTGTTCAAATAGAGCTCGAGGATCTGGTCCTTGGTCAGTTGATTCTCCATGCGCAGGGCGATGAAGATCTCCATGAGCTTGCGTGAATACAACTTCTCGGGGCTCAGGAAGAAGTTTCTCGCAACCTGTTGGGTAATGGTGGAACCGCCAGGCCCCTTGTCGCCGCCGGACACGATGACGTGCCAGCCGGCGCGTGCGATGCCGTGCCAGTCGACGCCCGGGTGGCGATAGAAGTCGCCGTCCTCGGCCGACAGCACCGCGTGCTTCAGGCGATCGGGCACGTCATTGATGCTGACGGGGATGCGCCGGGTCTCGCCGAAGGTGGCAATCAGCTTGCCGTCGGCGCTGAGGACGCGCAGAGGCACCTGCATGTGGTAGTCCTTCAGGGCCGCGACGGAGGGGAGGCGCGGCGAGACCAGCCAATACGCCACACCGACCGCGGCTACCGCCAGCAGCAATCCGGTGAAAGCGAGGATCAGCACCCAGCGCAGCAGACGCTTGAGAATTTGCATGGTGTGGATATTGCGAGACCTGAGTCAAAACACGGCACAGTATAGATGTAGCACCATTTGCTTAACGGGTGCCCGCCGGCACATTCCCACTGGAAGGCCACCGTTACGTCACAAAAAAGGCCTAAGACGCGAGTGGCGCTAACTGTGCATGCCGTCACGCCAAAACAGTCGAGGAAGTTCTTGTAGGCCGTTGCCAATACGTTAATTTTTGGATTTAATGCCGTTGCGCACTCGCCACTCCTAATACGGTGCAGGCGCCCAGGGGCAAGGGGGAAAATCGTGGGGCTCTTTACACCCAAGAAGCCGCCGCTTATTGGCGTCGACATTAGCTCGACCGCCGTGAAGCTGCTGCAGCTCAGTCAGGCCGGTGGCCGCTACCGCGTTGAGCATTACGCGGTCGAGCCACTGCCCCCCAATGCCGTGGTCGAAAAGAACATCGTCGAGGTCGAGGCGGTGGGCGAAGCGATCCGGCGTGCAGTGGCGCGATCGGGCACGAAGCTCAAGCACGCCGCTGCGGCCGTCGCCGGCTCCGCCGTCATCACGCGCATCATCCCGATGTCGGCCGATCTCTCCGAGGAAGATCTCGAAGGGCAGATCCAGGTCGAGGCCAACCAGTACATCCCATATCCGATCGAGGAAGTGAGCCTCGACTTCGAGGTGCTGGGCCCGGTACGCGACAACCCCGAAATGAACAACGTGCTGCTCGCTGCCTCGCGCACCGAGAACGTCGACATGCGCGTCGCCGCGCTCGACCTCGGCGGCCTTGCCGCCAAGGTGGTCGATGTCGAGGCGTTCGCCATGGAAAACGCGTTCGCGATGGTGGCCGATCAGCTAAATGTCGGCCGCGACGCTCTCGTCGCGGTCGTCGACATCGGCGCGACCATGACCACGCTGTCGGTGCTGCGTAACCAGCGCACTATCTACTCGCGCGAGCAGGTGTTCGGCGGCAAGCAGCTCACCGACGAAATCATGCGCCGCTACGGTCTCTCCTACGAGGAAGCCGGCCGCGCCAAGCGCAAGGGTGGCCTGCCGGAATCCTACGAATCCGAGGCGCTGGAGCCCTTCAAGGAATCGCTGATCCAGCAGATCAGCCGCCTGCTGCAGTTCTTCTTCGCGGGCAGTGAATACAGCAAGGTCGACCAGGTGGTGCTCGCCGGCGGCTGCGCCTCCATCGAAGGGCTGTGTCCGATGCTCGAGGAGCAGTTGGGCGTGTCCTGCGTGGTCGCCAACCCGTTGGCGCGCATGTCGCTGTCGCCGCGCGTGCAGGCGCAGCAGCTGGCCCAGGACGCGCCGGCGCTGATGATCGCGGTCGGCCTCGCCATGAGGAGCTTCGACTGATGGCACGCATCAACCTACTTCCATGGCGCGTCGAACGCCGCAAGCAGCGCGAGCGCGAGTTCTACATCCAGCTCGGCTCCGCGGCGATCGCGGCGATCCTGTTCGTGCTGTTGTGGATGTCCTGGATGGACCAGCGCATCGGCAACCAGAACGAACGCAACGACTACCTGCAGGGCGAGATCAAGCAGCTCGACGAGCGGATCGCCAAGATCAAGGACCTCGAGAAGGTCCGCGAGCGTCTGCTCGCGCGCAAGCAGATCATCGAGCAGCTGCAAGCCAACCTCTCGCAGATGGTCCATCTGTTCGACGAACTGGTGAAGACCATTCCGGCCAGCGCGCGCCTCAGCGGCCTCAAGCAAAACGGCGAGTCGATGTCGCTGGACGGCGTCGCCCAGTCGAACGCCAGCGTGGCCGAGTACATGCGCAACCTCGAGGCCTCGCCGTGGATGGGCCATGCGGATCTGCGCAAGACCGAGAACACGCACGGCGACTCGCGCATGCCGTATGTGTTCGGCCTCGACGTGGCGCTGAGCAAGCCCAAGCCTGACGAGGGTGCCGACGGCGAGCACACTCCTGTCCTGCCGGCCGGCGGCGCGAGCGCGCCCGCCCCGGCGAGCCCTGCGATGGCAACCCCGGCGGTTGCGGGCACGGCGGCACGCCAGAATCTCGGTGCGGCGGCTCAGGCGCTTACTTCCCCCGCGGCGGCGAAACCCGCGCAGCCTTCCACTTCGCAGGCGCCCAAGCCGGCAGCCCCGGCGGTCAAAGGGGGAGCCAAGCCATGAAACTTCTGAATGACTTGCGGAATCTCGACCGCAACAACATCGGCGGCTGGCCGAAATCCGCCAAGATCTTCTTCACGGTGCTGCTGTTTGGCGTAGTCACGCTGATCGGCTGGTACGCGATCGTCCGCGACCAGCAGGATACCCTCGAGGGGCTCGCCAACAAGGCAGAGCAGCTCAAGCAGGAGTTCTCGCAGAAGCAGGCCAAGGCGGTCAATCTCGAGGCCTTGCAGCAACAGCTCGACGAAATGCAGGACATGCTGCGCCAGCTGCTGCGCCAGCTGCCCAGCAGGACCGAGATGCCAGAGCTGCTGGTGGACATCTCGCAGACCGCATTGTCCGCGGGCCTGGAGACCGAGTTGTTCCAGCCCGGCGCTGAAGTCCCGAAGGACTTCTATGCCGAGAAGCCGATCCAGCTGCGCATGGTGGGCAACTACCACCAGTTCGGCACCTTCATCAGCGGCGTGGCTTCGCTGCCGCGCGTGGTGATCCTCACCCTGCATGACGTCTCGCTCACGCCCAAGGACAAGAGCGGCACGCTGGTCCTGCAGGGCACGGTCAAGACCTATCGCTATCTGGAAGACGACGAAAGCGCGGAGGCCAAAGCGGCCAACGCCAAGCCGGTCGGCGTCAAGAAAGGGGGGCAGAAATGAGTAAGACCCACGCCCTCCGCGCCGCTCGCGGCGCGTTGGCCATCGGTGCCCTCCTGGCGCTCGCCGGCTGCACGCGCGGCATGTCGGATCTGCGCGACTGGGTCGCGCAGGAGAAGCAGAAGAAAGGGGCGCCGATTCCGCCGCTGCCCGTCATCAAAACGTTCGAGACCTTCCTCTACAACGACCAGGATCGCCGCGATCCGTTCAGCCCGAGCACGGCCGAACTGGATAACGGCGCGGCGAACGGTCCGCGGCCCGACCAGGACCGCACCAAGGAACCGTTGGAAGCGTTCGCGCTCGACAGCCTCAAGATGGTCGGAACGGTCGGTACCGGCAACGTCATCGAAGTGCTGATCAAGGACCCGGGCGGCGTGATCCATCGCGTTCACCGCGGCGAATACATGGGGCAGAACTACGGACACGTCACCGCCATCGCCGAAGACCACATCGAACTGGTCGAACTGGTGCCTAACGGCAACGGCGGTTGGATGGAGCGCTCGGCCAGCATCGCGCTTGGCGAGAAATAAGAATCACAGGGGCTGATGCAATGACGAACCTCAATCAACCAGTCCAGGGCCGTGTCATGCGCCATGCGAGTCGTCGCCTGTTCACCGCACTGCTGATCGCCGGTGCCGCGTGGTCTGGCCTCGCGGCCGCCGCCACCAGCACCCTGCGCGAGATTAGCTACGACACCTTGCCGGGCGGCCGGGTGGAGCTGCATCTGAACTTCGCCCAGGGTCCGGTGCCGGAGCCGAAGATCTTCACCACCGGCAATCCGCCGCGTATCGCCATCGACCTCCCGGATACCGACAATTCGGCCGCGCGCCATGTCGACATCAACAAGGGCGCGACGATGGGCGTCTCGGCGATCTCCGCCGGCGGGCGCACCCGCGTCGTGGTCGAACTGGTGCGCGAGTCCTCGTACCGGTCGCGCGTGGAGGGCAATAGCCTGGTCTTCACCGTGAACAACGGTACGGACGCGCAGACCACCACCACGGCATCGACCATCGACCCGTCCAAGGCGCTGCCGTCCTCGGCGGCCGGCCCGGCGGTGTCGAACATCGATTTCCGCCGCGGTCCGAACGGCGAAGGACGCGTGCTGGTGAATTTCAGCGGCGCCGGCGCCAATGCCGACATGAAGCGCGAAGGCGACAAGGTAGTGGTCAACCTCGACCATGTGAACCTGCCGGCGAATCTCGCCCAGCGCCTGGACGTGCTGGACTTCGCCACGCCGGTGCAGTCGGTCACGACCAAGGCCGGTCCCCGCGGTGGTGCCCGCATGGAGATTGCCTTCAAGGGCAACGTCGAGACCTCCGCTTACCAGACTGGCGACCAGTACGTCGTTGAGGTCGCGCCGAAGAAGGCGGCGCCCGGCACCGGTCCGGACGGCAAGCCGCTGCGCGGCCAGGAGCCGACCTACAGCGGCAACCGCGTGACCTTCAACTTCCAGGACATCCCGGTCCGCTCGGTGCTGCAGCTGATTGCCGACATGTCCGGCCAGAACCTGGTCGCTTCCGACACCGTTGGCGGCGCGATCACCCTGCGTCTTGTGAATGTGCCGTGGGATCAGGCTCTGGACGTCGTGCTGCGCGCCAAGGGCCTGGACAAGCGCCGCAACGGCAACGTCATCTGGATCGCGCCGCAGGAAGAGCTGGCCAAGTACGAGCAGAGCGTCGCCGAGGCCCGCCTCAAGGCCGAGGACACCGCCGAGCTGGTGACCGACTATGTGCCGATCAGCTACGGCAAGGCCCAGGACATCGCCAAGCTGCTGACCCAGGGCAGCATGACGGGTACCGGTGGCGCCGGTGCGGGCGGTGCCAGTGGCAGCCGCGGCTTCCTCTCCTCGCGCGGCAGCGTCTCGTTCGATGAGCGCACGAACACGCTGCTGATCAACGACAACCCGCAGAAGATCCGCGAACTGCGCGATCTGATCGCCGTGCTCGATCGTCCGGTGCAACAGGTGCTGATCGAGTCCCGCATCGTGGTGGCCACGGACAACTTCACCCGCGAGCTGGGCGTGCGCTGGGGCGTGCAGTACAACCACCAGACCAGCGGCGGCAATACGGTTTCGAGCAGTCCTGTCGGAGGCGACGCCAGTGGGCTGGCCATCAACAGGCACAACGTCGATACCCAATACGCCTACGACTATCAGAACTGGGTCAACGGCGGGCGTGTGGGTAATGCGCCGAAGCCCGGCACCATCACCTACCAAACCGGTTCGGGCGGCTACAACGTCAACCTCCCGGTCTCCAACCCGGCCGGCCAGATCGGCCTGGCGATCCTGAGCAAGAGTTACCTGGTCGACCTGGAACTCTCTGCGGCCCAGACCGAAGGCCGTGGCGAAGTGATCTCCAGTCCGCGCGTCATCACGGCGAACCAGCAGGAAGCCGTGATCCGCCAGGGTCAGGAAATCGGCTACGTGACCTATCAGAATGGCGGTAGCAGCACCGGTACCGCACCCACCGCGTCGGTGCAGTTCAAGGACGCCGTGCTGGAACTGAAAGTCACGCCGACGATCACTGCCGACAACCGCGTGTATCTTGCGATCAATGTGAAGAAGGACGCGCTGGCCCAGTTCGTCGATACGCCCAACGGCAAGGTGCCGCAGATCGACACTCGCGAGATCAACACATCGGTGCTGGTGGATAACGGCCAAACGGTGGTGCTGGGTGGCATCTACGAGATCACCAAGCAGAACACCATCACCAAGGTGCCTGGCCTCGGCGACATCCCTGGCATCGGTGTGCTGTTCCGCAAGACCTCGCGCCAGAACGACAAGGCCGAGCTGCTGATCTTCGTCACTCCGCGCATCCTGAGCGAAAGCCTGCGCTGAGCCGAGTCATCGCTGGACCGAAAAAGGGCGGCCCACGGCCGCCCTTTTTCATTGCCGGTTGGATGCCGACAGTCCCATCTCGCGCGCTAGGCCATCAGTCGCGGCGTATCCCTGACGCCAGCCCGCTAAACTTCCGGCTTGCGCCGCTGTCTGTAAGCGCGTGAAGCCGGATGGAATCCCGATGGACATGCCAGAAAATCAACCTTCGTCGCGGCTGCAGCAGGCGTTCTCGCGACTGCGTGAGGAACTGCAGCAAAGCATCGTCGGACAACCGCACCTGATCGACTGCCTGCTGGTCGCCTTGCTGGCGGACGGCCATCTTCTCGTGGAGGGCGCGCCCGGTCTGGCCAAGACGACCGCGGTCAAGGCGCTGGCGTCACGCATCGAGGCTGACTTCCACCGCGTACAGTTCACCCCGGACCTGTTGCCGGCGGATCTGACCGGCACCGACATCTTCCGGCCGCAGTCCGGCAGTTTCGAATTCGAACGGGGTCCGCTTTTTCACAACATCGTGTTGGCGGATGAAATCAACCGCGCTCCAGCGAAAGTGCAGTCCGCTCTGCTGGAGGCGATGGCGGAGCGGCAAATCACGATCGGCCGCAGCACCTGGCGTTTGCCGGAGCTGTTCATGGTGATGGCGACGCAGAACCCGATCGAGCAGGAAGGCACGTTCGCCCTGCCCGAGGCGCAGCTCGATCGCTTCGTCATGCACGTGACGATCGGCTATCCGGACGCGGCTGCCGAACTGGCCATCCTCCGCCTCGCGCGGGAACAGGCACAGCGCAGCCTGCATCCACAGCCGGCGCCGCCGCCCACGCTCAGCCAATCCGACGTATTCGCGGCCCGCGACGCCGTGCTCGCGGTGCACATGGCACCGGCGCTGGAGTCCTACATCGCTCAGCTCGTGCTCGCCAGCCGGGATGCCAGCGCCTACGGTCCGCAGTTAAAGCGCTGGATCGCCTGGGGCGCGAGTCCACGCGCCACCATCGCGCTGGATCGCTGCTCCCGCGCGCAGGCATGGTTGTCCGGCCGCGATTACGTGTTGCCGGAAGATGTGCACGCGCTTGCCCACGACGTGCTGCGCCATCGCATCCTGCTCAGTTACGAAGCAGAAGCCGAAGGCATTCGCAGCGACCAGGTCGTGACGCGCCTGCTGGAACTCGTGCCGTTGCCGTGAGCGCCGTCATATCTTCCGCTGCGGATGGCGACGGACGCGTCAGCGTCTCCCTGGCCGAGCTGCTCGCGCTACGCGCGCGCGTGGCACGCAAGGCGCTGCCGCTGCGCGAGAGTCGCGCCGCACCGGCCGGCCCGCAGGCCAGTCGCGTCCATGGGCGTGGCATGGATTACGCCGAGTCGCGCGCCTATCAGCCCGGCGACGACGTGCGCCGGCTCGATTGGCGCCTTACCGCGCGCAGCGGCAGATTGCATACCAAGCTGTTCCAGGAAGAACGCGAGGGCCGCTTGCTCGTGTTGCTCGACACGCATGCCAGCATGCGTTTCGGCACGCGCATGCGCTTCAAGTCGGTGCAGGCGGCCCGAGCCGCGGCGATGGCCGGCTGGCTGGCGGTTCGCGCAGGCGAGCGCGTGGGCGCGCTCGCCTTCGGCGAGCGCAGGCATCTATTGCGTCCGCAAGGGAGTACTCACGGCGCGTTGGCCTTGTGCGGCGCATTGGCCGGTTGGGACAGCGAAACGGAAGGAGCGGGAGCCGAACCGCTTTCGCAGGCCCTGATGCGAGCTGGACGGTTGATGCACGGCGCGAGCCGAGTGCTGCTGATCAGCGACGGGCTCAGCCTCGACGACGCTTCGAAAGGTCGACTGATCGACCTGGCCCGGCATACGGATGTCAGCGTTCTGATCGTGGGCGATGCGCTGGAGCTCGCGGTACCGCCGCCGGGCCGCTATCCGCTGGAGCACGCGGGCGTACGTCGCGAAATGCTGTTGACCGGCGATCGCCAGCGCCACGACTTTCAGCAGGCGCTCGGTGCGGGACAGGTCCGCCTCGCCGCGCTCGCCCGCGCGCTAGGTTTGCCGCACGATGTGATCGATACCGCCGGCGATCCGTTGGATACCGTCGCCGCTCTGCTGAGCGGCAAGAGGCGGGTCGCATGAAACCCGCCGGTGCGCCGGAGCAGGCCGGTCCGGTTCTGCGTGATATCCATCTTCCAGCCGCACCTTCATGGTGGCCGCCAGCGCCGGGCTGGTGGATGCTGGCCGGCGTGCTGGTCCTGGCTCTCCTTGCTGGCCTCTGGATGCTCTCCAGGCGCCGCCTGCGGCAGCGGCGGCTGCAGGCCGCGCTCACGGACATCGATGCCATCGAGCGCGCGCATGCGGACGCACCGGAACGGCTGGCGGCGGCCTTGCACGCATTGCTCAGGCGCGCCGCTCGTCAATACGACCCCCAGGCGACGCACTACCGCGGTGAGGCTTGGCGTAGGTGCCTGGCGCAGGTGCCGGTGGATCCGGCCACACTCGACCGGCTGATGGCGCTCGAAGATGCCGTGTACCGGCCGGGAGCCGCCGTCGCCGACGTGTCGGCGGCGACGCGCCGCTGGCTGGCCCTGGCACTTCAGCAGCGGAAGCCACGGCGCACTCCGGCTGCGGAAGGAACACGCGATGCCTGAGTTCGCCTGGCCCTGGATCGCCGTGCTCTTGCCGCTGCCCTGGCTGCTGCGCCGCTGGCTGCGCCCGGCCGCGCCCGGTCAGGCTCTGCATTTGCCGCACCCGCAATTGCGCCTTGCCGCCGTGGCCGAGCATGTGCGGCCTGGGGCGCGCGCGTGGTGGCTCGCACTAGCCTGGTTCTGCCTGGTCGCCGCAGCGGCGCGTCCGCAGTGGGTCGGGCCCCCGCAGGCGCAGCAGCGCAGCGGGCGGGCCATGATGCTGGCGGTGGACCTCTCCGGCAGCATGCGGTTGGAAGACATGAAGCTCGCGGGCCAGCCGGTGAGCCGGTTCGGTGCGGTCGAGGCGATCGCCGGGGACTTCATCGCGCGCCGCAGCGGCGACGAGCTTGGGCTGATCCTGTTCGGCAGCCGTGCCTTCCTGGTCACGCCGCTCACATACGACCTCCATGCCGTCAGCGCGCAGCTCCAAGGTGCCACGGTCGGATTGGCCGGTACCGAGACGGCCATCGGCGACGCCGTGGCCGTGGCGGTGAAGCGGCTTTCCGCTCTGCCGGAACAGGCACGCGTGCTGGTGCTGTTGACGGACGGCGTGAACAACGCGGGCAGCATTGCACCGCTCGACGCGGCGCACGCGGCCAAGGCCGCGGGCGTGCGCATCTATACCATCGGCATCGGCGCCACGGAGCTGCGCGTGCCGGACTTCTTCGGCACGCGCGTGGTGAACCCCTCGGCGGACCTCGACGAAGGCATGCTGCGCACGATGGCCGCACAGACCGGAGGGCGCTACTTCCGCGCCACCGACACGAGCGAGCTGGCCGCCGCGTATCACGCGATCGACGCGCTCGAACCGATGCCCCAGCACGGCCCCGAGCTGCGTCCGAGACACGAACTTTTCCGCTGGCCGCTGCTGGCCGGCGCGCTGTGCTTTCTGCTCGCGATCGCCCCGCTGGGGCGCCGACGGGCGGGGGCGATCGCATGATGGGGTGGTGGCACGACTTTCATTTCCTGCGGCCCTGGTGGCTGCTGGGCTTGTCGCTGGTGCCGGTCGCGTATGCCTTGGCCGCACGGGGTGGCCGCGAGCGGCGCGAGCTTGCGCGTCTGGTCGACGTCGAGCTGATGCCGTATGTCTTGCAGGGAGCCGATGCGCGCGGTCGCGCATGGCCGCCCGCGCTGGTGACGGTTGGCATGCTGCTGTGCACGCTCGCACTGGCCGGGCCGGCGTGGAATCGCGTGGCGTCGCCGCTGTACGCGAGCCGTTCGGCGCAGGTCGTCGCGGTATCACTGTCCCGGCACATGCTCGCGCACGACGTCGCGCCGAGCCGCATCGACCGCGCGCGCTACAAGGCGCGGGATCTGCTGGCCGCCAATCGCGCCGGCTTGAACGGTCTCGTGGCTTATGCCGGCGAAGCGTTCACCGTGGCTCCGCTGACGAGCGACGTCGGCAGCCTCGACGACCTGCTCGATGCACTGTCGCCGGACACGATGCCGACCGACGGCAACGATGCCGCGCAGGCGATCGAGCGTGGCGCCGCGCTGATCCGGGCCGCGAAAGCAGGCGGTGGCGACCTGGTCCTCATCACCGACGGCGCCGACACGTCCGCCGAAGCCGCTGCGTACAAGGCGCGCGGCGAAGGCGTGCGCGTTTCGGTACTCGGCATCGGCACGCCGCAGGGCAGCCCGGTACCGGATGGCGAAGGCGGCCTGCTGCGCGACAGCCGCGGCGACGTGGTGGTGGCCCACCGCGACGACGATGCACTGCGTGCACTGGCTGGGGCCGGTGGTGGCCACTACGTGCCGATGACAGAAGACGGGCGCGACGTCGCCGCGTTGAAGCCTAGCGGACTGGCGGGCTCGTCGCTCATGCAAGCCGAAGGGCAGGGCAGCGACGAATGGCAGGATCGCGGCCCCTGGTTGCTGCTGCCGCTGCTTGCCGTCTTCGCGCTGGCGTTCCGGCGCGGCTGGCTGCTGGTGCTGCCGATGATCATGCTGCCCGCGCTGCTGCCGTCTACGGCGCAAGCCGGCACGTGGAGCGATCTGTGGCGGCGCCCCGACCAGCAGGCGGACGCCGCGTTGCGCCAGGGTGACGCCGAGCGCGCGCAGGCGCTCGCGCGCGATCCGGCACTGCAAGGTGCGGCGGCCTACCGTGCCGGCAACTATGCCGCCGCCGCGCAGGCATGGCAGCGCGCACCAGGCGCGGAAGCGGCCTACAACCTCGGCAACGCGCTGGCCAAGCAGGGGCGGTACGAGGAGGCCCTGGCCGCCTACGACCGAGCGCTGAAAGAGAATCCGGGCCACGCCGACGCTAAGGCCAATCGCCAGGCCGTCGAGGACTGGCTGCGCAAGCAGCCGCCGCAGGACAAGCAACACGGCGACCAGCGAGACAAGCAGGACAAGCACGGCTCCGGCAAGGACGCCGATGGATCGAAGGGTCAGCCCGGCAAGGACGACGATCAGCAGGGCAACGACAAGAAGAACGACGAGAAGAAATCCCAGGACGCCTCCAAGGACGGCCAGCAAGGCGAGAACGCCGATGCCAGGCGCGATGCGAACAGCAAGGGCGAGCAGAACGGCCAAGGCCCCGAAAAGAGCGGCCAGGGCGAAGCGAAGCCGCCATCGGCGGCCGAGCAGGCCGAACAGAAGGCGAAGGCCGAGCAGGCGCGCCAGGCGCTGCAGCAACAGATGAATCAGGCGCTGCGCGAAGGCAAGGCCAAGGACGGCGAGTCCTCGCACGAGCTCGGCGCGGTGGCGGCCGACGATCCGCAGGCGAAGCTGCCCGCCGACGTGCGGCGGGCATTGCAGCGCGTGCCAGACGATCCGGGCGCGTTGCTGCGTCGCAAGTTCGAACTCGAGTACCGGCAGCGCCACGGCGGTGCCGGGGAGGATGATCGATGAGCGGGTTCCGTCTTCGCCTGTGTCTGTGCGTGTTGCTCTGCTGCCTGCCCTGGCTCGCCATGGCGGCCGAGGTGCGCGCCACGCTGGATCGCGACAAGGTGCAGCTCGGCGAGACCGTCACCCTCAACCTCCAAGTGGATGGCGGCAGTGTCGGCACGCCCGATCTCTCCGCCCTGGCCGCCGATTTCGATGTGCTGGGGACGTCGAGCAACAACAGCGTGAGCATCGTCAACGGCCGCCGCACGGCCGAGTTCACCTACGGCATCGCCCTGCGGCCCAAGCGCATCGGGCGGATCGAGATACCGGCGCTTGCTTTCGCCGGCGGCACCACGGCGCCCTTGTCGCTGGAGGTATCCGCGCCGGACAACCAGGCCGCGGCCCAGGCGGGCAAGGATCTCTTCGTCGATGCCGTGGCCGAGCCCCGCACTGCCTACGTCGGCCAGCAAATGACCTACGTGGTGCGGCTGTACTTCGCCGCCAGCCTCAGCAACGGCGCCATGGACGAGCCGCAGGCGACCGGCGCGGAACTCAGCAAGCTCGGCGACGACACCAACTATCAGGCCGAGCGCGGCGGCCGGCGCTACAACGTCATCGAGCGGCGCTATGCGCTGATTCCCCAGCGCGCGGGCCATATCGAGATCAACCCGGTGTCGTTCCAGGGCGAGCTGATCGACATGGCCGATCCCAACAGCTTCTTCGGCAGCACTCGCACGGTATCGGCGGCGTCGCCCGCCGTGGGTGTCGATGTGCGGCCCGTGCCCCCGGGTGCGGGCAAGACCGCCTGGCTGCCGGCGCGCGATCTCTCGCTCTCCCTGGAAGGGCAGCCCGACCATGGTCAGCTGCGGGTCGGCCAGCCGTTGAACCTGACCATGACGGTGCAGGCCACCGGGCTTCCCTATGAGACCTTGCCGGCGTTGAGCCTGCCTCGCCTCGATGGCGCCACGGTCTATCCGGACAAGCCAGTCAACGGCACACGCCTGGACGGTTCCTGGCTGGTCGGACGCCGCCAGCAGTCCTTTGCCGTGGTGCCCAGCCGCCCGGGCGAGCTGGTAATTCCCGAAACCACGCTCACTTGGTGGAACGTGCGCACCGACAAGGCCGAGGTCGCGCGCATTCCCGAACGCCGCTATACGGTGCTGCCCGCGGCGGGCGCCGGCTCGGCGGCCACTCCGGCCCTGGTTGCCCCGACGTCCGCCGACGCGACGCCGGCTGCGCCCGCCGGGAGCGGGCAGGGCCTGTCCTGGCGTTGGATCGCCTTGGGCAGCTTGGGGCTCTGGCTGGTCACCGCCTTGGCCTGGCTGGGATGGCGGTGGCACCGCCGGCGTGGGCAGACTTCGATACCTGCGCCGGTTACCTCTGTGCCAGCAAACGCCAGGCAGGCGCGCGCCGCCTTTCTCGCCGCGGCGCGAGGCGGCAATCCGTCCGTACAGGCGCAGGCGTTGCTGGCCTGGGCGCGCGCCGAACGTCCTGGCTTGGCCAATCTCGGCGCGTTGTCGGCGGCGCTGGATTCGGCGCCTCAGCGAGAGGCCATCGAAGCACTGCAACGCCGCCTGTATGCCTTCGAGGGTCGGGTCGAGCCAGGCGACCAGCTCGCTGCCGCCTTCCGCGACGGCTTCCGCTGGCGCATCGCCGGCAAGCCGGAGGCTGGCGGTTCGGGTCTGCCGCCGCTGTATCCCTCCAAGTTGGATTGAGCGCGGCGCGTCGCCTGCATGAAGGGCGGTCGGCATCCCGGATGGATGCGACCCATCCCGAGCAACCCGAGCACGGGAATCTCCCGGCCGAAGCGTATCGTCGCGCACCGGGGGAGTGGCGGCTTCTACGACCGTATCCACGTCGAACCGAGCAATATCGGCGATGATGCTCGACGGCCACGGAGTCCGAACGTCCCATCCGGACGGGGGCGCGACCGTGGTTTCGCAGTTTTTTGCGCCGTATGCTTGCCTCCGGGGTGCCCCGGAGGGGCGGAGGTTCTGGGAACACATGAAAACCGAAGACATCTCGTTCGGCTATCTGCTCAACGACGTCACGCTGCTATTTCGCAAGCATTTCGACCGCCGTGCGGTGAAATTCGGCTTGACGCGCGCGCAGTGGCGGGCGACCAAGGTGCTGTACCACCGCGAAGGCCTGCGGCAGACCGAGCTGGCCGAGTTCCTGGAAATGGAGCCGATCGCGGTGGGCCGGGTGATCGACCGGCTCCAGGCGGCCGGCTTCGTCGAACGGCGGGCCGATCCGCGCGATCGCCGCGCGTGGCGGCTGTACGTGACCGAGCAGGCCAGGGGCGTGATCGCGGACATGGAGCTGATCGGGCGAGGCCTGCGCAAGGACGCCACCAAGGGCATCGAATTGCACGAGATGCAGCAGGCCATGGACGTACTCAACCGCATCAAGGAAAACCTGCAGGCGCTGGATCAGCCGGAAGACGCGGAGAATCCTTCGGCAGTCTAGACGTCCGTCACGGACGCGCGACAGGGCGGACAACGACTGACCAGTGCCATTGGTCCTTGTCGTGACAGGGAATTCTCCCGGCATAGTAGGGGTCTTTTGGCGTGCACGCTGCCGCCTCCCCAAACTCCCGGCGATGGATCGCTGGCCATAGCGCGGCGTTTCCGGAAGGACGCGCGCGTCGGCCAAATCTGCTGATCCGCAACGCCTGACGTCAGGCGGACTGAAAGCGAGTACCCATGCCCTGGAAGAAACTGTTCCTGATCGTGCTTGCGCTGACGCTGCTGGGCGTCGCCATGATCGTGTTCCGCGGCCGTCACGAGGCCACGCCTTCGCTTGGCGCGCCGGCGAGCGGCCAGGGCGGCGAGGTGCCGGTGCAGGTCGCCGCGGCGACGCGGGGCGACGTCGACCTGAGCTTGAAACTGGTGGGCCGCGCCGAAGCCTTTTCCACGGTGACGCTGCGTTCGCGCGTCTCCGGTCAGTTGCAGACTCTGGCCTTCAAGCCCGGAGCCCAGGTGAAGAAAGGCGATCTGCTGATCCAGATCGACCCCAGCCTGCTCAAGGCCCAGCTCGACCAGGCCCGCGGCGCCGTGGCGCGCGACCAGGCGCAGTTGCAGAAGGCGGAGGCCGACCAGAAGCGCTACAGCGAGATTCTCGCCAAGGGCTTTGTCTCCAAGGCCGACTACGATACCTACCAGGCGAACCTGGCCATCGCCAAGGCGACCTTGCAGAGCGACCGGGCCGCGCAGGAGACCGCGCAGACCCAGCTCGACTACGCGCGCATCGCCGCCCCCTTCGACGGCGTGATCGGTTCGCCGCTCGTATGGCCGGGCGCGCAGGTCACCGCCGACAGCACCGATCTGGTGGTGCTCAATCAGATCGAGCCGATCCGCATCGCTTTCAGCATTCCGGAGGAAAGCCTCGCCTCGGTACGCGTCGCGCAGGCGCGCGGCGAGGTGCCGGTGCGCGCCGTGATTCCAGGCGACAAGGGGCCGGCGCTCGATGGCGCGCTGGAGTTCATCGACAACGCGGTCGACGCCACCACTGGCACCATCGTCGTGAAGGGCCGCTTCGCCAATGCGGACCATCGCCTCACGCCCGGCCAGTTCGTGCAGGTGACCTTGCCGACCACGCGCATCGCCAACGCCGTCACCGTGCCGGTCGAGGCGTTGCAGAGTTCCGCCAAGGGCAGCTTCGTGTTCGTGCTGGGCCGTGACGGCAAGGTGCAGCAGCGCTACGTCACGCCGGGCCCGACCGCCGGCGCGCGGCTGGTGATCGACAAGGGCCTGGAGCCGGGCGAGCAGGTGGTGACCGAGGGACAGATGTTGCTGGTCGACGGCGCGCGCGCCCGCGTGAAAGCCACGACGCCATGAACCTGCCCGAGCTGTGCATCCGCCGCCCGGTGATGACCACGCTGCTGATGGCGGCGCTGCTGGTGTTCGGTATCGCTGCCTATCCGCGCCTGCCGGTCAACGAGCTGCCGAACGTCGATTTTCCGACCATCAATATCAGCGCGAGCCTGCCCGGCGCCTCCCCGGAAACCATGGCCTCGGCAGTGGCCACGCCGCTGGAGGCGCAGCTGTCGACCATCGCCGGCATTAGCTCGATGAACTCCACCAGTGCGCTGGGCTCGACCAACATCACCATCACCTTCGAGCTGGACCGCAGCATCGACGGCGCCGCACAGGACGTGCAGTCCGCCATCTCGGCAGCGCACCGCCAGCTGCCGAAGGAGATGACCACGCCGCCCACGTTCCGCAAGGTGAACCCGGCCGACGCGCCGATCCTGTTTCTCACCATGACATCGTCCACGCTGCCCATGTCGCAGGTGGACGAATACGCCGAGACGGAGCTGGCGCAGCGCCTGTCCATGGTCGACGGCGTGGCGCAGGTGAACGTGTACGGCTCCCAGAAGTACGCCGTGCGTGTGAGCGTGGATCCCGCGCGCCTGGTCGGCACCGGTGTCGGCATCGACCAGGTGCAGAGCGCTATCGCGGCCGCCAACGTCAATCAGGCCACCGGTTCGCTCTACGGCTCGCGCCAGCAGCTGCCGATCCGCAGCGAGGGCCAGCTGATGCGCGCGGAGGCCTATAACGATGTGGTGGTCGCCTACCGCAACGGTGCGCCGGTGCGCATCCGCGATCTGGGGCGCGCGTTCGACAGCGTGCAGAACGATCTAGCCGCCAGCTGGTACAACGGCGAGCGCGCCATCGTGCTGGCGATCCAGCGCCAGCCGGGTGCCAACACGGTCGAAACGGTGGATCGCATCAAGGCCTTGCTGCCCGGCTTCACCGCCGGCCTGCCGCCGTCGGTCAAGCTCAATACGCTCTACGACCGCTCCATCTCCATTCGCGCGTCGGTCGAGGACGTGCAGTTCACCCTCGTGCTGGCCGGCGTGCTGGTGGTGCTGGTGATCTACCTGTTCCTGGGCAATCTCTCGGCCACGATCATTCCAGCGATCGCCCTGCCCATCTCGGTGGTCGGCACCTTCGGCGTGATGTACGGCCTGGGTTACAGCCTGGACAACCTCTCGCTGCTGGCGCTCACTCTCGCGGTCGGCTTCGTGGTGGACGATGCCATTGTGATGCTGGAGAACATCGTGCGGCACATGGAGGCGGGGCTGCCGCCCTACGAGGCCGCGCTCAAGGGCGCCAGCGAAATCGGCTTCACCATCTTCTCCATGACGCTGTCGTTGATCGCGGTGTTCATCCCGGTGATGTTCATGGGCGGCATCGTCGGTCGCCTGTTACACGAGTTCGCGGTCACCATCAGCGTCTCCATCCTGATCTCCGGCATCGTGGCGATCACGCTGACGCCGATGCTGTGCAGCCGCTTCATCCGTGCGCACGAACATGAGAACAAGAACTGGGTGATCGCGCGCTTCGACCGCGCCTTCAACGCCGTGCAGAACGGCTACGCCACCAGCTTGCGCTGGTGCATGGACCGGCCGCTGCTGGTGCTGGGCGGCTTCGTGCTGAGCCTGGCAGCCACCGCGTTGCTGTTCTACGTGACGCCGAAGGACTTCATTCCTGCAGGTGACACCGGCCAGTTGCGCGTCACCACTGAAGGGCCGCAGGATGTCTCGTTCGACAGCATGGTGGCGAGACAGCAGAAGCTGGCCGAGATCGTGGCCGACGACCCGAACATCGCCGGCTACATGTCCAGCGTCGGCGCCGGCGGCCCGCGCAGCACGGTCAACAACGGTTCGCTGCTGCTTCTGCTCAAGCCCGCCGGCGACCGCAAGCTCGGGCCGGACGGCATCATCCAGGAGCTGCGCAAGAAGTTCGCCCAGGTACCGGGCATCCGTACCTATATCCAGAACCCGCCATCGATCCAGATCGGCGGCCGCCAGTCGAAGGCGCAGTACCAGTACACGCTGCAGTCGATCGACCTGCCGCTGCTGTACGACTGGAGCGCGCGCATCACCCAGGCCTTCCAGCAGCTTGCCGGGTTCCAGGACGTCACCAACGACCTGGACCTCAACAGTCCGTCGATCATGGTCGAGGTCAACCGCGAGAAGCTCGCCACGCTGGGCCTGACCATGGCGCAGGTTCAGTCCGCACTGGGCTCCGCCTTCGGGCAGAACCAGATCTCCACCATCTACGGCGCGGCCACGCAGTATTGGGTGATTCTGCAGGTGTCGCGCACGTTGCAGAACGATCCCGATGTGCTTGCGCAGCTCTACGTCACCTCCAGCAGCGGCGCGCTGATTCCGCTCAATACCGTGGCCTCGTTCAAGCGTAAGCCGCAGGTGCTGACGGTGAATCATCAGGGCCAACTGCCGGCGGTGACGGTGTCGTTCAACCTCGCTCCCGGCGTGAGCCTGAGCCAGGCGGTGCAGCGCATCGACGCGGCGATGAACCGGATCGGCCTGCCGGCGACGATCAGCGGCAGCGTGCAGGGCACGGCGCAGGCGTTCCAGGATTCGATGCAAGGCATGGGCCTGCTGTTGCTGCTGGCGGTGTTCGTGATCTACCTCGTGCTGGGCATACTGTACGAGAGCTTCATCCACCCGCTGACCATTCTGTCCGGCCTGCCTGCGGCGGCGGTGGGCGCGCTGTTGACGCTGGTGATCTTCAACGCTTCGCTGGACCTGTTCGCCTTCGTGGGCATCGTGATGCTGATCGGCATCGTGAAGAAGAACGCGATCATGATGATCGACTTCGCGCTGGAACGTCAGCGCGAAGAAGGCCTGGCGCCGGCGGCGGCGATCTATGAGGCCTGCAAGGTGCGTTTCCGCCCGATCATGATGACGACGATGGCGGCGTTCGCCGGCACGCTGCCGATTGCGCTGGGGATTGGCGCGGGCGCGGAGACGCGGCGGCCGCTGGGTTTGGCGGTGGTGGGTGGCCTGGCGGTGTCGCAGGTGTTGACGTTGTATCTGACGCCGGTGATTTATCTTTATCTTGATCGGTTGCAGCAGAGGTTTTCGCGGGGGCGGGTGTTGTCGGACGGCGTGGGTTGAGTTGGGGTTTGGGGTGTCGCGTTTTGTTGGTTTGCCGCGCCTCTCTGCGCTGAACGTGCGTAACGCGTAGGTTGGGGTGAGCCTCCGGCGAACCCCAACAGGTGCGCTCCGCATCACCGCCACGCCACCTACTCGTCATTCCGGCGCAGGCCGGAATCCAGTGGCGGTATCGCTTGATTAACGCTGTATTGCACACGTGTCTCGCCTTATAGGCGAGGTGTTTCGAGCCGCTGCCGCGGCCCGAGTTACTTCTTCTTTGCTTGCCCAAAGAAGAAGTAACCAAGA
>JABLTH010111039.1_pt1 | contig 19690 bp, 29 predicted proteins | sample 7875711 | NCBI WGS metagenome assembly JABLTH01 (sample SAMN14941262, study PRJNA633318) | bioreactor metagenome | isolation source: bioreactor | place: China | collected 2019-03-05 | reverse complement strand
CAGCTGAGTGGGTCAAAGACGCGATGAAGCACACCTATTTAGGCTACGAAAGCAAAGACCGGATAGACGTCGTGTCCGGAGAGGTGACCACGGTTCAATCCCTCCGCCATACCTCCGATCTGCAAACAGGCGAGATGTACATATTCCTGTGCAAAGTCGAAGCCTGGGCGATGAATATCGGCTGCCACCTGACCATCCCGCAGAGCTGCGAGTACCAGCAGCTGCGCGATAAGCAGGGGGCCTGATGTCTACTCCACTTTCCCGCGTCATCACCAACGAAATCTTCCGCGTACCGGCGCGCCGCAAGCGTAAGCCCGAGGTTAAGCCGTCCGACGTCCCGACCCTGAAAGACTACACCGCCCGCCTGGTGGATCAGAAATGGCTGCGTCTCGCGGCACGAAGGAAATCTGCATGAGCATGTATCAACGCATTAATGGCGCTTACTGGCGCAATATCTTCGTCGTCGGAGATCTGCATGGGTGCTACACACTGCTGATGAATGAGCTCGAAAAAGTTTCGTTCGACCCGGTGCATGATTTGCTGATCTCGGTTGGCGACCTTGTTGACCGCGGCGCGGAAAACGTCGAGTGCCTAGAACTGATTACTATGCCGTGGTTCCGGGCTGTGCGAGGAAACCATGAGCAAATGATGATTGATGGGCTATCGGAGTATGGGAACGTTAATCACTGGCTGGTAAATGGTGGCGGTTGGTTCTTCAATCTCGACTATGACAAAGAAGTGCTGGCTAAGGCTCTGGTTCACAAAGCAGATGAGCTGCCACTCGTCATCGAGCTGGTTACCGCTGAGCGTAAAATAGTTATCTGCCACGCTGACTACCCGCATAACGAATATGCGTTCGATAAGCCCGTCCCGAAAGATATGGTCATCTGGAATCGTGAGAGGGTTAGCGACGCTCAGGACGGCATTGTCTCGCCGATATCCGGTGCTGATCTGTTTATCTTCGGGCACACCCCAGCGCGCCAGCCCCTGAAGTATGCCAACCAGATGTACATCGATACCGGCGCCGTGTTCTGCGGAAACCTCACGCTGGTACAGGTTCAAGGTGGTGCCCATGCGTAAACCATCCCGCCGTAAGTGCAAAGTATGCGGTGAATACTTCGTGCCGAAATTCCACGATATTCGGATCCGCTGGTGCTGCCCGGAGCACGGCGCAATTCTCGCGATGGAAGAACGCGAAAAGGAGAAAGTGAAAGCCGCGGCTAAGCGCATCAAGGAGCAGAAGGAAGCCGAGAAGGCCGGGCGCAAACGCCGCAAGGAACGGCTGGCAGAGCTTCGGCCTGCCAGTTATTACAAATCCCAGGCTCAGCAGGCATTCAATGCCTACATCCGCGCGCGCGATGCCGGTTTGCCATGCATCAGCTGCGGTGAGACTAATCCGCCCGATCTGCATGGCGGCCAGTGGGACTGCGGCCACTTCAAAACGGTCGGCGCTAATCCTGAACTGCGCTTTGAAGAGCGCAACGCCCATAAGCAGTGCAAATCGTGTAATGCCGGAGCGGGTAAATACACCGCCAAAGAGGCGACGGTCGCGCAGCAATACGAAGCGGGCCTGGTCGCTCGTTACGGGCAGGAATACGTCGACTGGCTCAACGGCCCTCACGAAATGACCAACTACCGCCGTGAAGACTTCATCCGGATCCGGGATGAGTACCGCGCCAAGCTCAAAGCACTGAAACAGCAGGAGGCCGCATGAAGCCAGAAACGATCGAGATACTCCGAGCGCGCTGGCAGCGCCTCCGGATTTACCGCCGCCCGGGCTCCGTGCTGGTGGATTACCGCATTCTCCGTAACTTCGTTCGCATCTATCACCCTGCAGGAGCCGCACAATGAACAGTCAGCAACTGGAATACGTACGTCAGCAGCTCATTGTGGCGACCGCAGATCTGAGCGGAGCGACGAAAGGGCAGCTTGTAGCTTTCGCCGAGAACGCGCAGTTCACCGCGACGGCGCGCAGCCGGGGACGTAAGAAAATCACTGATCCGGTCACCGGCCGTAAAGTTAATCCGGACGGCCCGGCGATGAGCGGCAGCCAGTCTCGCGCCAAGGTATCGTCCATCGCGTTGGTGGGGCCGGTTGAGTTCGTGACCGCATCGTGGCGCCGCGCTGTCCTGTCTCTTGAAGACCACCAGAAAGCATGGCTGCTGTGGAACTACAGCGAGAATATCCGCTTCGAGTACCAGGTGGCGATCACACAGTGGGCGTGGGCAGAGTTCCGGGAGCAACTCGGCACGAAGAAGGTGGCCGGCAAGACAATGGAGCGCCTGAAGAAACTGATATGGCTGGCGGCGCAGGATGTCAAAGCGGATCTGGCAGGGCGGGAAACATACGAATATCAGTCGCTGGCGGAGCTGGTTGGCGTAACACCAAAGAACTGGTCAGAGACCTTTACGGACCGCTGGGTAGAGATGCGCCGCATCTTCCTGCGCCTGGACAGTGGAGCTTTGTTGCAGGTTACGCGATCACGTTCACAACAAAAGGCGACAAATTTAGACTCAAGTATTGCAAAACTGGATTGAAACGCATATATTTCATGTAAATCTGATATCGTCGCCATAGCTTTGATTGTCGACACAAAGAATTCAAGCCCGAGGTAAACGCCTTGGGCTTTTTTATTTGCGGTCCGCCGCACTCAGAACCCACTACCTGGGACCCTTCGGCCAGAGAGCCGACATTGCCTTACCCTCATCTTCCCGGCCTGTCGCCGGGTTTTTTATTCAGGCCGCAGACAATCAATTCCAGATGCCACGTAGCTATCGTGTCTGACGGCCTTTCCCCAACTACCACACAGCACCCCGGAGCCGGAGGTGTGGAATGCAACGTATGAACCCAACAAATGGACACGATCTGCCGTACTGGTGGTCGGCGGCCTTGGGTCTGTTCTCTTTGCTTAGCCTGCAGGATTACGTTTTTATGATCGGTGCGCTGGTATCGGCGTTCTTCACGATAAAAACCTATTACGCAAAACGGAAAGAAGAGCGTGAGCGTATGGCTGAGGAAAGGAAACGAACCCAGCTGCTGGAAAACTACTTATCTGATGTAGGTAAAAAACCTCACTCCGATCGTCCGGCTGCCGCCGAGGTGGTTACGGAGGCAATGCGGAGAATTTCCGGTGGCACAGTTGAAACTGAGTAAGAAAAGCGGCGCGGCGGGCATTGTCTGCTCCGTAGGAACGATCATCGCTATTGTGATGAATGCGGGCCATGTCAGGACTAACGAGCGCGGGCTGGAGTTAATCGGTAACTCTGAATCTTGCAGGCGTGATCCGTATGTCTGCCCGGCTGGAGTACTGACTGATGGCATGGGGAACACGCACGGCGTGAAGCCCGGCACCGTTAAGTCTGACCAGCAGATCGCAGCCGAGTGGGAGCGCAATATCCTTGATGCCGAGTCCTGCGTTAACCGCTACGGGAATGGCCGAAAGTTGTCTGACAATACTTTCTCTGCAGCTGTATCGGTAACGTTTCGTGCTGGCTGCGGAAACATGCGCACCTCCACTATGTTCTCTCTTCTCAGAAGTGGGGATATCACGGCGGCATGCCACCAGGTCCCTCGCTGGGTATGGGGTGGCGGCAAGGTTCTGCCTGGTCTGGTTACTCGTGCCGTGAAAGAAGAAGCGCTCTGCCTGGATGGTGTGAAATGAGCCGGTTAACAGTAATCATCGGTGCTGTCGTTATCTGCCTGCTGGTTTCGATGGCCTGGGCGATTAACCACTACCGCGACAACGCCATCACCTACAAAGACCAGCGCGACAAGGCGACGGTCAGGGCGGACACATCGGAGGCGATCACCAGCAACGTGATCACCACGATGAACCTCATCCGTGAAATTTCACAGGCTACCCAGAATGCAAAGAACGAACTGGCCAAAAAAGGCGAGACGCGCATTGTCTACATCAGGCAGGCGCTTGAAGGCGATCCGTGTGCTAACCAGCTTGTTCCTTCTGCCGCTGCTGACAGCCTGCGGGAATACGCAGACAGTTTACGTACCGGCCCCGGTGGTGCCGATAAGCGCTGACCTGACAGCTGACACGCCGATCCCCGGAATTACGGTTCCGTTCACGTGGCAGGCAAGTCTGGAGTTAAACGCTCAGCTCTATACGGCGCTGGGGCAGTGCAACCTTGATAAAGCGGCAATACGAAAGATCGAATCATCCAGAAAATAGAAGCTCATCCCTGAGCCTCTGACACAGTCTCTCCTCTGGACTTTAACCGTAGCAAATTCTCACAGCCTCGCATTCGCGGGGATTCATCACTTAAAAGGTAAAGGCGATGGAAGACGATTATCGTAAAGACCTGCAACTATGGTTTGGCCTGTCTCATGCTGCATTCTGTGTGATGCCAAGAGTGTTTATGGAAGCAATGCCCAAGCAGTGGCAAGAGCAAATGGCGCAACTTCTCTTCGAATACGATGACACCATAAATACAAGCGTATGCGGAGTGCATAGTTGCTTTGTGACGGTAAAGGATAGCAATAACAGGTTCATGAAAATGCCAGATGACATTGTCAACTATCGGCATCCAAGAAAAGACTTTATCGAGTCATTCCTTAAAAAATAGTATCCCGCGTCGTCCTGTCGCTGTCTCACCACCTTAACGAAGACCACGCCGCCTAAGCGGTCTCCCTCCGTGCGTGTGGATGGCAGAAAGCCAGAATGGAACAGCAGATGCATGAATGGTTCGGGCGCGTCCCGAAGTTCATCATCACGCTGGCGGCCGATTACTGTTCCCAATGCAGTGACCTTGAGTTCTGTGCACTGGTAGAGCATGAGCTTTACCACACTGCCCAGGCCACTGATGATTTCGGTGCGCCTAAGTTCAACAAAGAGACCGGGCAGCCAGTGCTTACACTGCGCGGCCACGACGTCGAAGAATTCACTGGTGTCGTACGGCGATACGGTGCCAGCAAAGAAGTACAGGAGCTCGTTGATGCGGCCAATGCGCCAGCGGAAGTGGCTCACATCGATATAGCCAGGTCGTGCGGGACGTGCATGCTAATGCTGGCCTAACAATATGACTGATTATGACAGGCAGGTAATCTATGGCGACACTGAAAGGTGAGGTCAAAGCCTTCATCGTTCAGTCTCTTGCCTGCTTCGATACCCCATCTCAGGTGGTTGAGCTGGTCAAAAAGAATTTGGCCTAAGCATCACGCGTCAGCAGGTCGAATCCCACGACCCGACGAAAGCAAACGGCAGGGGGCTGGCGCAGAAGTGGGTTGAGCTATTTCACGAAACCCGTAAGCGCTTCCAGACCGAATTAAGCGACATCCCGATCGCCAACAAGGCATATCGTCTCCGTGCACTTGACCGGATGATGACTCGCGCCGAGGGAATGAAAAACATGGCGCTGGCTGCCTCGCTGATGGAGCAGGCTGCCAAAGAGGTTGGCGACGCGTATAGCAACAAACAGAAGGTCGAGCACACCAGCCCGGACGGAACCATGACGCCACAGCCGACCATCATTCAGCTACTACCAGTTGAGCCGAAAGCATGAGTAACGCCGTTCAACTGCCTATCCCCGCGAAGCTTGCGCCGCTATTCACTGCCGTGAATAAGCGCTACCGGTGCTCGCATGGTGGGCGTGGCAGCGCCAAGACGCGCACATTCGCACTGATGACTGCAGTAAAGGCGTATCAGTCGATGATGAACGGTGAAAGCGGAGTGGTGCTCTGCGCGCGTGAATTCATGAACTCTCTGGAAGAGTCGAGCATGCAGGAGGTGAAACAGGCGATCCTGTCTATTCCATGGCTGGCTTCCAACTTTGACATCGGCGAGAAGTACATCCGCACTATCGACAAGAGCGTTAACTACGTGTTCTGTGGTCTGCGGCATAACCTCGACAGCATCAAGTCGAAAGCGCGCATCCTGCTGTGCTGGGTCGACGAGGCCGAATCAGTCAGCGAAATAGCCTGGCAGAAGCTGAGCCCGACCGTTCGAGAGGAAGGTTCAGAGATTTGGGTGACGCGGAACCCGGAGCGCGACGGTAGCGCCACGGATAAGCGTTTCCGCAAAGAGGCAGGCGACGACTGCATCACCGTTGAAATGAACTATACGGATAACCCGTGGTTCCCAGACGTGTTGGAAGGTGAGCGACAGAACGATCAGCGCCGCCTCGACCCGGCAACATACGCGTGGGTTTGGGAAGGTGCTTACCTCGAAAACTCTGATAAGCAGGTGTTGGCCGGAAAATACCGGATCGCTGAGTTCTCGGACCAGCTATGGAAAGAGGCCGATCGCCTGTTCTTCGGTGCTGACTTCGGTTTCGCCAAAGACCCTAACACGCTGGTGCGTTCGTTCATCTTGCACAACCGGCTGTACATCGAATACGAGGCATACGGTCAGCAGACAGAGCTCGACCACATGCCAGAGCTTTACGACACAATTCCCGGATCGCGTGATTGGCCCATCAAGGCCGACTCCGCTCGACCAGAGACAATCAGCTATCTCAAGCGGCAGGGCTTCAACATCTCGGCTGCTGAGAAATGGCAGGGAAGCGTTGAAGATGGGATCGCTCATCTCCGCGGATTCGACGAAATCATTATCCATCCACGCTGCAAGAATGTGGCGCGCGAAGCCCGCATGTGGTCGTACAAAACGGACCGCATCACCGGCGAGGTATTGCCGAAACTGGCCGATGGTTATGAGCACTGCTGGGACGGTATTCGCTACAGCCTCGACGGACACATTAAGCGTAAGGGCCAGATGGCCGGGATGATGATACCTAAGAGGTTGCGGTAAAGTTTAATAAAGTTGCTCTTCATAAGGCCGATAACATTTGGGATATTCACAATTGGAGGCCTTATGATTGATCAAAAAACTGCTGTGCATGTCGATTTCTCTGATAAGCAAAATGTCGTTCTAGGGCATTTGGAGAAATTTGAATACTATGCACCGACAGAAAATGGACACGTTCAGATTACTATAAACCCATTGACGACCTCTCTGCCCTTTGTTCAAGAGATGGTTGGGAAAATTGGTGGGTTGATTAACGTTTATTTAATATCATCTACAACAACATCGAGTTACACAATCAAATTAGAAACAATATCTGTTTCATCATCAATTCTTTCTGAAGAAAGTTTCGGAGAAATATACATCTCGGGTCGCCAGTAAGAATAGTTAAAATCTAACCAAGGTCGCTCTGGGCGGCCTTTTTTATTGCCATAAATCCACGAACGGACAATCCATGACTGACAAATTAACTCTCGCCGTCAACCATGCGTTGAACGATGCGCGGATGGCGCGCGCCCGTATGGGACTGATGGCACCGACGATGGGGCTGGACAATAAGCGTCATTCTGCATGGTGCGAGTATGGCTTCCCTGAGCAGGTAACCTACGAAAACCTTTATGCCCTGTATCGGCGCGGTGGTATCGCTCACGGTGCCGTTGAGAAGTTGGTGGGAAAGTGCTGGCAGACTAACCCGGAAATCATTGAGGGTGACGATGCAGACGAGAGCGAAAACGAAACCGCCTGGGAAAACAAGTCAAAGCAGATATTCAACAACCGGTTCTGGCGCTCATTTGCCGAGGCGGATCGCCGTCGCCTTGTCGGTCGTTATGCAGGCATCCTTCTGCACATTCGCGACGAAAAAGACTGGAACCTTCCGGTAACTAAAGGGCGAGGTCTCCAGAAAATATCAGTGGCGTGGGCCGGATCGCTCACGGTGAGCGAGTGGGATACTGGCCTGAACTCGAAGACGTACGGCCAGCCGAAGATGTGGCAGTACGCCGAACGGTTGCCGAATGGTTCAAGTCGCCGCGTCAATATCCACCCCGACCGAGTCTTCATCCTTGGTGATTACTCAGACGATGCCATTGGGTTCCTTGAGCCAGCTTATAACGCATTTGTTAGCCTGGAGAAGGTAGAGGGCGGTTCAGGTGAGTCATTCCTGAAGAACGCAGCGCGCCAGCAGAACATCAACTTCGACAAAGAGGTTAATTTTAGTGACCTGGCTTCGATGTATGGCGTATCGGTTGATGAGTTGCAGGAGCGTTATAACGACGCGGCAAGAGAATTAAACCGAGGAAATGACACGCTACTCATTACTCAAGGGGCCAACGTTACATCGCTGGTTTCTCCGGTTTCAGACCCTTCGCCGACATACGATGTAAACCTGCAAACAGCCGCCGCCGGAGTTGATATCCCGACGCGCATTCTGGTTGGTATTCAGCAGGCCGAGCGCTCCAGCACCGAAGACCAGAAATACTTTAATGCTCGTTGTCAGTCTCGCCGAGTAGACCTCGCTTTCGAGATAGAGGACTTCTGCGACAAACTTATCTACCTGCAGATCGTCGACTCAGTAAGCCAGAAGGCTGTTATCTGGGATGACCTGAACGAACAGACCGGCACTGAGAAGCTCACCAACGCTAAGACCATGGGCGAGATTAACCAGACCATGCTGGGCGGCGGTGATGCCCCGGCATTCAGTCGTGAAGAGATTCGTACAGCTGCGGGTTATGACAATGACGACGAAGAGCCTTTAGGAGAAGAGGATGGCAGCGAAGAAGACGAAGCCACCGATTCTGCCGAGTAACTATCAGGATCCGACCGGAGCCGATGCGCTGGAACGCCGGGCAATGAAAGACTTCGCCAGGCGGATGAATAAGATTGGCAAGGCGTACAAATCAGCACTAGACAAAATACCTTCCTCCCTCGCAGTAAACGCCAGATACGAATACCAGCTAAACCCAACGCTACTCTCCATCATCCTGAACGATGCCAGTTACCTGGTGGATCAGGTGCTTCTTGAGGGGGGCGATTACGACCTGTGGTTTTACGAGTACATCGATCTGGCTTCGGAGAAAGGAACCGGGCAGTCGTTCTACAACCTCAGCCAGCAGTCACCGGTGTATGCCGCCGGGCGCGAATCACTGGCTTCCATCCTCGCAAGCGACCCGTACCAGCAACGTATGGCTCTGGTGCATGCCCGTGTGTTTGAGGAAATGAAGGGGCTTAATGCTGACGTTAAGCGAGACATGGCGCGCGTGCTGACTGATGGGGTTGGGCGTGGGCTCAACCCGCTGGATATTGCGCGCAACCTGACAGACCAGACCGGCATCGAGAAGCGCCGGGCAAACCGTATAGCACGCACTGAAGTGACTACCGCGCTGCGCCGGGCAAAGTGGGATGAAGACCAGGAGGCTAATGACCTTTACGGGCTTAAAACGCTTCTGGTTCACATCTCGGCTCTGTCACCGACAACCCGACATACCCACGCAGTGCGCCATGCCCACCTCTACACCAACGAAGAGGTGCGTGACTGGTACAGCAAAGATGGCAACTCCATCAACTGCAAATGCAGCCAGCAGTCTGTGCTGGTGGATGCGGATGGGAACCCAGAATACCCGGACACCATCACGAAACTCAAACAGGAATATAAATCGATGCAGGCGCGCGGTTACGCCTGGGCGGAGAAATAACTATGCCTATGCAGGTCAACATAACCACGAAGGTGAACAGCCAGTCTATCCGGCGCGAAACATACAACGGGCGTGAGCACCTGGTGCTACCGAGTTACACACTTCCGGCGAACGTCGTCATGAATGGCGGCTTGTACACACAAGAGCAAATCGACGCCCACTATAAGGGACTGGAAGGCACCCTGGCACCGCTTGGGCATCCTCAGGTTAACGGTCAGTTCGTGTCTGCTTTCTCCCCAGAGGGTATTAACGCAGGCCATATCGGCGCGTGGAACCGCAACGTTAAGAAGTCAGGTAACCGTATCTACCTCGAAAAGTGGGTTGATGTTGCCCGTGCCAGTGAGTCTGAAGGTGGTCGAGAACTACTCGAGCGAGTCGAAGCTATCGAGCGTGGAGATGACGTGCCGCCTATTCATACCAGCGTGGCCGCTTTCCTCGACCAGCTTGAACCGAACGAACAGCAACGCGCCACCGGTGCTGAGTGGGTAGCTGATATCCACGGCATGGACCACGACGCGATCCTGCTTCACGAAGTCGGAGCGGCCACCCCTGAGCAGGGAGTTGGCCTGATGGTTAACGCCGATCTGGCTCAGCCGCTTAAGGCGAACTCCGGCGCGCTGGTGGGCGAATCCTACCGGGAGCGCGAGCAGCGTCTCGATCGGGCGGCCAAAGCTAAGTTTGCTCCTGGCACGGATGAATATGCCTGGGTTGCTGACTTTACCGACTCGCAGGTGGTTATCGTGCGAAATGGCGGAGATGCGCAGGTTTACGGTTATTCCGCTGATGGCGGGAAGATCACTATCGACGATACCGGCACCGCAGTAGCGCGCCAGGAGTCGTGGGTGGCCGTCGTCGCTAACAAATTCAAAGCTCTATTCACACCGCAGGAACAGCCTGCACCAAACCACAAACCGGAGGGCGACATGCCTTTAACCAAAGAAGAACTGGAACAAATCGGCAGCATGATCGGCCAGGCTGTTGCGACCAATACTGAAGCGGCTATTAAGCCTCTCGCGGAAAAGGTTGATGCGCTGCAGGCCAATCAGAAGCAACTCGCGGAAACCCTGACCGCGAACTCCCGTGCCGAAGAGAAAGCAAAGCGCGAAGCGGTTGCGAAGGTCCATGGCGATATCGTCGCGAACGCTCTATCAGGCGAAGCTCTGGACGCGATGTTCAAGTCGCTGGGCGAAGCTGCGCCGCTGGGCACCAACAATGCTCAGCAGCACAAAGAAACCGGCGCACCAGCCGCAGACGAACACTTCAAGTAAGGAGCCGGAATAATGCCACGTTATCGTCGCGTTAATATCGACGGTCAGTCTCTGTACAAGACCGAAACCCGCACAACGGCCGCCGCGTTGCTTCCTGGCACCGCCGCAACCATCAACTCATCCGATAAATTCGCTCAGGCCACCGCGCTAACCGGCCGCCTGTACATCATCGATGTCGGTTATCACCAGGGCCTGACTATCACTGAATCAATCCCTGCCGGTGATTCGGCTGTCGGCAACTACGTCGAAGAAGGCCGCGAGCTGGCGCTGCGTTGCCTGCCTGGTGCCTATAAGAAAGACAGCCCGATCAAGCTGGGACCTGCCGGTCAGTTCACCCTTGCCACATCCGACACTGATTCAGTGATCGGCTACAGCCAGGATGAATACACCATCGCGGCCAGCACCACCGACTTCATTCGCGTGCGCATGCGCGTTGGCACTGTCGCCGCAGCTGGCGCGTAACAAAAGGACAAACACATATGTACTTCTCTAAAGAGACGCTGGCGACTAACTCCCGCCTCGGCGGGCACTGGAGCGAACTGTGGGCAAACCGCAACATGTGGAACCTGCAGAACGATTCCATCATTGCGGCTAACCGCGCAATCATGACGGCTGACATGCTGGCTTGTAACGCTGTTGGCGGTTTCTCCCGTGACTTCTGGGCTGAGATTGACAACCAGGTGCTGCAACTGCGCGATCAGGAAGTTGGCATGGAAATCGTGAACGACCTGATCGGCGTTCAGACCGTGCTGCCGGTCGGTAAAACAGCCAAGCTTTATAACGTGGTTGGCGACATCGCTGACGACGTGTCAGTAAGCATCGATGGTCAGGCGCCATTCTCCTTCGACCACACTGACTACGCGAGCGACGGTGACCCGATTCCGGTGTTCACTGCTGGTTACGGTGTTAACTGGCGTCATGCTGCTGGCCTGAACTCTGTGGGCATCGATCTGGTGCTGGACTCGCAGATGGCGAAGATGCGCAAGTTCAACCAGAAGCGCGTCAACTACTACCTGAACGGCGATTCAAAAATTCAGGTTCAGTCCTATCCGGCACAGGGCATCAAGAACCACCGCAACACCAAGAAGATTAACCTCGGTTCTGGTGCTGGTGGTGCGAACATCGACCTGACCACCGCTGACATGACCGCGATCTTTGCATTCTTCGGTAAAGGCGCATTCGGTACCACCGCACGCACGAACAAAGTCGCCGCCTACGATGTGATGTGGGTTTCCCCGGAAATCTGGGCAAACCTGGCGCAGCCGTACGTGGTCAATGGTGTGGTGAGCGGCACTCTCCTGCAGGCTGTTCTGCCTTTCGCGCCGGTGAAAGAAATCCGCATGAGCTTCGCACTGAGTGGTAACGAGTTTATCGCGTACGTTCGTCGTCGTGACGTGATCTCCCCACTGGTTGGTATGGCTGTCGGCGTTGTTCCGCTGCCGCGCCCACTGCCTAACGTTAACTACAACTTCCAGATTATGTCTGCTGAAGGTCTGCAAATAACCGCAGACGATCAGGGCCTGTCTGGCGTTGTCTACGGCGCTAACCTGGCGTAAGGAAACAGCATGGCTAAATACGAAGTTGTGCGCGCGTGGTTCGGCGTGAAGGTAGGGCAGGTGGTGGAGTTGAAAGAACTGCACCCGGCGCTGAAGTCTAATGTCCGTCTCATGAATGGTGAGGCAGGCGGAGAGCTTACCCCGTCGACACCTGGTGCCGGTACTGGCGAGAAATCTCGCAAGGAGATTATTCAGGACCGCCTTACTGAGCTGGGGATTGAGTTTAAAGGCACCCTGGGCGCTGAAAAGCTCAGTGAGCTGTTGCCGGATGGCGAACTCGAAAAGCTTTTCCCTGCTGAATAACAGCCGCCGCTAAGGCGGTTTTTTTATGCCCCGCTCCGGCGGGGTATTTCACGGAGTCGATAATGGTAACTCTCGAACAGGCGAAGGAGTATCTGGAGAGCCAGGGAATTACCATTCCCGATTTTGTTCTTCAGGCTCTTGTCGACCAGGCCAACAGCATTCAGGAGTGTCTCGATGCGCATTATCCGGCATCGACCGCGCTGCTTATTCAGCTCTATCTGCTGGCGCTTATGGGGCTCGGGCAGGGGGATAAGTATATCTCAAGCCAGACAGCGCCGAGTGGTGCGTCGCGCTCGTTCCGGTACCAGTCGTTTACCGATCGCTGGAAGGCCTCGGTTAACCTGTTGCGCGGGCTGGATAAGTACGGTTGTGCAACCTCCCTTATTCCTGCCGACCCTACTGCCGCCCCAGCATTCGCTGGTATCTGGATCGGCAAGGGCGGCTGTATGTGCGGGGGTAAGTGATGACGTACAAATCAGTTAAGCACGGCCTGCCGCGTTCTTTCACCCGCGTATGGGTGATGACCGACACCGGGCGGGAAACCACCGGCCACGTTAAATCGGACGGCGAGTGGTTCATCAACTGCCCGCGCATCCGGGCGACCGGCGCGAAGGTGCTGCGCTGGAAGGAGGGCTGATGTCATCGGTAGCGAACTGGAGCTATACCGCCACGGCGACCATATGGCGCAAGCTGGAAGGTAATGACGAATACGGCGATCCGCTTGGCTATGCCGAACCTGAGCAAATCCTCTGTGATTACGAGGGCGGACTCAGCAAGAAGTTAGCCAGCCTGGGAGCTGAAATCGTCGTCAAGAACACCGTCTGGACAGAGTTCACTCTCGCGTCCGCCGGTGATTACCTGCTGATTGGCGTATCGACTGAAGCAGACCCGGTTGTGGCTGGTGCCGATGAGGTGCGGCAAGTTATTCGCTACGCCGACACGTTTGAGCGCGTGGCGGATGATTACGCCATTCTGACTGGAGTGTAGCCATGGGCATAAAAGCCAGAGGGATTAAGGAGTCAAAGAGAAACCTTGATCGCATCATGAAGGATGTTCAGAGGCGGAAGCTTGTCAGGGGCATGCATGCGGCGTTGATTATCGGAGCAGATCGGGCAGCACTTTACACCCCCATAAACATTTCAACCTTAATTAACAGCCAGTATCGAGAAGTTGAGGTTAGAGGCGTTGTCGTGACTGGCAGGGTTGGCTATTCAGCAAACTACGCTGTTTATGTCCACGATCCAAACGTCCCGCAAACCTTCCGCCGTGCCACAGCGCAGAAAGAGTTCCTCACCAAAGGCTTTGAAGACACCCGTAGCCAGATTGATGCCGTAATGCGCAAGGAGCTTTCAGTATGACACCAGCCATGTATGAGCGCGTGCGTAACTATTTCGTTGATGCCGGACTTACCACTGGCTTCATTGTTCAGTTGCTGGCTTGGGACGACACAACGAAGTTAACCGACGCTTTCATCGTGTTCCGGCCTAACGGCGGTACCGACATCCGAAATGACCTCGGATCTGATCACTACGTGCTGGTGGATGTCATTTCCGCCAAAGATAATCGCCGCGCAGCCGCTGAGAAGGCTCAGGAAATCATCAATTATGTCGAACAGAACGACATTAACGACGAATGCCTTGGCCTTATTCAAAACCTCGGCAATATGCCTGCACCCATCCTGACCGAAGAGGGGCGCCTGGTCTTCAGACTCCAGTTCATGTGCGTTTACGGCGAATAACCCAATCACCAACCCATCAGGCTGCCATCCGGCGGCCTTTTTTATTTGAGAGGTACACATGCAAGGCTGTGCTAATGATTTTGGCAAGCTGATCGGGAAAGTAGCTGTGCTACGCATGGCCTTCGGCTGCCCCGACGCAGTGCCAGCGCTGTCCGAGTGGAAGCGTCTCGGCGCTATGACGACCAAGGGCATCGACTATTCGATGAATACCATCAACTCAGAGGCAGATGATGCTAAAGGGCTGGTGGAGAACCTGGTTAACAACATGGATCTGACGATCTCCGGTGAAGGAGAAATCCGCAAATCTGATAAAGATGACGAGATCGGTGCGTGGCGCCTGTCGAAGTACATCTTTGACGAGGTACAGGCAGGCCGTCAGCCTAACCTGTGGGTGCGTTTCGACTTCGCTGGTGTAAACGCGGGAACTTATATTCAGGGCTACATGAACACCACGTCATGGTCAGCTGACTTCGGTACCAACGATATCTCCACCTTCTCTGGAGAGTGGAAGGTCTACGACGCCGACACCGTTGTGTTTGAAGTCGCTGATTCCATCTCGGCCACTGGCGTTGAAGTTACCCCTGCAACTGCATCTCTGGTCGTTGGCGCAACCCAACAGCTGAACGGTGCAGTTCAGCCAACCGATGCGACTAACAAGGCGATCACCTGGACGACTTCGGCGGCATCTATCGCCACTGTAAGCTCAACCGGTCTGGTAACGGCCGTCGCCGCAGGAACAGCGACCATTACGGCCACAACCGCAGATGGTGACTTCACCGATACCTGCGCTGTTACCGTGACAGCCGCACCGTAATCACTACAAAGGGCGGCGTGCTGCCCTTGATACTGGTTATGGAGAGCAATATGACCCCTTTGAAAGAGATTGGCGAGTGCCTGATTGGTGCTGGCGGCCGTGAATACTTCTTCCGCCCATCGTTCCGTAACATGACTCGGATCGGCGAACCAGAACATATCGTCCGCACTTTCTATGCGCTGTTCAATGACGATGTATCAAAGATGCTTGAAGCGGCGCGCGAAATTCACGGTGCGATACCAGAGCATCAGCGCAGATTTTACGCCCACTATTTCGGCGACGTTTCGCTGCCACGTTGGGCACTTGATGCAGCAGGTTCTGCTGCGTTTGTGCGTGAGGCATTGCTCTCGGCTATTAACGTCATTCAGTCATGCTGTGACGAGGACGTTTCTGAATTGACAGGCTGGCACGAGCCATCACGCACTGGAATGCGTACGTTTGTATGGCGCCGTGGTGCGCTCCCGCCTGAGAACCTGATTCTGATAGCTCAGTCGCTGATCATGCATGGCGTTATTGGACGGGCCAAGGTTCGTAAGTTGCAGAAGCACGAAAGCAAGGAAACGACACCGGAGTTCCATGCAACTGAATACATCATGGCGGCGAGAAACCATTTTGGGATCAGCAGGGAAGAGGCTGAAAACCTTACCATGACCGAATTCGCCATGATGCTTAACGCCAAATACCCTGACCAGAAAGGCTTCACCAGGGAAGAGTATGACGCGGTTATGGACGATGACGATCGCCGCTGGCAGGAAATGATTGAGCGCGAAAAATCAGCAAAGAAAGCGGCCTGAGTTAATAATGGATGTACCGTAATCGCCTGACCGGGCGTAATATGGCTCGACAACAAAACTCAGGGGATAAGAGTGAAAAAAATACTGTTGGCTTTGGTGATTCCACTGGTTCTGGCTGGCTGCAAGCCTGGCGAGGAAAAGGCAATATCTCTGGCGAAATCTGAGGTTGCAGAAAATCTTAAAGACCCGGCTAGCGCACAGTTCCGAAACGTAAAAGTATCAAAGATGACTGATGCTGAAGATGGCCGTGTAATCGCAGTAGTTTGCGGGGAGATTAACGGAAAGAACGGCTTCGGGGCCTATGCTGGGTTTCATCCGTTCTTCGTTGAGCTGAACATGAAGTCGAAGGGATTCTTCTCGAAAGGCGTCGATTATACGCTTGGAGATCACTTCCTGAGCACGAGTGATACACCGACTCCGCCAGCCTACACCGAACGATGCCAATAAACGACACGAATAACTAACCCACCGCCCGGTGGGTTTTTTTATGCCCGGAGAAAAGTGATGTCTGAGAAAGCAGGCGAGATTTATTACGACATCGAGGCCGATGTTTCTGGCTTGCTGAAGGCGCAGGGAAAGGCCAATAAGTCACTGGACTCTATCGGCAACTCTGCAACCAGCGCCGCAAAAAAGATGGATGAGCTGCAGACGAACATCAACCGCGTCGCCGGAGCTATCGCTGCTTCTCTCGTTGTTGACTGGGGCAAGGCATTTCTGGTTGCTGCTGACAACATGAGTCAGCTCAATGCGCGCATTGAGCGTCTGACAGGCAGCGCAGCGACAGCATCGCAGACTATGCAGAGCCTGATGCGTATCAGTTCAGCAACAGGCGGCTCATTGCAGGACACTGCGAAGCTGTGGGAAACCCTCAGCACTGCACTGCGAGATACCGGCGCGACGAACGGCCAGATCATCCAACTCACCGAAACACTTCAGAAAATAGGTCGCATTGGCGGATCCTCTTCCGAAGAAATGGCGAATGCTCTGCGCCAGTTCGGCCAGTCAATTTCATCAGGCACTATCCGGGCGGAGGAGTTCAACTCCATCCTCGAGCAGATGCCTGAACTGGCGCGCCAGATTGCCGCGGGGATGGGCGTAAGTATCGGTGAACTGCGTCAGCTGATGCTGGACGGAAAGTTGACGGCAGAAGACGCGCTTAACGCCATTCAGAAACAGACCGGATCGGTTAACGCTGAGTTCGAAAAGCTCCCGCGTACGCTTTCTCAGGCCAATACCGCCCTGACAAACTCATTCCTGTCGATGATCGACTCCGTTAACCAGGCCACTGGTGCAAGCTCTGGCATGGTTGCCGTGATTGATTCATTGACGGCTGCGCTCGACAGGCTGGCCGGGAAGGCAATATCTGCCGATGCACAGATATCTGATCTGAACAGCACCGCAGAAATGTTTACGCGCCGGGCCCGCACCTGGTCATGGCTGGGGCTTGACGGATGGGAGGCACAAAACAAAGCGCTGGCCGGGCTGAGCAATAAGGCCGCCATGCTGGTTGGCGATTTGGCTGCTGTAACCAAAGCATCACAAACTGCTGCGAATACCAAGCCGATCGAGATAAAGGCCACTGCAACGACCACCGGGAGCAAGTCGAAAGGTGGAGCGTCAGCCGCCCAGAAAGAGGCGGAGCAATACGCTAAAGCGCAGGAGAATGTAAACCAAAAACTGGATGAGTTGCGGCAGAAGGCCGAGTTGTCAGCCGGGAGTGTTGGCGAGTTATCACGAGCGCAGGCCTTGCTTAATGCACAGCAGTCTCTCGGTAATACCGCCACGCAGGAGCAACTCATGCTTGCCGGGCAACTTGCCGGGAAAGCCTGGGATAATGCCAACGCACTGCGTGAGCAGGCAAAAGCTGAGAAAGAGCGCACAGACGCGGCCAATAAGTTCAGCGCCATCCAGGGAAAAACCAGTAAAACCGCAGGTCTGGATAGCCAGTATCAGAAAGACATTGCTGACATCCAGCTTTACGCCCAGCTTTACCCGCAGAAGATTGCTGAAGCTGAAGCAGCAAGGCTGGCAATCGAAGATCAGTATCGTAAGCAGCGTACAACTGCAATGTTCGAAGAATGGTCTCAGCTAAATCTTGCCACTCAGGTTGCTTCCGCTGCATTTACCTCGTTCGGGAACAATGCAAGCAACGCATTTGCTGGAATTTTAACAGGCAGTATGTCAGCAGAGCAGGCCGTTAACTCACTCGTAAGCAACGCTCTCAACAGCGCCATTAACGCAGTGGTGCAATGGGGTGTTGACTGGGTTAAGTCTGCAATGATGGGGCAGGCAGCGCAAGTATCTGCCGTGGCCACGTCCACGGCTGCACAAACAGCGGGGATAGCTACGACAACAGCCGCGAGCACATCTGCTGCTGCGACGACGACGGCGGCGTGGACTCCAGCGGCGATTGTGGCTTCAATCGGATCATTTGGCGGTGCTGCTGCCATAGGTCTTGCTGCTGTGCTTGGAGCGCTGGCAATTGGCGTGGCCGGGAAACGAAAAAACGGTGGGCCAGTAGCAGCCGGTTCTATGTACCAGGTAGGCGAGGGAGGTATGCCCGAAATCTACCGCGCCAGTAATGGCAGCCAGTACATGATCCCCGGCGACAACGGAAAGGTGATTAGCAATAAGGAGCTGAGCAGCGGTACTGGAGCAGTTCCCATATACTTAAACATCCAGAACTACACTGGTGCGACTGTCGATGCCCAGGCCACCCAGGACGGTAATGGAGTGACCATCGATATGATTGTTGCAGACATCAATAACGGCGGTCGTGTTAGCCAGGCCATCCAGCAGAATCACCAGGCGCCACGCAAAGCAAGGGGCTAACTATGCCAATTCCTTACCCTGACTGGCTGCCGCTGGCGCAGAAGGGGAAAACACCAACTACCGATACCGGATTTCGCGTCGACCAGCCGACGGTCGGCGCGCCGGTATTTCAGAAATTAACCGACGACCTGAAGACGTCATTTTCATTGACGTGGATATTCACTCGTGACCAGCACCGCGCATTTATGCAGTGGTTGCGCAGCCCGAACTATCTCGATAACTGCAATCAGTGGTTCACGATGCCGCTCGGTACGGGGACCGGTGATACTGGTATCGAGGTTCAGGAGTTACATTTCATCTCCTGGCCTTCATGGGCACAGTCAGGATCGGTTTTTACATGGAGCGGTGACGTTATCGCTCGCAAACTCGTTAATTCCGATGACGAGTTTGACGACATGATTATTGAACTGCCTCCGCCTTGGGCTTCGTGGCTGGATATCATCGTCACTGGCTATCCTGACGGGCGCGACCCGGAGAGTTTACCGAAGGTGCCATAATGCCGACGCTCAGAGAATTTCAGAGCCGAAGGCCAAACCGGATCCTGTACGAAACCATCACGTTTTACAGCCCGGTCTTTGGCTATATCAGGCTCGTTAATAACCAGATTTTCCCAAAAACGCTCGGAGGCCAGGTTTATACCCCATGCAGAATGGAGTTAACCGAAAGCCAGCAGAGCAATACGCCGATCCTCGATAGCACCGTTAAATTTGGCCGACTGGCTCAGGACTTCAAGCAACAGCTCAAGCAGTGGAAAGCCTACTCGCGTATCACTCCCATATCAGCCACCTATCAGCAGTTCGATGCGGCTGATATGACAACTGCCATCAAGACGTGGACGCTTTACGTCAGTGACTGCTCGATGGATGACAAGGATGTGACGTGCAGCCTGACGCGTATTAACCCGCTTAATCGCAACGTCGGGCGACTTTACACAGTCGAAGAGT
>JABLTH010011029.1_pt1 | contig 19695 bp, 18 predicted proteins | sample 7875711 | NCBI WGS metagenome assembly JABLTH01 (sample SAMN14941262, study PRJNA633318) | bioreactor metagenome | isolation source: bioreactor | place: China | collected 2019-03-05 | reverse complement strand
CGACGATTTTTTTAACCAGTGCCAATCCCATGCCGCTCCCTTCCACCTCATCGCGCGGCCTCAAGGTCTGGAACATGATATAAACCCGCTCCTGGTATTCTGGAGAGATGCCCGGCCCATCATCAATGACGCTGAACTCATAGTAATGCGGGTTGGCCTGCTGCCATTGCAACTGAATGCTGCCGCGCGTTTGATCATGGTGTTTGATGGCATTGCTAAACAGATTGCGCAGCACCTGTTCCAACGGGGTGGCCAGCGTATAAAACGTGGGCAAATCGTCTGCCATCTTCAGGCTAAAGCCTGCAGGCGGGGCTTGCATCTCAAAAATGGACTGCGCTACTTTGCCAAGGTCGACCTGGCTGACGCTGCCTTCCAAACGTCCGGCGCGCGAATAGGCCAGTAAATCATCCAGCAGGCGTTCCATTCTGCGCAACCGTCCGCGCAACAGGGACATGTGTCCACTAATGGCCTCCACTTTGCCCTGGTTGAGATCTTCTTCGATCCAGTGCGAAATTTGGAAAATGCCGCGTAATGGGGACTTGAGGTCGTGGGAGGCCACATAGGCAAAAGTGGCCAATTCTTTATTGCTGCGCTCCAGCTCATCACGATGTTGCGCCAGTTTTTCACTGGCTTTGACACGGGCAGAAATGTCCGTAATGGCTGACAGCACCTTGACGCCGTCATCGGTTTCTATCGGATTGAGCCCGACCTCGACAGGAAACTCACTGCCGTCCTTGCGGCGGCCATACAGGTCCCGCCCGGTGCCCATCGCGCGCGGACTCAGCTCGGAAAAAAAGAAGGCCCGGTGATGGGCATGCTGATGGCGCAAGCGCTCAGGTAACAACATATCTATGGATTGCCCCAGCAGCTCCTCGCGCGGGTAGCCAAAAATACGTTCTGTTTGCGGATTGACCATTTCGATCAAGCCATTTTTATTCACCATCACCATGGCATTGGGCGCGGCTTCGACGACCTGGCGAAAGCGCGCTTCCATGCGCTTCCGTGCCGAAATGTCGGTAATGGCTGACAAGACTTTGACGCCATCATCGGTTTCGATGGGGTTGAGCCCGACCTCGACAGGAAACTCGGTGCCATCCTTGCGGCGGCCATACAAGTCACGTCCGCTGCCCATGGCGCGAGGTCTGAGGTCTGAGAAAAAGGCTGCGCGATGATGCGGGTGCTGTTGGCGGAAGCGCTCAGGTAACAAAATGTCTATGGTTTGTCCCAGCAGCTCTTCTCTTGGGTAGCCAAAAATGAGCTCTGTCTGTGTATTGACGAGCTCGATCAGGCCGCGACTGTTTACCATCACCATGGCGGTCGGGGCGGCTTCTACTACTTGTCGGAAGCGCAGATTGGCACGCGCAACGTCTCCACTTTCATCATGCATACCCAATCTCCCATGGTGACTGCACTTAATATTTTTATTTTAATAGTTGATGTTGCACTGTTGAAAAGAAGCACATGCGACCACTGTGCTGCCGAGAGAGCTGATGCTGCAAAAGTATTCTTGCAGCTCGCTGAACCGTGGTTTTTATGATGAGTCACAGTCTACACCCATCTTGCTGACTCTTGTATAGTACATCAGCGTGGATAATCTTGCTGTCAGACAGTCAGTATCGGTGCTGGTCAGTCTGTTGGTGCAATACTGACGGCGTTCCGTCCAGACTGTTTGGCCTGATAGAGAGCCGCATCTGCCTTGATCAGCAGTTTTTCCAAGCTGATGCTGGTCTCCGAGGTGGCAGCTAAGCCAATCGAAATAGTCAGGTGAAGAGCGCGGTGGTTTCCAAGGTGCATTTCGGTGTTGGCTGCAGTCGTTCGCAAGCGCTCCGCGACTTCTATCGCTTGTTCTTTCTGCGTATCTGGCAACAAGATCGCAAACTCCTCACCACCATAGCGGCTGATCAAATCAATATCGCGCAACTGCGTCTGACATTGCCGGGCAAACGCTTGTAATACAACATCGCCAGCCTGGTGGCCATAGTTGTCATTAATTTTCTTGAAGTGATCGATGTCTATCATTAATAAAGCGATGGCGCCGCCACGGCGCTTGAGTCTTGCCAGCGCGATATTGGCCTCTTGGATAAAGTGGCGTCGATTGGGCAATCCGGTTAAAAAGTCTTGATTGGCTTGCTTCTGCAATTTTTCCTGTAGCGCCTTGTACTCAGTAATATCTTGTATTTGTACGACAAAGTGCTGGAGCTGGCCGGCTTCATCTTTAATGGAGGAGTAGGTCAACAAGACCCAAAGCGTATGACCTTGGCTATGAAAAAAGCGCTTTTCTACCTGATAGTTATCGCGTTGGCTAGTGAGCAGCGAGTCCAGCAGCAGATGGTCAAGCTGGTGGTCGTCAGGGTGGGTGATCTGCTGGATGGTTTTCTGGCATAACGCCGCTTCATCTTCCCCCAGCATATGGCATAAGGCCCGATTTGCCTGCATAAACCTGCCATCGAGGCCTAGCAAAGCCATGCCGATGGCTGCGGAGTCATAGGTTGAGCGAAACAGTTTTTCGGATTGAAACAGGGCGTGTGAATGTTCAGCCGCCGTTTGCGCGTGTTTGCTTTCACGGCGTTGGAATACAAACAACATAGTGAATGTAAAGAGTGCAAAAATACTGAAACAGATGATCTGAATCATGGCATTTTCGTACCAGTATTTAAAAATGCGTTCAAGGTCGCGGCTGACCGCCACCATGAGTGTGCTATGCAGTTTGAGGTCGCCGGGGGCCAGTGTGGTTTGAGCCACCATACGCTGCTGCCGGGTTGAATATAATTGACCACTAAATACGGTCACCGCTTTGCCGCTTTGGATATGCCGGGTAAAAAATGAACCAGGAGTTGCCAGATTTGTGCCCGGCTTGAGCCCGTTGTCGGGCACGCTCATGAACAGCACGCCTTTGCTATGTATCAGGGAACTGCGGCTATCCTGCGTGTATAACACAGAGGCTAGCAGTGGTTTAAAATATTCGGGATCCAGAATGGCAGTGACAATCCCGGAAAACTCACCCTGCTTGCCAGGAATGATCCGGGTCAGGTTGAGTATATAGTTACCGCTCATGCCGGTGAACGGGGGCGAAACGTAAAGCCTATCGGGATCTCGAACCCGCCGGGCGGTCTGGTAATAATCACGGTAACTGAAGTTCATGCCGAGATATTCTGGAAAACTAGTGTATATCAGTGTTCCATCGGCATCAACCACGTCAAATCCCCGTATTCCTGGCATGGCGCTCGCCATGGTTGTCAAGCGTTTGGTCGCGACTTGCTGTTGATGTTTCCACTCCGGGATTTCTTGAATAATGGCCAGTAAGGCTTGATTGGCACCTTGAAACTGGAAGGCCAGGTTTTTTGAAATGACATTGGCTTGCGTAATCAGGCGGTCGCGTTCATTCGCTTCAATTTGCGCACGCTCATGGTAAATATTGAGCGCAATCAAGCCGCCAAGCACAGACAGTGCGAGCACAAGTTCTATCCAGAGCACAACGGTCAAGCGAGTTAATAACTTTTTATGCGTGATCATGCGATGTTTTTTGCGCTACCAATGTTGACCAGGGCGAAGTGCGATTGTCCATAGCAGAGTAATTAGCATACTGCAATATTTACGCGATATCTATATGGTCTTTGCACGCGCGCAGTGTTCATGGCATTTTTGATGGATACCGCGCATGCGCGACGGTAGATGAGGCAGAAAATTGGCCGGCCTGTGATGGTTTGATGGGCCTGACGCAGGATGAACTGGTTTAAACAGCTGTTAACAGGAAGCTTTCCTGTTGTGGCCTGGCGGCAGCTGGCTTAGTGTATGCGGTCATAGGTATGCAAGCGGGCCAACAATGAGACCTTTCACTAATGTATGGATATTGGCGACGATCTTGTCTGCAGTTGTCGGGGTGGCCTGCGCGGCAGATGCGGGTGCGACGACGCAAGATGGCCGCCCTTTTGCGAGCCTGAATGCGGAGGCCATCGCGCAGCTGAGTCCTGTCGATCAACAAGCCTATGACGCCTGGAAACGGGCGTCAGCGCCGCCGGTGACGACGTCTACCTATCAGGAGGAAACCGGGCCCAACACCATGGATTTGTCTTCCGATTTTTCAATGTAACTGATTTTTGAATGTTGTGGCCGTTGCCGTTTAAAATGGCGGCATGTCTGCGACCTTGATTCAACAATTTCTGCCGGGGTATCCCGCGCATTTACGTGCGCAAATTGCCCAGTTGCATGCACAGGGCCAACTGGGCCATTATCTGCAGCAGCGTTATCCCGAGACGCACACGATTCAAAGTGACAAGGCGCTGTATGATTTTTGTAATGCGCTCAAGCAGCGCTATTTGAAAAACGCGCCCTTGCTCGACAAAGTCTATTTCGACAACCGGCTGACCATAGAAAAGCAGACACTGGGGCTCAATGCCGCCATTTCGCGGGTGCAGGGCGGCAAGCTCAAGGCCAAAAAAGAAATCCGGATTTCGGCTTTTTTTAAAACGGCGCCGCTGGCATTTCTCAACATGATCGTGGTACACGAACTGGCGCATCTCAAAGAGCGCGAGCATGACAAGGCGTTTTACCAGCTCTGTCTGCATATGGAACCCGACTACATGCAATATGAGTTTGATTGCCGGGTGTATTTGTTATGGGCCGCCCTGCAAAAACATCAGCTGGATGCCGGAAACAGTGTGCGGGCCACCTTGCCTGGCTCCAAGCCATAGTGTGCGCTCACCAATGCCGTGATTGCCTTATCCAGCGCCAGTGTGGGATGCAAGTCGCGCCCCTGATACAGCTGGCTGTCTTTGAGGCCGGGCCAGTCGGCGATGACTTTGCCGGCTGGCCAGCTTCGATTGCTTGCCGTGATGGCGGGCAGGGCGCCCCCAAATGCCAGCATGGCGGCGCCTGTGCCGTGGTCAGTGCCGCCTGTCCCATTAGCGGCGGCGGTGCGGCCAAATTCGGTGGCGACGATGATCAGCGTTTGCTGCCAGTGACTCCCCAGATTGGTTTGCAGGCTGGCGAGCAGAGTGTCCAGGTCGGACAACTGTTTGCTCAGACGGCTGTTTTGGGCGCTATGGGTATCCCAGCCGCCGGTTTCCAGCATGGCAATGCGCGGGCCGTCTGGCCGGCTTAAAAAATCACCAACCATTTTACCCAGCGCTGCGGGCTGCTGGCTGTTTTGTCCTTGCATGCCTTTGTCCGCCATATTCTCGACTTGCATCGCACTTTCCCAGGCGGCATGTAATTGGGCATCCTGCTGGTAAAGCTGGCTGACTCTTAACAGTAAATCATCGGAGGGTTGTGGCAGCTTGGCGCTGGCATAGGCATCGACCTGATAGTTGCCGCGCAAGGCCAGCGGAATGGTGGGGGAGAATGCAATCGCCTCGTTTTGGGCGGGCGGCAGCAGGCCGAGCAAGCGGTTCAACCAGCCATCTTTAAGCTGATAAGCACGCGTCCCCCCACTTTCCAGCACATTCTGCCCGTCAAAATGGGAACGCTCGCGGTAGGCAGAGGCCACCGCATGTACAAACAGTGCATGTTGCTGCTGGTAAAGCGCCTTGGCCGTGACCAGCGACGGGTGTAGCGCAAACAGGCTGTCCAGCTTGGTGTCATTGATGTCTTGCACGGCCAAGGCGCCACGCAAGCGCTGGTAATCGGGATCTGCATACGGAATCACGGTGTTCAAACCATCTGCCGCGCCACGCTGGATGATGAAAATAAAGCGTTGTTCGGTCGCCGCCGCCGCAAAACTCAAGCTGGGGAGCCAGAAGGCGGCCAGCCCGGCACCGCATAATTTCACAAATTGTCTGCGCTGCATGGCTATCTCCTTAAAAATTCAGGGCTGACCAGCAGAAGGGCAAAACCGGTGTGCGCAGATTCGGCGCGGCTCACTTGCTGCAAGGTCTCCTGGCTGAGCCTGCCGCGCAGGACGGTATTGGCCAGCACCGCGGGTGGCATGCTCAGCTTGGTCAGCGAAGCCAGCCGCTGCGCATACTCCACCCGGCGCAACAAGGCGTTGGAGGCGAGCCAGCTTTCGGCCACATCGTCATAACCGGCGGGGGAGCCTGGTTTCCAGATCGGTTGTCCCAGCTGGGTCATGACTTGCGAGACGCGGACATGCGAAAGGTCAATGTCCAGCGCCCGTACACTGCTAATCAGCCACTCCCATGGGGTTTTGAACTTGACCGGCGTGGGCACGCGGCACTCCGGCGCTTCTATCAGCACGCGATACAGTGCCGGAAGTTGGCCCCCGGTTTGCAGATAGGTGTCGCGTAGCCGGTTAATCAGAGCGGGCGGTGGCTGGTCGCCAGCAAAATGGCAGGCCAGTTTGGTCGCCACATGCGTGGCCGTGGCCGGGGCGGCGGCCAAGTCAGTGAGGATGGCTTCGGCTTGTTGCACGCCAGGTTGCGCATAGGTTTTGCCGAGTAACTGACGGACATCAGGCTCGTGCACGCGCTCATTAAAGACAAAGCCAGGATAGCGCGCATCGGTCTCGCCTGTGAGCTTGGGGCCGGACACGGTCCAGCCGGTCAGTGCGCGTGCAAATTCGGTCACGTCCTGTTGGCTATAACCGCTGCGCACGCCCAGCGTGTGCAGTTCCAGAATTTCGCGGGCAAGGTTCTCATTGAGGCCGCTTTTCTTGTCCGGCTGGCGGCGCATTTGCCGTTGTACGGCTTCGCTTTGTGGCCCGCGTGATTGCTGCTGGTCTAGGTAGATCAACATGGCCGGATGCTTCTCGACCGCAAACAACATGTCTTTAAACGTGCCCAGTACAAACGGACGGATGGCTTGCAGTTCAAACAATCCGGCCAGTTGTGTGACCTGCGATTTTTGTGCCGAAATTGCAAAATGGTTGGACCAGAAATGCACCAGTCTTTCCACAAACGGGGTATCGGTCTGCTGCGCCACTTGCGCGCGTACCTGCACTGCCTCGGTATAGCTGTCCCGCGCTTCGTTACGCATTTGGCGGCGCAACTGCAGTTTGTCCTCAGGTGATCCGGCCTGATTAATCATGCGCATGTCCTGCATCTCTTGCTCGATGGACGGCAGCGCTTGCTGGTATTGCTGCCACAATGGCGGCAAGGCCTGGTAACGGCTAAATTCGTCCAGCAATGCCCGCGAGACACTATTTGAGGGCGTAGTGGCCGCGGCGCGCGCGCCCAGGCCAAAACGTTGATCAATGATCAATGTGTCATCCGTCATCATCGACTCCAGACGTGAGGGGGAACAGAAATACTAACAGCCATGGCCAGACTAACAAAGCTGGATTACAGCGGGCTTACAAACGCACGGGGTCCAGTCATGCGTTGCGCTTGGTCAGCCGCCAAGGCTTGTCAGCGCCAGCCTGATTGAAGCGCTGTGAGTGATGTGCTACCGTGTGGTTGCCGCTTTAACCTTCTTACTCACACCATCGACTCTACACAGGCTTTTTATGCAGACCCATACCCACAAGGTGCGCCGAGACCTGCTCCTGCTCTGGGCTGTGATTGCGGCCGTTTCGGCCTTGCTGGTCTGGCTGTTGATCGAACTGAGCCGCCAGGGCGCGGCCTCGCAGATTGCCGAGGCCAGGCTGCATGCGGCTGCCAGCTGCCAGGCCATGCAACATGGGGTACACCTTGCGAGGCTGGAGAGTGCTTCTGCGCAGGCAGGCTGGCAGGCGGTGATAGATCTTGCCCTACGCGAAGAGCCCGGCAGTGAAGGCGGCTTTTGGCGGCCAGAGCAAGGCGTGTTTGCATATGCCTTTCCTACGTACGATGGCACGGGTGTCAAGCGTGATCCGCCAGTGGCCGAACTTGAAAAAATCACTGCCACCGCCGAACTGGCCAGCCGCAGCCATCAGTTGATTCTGGAGGTGCGACCCGGTTTGCGTGAAGCCATTGTGTTTGCTGCTTGCCCACTGACCCAAGCCCCCGACACGTCTGTTGCCTGGGTGATGAAACGCGTGTTGCTGATTCAGGCAGAGGTGCTCAATCATTTGAGCCTGGCGTTGGCGCTGCTGATAGGCCTGGTCGTGATGTCTGGCGCCTGGCTGGCCTGGATGCTGCTGCGCTGGCAGCGCCAGATGGCTGCAATGATGCAACAGCTGGCGCAGTCTGAGCGCATGGCGACGCTGGGCCGGGTTTCTGCCGGGTTGGCACATGAAATCCGTAATCCGCTGGCCACCATGCGCATGAAGGTTGAAAATGCCATGGCCGCGGCCCCTGAGCGCTATCAGCAACGCAGCCAGAGTGCCTTTGAGGCGGTGCTGGCGCAAACCTCGCGCCTCGAAAGCCTGATCTCCAGTTTGCTGGCACTGACGCATCCCTTGCAACTACATAAGCAGGCAGTGGATTTGCGCGCCTGGCTGACCAGCCTGACCAGCTTGCATCAAGAGGCCTTGACTGCGCAGCAGGCACGCTGGAAGTTAAGCCTGAGTGATGCCGTGGTGACACGTGCTCAAGCGCAGGCCGTGCTCGACCCAGATAAAATGGCGCAAGTGATGGACAATCTGATCCTGAATGCGCTGGCGCATATCCCTGTGGGAGGCGAGATTGAGTTGGGGTTGGACAGCGTCACTTCGGGGCACCTGCGATTGTGGGTGGCCGACAATGGCAGTGGCGTGCCCGCGCATTTGCGCCCCCAGGTGTTTGAACCTTTTAGTACGGCGCGCAGTGGTGGTACCGGCCTGGGCCTGGCCCTGGCGCGCGAAATTGTCCAGGCGCATGGCGGCGAGCTACGCCTGGCCGATACTGCCGCGGGCGCCCGTTTTGAGATTGAATTGCCATGGCACACCTCCTGATTATTGACGATGACCCCGCCTTTAGAAGCAGCCTGTCTGAAATGCTCTCTGACCTGGGGCACCATGTGCTGGAAGCCGGACATGTGCAGGCGGGCCTGCACTGCTTGCGGACGGCGCCGGTAGAGCTGGTGATCACCGATCTCAAACTCACCGGGGAAGACGGCTTGTCCTTCTTGCGTCAGGCGCAGGCGATTAAGGCGGTGCCCTGCATCATGCTTACCGCCTACGCCAGTGGCAGCAACACGATTGAGGCCATGCGGCTGGGGGCGTTTGACCATTTGACCAAGCCAGTGTCACGGCAGAAGCTGATGGAAACCTTGCAACGCGCACTGCCCGAGCGCAGCGCTGACCTTGAGTCCAGCCTGGAGGCCGACGCCACGCTAACCGCAGATAACCCAACGGCGGAACGCTTGATTGGCAACAGTGAATGCATGCGCGAGGTGTTCAAACACATCGGCCTGGCTGCGGCGACCGAAGCAACCGTGCTGATTTTGGGCGAGACCGGTACCGGCAAGGAAGAGGTGGCGCGTGCACTGCACCGTAACAGCTTGCGCGCCCATGGCCCTTTTGTCGCCGTCAACTGCGCTGCCATCCCGGCAGAATTGATGGAAAGCGAGCTGTTTGGGCATGTCAAAGGCGCGTTCACAGGGGCGGTGGCTGACCGTAAAGGTTATTTGCGGCAAGCGACTGGCGGCACCCTGTTCCTCGACGAGATTGGCGATATGCCGCTGGCGCTGCAAGCCAAGATTTTGCGGGTGCTGGAGGCGCGCGAGTTTAGCCCGGTTGGCGCACAAACGGTGCTTGCGCTGGATGCGCGTATCATTGCTGCCACCCATAGAGACTTGCCCGCCGCCGTCCGCGCCGGGCCGTTTCGTGAAGATTTATGGTACCGGCTGCAGGTGATGCCGATTGCCTTGCCACCACTACGCGCGCGCGGTGAAGACCTGTTGCTGCTGGCGCAGCATTTTTTGGCTAGTGAAGCTGCGGGTACCCCCAAGCGTTTGACCGCTGAAGCCGCACAGCAGCTGGTACAACATGACTGGCCGGGGAATATCCGCGAACTCCGCAACACCATCGCACGCGCGCAGATTTTGAGTCATCATGCCTGGATCGAGGCTGAACATATTTCTTTTACGCCACGTCCTCAAGCGGCAGATGCTTCTGGTCGTGGCGCCGCCACCGGCACGCTGGCCGAGACCCTGCAGCAAGTCGAGCGCGAGATGATAGAGCGCGCATTGCGCGAGAGCGGTGGCAACCGCAGTGAAGCGGCGCGTAAACTGGGGTTGTCCCGTCAGCAACTTTACCGCAAGCTCGAAGAACATGGCCTGACATAAGCGCTGACAGCTGTCCGCCCAGCGGACAGTGTTGTGTCACCAAAGCGGACAAGTGTGCCAGGGTTTATTTTTCAAGCAATTGATTTAAAATAACTTTTTATCTGGCATGCCCCTTGCAATAGAGGAGATAACCTTTATCCATGACAAGGAGCATTTCATGTTAACTTCTTCTGTATGTACACGTAGCAGCCATCTTGCACGCGGCAGTCGTCCTCTGCGTGCCGCGCTGCTCGTCACCACCCTAAGTATGACCCTGCAAGCATTTGCCTTGCCGCCCTTAGCTGCGAATTCTTCTCCACTGATGCCTGCGCCACTTAATCTGGGACCAGGCGCATCGGTACCACTGACGCCTGCGCCTATGGTCCCCGCTCCGCTTGCGCCTGCAGGCGCGCTGGATTTACAGGCGACGGCGGCGCTGCCCGCGGTAGCTGAGGCGACTGTTAAGTCCATCCTGTTTAATCCGTATGGGGAAGCTGATGGCTTGCGCTTGGCGAATGACGTGATTGTCAAATTCCCCCCGCACCGTTCGCAGGCCTTGCTAGGCGCCGTGCAACCCGGTCAGCATGTGCGTATTCTTGGGCATGCTGAAACGACCTCGGTTGTGAAAGCCGATGCCATCATTAACGTGACCACCGGCAATATTGTGGTGGATCAGCCACCAGCCAATAACCTGCCATTGTTACCCCCACATTTGCGGGCGCAGTCATTGCAGCCGTTGCAGGTGGAAGGCAAGGTCGATCTGATCCTGAATGGTCCGCGCGGCGAAGTCGATGGTGTCATCCTGGATAACCAGAGCATTGTTCACTTTCCGCCTGAAAGCCTGAGTGTGCCATTGCGCCCAGGGCTGCGTATTGCGGTGGCTGGTCTAGGGACCAAGACGGCCAATGGTGTGTCGCTGGAGGCGATCCGCATGGGAAGCTCCGCCGCTACCATGCAGCCACTCTATGCGCCCGCGGCCCCAGCTTGCCAGCCAGCGGCTGCGGTAGCCGGCCAGTGCTAGACCCTGATTTAGCCCAGGCCAACGCTTCATCCGGCGTCGCCTGCGATTTAAGCAAGTTAGGTATTGCTTAAATCGCTTTGGGCAACAGCGGTGCTGCCCAAAGGCCGCCGCCCACGTTGGACTCCCTCTTTTGACAGGATGCATCATGATTGCAAAATTAGCCCCGATTCTATTGTTACTGATCTCAAATGTGTTTATGACGGTGGCCTGGTATGGCCATCTCAAGTTCACCGAAAAGCCGCTGTATGTGGTGATTGTGGTGAGCTGGTTGATTGCCCTGTTTGAGTATTGTTTTGCGGTGCCGGCCAACCGGATCGGCCATACCGTGTATTCGGTGGCGGCGCTCAAAACCATGCAGGAAGTCATTTCACTCAGCGTGTTTGTGGTGTTTTCGGTGTATTCCCTCGGCGAGCATTTCACCTCCAGCCATGTTGTCGGCTTTGCCCTCATTGGTCTGGGCGCCTTTTTTATCTTTAAAGCCCCTGTGGTGTAAGGAGAAAAGCATGCGTCTATTCAAAATGCCTGCAGATTCACGGCAATGGCTGGCGGTGATGAATTTTTTCATGGCCGATGTCCGCGACGGGCTGGGCGCCTTTCTCGGCGTGTATTTATTGGCACAATCCTGGCAGGCGGATGAGATTGGCTATGTGATGACCATAGGCGGGTTGGCAACCATGATGGCGGGAATCCCGGCGGGTGCCCTGATGGACCGCACCCATGCCAAGCGCTTGTGGCTGTCCGTGTGCGCCATCCTGATGGTGGTCGGTTGCCTGGTGTTGTTGCTGTGGCACTCGTTTGCGGCGATTGCCTTGTCGCAAGCCGCTACCGGTGTGGTCCGTGCCATGATTGGGCCCGCGATTGCCAGTATCAGCCTGGGCCTGGTCGGGTCTAAATATTTGTCCAGGCAGCTTGGTCAGAACGAGGCCTGGAGTCATGCCGGTAGCCTGGTGTCAGTCTCCGTGGCTGGCGTGCTTGGCTATTTCTGGGGCTTGTCTGCCGTCTTTATGCTACTGGCGGTGATGGCGGTGCTGGCGCTGCTGTGCATCCGCCGCATTCGCCCGCAGGAGATTGATTACCATGCGGCGCGCGGTCTGGAGTCACATGCTGCGGTCAGTGATTCTGGCCGTGCCGTATGGAAGGCATTGCTGCAGTCACGCCCCTTATTGATGCTGGCTTGCATCATGATGCTGTTTCATCTGGCCAATGCCGCCATGCTGCCTTTGCTGGGGCAAACCATGGTGTCGCAAGGTCTGGTCAACGCCAGCCTGTTTACGGCTTTGACGGTGATGATTGCGCAACTGGTGATGATCCCCATGGCATTGCTGGCCGGGCGTTATGCCGAGCAGTTTAGTTACGAACGGCTGGTCACGCTGGCCTTGCTTGCCTTGCCGGTGCGCGGCGTAATTGCGTCGACCTGGAACTCGCCCTGGGCGGTGGTGCCCGTGCAGCTACTGGATGGCGTCGGCGCGGGGCTGTTAGGGGTGGCTTTGCCAGGACTGGTGGCCAAGATGTTGCAAGGCAGTGGGCACTTCAATGTCGGGCTGGGATTTGTGTTGACCATCCAGGGCCTGGGGGCAGCCTTGAGTCCGGCCATGGCAGGCTGGGTCGCGCAGCGTTATGGCTACGCCATGAGTTTTACCTTGCTAACAGGGGTGGCGGTGCTGGCGATATTGTTATGGTGGCAACAGGCCAGGCAAACGGCTGCTCAATCTGCGGCAAGCTGGGCTTGAATGCGTCTCTGTACCCGCGGTTACTGGAACAAATCGTCCAGCGGGTTGCGGACCAAGGTCGGGGCCGAGGTAACTGAGGGGCTCACCCGTTGGCAACTGTAGGCTTCTTCAATGTTGTCGCAGTAGTAACTCCATTGGTCACTGGCGCTTTTGAAGCTACGCCAGACGCTTTCGCCGACATTGGCATATTCGAGGGTGCTGCCGTCTTCCAGCCTCACGCGCAACGCCCGCTTGCCTGCATCATAGCCAATTGCCCGCAACTTGCCGGCATGCGTGTTGATCATGTCCATCAGGGCCTAGCCGCAGCAGCCGGGTTTGCAGCCGCAGGATTTACCCGCAGGCTTGAGGCCTTTTTGTTGCCAGGCTTGCAAAAACGCTTCTTTGCTCATGGGTTGCAGTTGCAAACTTTGTTGCAAGGCGGGATCCACCACTTGCGACTGGTAATGCTGAAAATGCGCCAGATATTTGGCATACGCGCGATCTGCACCGCGCCAGGCCTGCCATTGCCGCCATATCCATTTTTTCAAGCTAAACATGTTTACTCCTTATCCTGTGCCGGACTGCCGTCATCTTACTCTAACTTGACGGTATTCAGTGCGGCCACTTCATCTTTGAAAAGGACACTCTTTGGTTTGAGCCATTGCGGGCATGCAAGTTCAAGCCCGCGTCAAACAGGCGCTTCCCCGCACACTCACAACAGACAAATCCTGTTAACGCAAGCCTGGCGCAAGCTGCCTGTGTTAGATTAGCGGCACTGGCGCGCCTCAGTGGTGCGGTTTCATCTGTTTACATGAGGGCCTGACCCTCTCGGTCTATCATGAGTAATTCGTTTTATTTCAATTTAATCCTGTTTTTTCTGGTGGCGATTATTGCACTCGAAGTCCTGGCCAACCGGCTGCGCTGGCCGCCTGCGGTAGCACAGCTGGCGGGTGGTGCCCTGATTGCCCTGGTGCCAGAATTACCGGCGTTTGAGATTGATCCTGCCCTGGTCATGGAGGTGTTTTTACCGCCGTTGCTGATGGCGGGTGCCTATTTCACGGTCTGGCATGAGTTCAGGCGGCACCTGGGCGGCATTTTACTGCTGGCGATTGGTGCGGTGCTGTTCACCACGCTGGCGGTGGGGCTGGCCTTGCATAGCTTCAATCCCAGCCTGCCGTGGGCGGCCTGTTTTGCCTTGGGCGCAATTGTGTCACCGCCGGATGCGATTGCCGCCAAAGCCGTGCTGCAACGCGTGGCCTTGCCACGCAAGCTGCTGGTGTTGCTCGAAGGCGAGAGCTTGCTCAATGACGCCACCGGGCTGGTGCTGTACAAGTTTTCGATTGTCGCCTTGCTGACCGGCGTGTTTTCACTGAGCGGTGCGCTCGAAACTTTTGCCTGGCTCAGTGTTGGGGGCGTATTGTTTGGCGCGGCTATGGGCTATCTGGTGTTTAAAACCCTGCGCTATCTGCATGGCACTAAACTCATGGTGCTGGCCTCGGCCTTGCCGGGGTGGATTTGTTATGTTGTGGGCGAGCACATCGGTGTTTCAGGCGTGATCGCCACGGTCACCTACGGCATGATGCTGGGCTGGCACCAGCATGAAATCATGTCGGCCACAGCGCGCCGGCGCGGTGCCGCGTTTTGGGAAATCATGATTTTTATCTTTGAGTCGCTGGTATTTATCTTTATCGGCCTCTCTTTGCGCGGCGTCTGGGAGCGTGTCGCCCATGCCGACAAGTCCCTGGGGGCCTAAGGACTGGAAGTGTTGCTGGTGCTGGCCGTGGTGATCTTGTCGCGCTTTGTCTGGATTTTCATGATTGATGGGTTGGCCAGACTCATCCGCAAGCCGCATGCGGCGCATGGACACAGCACCTGGGGCGAGTCTTTTGTCAAAAGCTGGGCAGGCATGCGTGGCGTGGTCACGCTGGCGGCGGCACTGGCGGTGCCTGCTCAGGTGCCCGGACGCGATTTGATGCTGATGTGCGCGTTTGCTGTGATCCTGGTGACGGTGGTGGTGCAGGGGACGACAATTGGTCAGGTGATCCGCGCATTTAAACTGAAGGCGAGCAAGCATGAGCATATTTACCTCAATGAGCCACAGGTGTGGGCCCGGATTGAGCAGGCACAGTTTTCAGTGGTCAACAAACTGGCCTATAACGAACATGGCGCATTAATGCACCCGCGTTTGCTGGAGCAGTACAGCTACCGGCAAAGCCTGTCAGACAAACATAAACATGAAGACAGTCTGCCCGATGACCTCCGCACAGCGCATTTTAATGTGGTACTGGCCGCCGTAGCCGCCGGTCGTGAAGAGCTGCTTAGACTGCATCGCTCGGGGCAGATTCATGACGAGTTGCTGCATCTGATGGAACGTGATCTGGACATTCAGGAAATCGCTGCCTTACATAGCCGTGGCTAAGGGGCGCCTGTCCACATTTTTTGTGGATAACTTTTATGGTGAGCTGTGGGTGAGTGTCTTAACTATTTGATTTTATGTATTAAATTAGGCCTGATTAAAATCTGCACGTTGAAATTATTTGATGAAAAATCTTGCTCAAGGCGATTTTTTGTGTATTGCCAGCCTCCTGGCGACAGCGTAGCATAGGACTTGTCTCGTGCTGTGATGAGGAGCAATTAACATGAAACGACTGTTTTATATCGACTATCCGCAAGAGCACTTTGAAGGCCAGGCGCACCGTTACCGTTGCGCCTACTGCAAGCAGGAAACCACCCATATCAACGGCAAGCTGGAAGGGCATTTGCCCGGCTGCGAGTATCGGGTTGCGCTGGAAAAAGCCGGTTTTGAATGTAACCAGCTTGCGGAACCCGCCCATGAGGACATGGCCGACGAAGTCGATTGAGGATTGATCACGCTGGCTAGGCCTGTTCATAAACGCTGTTGAGGATGTAGAAAAAAGCATGATTTCTTTTACCCCCTGGCAATCACTGATGGGTGGATTGCTCATAGGTTTTTCCACCTTGCTGATGATCCGCTGGCTGGGCAAGGTCACTGGCATCAGTGGCATTGTGGGTCAGGTCTGGTCGGCCGCCGCCGGTGACCGGACCTGGCGCCTGGCTTTTGTCGCAGGTCTGGTGCTGTCGCCATTGGTTTATCTGCTGGCACGGCCATTGCCTATGGTGGAGATTCAGGCGTCCACGCCCTGGTTGATCGTGGCGGGATTGCTGGTGGGCTTCGGTAGTCGCCTGGGGTCGGGGTGCACCAGTGGTCATGGGGTTTGCGGCTTGTCACGGCTGTCGCCACGTTCGCTGGTGGCGACGTTGACGTTTATGATGGTGGCGATGCTGGTGGTCTGGCTATGGCGCCATGTGTGGATGATCGGGTAGAAGCAAGATGGCAAATCTGATGGCATTGATCGCCGGGCTGATCTTCGGTGTGGGGTTGATTGTGGGCGGGATGACCAATCCAGCCAAGGTGCTGGCCTTTCTGGATGTGACCGGTGACTGGGATTCGTCACTGGCATTTGTGATGATGGGTGCGATTGCGGTAGGCTTTTTTGCCTTCAAGTCCGCGGCCAGGCACTCCACCAGTGTCTTGGGCCTGCCTGTGCAGTTGCCAGGCACGCGTCTGATTGACCGCAAACTGGTGCTGGGGGCGGTGATCTTTGGCACCGGCTGGGGCATTGCCGGATTTTGTCCCGGCCCAGCCATCGCCTCACTCTTGACGGGTGGCCCGGCGGTCTGGCTGTTTGTTACCAGCATGCTGGCGGGAATGGCCGTACATACGCTGGCGGTGCGTCGCGGCTGGTTGTGACCGTATCAGTCTTTTTGCCAAAGTTTGCGGTAACGCCACAGTGTGGTGCGGCCAATCCCAAGTTGCTTGGCCGCCTGGGTCAGGTTGCCCTGGCAGGCAGTGACGGCTTGCACGATGGCGGCTTCTGAAAGCGCCTGGCGGCCTGGTTTGGCGACTGGCGCTGCCATTGTCTGTGTTGACGCGGGTATCGTTTGCAGTTCGGGCGGCAAGTCTGCGGTATCGATCTGCTTGCCATCTGACATCACCAGTGCGTAATTCAACACATTGCGCAGTTCGCGCACATTGCCTGGCCAGTCATAGGCCATCAGTTGCTGCATGACGGCGGCCTTCACTACGGGCAGCTGTTCCCCGGTAAATTGCTGTTTAAGCAGGTGACGCACGATGAGCGGAATATCCTGTTTGCGCGCCTGCAAGCTGGGTAAGAAGATGGGCACCACGCGCAAGCGGAACAACAAGTCCTGCCGGAAACGTCCGGCTTTAACCTCTTCGCGCAAGGCTTTATGTGTGGCGGCAACAATGCGGACATTGGCTTGCATGGCCTGACTGGCCCCGACGGGCAGGTATTCACCGGTTTCGAGTACGCGCAACAGTTTGGCCTGTAATTCGTAAGGCAGTTCGGCGATTTCATCCAGAAACAGCGTGCCGCCCTCGGCCCGGCCAAACAGGCCCTGATGATCACGAATGGCACCGGTGAAGGCACCCTTGACGTGGCCGAACAGCTCACTCTCCAGCATGCCCGCATTGAGCGTGGCGCAGTTGATGGCGACGAAGGCGCCGCGTTGACGCGGACTCTCGCCATGAATGGCGCGGGCCACCAGCTCTTTGCCCGTGCCGGAGTCGCCGCGGATAAACACCGGGATATCTGTCACTGCCACGCGGCGTATCATTTCAAACACTTTTTGCATTTCCGGCGCATGGCTGATCAAGCCATATTTTTCACCCAGCGAGGATTGTCCTGCGGTCTTGCCTGCGTCGGCCTGCTGGGGCAGCAGGATTTCGAGGCCGCCCGCAAACGCGCCATCTTCTGGCAGGTAGGCCATGGCATATTTCAACACTGCCTGTCGTTCACCATCAGACCGGTGCAGCAGCAGGGGGGCGCCCTCTACTTTGCCAGACTCGGTGAGACCACAGCCGCGCATACACTGTTCGCAGCGGTTGGCGGTCAGGCAGTTTTCACCCAGGAGCGCAGCCTGGGTGAAGCCTAGCAGTTTTTCGGCGCCCGGGCTCCAGTAGCTGATCCGCTTTTGAGCATCGACGGTAAACACGGCTGCATCTGGCATGATCAATGAAATCATGCGGGCCAACGATTCGCCCTGTGCCCGGCTCAGACCGGCCTGCTGGCTGAAAAAATCGGGGGTAGTTTGTTCCATTTTTTATTTGAAACGTTTCATGATTGTGGTTTTGTGTTTCATTGAAACATTTGTGGCAGGGGTAGGCAAGCGATATTTTTATATAAGTCATTGATTTGACTGTTTTTAAAGTTTTATTGAAACATTGGCACTGGTTTTGCTGAATCAACGCCATCTTGATAAGGAGCACGCGGATGATTTTCAAGCAATTTTTTGAGCCTGAAAGTAGCACTTATACCTATCTGCTAGGGTGTGAAGAGACCCGGCAGGCGGTGATGATTGATACCGTAGGCAGCGAGGTCGACAAGTATGTGGCGGCTTTGCAACAGCATGGGTTGACGCTGGTGTTTACCCTGGAAACGCATGTGCACGCCGATCATGTCACCGCTGCCGCCACCTTGCGCGAGCGTCTGGGCAGTAAAAGTGTGGTGCATCGTGATGCGGGCGCGCAATGCGGCGATGTGCTGGTGACCGATGGCGTGCACTTGCAAGTTGGCACACTGGATATCGAGGTCCGTTACACGCCCGGGCACACCAACGGCTGCGTCAGTTATCTGGTCGGTGACCGCATTTTTACCGGCGATGCCTTACTGATTGATGGCTGTGGCCGCACCGACTTTCAGCAAGGCGATGCCGGGCAATTGTATGACAGCATACATGCCAAAATTTTCAGCTTGCCAGAAGATACGCTGATTTTTCCCGGCCACGATTATCACGGCAGGACCGTCTCCACGGTCGGCCACGAGAAGCGTGAAAACAAGCGGCTGGGCGGGCAGACTTCCCGCGCGGAATTTATCAATATCATGGCCAATCTCAAGCTGGCGTATCCCAAGCAAATTGATGTGGCCCTGCCTGCCAACCAGGCCTGTGGGCAAGTGATGATCAAGCAGTCGGCATGAGCACAGCGATGTTGACTCGGCTGGCCCGTTACGTGCCCGCCCTCCGCTGGGGGCCGCATTATCGGCGCGAGCAGGCCATGCATGACCTGATGGCGGCGCTGACGGTGACCCTGATGCTGGTTCCGCAGGCGCTGGCTTATGCCATCCTGGCGGGCTTGCCGCCACAAGTCGGCCTGTATGCCAGCCTGTTGCCGTTGATCGTCTATGCCCTGTTAGGCACCAGTGCGACGTTGGCCGTAGGCCCGGTGGCGGTGGCGGCACTGATGACTGCGACCGCAGTAGCGCCTTATTCAGCACAGAGTCCCGCGCTGGGGCTGCAAGCGGCGCTGATCCTGGCGTGTTTGTCTGGCCTGTTTCTGATGCTGGCCGGGATGTTCAAATTAGGCTTTCTGGCGAATTTTCTATCGCACCCCGTCATGAGCGGCTTTATTGCTGGCGCCAGCCTGGTGATTGCCAGTAGCCAGCTACCCACCTTGCTCGGTATCCGGGCCGAGGGCAGTCATGTACTGGCGCTCTGGCAGAGTATGCTGGGGCAATGGCCGCAGATTCATCTTGCTACGGCCATGCTGTCTGTGCTCACCCTGCTATTGCTGGTGCTGGCCAGGCGGCAAGGGCAATCGCTGTTGCTAAGTCTGGGCTGCTCGCCGTTTTGGGCGCAGGCGTTGGTGCGGGCAGTGCCCGCGCTGCTGGTGTTGATCGGGACGATTGCCATGCATGCCGGTTGGGCCCTGCTCACCGGGGTGCGCACCGTGGGGCAGATTCCCGCCGGGCTGCCTGCGCTGGCCTTGCCGCATGGGAGTCTGGCAATGTGGCAATCTTTATTGGCCCCGGCCTTGCTGATTTCCATCATCGGCACGGTGGAGTCGATTTCTGTGGCGCAGAGTCT
>JABLTH010052818.1_pt1 | contig 19746 bp, 16 predicted proteins | sample 7875711 | NCBI WGS metagenome assembly JABLTH01 (sample SAMN14941262, study PRJNA633318) | bioreactor metagenome | isolation source: bioreactor | place: China | collected 2019-03-05 | reverse complement strand
TGGACCTTCCCGTCGTGGACGTGCACGGTGGGGAAGAAGAGGCGCCCGGGATCCCGGGTGAGGAAGCGGAAGGCCATGGGATGGACGCGGGCCTTGCGGCCGGGCCGGAGCTGGAAGATTGCGAAGCCGTAGTCCCCGTAGCTGCCGAGTTCCTCCCAGACCGAGGCGGGCAGGCGGAAGCGGGGATCCAGGCGGTCGAAGTCCCCGGAGCCCGGCACGTAGGAGGCCTCGAAGGCCCCCACGGCGTGCACCTTCAGCATGGGCCGGGCCTTGGCCTGGGGCGCGAGCTGGAATCCCAGGGACCGGCTGGCCGGCGGGGGCACCACGAAGAGCGCCTCCAGCTGGTCGAAGAAGGCCTCGCGGCCCTCCAGGCTCTGGAAGCGCAGGGCCTCGTCGCCGCTCCCCGGGAGCACCGGGACCGGCAGGATCATCGCGACCTCCCCGGCCACGCTCAGCTCCATGCTGTAGACGAGGGCCTGCTCGGCGCCCTCCATCCGGGCGAAGATCCGCGTGGCGGACACGTGGACCTTCGCGGCTAAGACGCGCCCCAGGAAGCCCAGGGGGCGCGAGACGGGGGAGAAGCAGCACATGGCCCGGGCCTCAGAAGCTGTACTTCACGCCGAACTGGAGCTGGCGGCGGTCGGCGAAGCGCACCGGCGTCCCGTAGGGCGGCTGCACGGAGGCGGTGTTGTTCTGCACCTCCAGCACGCTGCCCTTGTTGAAGACATTGAAGACCTCCACCGTCGCCTCCAGCCGTCCCTCCCCCAGCCGGAAGGCCCGGCCCGCGCGCAGGTCCACGCGGCTGCTGGAGGGCAGCGTCTCGGCGTTGCGGCCGACGCCCTCGGGCCGGTCGGAGGTGCCGTCGCCGTCGTAGTTGCGGTCGTAGCCCGCGAGCCGGGTGTAGGGCCGCCCCGAGGCCCAGGTGGCGATCCAGCCGAGGGTCCAGTCCCGGGTCCAGGCGCTGGCCCGGTCCCCGCTGTGCCACACGCCGCTGCACAGGACGCGGTGGGCCTGGTCCTGGACGCTGGGGCCCCACTCGGAGCCCGGGTCGAAGGTGTTCTGGGGCGTGAAGTCCGAGGTCCAGTCGACGAAGTTGTCCCGGGTGCGGCTGTGGGTGTAGCTGGCCTTCACCAGGAGGCGCGCGTCCGGGCGCCAGGTCCAGGCCACGCTCTGGCTCTCGTGGCGGGTCCCGCCGCTGCCGTCGGCGCGGTTCAGGGTGCTGTAGCGCAGGTCCGGCCGGCGCTGGATGGGCGCGGTGACGCCCTCCGCGGGGTTCAGGTAGAGCACGTAGGCGTTCACGTCCCGCACGTTCAGGAAGCCGCGGCCCCGGGACTGGATCGCGTCCACTACCACCTGGTGCCGGGGGGACGGGTTCCACTCGAGGCCCGCGCTGGCCATGTCCATGCGGGGCATGGCCACGTCGCCGGGGATCACGAAGGTGGTGGGCCCGGCGGGGGGCGCGGCGTAGCGCCGGTTCCGCGCCGCGCCGTCGGCGTTGGCCCAGGTGATCATCGGGCTCTGGAGGACCGGGTCGACGACCGTGCGGATCACGGTCTTCACGTCCTGGCCGTTGAAGAGCCGGATGCCGTAGACGATGCCCTGGTTCACGGGCCCGCTGTAGCGGCCCCAGCCGCCGTAGACGCGCAGCTCCGGGCGGGCCTGCCAGCTCAGGTGGACCCTCGGGGAGACCAGGCTCGAGGACCAGTCCCGGTTCACGCGGAAGTTGGCCGGGTAGTCGTAGCCCCCCAGGGGCGAGCCCGCGGCGAGCTGCACCGGCCCGACGCCGGGAATCACGCCGGCCGGGGGATGCTGGAGGGCCTGGTAGTCCGGCGCGTCGGGGAAGGCCGGGAAGGCCTGGCGCTCCCAGCGCAGGCCCGCGCGGACCAGCAGCGCGGGCGTGGCCTGCCACTCGTCCTGGAGGAAGGCCGCGTCGCTGCGGGAGGTGTAGGCGGCCGAAGCGTTGCCGTAGCTCTGGACGAAGGCCACGGGGAAGCCGGTCCCGCCGAAGGGGTTGGGGGCGGTGAAGGCGTCCAGGCTCGTGGGGAAGTAGATCGGGACGCCGAAGGGGCGGAGGTCCAGGGCCTGGAAGCGGTACAGCCCCGAGAAGTTCTGGGGCACGGTGGCGGCGTTGTCCGCCCTGAAGAGGTCCACGCCGGCCTTCAGGGTGTGGGCGCCGAGGGGCACCGTGAGCGTGTCCGCCAGCTGCGTGTAGGAGACCGCGGAGGACTGGTTCGAGAGCCGCTGGGTGCCGAAGGAGGCGGCCCCGAGGATCTCCACGAAGACGGTGTTGGCGGCATCGAGGCTGTCCAGGGTGGAGGAGCGGCGGCTGCGCATGAGCCGGGCCTCGTTGACGAAGCGCTCGCCCACGAACTGGTGGCTCAGCGTGAGGGTGCGGTCGGCGGTGCGCCGCTCGGCCCCGGCGCTGCGGGCCACCAGCCCGCCCCAGCGCACGGCGTTGCCGTCCTCCTCGCCGCTGTAGAGGTAGCGGAGGGTGAAGCGGCTGGCGGCGCTCTGCACCCAGTCCAGGCGCAGGAGGACGTTGAAGGCCTTCTCCTCGTAGGGGAGCTTCCCGGTCTCCAGGCCGAAGCCCGCGGCCCGGACGGCGGAGGCCGCCGCGGGCGTGATGGCCACCTCGTTCTCGTCGGTCTTCTTGAGCCGCTCGAAGGCGGCGAAGTAGAAGAGGCGGTCCTTGAGGAGGGCGCCCCCGGCGGTGGCGCCGTACTGGTGCAGGTCCAGGTCGGGCCGGTCCGCGGCGAGGCTGCCGGGCCGAAGGTAGTAGAAGGCCGAGCCCGCGAAGGCGTTGGTTCCGCTCTTGGTGACCGTGTTGACGAGGCCGCCCAGGGCGCGGCCGTGCTCCACGCCGTAGGCGCCGGTGACGATCTGGAACTCCTGCACCGCCTCCTGGCTGATCCCCGAGCGGAGGGCCCCGCCCCCCAGGTCGTTGTTGTCCAGGCCGTCCAGCATGAAGTTGTTCTGGCGGGCGGGCATGCCGTTCACGCTCAGCTTCGAGCTGGGGCTGCCGTCGTTCACGGGGGCGTTGCTGAGGGCCACCGCCGGGGTCGTCAGCGCGAAGTCCGAGAAGGCCCGGCGGCTGATGGGCAGGTCCTGGATGAGATCGGGGCCGACGACGGTGGCGGCCATGGTGCGGGTGGGATCCGCCAGCTCGACGCCGGCCTCCACCGCCACCTTGGCGCCGGCGTCTCCCAGGCGCACGTCCACCTGGGCCGTGGTGCCCACCGCGAGGTCGAGGGCCGGGGCGGACCAGGCGGCCCCGCCTTCCCCGCGGACGTCCAGGCGGTAGCGGCCGGGGGGGAGCAGGCGCAGCACGTAGGTCCCGTCGGCGGCGGCGCGCGCCGTGCGCACCTCGCCGGTGCCCTCCCGCAGGAGCCGCACCTCCGCGCCGGCGGCCGGGCGTCCCCCCGCGGTGACGGTGCCCCGGAGGTCCGCCGAGGTGGGCCCCGTGCTCTGGGCGGCGAGGGTGAGGGCGAGGGGCGCGAAGAGCAGGGCTCGGCGGCTGGCGCGTCGGGTCGGCAGGGTCACGGGGGCCTCGGAGGTTCGGGGTCCGTTGTATCACGGGGCGTGAGAAGGAATCCGGGACGCGCAGCAGTCCCGAGGATAAAACCGGTCGGATGCCCGCCCCGCTCAATGCACGGGCGGCCTGATGCAGGGAGTGGACGATGCAGCATGAATTGCGTTGGGCACGGCCAACCAAGTGGTGGGCCTAATACCGGATCAGGCCAATCTGTGTGCAATTGGACGGGGGATTCCCGGGGGCTTTCCATGCGTTCTCCAATTGCTGTTCGGGTTTTCTAGAGCAGGGCATGGGTATGCAGAGTGAACACTTTTCGGTAGTACCCTCCATGGTCATCACGGAGGGCAACGATGCTGCGGCTACCTGCATGTGCAGTCCTGATGGCTTTCGCCCTGGTCTCCAGCGCCCAGGACAAAACGAAGGTTGCGACCGGGGCGAAGAGACTGGAATTCCTCTCGGCAGGCCTGACCATGGGGCCGGGGATTCAACCCATCGACGGCAAGGTTGATCCGGCCTTTCCCATGTTCGGGGGCACGGTGGCATGGCGGGGGAAGGGGCCGCTTACCGCCCGCCAAATCCGCCTCTACCTCCTCACGGAGACAACCCGGGGCCGGACGAAATCGCAGCGATTGCCCATAAAGACCTGGGAGCCGGCCGATCCCCTCAATCCCGAGCAGTGGAGGTTCCAATCGGTCTGGCCCGGAGGCCCGGCCGAGGGACGGCGGGTCAGGGTCACCGTCCTGGATCGGGGGCGAGTCCTGGACCAGGTTGAAGGCGCCATCCGGGTTGTTTCCCTCCCGGCGGCTGCACCGAGGTAGGAACAACTCGTGACTCAAGCCCGCCGGGCTTGGTTGACACCCTGCGCACAGAGGAATACTTTGCCCTCCACGATCTGAATCAACGAGGCCGAAGGAGGAACGCATGCATGGTTCCCGTTTCGTCTGCACATGGGCTTCGGCCCTTCTCGCCGTCCTCGGGATGCAGCCATCCCGGCTGACCGGACAGGTGAAGCCAGCGCCTCCGCCCCAGGTCGCAGCAGAGACCGAACGGCGCCCGGAGAAGGATGATCCGCAGGCGCGACTGGACGCCACCCGGGCCTGGTTCGGGGGCGACCCGAGCCCTGAGTACCTGGATGCCAAGAAGAGAGTCGCTGCGGAGGTGCTCAACCGTTTTGACTGGTCATTCCCTGGGTACAAAGCGACAGGCCGTCCCGTCCCTGCGGTGCCCGGTTCCAACCTGACCTGGACGAACATCGGGCCGACAGGAGGTAGCAGTTACTACGCTCCGGCCGGCGGAGGCGATGTCGATTCCGGTCGCCTGGCTATCCAAGGAATCCTCACGCATCCGACCAACCCGCAGATCCTCTACATCGGGACGGCCGGTGGGGGAGTCTGGAAAACCACCAATGCCGACCTGAACGCTGCGGGCGATTGGACTTGGACCTGCATCACGGACAATCTGCCTGTCGCGACTGGCACGGGGAGTTGCGCCGTTGGTGCGATTGCGATGAGCCCCGTTGATTCAGAGACTATTTACCTCGGACTGGGGGATCCATTTGCCGCCCAAGGAAGAGGGATTTACAAGAGCACTAATGGCGGGAGTACATGGACAGAACTTGGGTCCCTCGGAAACACGATGTTCATCACCAGCATCCTGCCTCTAGATGCCAACGTGATCTTGGTTGGCGGCAGTGATGGGATTTGGCGTTCAACTAACGGAGGAACATCCTTCAGTCAGATCACTGGCTATGCAGGGAAGTGGATTTGGTCCATGGCAAGACTCTCTGCACAAGACTTGGTCCTCTCTCTGACTGACGCTGGGTTTACTAACGGAAAGATCTATTTCTCTTCCGATAGCGGTCAGAATTGGCTTCAGAGCACAGGCAATACTCAGTCTGGCCGAATCACCTTAGCTACTTCACCATCATCAACTACTACAGTTTGGGGGATTGAACAGGATCTATCCCAACAAGATGCATTTTTTAGAGGTGTCCTTCGGAGCTCAGACAAAGGGATGACATGGGTATATATTTCAGCCCCAACAGCTCCCGGTAGCCTCTTCCAGAGTGTTGGTTCATATGCAACCACGGATGGACAACAAGCCTTTTATAATCATCTTATTGCCGCGGATCCGCAGGATGCAAACAAACTCTTCGTTGGATCAAATTTATCGCTTTATCGCAGTCAAAATGGCGGAGTGGGATGGGAACAGTTGACGCAGTGGGTCGCCAGTGGGCGAGTATATTCTCATGCCGATTTCCACACATCAGCCTGGTCGAAGACTGGCACGAAGGTACTTTTCATCGGGAACGACGGCGGTCTCAGCATTCTTCGAGATCCATATAGGACGCCCATCCCGAGCAATGCGACTGTTCCTAACCCAATTTTTGGGAACCAGGTCCAATCGGATCCTACCTTTTTTGACACGCGTAGAAATAAAGGAATTACTAGCCATTTGGTCTTTAACGTTGGGTCGACTACTGCTCCAAACGCGCGCGGGCTTGTATCTGCAGCTTTACAAGATAATTCAGGTCGGATTCGTCAAAGCCAGAGCTCAGGGTTATTCAATGACACTGCAACTATCGGGGATGGCATTGGATCATTGTGGCATCCTGTCGACCCTCAAAAGGTACTCTTTGGATCGTATTATTCAAGCATTAATAGAAGCATAGATAAAGGTGCGAGTTGGGCAAAGGTTGCGGCCCTAAATAATCCCCTAACTGACCCAGCGGGGGCACCTTTTTGGACAAGGATAATTTTAGGCCTATCGGATCCTACCGGAGATTTAATCTTCACCGCTACTAATAGGAAATTATGGTTTTCTGGCAATTTTGGAACCACATGGAGTAGTTTCGATAATAGTGCTTTTTCTTCGAATATTCGAAATATTGCCAACTCTAAAAGCTCACCCAATACGTTCGCTGCCGTAACAGCGGGGGGTGGCGGAAAAATCACTCTCAATGCCGGAAGCACCTGGCAGAGCTTTGGTGCAATACCTGGGATTACTGGCGATGGTTGGAATACTGGGTATCAAGCCCCGTCCTACGTCTGGTTTGACACAACCAACGCCAACACCATTTTTGTTGCCTCTGCCTCATTTACCTTCAGTGCGAACCACCTCTGGAAATCCACCAACCTGGGGGCGACCTGGACTGCTCTGGATGGCGCAGGCAGCGGTTTCCCCTCAGGTCCAGTGCATGTCATCCAGAATGATCCTACGAATCCCGCCACGCTTCTTGCTGGCACAGACTACGGCGTCTTCATTTCTACGAACGGTGGCTCGACCTGGACCCGCTATGGGCAGGGTCTCCCCATGGTCGCGGTGCGGGACCTCTACATCGCACCCGATGGCAAATTCATTCGTGCGGCGACGTTCGGGCGGGGTGTTTGGGAGATCGGAGACTCGACCGAACCCGGCGGCGGAGAGACGACCACGCAGTTGCTCCAGAATCCTGGCTTCGAAAGCGGGAACACCATCTGGACAGTTTCGAGCGCAGCCATCATCAACCCATCCTCGGAACCAGGAATGCAGGTTCGCAGTGGGACCTGGGGGGCCTGGCTCAGTGGCTACGGGGTGGTCCGGACGGACACCCTTTCCCAGGACGTGGTGATTCCTTCAAACGCCACTCACGTTGAGTTGAACTTCTGGCTGAAGATGGCTACCCAAGAGTCTGGCGGGGTCGCCAACGACACGTTCAAGGTCCAGATCCGGAACACCTCGGGGGGCGTGCTTGGGACGCTGGCGAACCTTTCGAACCTCGACGCCCCTACCCACGCATCCTTCGTCAAGAAGTCATACGACATCACCCAGTTCAAGGGGCAGACCATCCGTGTCTACCTTGAGGGTGTGGAGAACTCGTCTCTTGCTACCAACTTCTGGGTGGATGACTTCGAACTGAACTCCACCACCAGCACAGCCACTGCTCCCTCCATCACCCAGCATCCCCAGGGCCTGACCATCAACGCCGGTCAGACGGCCGTCTTCAATGTCACCGCCACAGGCACGGCACCCCTGGCCTACCAGTGGCGCAAGGGCGGCGCCAACATCGGGGGCGCGACCACGGCCACCTACACCATCAACAACGCCCAGACCTCGGACGCAGGGAGCTATGACGTGGTGGTCTCCAACAGCGCCGGATCAGCCACAAGCAACCCTGCGGTCCTCACCGTGAACGCCGGGAGCACCGCCCCCACGATTACGGGCCAACCGGCCTCGCAGACGGTGACCGCAGGCCAGTCCGTCAGCTTCACAGTCACGGCCACAGGGACTGCGCCGCTGGCCTACCAATGGCGGAAGGGCGGCGCCACCATCACGGGCGCCACGAGCGCGACTTACACCTTCACCGCGACCTACGCCGACAACGGAGCCCAGTACTCCGTGGTCGTGAGCAACGCCGCGGGCACTGCCACGAGCAACAACGCCACGCTCACCGTGAACCCCAAGAGCCGGGACCTGAGCGGGGATGGCACCACCAATGTCCTCGACCTCGCGGCCTTCATGGCCGCCTATTCCGGTTCCGGCGTGCCGACCTCCAACCCCGCCGCTGATTTCGACGGGGACGGGGATTGCGACGATGCCGACCTTGCCCTCCTTCTCGCTGCGATCTGAGGTGGACACCATGCGAATCCCACGCGTTCCCTGCCTCGCCTGCACCGCTTTCATGGCACTCACCCTGACCCTTGCCTGCGGGGGCGGCGGCGGGGGAGGCGGTGGCTCGACCAATCCTCCCCCTCCTCCCAAAACCATCGCGGACACCTTGACCTACACGGATCCCGCCAGCTCCGGGTTCAGGCTTGTCCGCAACAGCAGCCTCTCCTCCCAGTCCAGGCTCGTCCTGGACCTCGTGGGACCATCCGGGACCAATGGCCAAGGCGTCGCCTTCATCGCCTCTGCCGACCAGACCAAGGTCACCTGGTCCAACCCGCCCTCCGCCTCCTCCCAAGTGGCCAACGTGGCCTTCAACCTCGGAACCGGGACCCAGGCCCTCGTGGCCAAGGTCACTGGCGACCAGCTGCAGGGCGGCGCCTTCCAGAAACCCGGCACCGCCGCCGTCAACCTCGCCCAGCCCCTGGTCCGCATCAGCCTGGACCTGAAGTCCGGAGTGCCGGTGAACTCGGCGGTCGCCCTCAACGTCACCGCCGGGAACCAGCTCCAGGCCACCGGTGGTCCCGCCAGCATCACGGTGGCGGTGGGCTCCCTCATCGCGCAGTAGCTCCCGAAGCCGGCCTGATGCCCGAAGAATCGCCCTACAAGCCGTTCCTGGACTCCCTGCCGAAATCGACATGGGTGGAATTCACCGACGAAGCGTTGTCGGATGCATTCCGCCTTCCACGTGTTCATCCGAATGATCCGGAGCGTCCCCGGGAGCTGTCGGAGATTCTGAACTCACTCGGACTGAGGAGGTGGGAGCGGCGGGAGCGCCCCCTGGACGCGCTGTATCGGATCCTCTGGGTCGGAGACCAGGGGACGGCGGAGCGCGACTGACCAGGAGCCATGACCATGCAATCCATGAAAAAGGGCCGCCTCCCGGCGGCCCTTCCTGGTGGTCTCTCAGGGACTCGAACCCTGGACCCGCTGATTAAGAGTCAGCTGCTCTAACCAACTGAGCTAAGAGACCGTCGAACAGTGTACCGGAATCCCCTCGGTCCGCAAGGATTTTTCTCGGCCTGGAACGGCGCCAGGCCTGCGTCTCAGGCGCCGGGCAGCTTCATGGCGTCCCGGACCTCGGCCATGGTCTCCCGGGCCACGGCGCGGGCCCGGGCGCTGCCGTCCTGGAGCACCTCCCGAAGCTGCGCGGGGTGGGCGAGGCGGTCCTCGATGACCTGGCGGACGGGCTCGGTGCGGGCGGTGACGACCTCGGCCACCTTCTTCTTGCAGTCGAAGCAGCCGATGCCGGCGCGGCGGCACTCGACGTTGACCAATTCCACGGTCTCCGGGCTCGAGAAGAGCTTGTGGAACTCGAAGACCGGGCAGATGTCGGGGTTGCCGGGATCCGTGCGCTTCACGCGGGCGGGGTCGCTGGCCATCTCGCGGGTGCACTTGTGGAGGATCTGCTCCGGCGTGTCCCGCAGGTAGATGCAGTTGCCGTAGCTCTTCGACATCTTGCGGCCGTCCAGCCCCGGCACCTTGGGCGTCTTGGTGAGCACCGCCTGGGGCTCGGGGAAGACCTCGCGCTGGAAGAGGAAGTGGAAGCGGCGCGCGACCTCGCGGGTGAGCTCCAGGTGGAAGAGCTGGTCCTCCCCCACGGGCACCTTGTGGGCCTTGTAGATGAGGATGTCGGCGGCCTGGAGCAGCGGGTAGCCCAGGAAGCCGTAAGAGCCGAGGTCGGCGGCGGCGTTCTGGAGCTTCTCCTTGTAGGTGGGCACGCGCTCCAGCCAGGAGAGCGGCGTGATCATGCTGAAGAGCAGGTGCAGCTCCGCGTGCTCCTTCACCAGGCTCTGGACGAAGATGGTGGCCTTCTGGGGATCCAGCCCCGCGGCGAGGTAGGTGGCCGTGAGCTCGTCGGTGGCGGGCCCGATCTCCTCCACGGACTCGTACTTCGAGGTGAGCGCGTGCCAGTCCGCGATCATGTAGAAGGCCTCGCCCTCCCCCTGCAGCCGCGTGAAGTTGTCCAGGGCCCCGATGAGGTGGCCGATGTGCTGGGAGCCCGAGGGCTGGATGCCGCTCAGGATTCGGGATTCGGGAACGCGCTGCATGGTCAGAGTCCGAGAAGGATGCGGGCGACGGGGAAGATCCCGTAGGTGATGACGAGGCCGAAGACCGGGCCGAGGATGTAGCGGGCGCCGCCGGTGAAGACGAGGATCATCAGGACGAAGCCCATCTGGGCCCGGTACTTCTCGAAGGTGTCGGCCATGCGGCGGGGCAGGAGCCCGATGAGCACGCCGGCCCCGTCCAAGGGGCCCACGGGGAGCAGGTTGAAGAGGGCGAGGCCGATGTTGAGGAGGATGAGGGTCCCGCCGAAGGCGAGGAGGAGCTGGGCGGCGGGATCGGCGACCCGGGCGGCCACGGACTCGTAGCCCCGGAGCCCGGCCATGAAGAGCGAGGCCCGGCCTTCCGCGTCCGGGATCAGCAGCCGCAGGGACAGGCAGGTGAGGGTGAGGAAGAGGAAGCTCAGGATGAGGTTCGACGTGGGCCCGGCCCCGCTCACCACGGCGCCCCCCGTCCGCACGGTCCACTTCCGGTGGAAGTTCAGCGGGTTGTAGGGCACGGGCTTGGCCCAGCCGATCATCGGGATGCCCGTGGCCATGCCGATGAGGGGGAAGAGGAAGGTCCCGATGGGATCCATGTGGGCGATGGGGTTCAGGGTCAGGCGCCCCAGGCGCTTGGCGGTGTCGTCCCCCAGCCAGTGGGCCGAGGCGGCGTGGCTGGCCTCGTGCACGCAGAGGGAGAAGAGCAGCGCCGTGTAGCCGATGAGCAGGCCGGGAATCGAAAGGTTCTCGAACATCAGATGACGATCTTCTCGTGCACCAGCGCGCCTTCGGCGAAGCGCGACCAGCGCAAGGGCGTGCAGTCCACGGTCTGGTACTTCCCCGTCAGGATCAGCTCGGCCAGGGCGATGCCCACTGCGGGGCTCTCCATGGCGCCGTGGCCGCTGTAGCCCACCTGGAGCAGCAGGCCGGGATGGTTCCCGTGCCAGCCGATGATGGCGTTGTGGTCCGCCGTGTTCGTGTCGTAGAGGCCGCCCCAGCCGGACTTCAGCTTGCAGACTTCGGTCCCCGGAATGCGCTCCTGCATGGGCAGGTTCACCTCGTCCCGGTAGTAGTCCGGCTCCAGGGTCGTGTCGAAGCTGTCGGGCTCGTCCTTGCGGGCCTTGCCGATCATCAGGTTGCCCGCCTCGTGCTTGAAGTAGATGCCCTGGTCGATGATGGTGAGCGGGATCTCCTTCCAGCGGGCGTCTTCGTGCGGGTGGCCCGGGAAGTCGGTGATGAACATCATCCGCTTCTGGCTGATCACCGGGCAGAGGTCCGCCTCCGGCAGGCCGCTGCGCTTCAGCAGCTCGTTCACCCAGGGCCCCACGCAGAGCGCCACGATGCCGGCCTCGACGGCCTCCTCGGCGCCGTCGGCGTCCTTCAGGACGACACCGGAGGCCTTGGCCCCGTCGAAGGTCACCTTCAGGACCTCCGTGTTGAGCTGCAGCACCGGCTTGGCCTTGAAGTCGGCCATGGCCCGCTCGAAGTAGCCCACCGCCGCCTGGCTGGGGTCGAAGCTGCCGCAGTCCCGGCCCAGCACGCCCCCCACGATGGGCTCGAAGCCCAGGAAGTCCCGGACCTCCTCGTCCATGTGGTCCACGCCGCACTTCATGCCCGGGATGCGGGCCTCGATCTGCTCGGGCGTGAGCAGCTCGAAGTTCACGCCGTTTCGGGACCAGATCTCGGCGGCCTGGGGGATCTTCTCCCAGGCCTTGGCGTAGTAGGTGAAGAGGTAGCCGCAGGGGTCGTAGCCGCAAGGCACGCCCATGTCGTCCTGGAAGCTCTTGAGGATGCCGATGGCCTTCGTGCAGAGCTGCTGGTTGATCTCCGTGGTCCAGAGGTTGCGGAAGCCGCCCGCGCTGAAGGCCGTGGGGCCGAAGGCGATCTTGTCCCCCCGCTCGACGACGAGGATGGAACCCGTGAATCCCAGCTTGAGCAGGTTGTAGACCAGCGAGCCCGCCGAGATGCCGGCGCCCACCACCACCAGGTCGAACTTCCGCACAGGCCCTCCGAGGCGCGAAACATCCAGCTTACCCGTGGTCCGGGAGGCCCGCCAGGGCGCGGATCCATTGGCTTTCCAGCGGTCCCTCCCCGCGCCTCAGCGGGTCAGCACCGGCAGGTAGGCGGTCCAGGGGCCGACGTCCTCGCGGTAGCGCTTCGCCATCGCCCGGGCCGCCTGGGCGACGTGGCCCAGGTCGTGCACGGTCCAGGTGGCCAGGAGCTGCCGCAGGGTCACCGGCCCGAAGGCGGGATGGATCCCCCGGCGGTCCAGATCCGCCGCCCCCAGGTCCGCGGCGTCCAGGGCCGCCAGGCTCGCCGCGCGCTCGGCCTCGAAGGCCGCCAGCAGCCGCGCCAGGGGCCAGCCCCGCGCCTCCTCCTGGAACCCGTCCCGCAGGAAGGGGGGGAAGGCCTCGGCCTCGCCCCTGTCCAGGATCAGGCGCAGGCGCGGGATCCAGTCCGTGCGCTCGCCGTGGATGAGGTGGGCCAGCACGTCCCGGGGGGCGTAGGTCCCCGGCCCCTCGTCGGCGGCCAGCCATCCGTCCGGCAGGCCGGCGAACCAAGCCCGGAAGAGGCCCGGCGTGCGTTCGAGGATGGCCCGGGCGTCCTGGAGTTCGAAGGTCATGGCGTCCTCCCGCCCCAGGGTGGCTGGACGGAGGCGCCGCGCCTAGGCGCTCCGGCGGGGTCCGCAGACCACCGGCGCCTAACCCGCCAGGGCCGCGTCCTCCCCCAGCCTCGGCGGCAGGTGGATCTCCGCCACCATGCAGCGTGTCCCGCCGCCCCCGTGGCGCTCGATGGTGGCGATGTCCGCCACCACGGGCCGCGCGCAGGCGCGGATGGCGCGGCGCTGGCCCTCCTCGAGGCTGCCCCAGGCCTGGGCGCTGAGGGCCAGCAGCGGCTCCCCGCCCCGCCCGCGGAGCTCCAGCACGTTGCCCGCGAAGGCCGCCATCTGGGCCCGGGAGATGTCCACCCGGCGCTTGCCGCTCACCTGGAGGAAGGCCGCCACCTGGGCCCGCTCCCGGGCGTCGCGGATGGCCTCCAGGCAGACCACCGCCAGGTTCGTGCCCACCGACATCATCACGTTGGTGTGGTACACGGCCTGGCCCCGGCCGTCCGTCCCGCTGAACCACACGGGCTCGTAGCCCATCGCCGCGCAGAAGGCCTCCACCACCTCCCGGTGGGACCGCGAGGAGCGGCAGAGGTAGGCCAGGCGCTGCTCCCGGTCCAGCACCATGGAGCCGGTGCCCTCCAGGAAGCGGCCCCGCGCCTCGAAGGCGGTGAGGTCCACCCGGCGCGTGGCGTGGAAGCGCCGGGCCACCAGGTCCAGCACCTCCTCCCGGCGCTCCAGGCGCCGGTTCGGGGCCTCCATGGGGTAGAGCACCACCGTGCCGTCCTCGTGAAAGCTCACCCAGTTGTTGGGGAAGACCGCGTCCGGACGGTGGGGCTCCAGGGCGTCCTCGGCCACCAGCACCTCCACGCCGGCGGCGTCCAGGGCCCCGGCGTAACGGTCGAACTCCGCCACGGCCCGGGCATGGACCTCCGGCGAGACGGGGCCGGGCTGCTGGAAGGCGTTGCTGGGCAGGGTCTGGGGATTGGCCGCGAAGAGGGCCGGCCGGACCATCAGGACGTGGGACGTGGACTGCATGGGAACCTCCGCGCCTCGCAAGGGAAAGCGACCATTGTGGGGAGGCCGCGCCCGCGGAGGCCGTCGAAGTCGGGCGCGGGGCGCCCCCTTTCCGCTACCCTGGGCCCTCCCCGCAGCCGATTCCGCTGTGGCGCCACCGGAGCCGCCGTGAACGCCCCGAAAGCCCCCCTGCCCGCCCTGGACGCCATCGACCACCGCATCCTGGAGATCCTCCAGAAGGACGGCCGCATCACCTGGCAGGCCCTCAGCGAGAAGGTGCACCTCACGCCCCGGCCCTGCCAGGAGCGGGTGCGCAAGCTGGAGCGGGCCGGGATCATCACCGGCTACCACGCGCGGGTGGCCCCCTCCGCGGGCCAGCGCAGCATCACGGTGCACGCCCAGATCGCCCTGGCCAGCCAGAGCGGCCGGGCCGCCCAACAGGCCTTCGAGGCCGAGGTGCGCCGCCGCCCCGAGGTCCAGGACTGCTGGCTGGTGAGCGGGCCCTTCGACTATCTGGTGCGTCTCGTGGTCCCGGACCTGGAGGCCTACCGCGCCCTCACCAGCGACTGGCTCGGACGGGAGGTCTTCCGCATCGAGCGGATCGTCGGCAGCCCGGAGCTTCAGACCATCAAGGGCGCCTGACTCAGGCGGCGAGGATGCCGGCCGCCAGGGGCGCCATCCGTTCCAGGCCCTCGGCGACGTCGCCTTCCGCGAGGTCCCGGTGGGTGATGAAGCGCAGGCTCGGTCCCACGGGCAGCACCCGCACGCCGACCCCTTCCAGCGCCGCCATCGCCTTCGCCGTGTCCGGCACGGGCACCAGGAGGATGTTGGTCTCGGGCTCCGGCGCCTGGAAGCCCATGCCGCGCAGGCCCGCCGCCAGGGCCTGCGCCTTGGCGTGGTCCTCGGGGATCCGCGGCAGGTGGTCCAGGGCCACCAGGCCCGCGGCCCCCATCACGCCGCCCTGGCGCACGCCGCCCCCCAGCATCTTCCGCAGCCGCCGGGCCGCCTCCATGGCCGCCTTCGAGCCCGCCAGGAGGGAGCCCATGGGCGCGCCGAGGCCCTTGCTGAGGCAGACGCTGACGGTGTCGCAGCCCTCGGCCAGTTCCTGGAGCGCCGCCCCCGTGGCCGCCGCGGCGTGCCAGAGCCGGGCCCCGTCCAGGTGCACCGCGAGGCCCCTGGCCTTGGCCGCGGAGACCAGCGCCCGGTGCTCGGCCACCGGCGTCACCGCGCCCCCGGCGAAGTTGTGGGTGTTTTCCAGGCAGAGCAGCTTCGTGCGCAGCACGTAGTAGGGCCCCGGGCTGCCCGCCGCCCTCAGGACCTGCGCCGGCGAGGGCCGGCCCGGCCCGCCCTCCCAGGGCAGGGCCTCCGGCATGCCGCCCGCCATCCAGGCGGCCTGGCCCAGCTCCGAGCCCAGCACGTGGGCCTGGGCCGGGGCGAGGAATCGGTCCCCCCGCTGGAGGTGGAGCAGCATGGCGATCGCGTTGGCCATGCAGCCCGTGGGGGTCCACAGGGCGGCCTCCATCCCCAGCAGCTCCGCCACCCGCGCCTCCAGGCGCATCAGGGTGGGATCGCCCTCCAGCACGTCGTCGCCCACCTCCGCCGCGGCCATGGCGGCGCGCATCTCCGGGGAGGGCTGCGTGACGGTGTCGGAGCGGAAGTCGAGGGGGCGCATGGAGGAAGGATTCCATAAACCGGGAACCTTCCGCGTCCGTAGGCCAGATCTCAACGAAGAATTTCGTAGGAGTCGCCCATGACCCTGGCCCGCCTCGCCCTCCTGGCCACCGCCGGGATCTCCGCCGTCCTGCCCCAGAAGCCCGGGGATCCGGCGGAGGTCGCGAAGGCGGAAGGCCGGGCCCTCACGGCGGCCTTTCTCGCGGGGAAGGACCTGGAAGGCATCTTCCAGCGCCTCTCCCCCGCCCTGAAGGCCAGGATCCAGACCTACGAGGGGTTCCAGGCCTTCCAGCAGAACGTGGCCCGGGGCCTCGGCGCCGCGCCGGAGCTGGTGTCGGAATCCGTGGAGGCCGCGGGCGCGGCGAAGCTCTACCGGCGGGTGGTCAACGGGGCCGCGCCCGTGCCCTTCGAGATCGTCTGGGGCCTGGAGCCGGATGGCACCGTGAGCACCTTCGCCGTGCGGCCCCAGCAGGGACGGAAGCCGGAAGCGGCCGCCTCGAGGCACCTCGACCACGTGAACCGCACGCCCTTCCGCCTGCCCTTCGAAGGGGAGTGGACCGTGGTCTGGGGCGGCCGGACGGTCGAGCAGAACTACCACGCCGCCAACGCCACCCAGCGCTTCGCCATGGACCTCCTGGTCACGAAGGACGGGAGGAGCCACGCCGGCGAAGGGAAGGCGCTGACGGACTACCACGCCTGGGGACAGCGGATCCTGTCGCCCGCGGACGGGACCGTGGTGGCCGCCTCCGACGGCGCCGAGGACATCCCCCCCGGACCGCCTTCGAAGCCCGGCAGCGGCAATCCGGCGGGCAACCACGTGGTGATCGACCACGGCAACGGCGAGTTCAGCCTCCTGGCCCACCTCCAGAAGGGCAGCGTGAAGGTGAAGGCCGGCGAGACCGTGAAGGCCGGGCAGCTCCTGGGCCTCTGCGGCAACAGCGGCAACACGTCCGAGCCCCACCTCCACATCCATCTCCAGGACCGCGCCGAGTTCCCCGGGGCCGCGGAGGGCCTGCCCATGGCGTTCACGGCGTTCGTGGCCGACGGGAAGGCGGTGGCCAAGGGCGAGCTGGTGAAGGGCATGAAGGTGCGGCCGCGGTGACACGGTAGGCTGGAGGATTGGGAGACTCCATGCAGCTGTGGCACGCCATCCTCCTCGGGCTGATCCAGGGCCTCACCGAGTTCCTGCCGGTGTCGTCCACCGCCCATCTGACGCTCGCCGAGCACCTGCTCATCGGGCGGGGCATGCCCCTGGCCTTCGACGTCCTGCTGCACGTGGGCACCCTGCTCGCCCTCTTCCTCTACTTCCGCCGGGACCTGCTGAAGGTGCTCTGGGGCCTGCTCGGACGGGACGAGGAGGGCCGGCGCCTGGGCCTCTGGCTCCTGGTGGCCATGGTCCCCACGGGCCTCCTCGGCCTGGCCACGAGGCTGGTGAAGGAGCACGCCAAGGGGCACCTCTGGATCTACGGCCTCTGCCTGCTCCTCACCGCCGCCCTGCTCGCCGCCGCCAACGCCCGCGCCAAGGCCGGGCCCGGCAAGGGCCTCGAGGCGATGACCACCGTGGACGCCCTGGCCATCGGCGCCATCCAGGGCCTGGGGGGCGGCTTCGGGCTCTCCCGCAGCGGCAGCACCATCGCCCTGGGCGTCTTCCGGGGGCTGGCCCTGCCCGCCTCGGCGCGCTTCAGCTTCCTCCTGGGCATCCCCACCATCGCCGCCGCGGCCCTGGTGGAGACGAAGGGCCTGGTGAAGCCCTTCCTCCTGGGCCATCCCCTGCCGCCGGAACTGGCCTTCCCGGGGGGGAACGTGAGCCCCGGCCTCGCCTGCCTCGCGGGGGTGGCCGTGAGCGCCGCCGCGGGGTATCTGGCCATCGGCCTGCTGGACCGCTTCACCCAGAAGCCCCGGCTGAACGGCTTCGCCGTCTACTGCCTGGCCGCGGGGACCGTGATGCTGGCCCTGGGCCTGCGGGGCTGAGGCTCCCGCTGGGCCCCCCGCGGGCCGCCGTTCGCCGGTCCCGCCCGGCGCCCGGCCGACCCGCGGACTGAGGGCCGGGCATCGCCCCTAGACTGGCCCTCGACGCGAGGCCGCCATGATCCGATTGGAAGATGTCCACAAGTCCTTCACCGTGAAGGACCGCAAGACCCGCAAGCCCAAGCGCATCGACGCGGTGCAGGGCATCTCCTTCGAAGTGAAGGGCGGCGAGATCTACGGGCTGCTGGGACCCAACGGCGCGGGCAAGAGCACGACCCTGCGCATGATCGCGTCCCTCATGAAGCCCGACGCCGGGACGCTGGAGGTCTGCGGCGTGGACGCGGTGCGGGAGCCGGACCGCTCCCGGGCCTCGGTGGCCTACCTGGCCACGGACATGAACGTCTACGAGCGCTTCACGCCCCGGGAGCTGCTGCGCATGTTCGGGGAGTTCCAGGGCGTGGACGCGGTGGTGGCCGAGCGCCGGGGGATGCACCTCCTGGAGAAGCTGCACCTCACCGAGTTCGCCGACGTGAAGATGGACGGCTTCTCCTCGGGGCAGAAGCAGAAGGTGGGCATCGCCCGCGCCCTGCTCCACGACCCGAAGGTGGTCGTCTTCGACGAGCCCACCACGGGCCTCGACGTGCTGACCGCGAAGACCGTCCTGGACCTGCTGCGGGTGATGAAGGCCGAAGGCCGAGCCGTGGTGGTGAGCACCCACGTGATGCCCATGGTGGAGCTGGTCTGCGACCGCGTCGGCATCATCTACGGCGGCAAGCTCCACGGCGACGCCCCGCCCCGCGACCTGCTGAGGTCGCGCAACGCCGCGACCCTCGACGAGGTCTTCTTCCAGCTCGCCGCCGAAAGCGAAGCGGCCTCCACCGGAAAGGGGGCCTGAGATGCAGGGCGCCTGGCTGATCTTCAAGAAGGAGATGGTGGAGTTCTTCAAGGACAAGAAGACCGTCTTCTTCGCCTTCGTGATGCCATTGATCCTCTACCCGGTGATCTTCACCATGCTCGGGCGGCTGGGGAAGCGCGACGCCGAGCAGCGCCGGGGCAAGCCCAGCAAGGTGGTCCTCGTGGACCCGGGCGGCGCCCTCCGGAAGCCCCTGGAGGCCGAACCGGCGAAGTTCCAGATCGTGCCGGCCCCGGAGGGACCCTTCCTCAAGGCCGTCACGGAGGAGAAGGTGGACCTCATGGTGGAGGTCCCCGGGAGCGCCACGAACGCCCGGGACCGCATGGAGACCTTCACGGTGAAGGCCACCTACGACGAGAGCACCAGCGCCTCGAACCTGGCCCTCAAGCGGCTGAAGGAGGCCCTGAAGGGCTACGACGAAGCTCTCGTGAAGGCCCGCCTGGAGACGGTGAAGGCGCCCCAATCCCTGGCCAGGCCCACGGCCCTCGAGGCGGTGAACGCCGCGGACCTCGGCCGGGAGCTGAGCAAGATGCTGGGCTCCTTCCTGCCCTACGTGCTCCTCATCGTCATGTACGCCAGCGCCATGCAGTACGGCGCCTACATGAGCGCGGGCGAGCGGGAACGGGGCACCCTGGCCAGCCTGCTCGCCACGCGCATCCCCCGGGCGCAGATCATCCTCGGGAAGCAGCTGGCCCTCTTCGCCCTGAGCCTCATGGGCGTCGCCGTGAGCCTCGCCAGCATGGCCCTGGGCATGGGCCGGCTGGGCCAGGAGATCCAGGCCCCGGCCGAGGCCGGCGCCAAGGCGGCCTCGGTGGCCAACCTCTCCGCCCTCGCCAGCCCCTCCACCCTGGCCCTCTGCTTCCTGCTCCTCGTGCCCCTCGGCTTCTTCTTCACCGCCGTGGTCCTGCTCATCGGCACCCAGGCCAAGACCACCCGGGAGGCCCAGACCGCCATGACGCCCGGCATCTTCATCGTGATCATGCTCGGGGTGTTCTCCATGGCCCCAGGCATCGAGAAGATGGCCGCCCTGCCCTACATCCCGGTGCTGAACGTGAGCCTCGCCATCCGGAAGCTCTTCGGCCAGCAGGGCGACATGGCCGAGTACGCCATCGCCTTCGCGATGACCGCCGGCCTGGCCGCCCTGGCGACCTGGCAGAGCTCCCGGATCCTCAGCCGGGAGTCCGCCCTCTTCAAGGGCGGGGACTGAGGTATAGTCGAATCCTCTCCCCCGAGGACCCCGCATGGCGACCAAGTCCAAGTCCACCGCCACCTCCACGCTGCCCAAGGCCCTGGGCGACAAGCTGGCGAAGGCCATCCAGCTCGTGGACGGGAAGAAGCACGCCGAGGCCGA
>JABLTH010021205.1_pt1 | contig 19759 bp, 14 predicted proteins | sample 7875711 | NCBI WGS metagenome assembly JABLTH01 (sample SAMN14941262, study PRJNA633318) | bioreactor metagenome | isolation source: bioreactor | place: China | collected 2019-03-05 | reverse complement strand
GGCGTCGTGTGCCTGGCGTTGCTGCGCACGCCCGGCATGGGCGGTATCGGCCTGAAGCCCTGGGCGGCCGCCGGTCTTGCCGTGTGTGCGGCGGCCGTGGCCCTGGTTTCTCGCCAGTGGCTGCCGGGAGGGAGCCCGCAGGGCCTGGCCGAACTGATGCTGGTGCTGGCGCTGTCTGCCATGCTGTACGGGACCCGGCGCTTTTTCGGCAAGCGCGGCCATGGCTGGATCTGGGTGGCCCTGAACGCGGTCATCCTGGCGGCCGTGGGCTGGATGACGTTATCACGTGCTCCGGAGTATGTGGTGCTGCTCGGGCTCGCGGCGGCAGGCGCCGTTTACGCGCTGGGCCTGGCGCTGATCGTGCTTGCGCGCGTGGCCGGGAGGCGTGGTATCGGCCGGCTGGCGGCCTTGTCCTTGCTACTGATCGCACTGGCATCGACACTGGTCAGCTTGCTGCAAGCGTATGCCGCCGCGCAGGATGGCCGCCTGTTCTTGCCGGTCGAGGCGGGCAGTCTTGGCGTGCTGCATGTCTTTGCCGCCGCGGGCCTGTCCATCAGCTTTGCGCTGATGGCATACGATCGCCTGCGTCGCTTGCTGGAGCAGCGCGCGCGCCATGATGACCTGACCCAGGTACTCACGCGCGGCGCTTTCTGGGAGGACTTCGAGGCGGCCTGCGAGCAGGCTGAGCGCAAGGGGCAGCCGCTGACGGTCGCCTTTGTCGATCTCGATCACTTCAAGGCGATCAACGATCTCTACGGTCATCTCGCCGGCGACGGCGTCCTGCGGCATTTTGCCGGCTTGCTGTCGCGCAGCGTGCGCGCCGAGGACGTGGTCGGCAGGCTGGACGGAGAGGAGTTCGGTATCGTGATGCCGAACACCTCACTGGATCGCGGCCGGGCGGCAATCTTGAAACTGAGCACGCTGGTGCGCGGCACGCCTTGTCCTTCCGAGCCGGATGCCATCCATTACACGGTCAGCGTCGGTATGGCCGAGCGGCGGCCGGGGGAGGGCCCCGATGCCCTGATGCGGCGCGCCGACAGCGCACTCTACGAGGCCAAGACAATGGGGCGCAATTGCGTGGCGTCCGACGCCGGCCGGCCGCAGGACTCACTGCCGCGTTTCGTGCGCGCTCGCGACAAGGCGCCGCACTGAGCGCTGCAACTGGTTTCCGCCATGCGTGCATCGCGCGCATGGCGACGTATCTCTGGGGTAGAATGCTGCCCTTCGCGTCCTTAGCTCAGTTGGATAGAGCACTCGCCTTCTAAGCGAGCGGTCAGAGGTTCGAATCCTCTAGGACGCGCCACCGATCATCATCCTTCGCCATTCGCGCCGCGTCTGCCGTGCAGGACGCGTGCGCATACTTCCGGCAAGCATTCCCGACGCAAGAGCCTTTCGGGGCAAGGAAAAAAGGCACCGGCTTGCGCGCGGTGCCCTCATGGTGGCTTGGCCGGCCCGCCAGGGCGGGCCGCGGCCTCATTCTTCGGCAGGCAGGCTTGCGCCCATCACGTTGAAGCCACCGTCCACATAGGTGATCTCGCCGGTCACGCCACTGGCCAGGTCGGACAGCAGGAAGGCGGCCACATTGCCGACTTCCTCGATGGTCACGTTGCGGCGCAGCGGTGCCGCATCCTCGAAATGGCTCAGCAGCTTGCCGAAGCCCTTGATGCCGGAAGCCGCCAGGGTCTTGATCGGCCCGGCCGAGATGCCGTTGGCGCGGATCCCGCGCGGGCCGACCGAGGCCGCCAGATAGCGCACGCTCGCTTCCAGCGAGGCCTTGGCCAGCCCCATCGTGTTGTAATTGGGCACCACGCGTTCCGCGCCGAGGTAGCTCAGCGTCAGCAGCGAGGCCTTGTCCGACAGCAGCGGCAGCGCGGCCTTCGCCAGTGCCGGAAAGCTGTACGCGGAGATGTCGTGCGCGACGCGGAAGCCCTCGCGCGACAGGCCTTCCAGGAAGTCGCCGGCGATCGCCTCGCGCGGCGCGAAGCCGATCGAGTGGACCAGCCCGTCGAAGGTCGGCCAGTGCTGGCCGAGCGCGGCGAAGGTGGCAGCGATCTGCTCGTCGCTGCCGACGTCGCATTCAAACACCAGTTCGCTACCGAATTCCTTGGCGAAATCGGTGATGCGGTCCTTGAAGCGTTCGCCGACATAGGTGAACGCCAGCTCGGCGCCTTCGCGCTTGCAGGCCGACGCGATGCCGTAGGCGATCGAGCGGTTCGACAGCAAGCCGGTGATCAGGATCCGCTTACCTGCCAGAAATCCCATAGATTCTCCATGATGGTGTCTCGGCCGGGCACGCTTTGTGCTGTACTCTTTGCACGGTACGCGCCGCGCGGCGACCGGGGCGGTGCGCGCGGACCGGCCGGCCCGAGTGTGGGGGGGCGGCCTGTACGGCCGCGTACTGGAATGTCCGGATGGCTGGGCGCCAGCCGAACGCATGTAAAATTGTCTCATAACTGGCGGGGCCGAAGATGCCCTGCCGCAGCGATCCTAGTGGAGGACCCCAGCGGGATGCCTATTCGTGCACCTTGGCCGTTCGATGCGGCGGGACGACGTTTCCTCGGCCGTACGGTCAAACGATGCGGGCTGGCGCTCCTGCTGGCAGTGCAGGCGGTGCCGGTGCTGGCGGCGCATGGCTATGCTCAGTACGGGGACCTCAAGTACGGTCCGGATTTCACTCATTTCGACTACGCCAATCCCGCGGCGCCGCGGGGCGGCACGCTGACGCTGGCCAACCCGGACCGGCGTACTAGCTTTGACAAGTTCAATCCGTTCACGCTGAAGGGCACGGCAGCGCCAGGGCTGAATGCCTTGATGTTCGAGTCGCTGTTGATCGCCAGCGCCGATGAAACCGCGAGCGCCTACGGGCTGCTGGCCGACGACGTGACGATGGCACCCGACCAGCTCTCGGTCACCTTCCACCTGCGGCCCCAGGCGCGTTTCTCGAACGGCGACCCGGTGCTCGCCTCCGACGTGAAGTACTCCTACGACATGCTGATGAGCAAGTCCGCCAGCCCGGGCTACCGCAGCATGTGCGAAGACGTGAAGGGCGTGGTGGTGCTCGGGCCGAGCACCGTGCGCTTCGACTTCAAGCAGCACAACCAGGAGTTGCCGCTGATCGTCGGGTCGCTGCCGGTGTTCTCGAAGAAGTGGACTGAAAAGGCGTCTTTTGCCGACATCACCTTCGAGGCCCCCGTCACCAGCGGTCCCTACCTGATCGAGCGCTACGATGCCGGACGCGGCATCATCTACCGGCGCGATCCCAGTTACTGGGGCAAGGATCTTGCCGTGCGCCGCGGCACCTTCAACTTCGACCGCGTGGTCTACCGCCTCTACAAGGACGAGACGGCCCGCCTGGAGGCATTCAAGGCCGGCGAGTTCGATGCCATCGTCGAGTATCGCGCCAAGAACTGGGCCAAGAGCTACGTGGGCAAGCGCTTCGACAACGGCGAACTGGCGAAGACCGAATTCCCGCACCACAATGGCGCCGGCATGCAGGGCTTCGTCATGAACATGCGCAAGCCGATGTTCCAGGATGTGCGGGTGCGCCAGGCGCTGTCGCTGGCGCTGGACTTCGAATGGCTGAACCGCCAGTTGTTCTACGGCGCCTACCGCCGGCTCGACAGCTGGTTCTCCAATACCGACCTGGCTGCCGCCTCGACCTTCGACGGGCGTCCCACGCCCGGAGAGCTCGGTCTGCTGGATCCGCTGCGCAGGCAGCTGGGGCCGGAAGTCTTCGGCCAGATCGTGGCCCAGCCGACCACCAACCCGCCGCGTTCGCTGCGCGACAACCTGCGCCTGGCGCAGCGCCTGCTGGCCCAGGCCGGCTGGACCTATTCCGATGGTGCGCTGCGCAATGCCAAGGGCGAGGCCTTCTCCTTCGAGTTCCTCGACGACGGCGGCGCCATGAGCCGCGTCATCACGGCCTACGTGCGCAATCTGGAGAAGCTCGGCATCCAGGTCGACCAGCGCACCACCGACTTCGCGCTCTACCAGAAGCGGCTGGAAGACTTCGACTTCGACATGGTGTCGATCCGCTATCCGGATTCGCAGAGCCCGGGCAACGAGTTGCGCGACCGCTTTTCCAGTGAGGCAGCCGGCACGCCGGGCTCGGACAACCTGTTCGGCCTGAAGTCGCCCCCGGTCGACAAGCTGGTCGACAACGTGCTGCATGCGCGCACGCGCGAGGAACTGATCAACGCCTGCCGTGCGCTGGACCGCGTGCTGATGCACGGCTACTACATCATTCCGCACTGGTTCAGCGCCTACCATCGTGTGGCCTACCGCAAGGAATTGTCATACCCCCAGCGCCTGCCGGCGTACTATACGGCGGAAGGCTGGATCCTCAGCAACTGGTGGCGCAATGACCTGGCGCCCGCGAAAGCCCAGGCGCAGACGAAGTAGGCGACCCGGAAGCGACAAGGAGACGTATGCTCGCCTATCTGTTCAAGCGCATCCTGCTGATGATCCCGACGCTGATCGGGGTGGTGACCCTGACCTTCGTCGTCGTCCAGTTCGTGCCGGGCGGCCCGGTCGAGCAGATGATGCTGGAGATGAAGGGGCGGGCCGGCGGTAGTGGCGAAGCCAGCGGCGGGGGGGCGGAATACCGCGGCCGGCACGGCCTGGGCCCCGAGCGGATCAAGGAGATCCAGGCGCTGTACGGCTTCGACAAGCCGCCACTGGAGCGCTACTTCCTGATGCTCAAGCGCTTCGCCCGCTTCGATCTGGGCCAGAGTTACTACCAGCACCGCAGCGTCTGGGAACTGGTCAAATCCAAACTGCCGGTGTCGATCAGCATCGGTCTGTGGACGTTTTTCCTGACCTACCTGATATCGGTGCCGCTCGGCATCTCGAAGGCGATCCGGGCGGGCAGCCGCTTCGACGTGGTGACCACCATGATCGTGCTGGTCGGCTATGCCATCCCCGGTTTCGTGCTGGGGGTGCTGCTGCTGGTACTGTTCGGTGGCGGCACTTTCGTGCAGTGGTTCCCGCTGCGCGGCCTGACCTCGGACAACTGGGACCAGCTTTCGCTGCTGGGCAAGGTGACGGACTACCTGTGGCACCTGGTGCTGCCGATCACGGCCTCGGTGGTCGGCAGCTTCGCCGTGGTGACCATGCTGACCAAGAACGCCTTCCTGGAGGAAATCCGCAAGCAGTATGTGCTGACGGCGCGCGCCAAGGGCCTGGCCGAAGGCAGGGTGCTGTGGAAGCATATCTTCCGTAACGCCTTGATCCCGCTGGTGACGGGTTTCCCGGCCGCCTTCATCGGCGCCTTCTTCACCGGCTCCCTGCTGATCGAGACCCTGTTCTCGCTGGACGGCCTCGGCCTGCTGTCCTACGAGGCCGTGCTGCGCCGCGACTACCCGGTGGTGCTGGGCACGCTCTACCTGTTCACCCTGATCGGCCTGGTCACGCGGCTGATCTCGGATGTCTGCTACGTGATGGTCGACCCGCGCATCCACTTCGAGGCGATGCACCGATGATGTCTCTCTCCCGCATGCCGGCCAGCGGCCTGCCGCATTCCCTGTCGCCGCGCCAGCGCGCGTGGCAACGCTTCCGGCGCAACCGCCTGGGCTACTGGAGCCTGATCCTGTTCCTGCTGATGGTGGCGGTCAGCCTGGGCGCGGAGTTGCTGTCCAATGACCGGCCGCTGGTGGTGCGCTACCAGGGTCAGTGGTATTTCCCCATCGTCAAGACTTATCCCGAGACCACCTTCGGCGGCAATTTCCCCACGCCAGCGGACTATCTCGATCCCTATATCCTGGACAAGCTGACCAGCGGCGACAACTTCGCCGTCTTCCCGCCCAACCGGTATTCGCACGAGACGCTCAACTACTTCGCCAAGGAGCCGAATCCCGCGCCGCCCTCGGCCGAGAACTGGCTGGGTACCGACGACCGCGGGCGCGACGTGCTGGCGCGGCTGCTGTACGGTTTCCGCGTGTCGGTGCTGTTCGGTGTGGCGCTGACCGTCATCGGCGTGCTGGTCGGCACCCTGACCGGCGCCCTGATGGGGTTCTTCGGCGGGCGCTTCGACCTGGTCTCGCAGCGTCTGATCGAGATCTGGAGCTCGATGCCGGAACTCTACCTGCTGATCATCTTCGCCTCGATCTTCCAGCCAAGCCTGGCGCTGCTGATCATCCTGCTGTCGCTGTTCGGCTGGATGGGGCTGTCGGACTACGTGCGCGCCGAGTTCTACCGCAACCGCTCGCTCGACTATGTCAAGTCGGCGCGCGCGCTGGGTTTGTCGAACGTGCAGATCATGTGGCGCCACATCTTGCCCAACAGCCTGACGCCGGTGATCACTTTCCTGCCGTTCCGCATGAGCGCGGCCATCCTGGCGCTGACCAGCCTCGACTTCCTCGGGCTGGGAGTGCCGCCGAGCACCCCCAGCCTGGGCGAGCTGCTGGCGCAGGGCAAGGCAAATCTCGACGCCTGGTGGATCTCTCTGTTCACCTTCGCCGTGCTGGTGGTGACGCTGCTGCTGCTGACCTTCATGGGCGATGCGCTGCGCGACGCCTTCGATCAGCGCCTGGGCATGGCCGCCTTGCGCGGCCGTGTCCAGCCCAAGGTGCCGGCTCCCGTCACCGCGGAGGTGGCACGATGAGCGTGGTGATCGAGAAGAAGCAGCGTCCGGCCCGGACCACGGCTGAGGGTTCCACGCTGATGTGCGTGGACCGCCTTTCGGTGACCTTCGGTCATGGCGAGCACGCCACGCGCGCGGTGCGCGAGGTCAGCTTCGACCTGCGTGCCGGCGAGCGCTTCGCACTGGTGGGCGAGTCGGGCTCGGGCAAGACGGTAACCGCGCTGGCCATGCTGCGGCTGGTCGAGGATGCCTACTACGACGGTGCCATCCGCTTCGAAGGACGGGACCTGCTGAGCATGTCGGACCGCGAAGTGCGCGCGATCCGCGGCGCCGAGATCGCCATGATCTTCCAGGAGCCGATGACGGCCCTGAACCCGCTCTATACGATCGGCAACCAGATCGTGGAGACCTTGACGCTGCACGAGGGACTGGATCGCCGCGCGGCGCGCCAGCGCGCGATCGCCCTGCTCGAGCGGACCGGCATTGCCGATGCGGAGCACAAGTTCAACAGCTTCCCGCACCAGCTGTCGGGCGGCCAGCGGCAGCGCGCGATGATCGCCATGGCGCTGGCATGCCGGCCCAAGCTGTTGCTGGCCGACGAGCCGACCACGGCGCTTGACGTGACCATCCGCGCCCAGATCCTGGAGTTGCTGCGCGATCTGCAGGCCGAGTTCGGCATGACGGTGGTGCTGATCACGCACGACCTGAACCTGGTGCGCTCGTTCGCGCAGCGGGTCGGCGTGATGGAAAAGGGCGTGCTGGTCGAACTGGGGGAGACGGCAACGGTGTTCGCAGCCCCGCAGCACCCCTACACCCGCCGGCTGATCGACAGCCGGCCCCGCCGCGACGTGATGCCGCTGGTGCCGCTGGCGCCGGTCCTGCTCGAGGCGCGCGGGCTTAGCGTGGACTATGCGCGCAAGCGTGCCGGATTCAAGGGCTGGTTCGGCAAGGAGCGCTTCTCGGCGGTCAAGCACGTCGATTTCCAGTTGCGCGAAGGCGAGACCCTCGGCATCGTCGGCGAGTCGGGCTCCGGCAAGACCACGCTGGTTCATTCGGTGCTGGCCTTGCAAGGCAAGAGCGGGGGGGATATCGAATTCCTTGGGCGCGGCCTCGAGCGGATGACCCGCCGCGAGCGCAGCCAGATGCGTTCGCGCCTGCAGGTGGTGTTCCAGGATCCCTTCGGCTCGCTGTCGCCACGCATGACCATCGAACAGATCGTCGGCGAGGGGTTGAGCCTGCACCAGCCGGGCTTGTCGGCGGAGGCGACGCGCCAGCAGGTGATCGAGGCCTTGCGCGAAGTCGGGCTCGAGCGCACCGCGCTGGGGCGCTATCCGCACGAATTCTCCGGCGGTCAGCGCCAGCGCATCGCCATTGCGCGGGTGCTGATCCTGAAGCCGCAGGTGCTGGTGCTGGATGAGCCGACTTCGGCACTCGATGTGTCGATCCAGCAGCAGGTGCTGACGCTGCTGGCGCAGCTGCAGCATAAATACAACCTCAGCTATCTCTTTATCAGCCACGACCTTGCCGTGATCCGCGCGATGGCGCATCGCGTGCTGGTGATGAAGGCGGGGGAGGTGGTCGAGTCGGGCGAAACCGAGGCTGTGCTTGGTGCGCCACAGCATCCCTACACCTGCAAGCTGATGGCGGCAGCGGCGATCGGCGGGATGTGATCTGTTGCGGTGCGGCGATTATCCGGGCGCGTTGTCTGGTTTCATACGCACGTCATGAAATTTCCGAGAAAGTAGATGCGAGTCTTGTCTTATCATCTTGATTCGCAAGGAAAAACCGGGGAATTTGTAACGAACTTTGACATGTCAATGACAACCTTATACCATCCCGCGAGAGGTTTTTTCGGGGGTGGCCTGCTGGCGGTTGTCTGACATCCGGGCCTGCGTTCCTGCACAGAGTTGGTGCCTGGTAACGGGCCCGCTTCTTGCGTCAGCTTCGTTTTCGCATTAGAGCCATCCCGGGTCAAATGGGGGTCTGGCGGCGTTTTTCGGCGCTGCCCGACGAATAATCAATTCAGGAGAACCAATGCAGCGAACGGTACTTCATTCCCTGGCGCGCGCCGCCGTTGGAATTGCCATTGCCTGCGGTGCGACTCTGTCGAATGGAGTGCTGGCGGACACCGTGTTCAAGGACCCGGATGCCCGCATCGACGCACGCGCCGAGTTGAGCGCAGACCAGCCGGCGGAAGGTAAGCGCAGCCTGCTGTCCTCTGTCATGAACTCCACCAGCAACGTCGCCAGCAAGGCCGGCGACCTGGTGATGAATGCGCTGGGCCTGATCGGCGTGCGCTACCGCTTCGGCGGCAACAGCCCCGAGTCCGGCCTGGACTGCAGCGGTTTCGTGCGCTACGTCTTCAACGACACCTTCGGCTTCATGCTGCCGCGCCGTTCGGTGGAGATGAGCCAGGTCGGTACCACTGTGGCGGCCAACGACCTGCGGCCGGGCGACCTGGTGTTCTTCAACACCATGCGCCACACCTTCTCGCATGTCGGCATCTACATCGGTGACAACAAGTTTGTCCATGCGCCGTCCACCGGCAGCAAGATCCGTGTCGACGACATGCGCGCCAGCTACTGGGTGACGCGCTACAACGGCGCGCGCCGCATCGACGACGTCAGCGTGCTGCGCACATCGGGCGGGGCTGACAACCTTGGCAATATGGTCGAGACGCTCAAGCGCTTCGATCCTAATGCCAGTGGACGCTCGCTCTACGGCGGCTGACCTGCACGCGCCACCATGAAAAAGGACTGCTCCGGCAGTCCTTTTTTGTTGGTCCGGCCGGTTGGCCGGGAAGGCGAGGCCAGCGTGGTGGCTATTGTGCTGCCACCGTTCCCGATGCGTGGTTTCGCGCTTGCTCGAGCTTGGCGCGCAGGGTCGGCATGGCGGCCGCTGCAGCCTGTTCCCCGGCCAGGATCGCGCGGTTGCGCGCGGCGAAATCGCTGCCGCTCATATCGGGAAGGTTGGGGCGGATGACGATGTCGGCGCGCGCCAGGGCCTGGCGGTTGATGGTCTGGCCCATGATGGCCGTGGTCTGCAGCAGCACGCCGCTCTGGCCGTCGCTGTTCTGGCTGGACGGGTCGGCGGAGATGTTCACGGCGATGACGAAGTCGGCCCCCATGCTGCGCACGGAGTCCACCGGTACCGGTTCGACGAGCCCGCCGTCGACATAGTCATGACCCTGGATCGTCACCGGCCGGAACACACCCGGCACACTGCTCGAGGCGCGCACGGCCTGGCCGGTGTTGCCGCGTCGGAACAGGATTGGCTGGCCGGTCTTCAGGTCCGTGGCCACGATGCCGAGCGGAACCTTCATCGCCTCGATGGGGCGATTGCCGACCAGCCGGTTGACGTAGTTCTGCAGGGCTTCGCCCTTGATCCACCCTCCGAAGCGGGTGCCGAAGGGCAGGGCCCAGTCGGCAATGGTCGCTTCGTCCATGTGCAGGGCCAGCTTGTTCAGTTCGAAGCCGCTCATGCCGGTGGCATAAAGGGCGGCCACCACGGCGCCGGCACTGGTGCCTGCGATCAGGTCGGCGCGGATGCCCTGCGCTTCCAGCGCCTTGATCACGCCGATATGGGCGAAGCCGCGTGCGGCGCCGCCGCCGAGGGCCAGTCCGATGCGCAGGGGGCGCGGCGGCACGGCTGGCGGTGTCGAGGTGGCCTGGCCGGCGGGAGCGGGACTACCGACCGAGGGCATGGTCGAGGGCTTGGGCCCGAAGGAGCAGGCGGCCAGCAGGGCGGCCGCACCGGCGCCGAGAAAACTGCGTCTTTGCATGAAACGGATGCGGATAGAAGGGCGGCGAGCACGTCCAGCGCTACGCAACGCGGATCGTGTGGTGCATCGGGCACCGCCAGCGGCTGCCGGCCGCCGGTTCCAGATTGAGACCGGCGCTAGCATAAATGATTCCTTGTGGGAGCGCCGTGCCGGCGGTCGGCGCCGGGGAGGGCGCCAGGCCTGCTTGCTATAATGCGGGCTTCCCTCCGATAGCCCGTTCGCCCGCGCGTGCGGGCGTTTCCGTCTTTTTCTCCCACATGACACAACGCGTCCGCACCCGCTTCGCGCCGAGCCCGACCGGTTTCATCCATCTCGGCAACATCCGCTCCGCGCTCTACCCCTGGGCCTTTGCCCGTCGTATGAAAGGGGACTTCATCCTGCGCATCGAGGATACGGACGTCGAGCGCTCCTCGCAGGAGGCGGTCGACGTGATCCTGGAGAGCATGGAGTGGCTGAGCCTGGACATCGACGAAGGCCCGTTCTACCAGATGCAGCGGATGGACCGCTACCGCGAGGTGCTCAAGCAGATGGTCGACGCAGGACTGGCCTATCCCTGTTATATGAGCACCGCCGAACTCGACGCACTGCGTGAGGCGCAGCGCGAGCGTGGGGAGAAGCCGCGCTACAACGGCTTCTGGCGTCCCGAACCGGGCAAGGTGCTGCCCGACCCCCCGGCCGGCGTGCAACCGGTGCTGCGCTTCCGCAATCCGCTGGAAGGGGCGGTCTGCTGGGACGATGCGGTCAAGGGGCGGATCGAGATCTCGAACGAGGAGCTTGACGACCTCGTGATCGCGCGCCCGGACGGTACGCCGACCTACAACTTCTGCGTGGTGGTGGACGATCTCGATATGCGTATCACCCACGTGATCCGCGGCGACGACCATGTCAACAACACGCCGCGGCAGATCAACATCATCCGCGCCCTCGGCGGCACGCCGCCGGTCTATGCGCACCTGCCTACCGTGCTCAACGAGCAGGGTGAGAAGATGAGCAAGCGTCATGGTGCAATGAGCGTGACCGGCTACCGCGACGAGGGCTACTTGCCGGAAGCCGTGTTGAACTACCTGGCACGCCTGGGCTGGGCGCACGGCGACGCGGAGATCTTCTCGCGCGAGCAGTTCGTCGAGTGGTTCGACCTCGAGCATCTTGGCAAGTCGCCGGCGCAGTACAACCCGGAGAAGCTGGCCTGGCTGAACAATCACTACATCAAGGTGGGTGACAATGCGCGTCTGGCCGAACTGACCCGCCCCTTCATCGAGGCGATGGGCGCTACGGTCGAAGGTGCCGACCTGGCGGCTGTGGTGGCCCTGGTCAAGGATCGCGCCAACACGCTGAAGGAGGTCGCCCAGACCGCGCTGTTGTTCTATCGGGGCGAGCCGCAGCCGGACGCGGCACTCAAGGCCGAACACCTGAGCGCCGAAACCATCCCCGCCCTGCAGGCCCTTGCCACGCACCTGGCGGCGCTGCCGGAGTGGAAGCGCGAAGCGATCGGCGCGGCGTTCAAGGCGGTGCTGGCTGAATTCAGCCTGAAGATGCCGAAACTGGCGATGCCGGTGCGCCTGCTGGTGGCCGGGCAGCTGCAGACGCCCAGTATCGACGCGGTGCTGGAATTGTTCGGGCGCGAGACGGTACTGCGCCGGATCGGCGCCGGCCTGGCCGCCTGATCTGGCCGCTCAAGGTATTGAGAAAAAAGTCCCGGCAGGGGCTTGCATTCCTGCCTGGACTTGCGCATAATCTCGTTCTCCCTGCAGCGCGGTTCAAAACCAAGCGGGCTGACTGATTCGGTAAAACGGGTCTTCGTGATAGGGTGCTGAGCAGTATGGCAGCAAACACCGCAAAATGCGGATCACGAAAAAAAGTTAAAAAAGGGGCTTGCAAAAAAGCGAGATTGATATAAAATGTTGTCTTCGCTGGAAACGATGAAACAAAAGCGAAGCGCAGCAAGCAGTAAATAGCAGTACCATGGGGCTATAGCTCAGCTGGGAGAGCGCTTGCATGGCATGCAAGAGGTCAGCGGTTCGATCCCGCTTAGCTCCACCAAAATGCCGATCCACACGTTGCGAGATGGGTGGATCAAAAAGATGGATAATCGGAAGGTTGATTATCTGTCGGACGAAACGAGTAACTAAACGAGTTTCTGTCCCCTTCGTCTAGAGGCCTAGGACATCACCCTTTCACGGTGAGTACAGGGGTTCGAATCCCCTAGGGGACGCCAAAAAATGGGCGTAATCAAACGCCTAGTTTATCGAAGCCAGTAAAGCTTCGATGAGCCGACTAAGGAGTGGTAGTTCAGTCGGTTAGAATACCGGCCTGTCACGCCGGGGGTCGCGGGTTCGAGTCCCGTCCACTCCGCCAAATCTGAACCCGCATGGTCATGCCATGCGGGTTTTTCTTTTTCTATCGTCCGCTTTTCCTCTCCCTGCCGCGTTTGTCGCCGGCTTCCTTTCCCCCTCTCTTTCTCCCCTCTCTTTCTCCTCACGTATTCCCGTTGCTGTCAGCTGGAGTCCATCAGGACATACGGGCCGGCCGCGCCTGGCCGGTGGCGTACGGCCGGCATTCGTCGTTTGGTCCGGCGCATTGCGCCGAGCGAGAGAGTGGTCGATCCTCCGTGACCGCTGGCCAGGAGGTGCCTACTGGACTGGCGTGTCCTTGCCGCAAGCCGGGAGGGGCATGGGCGGGCGCGTGCTCAGGAGGGGGGATCGGTGTCAGCGCGATTCGACGCGGCTGATGTGCATGAAGTAGCGCACCAGCAGCATCGCGGCGAGAGCCAGGCTGATGCTGTTGGCCATCCAGAAGCCTGCCGGTCCGCGCGTGAAGTCCGGTAACCCGTCGATCATTCCGAATCCCAGCAGGTAGCCGCCGCCGAGTCCCACGCCCCACAGCGACGCGGCATAGATGACGGTCGGGATCAGCGCGATCTTGTAGGCGCGCAGGATGAAGGCGGTCATTACCTGCACGGCGTCGAACGCTTGGTAAAGGGCGATCAGCGCGACCAGTGGCAGGGCTGCGGCAATGACGCCCGGATCTTCGGTATAGGCGTGGAGCACGCTCCTGCGCAGCAGCCAGAGCAGTGTGCCGCAAAGCAGCGCGAGCGTGGCGGCGAGGCGGATGCCGCTCCAGGCAAGCTGGCGCGCGCCGGCCCGGTCGCGTGCACCGATCGCCTGCGCGACGAGGGTGGAAGTGGCGATGGCCAGGGACAGCGGCACCATGTAGGCGACCGCGCTCAGGTTGGCGATGATCTGGTGTCCGGCCAGCATCACCGTGCCCATGCGGGTGATGAAGATCGACATCAGCGTGAATGACGTGATCTCGATCAGGTAGGTCAGGCCCATCGGAATGCCGAGACGAAGCAGCGCGCGGATATGATGCGCCGAGGGCCAGCTCCAGTGGCGGAAGATCTCGATCGGCCGGTAGGTGGCGTCCGCGTAGAGGATGCCGAGCGCGGCCAGGCACCAGGCCCAGGTGATCAGCGTCGATGCCAGCGAACAGCCCGGGCCCCCCATGGCCGGCACGCCGAGGCCGCCATGGATGAACCAGGCGTTCAACGGCACCTTGAGCAGAAGTCCGCCAAGCTGGAGCACGGTCACCATGATCGGGCGGGACAGGGCGTTGTTGAGGGCCGAATAGATGCGGAAGGCGAGCGCGGCAGGCAGGCCGAAGGCGGCGATGCGCAGGTAAGCGGTCGCCTTGTCCACGAGTTCCGGAGGTGCCTTGGCGAGCGCCAGCAGTGGCTCGGGGTGCAGCAGCAACAGTATCCCCGGAATGGCAAGGGCCAGGCCCAGCCAGGCCGCCTGGCGCACTTCCATGCCGATCTCCTGCGTGCGCCCACCTCCATAGAGCTGGGCGGCGATCGGCGCCAGCGCCTGCAGTACGCCCATCAGGCTGATATAGATCGTGATGTAGATCGAGCCGCCCAAGCCGACCGCAGCGAGATCGGCGGCCGAAGCGCGGCCGGACATGACCGTGTCGGTCACGCCGAAGGCGATCACGGCAAGCTGGCCGACCAGCAGCGGGGCTGCGAGATGGGCGATTCTGCGGCTGTCCTGGAGCAGGCTCATCGGCGTGGCGCAGCGAGGCGAAGGTTAAGGCGATGGGGGCGGCCGGAGGGGGCGGAGCCCCGACGCAGGGCCGGGCTGCCCGATCAGCGTGGCAGGCGCCGGGTACCAGGAGGCAGTGCCGGCCGGGGCGGTTGTGCCTGGCTGAGATCCACCAGCCGGTACATGCGGAAGCGTTCGTCGCGGTCGGCGGGGCGGCGGCCTTCCCAGATCAGGCGCCACTCGAAATGCGAGATGCTGGTCGGCTCGCCGAAGTCCATGGGATCGTAGCGCAGCAGGATATCGCAGCCATCGCCGGGCCCGCCGAAGCGCAGGTGGCCGAAGTAGGCAAACGAGGCGAGCTGGGCATCGCCCATACGGATCGGCTGCACGCAGCGGTAGGTGCTGGGCAGGGCCATCGAGGCGGCCTGCGCGACGTCCCGATAGGTCTTGCCGTAATTGATCGATGGTAGCCACAAGGTCATCGCCAGCACCCACATCAGGGTGGTGCCGGCGGCAGAGATCACCACCGGGCGCCAGATCTGCTTCGGCGCGCGCGACAGACGCCAGCGCACGATCAGGATCCAGGCCAGCGTCACCAGCAGCGCACAGAGGACCGCGCTGACTGTGAACTGGTGCTGGAAGCCGGGCAGCAGGCGGAACACGTTGGCGGCGACGCGTGGTGGCCAGCCGGTCGTCTTGGCGACCCACATGAACCAGACGAAGCTGCCGAAGATAGTGAAGAACAGCAGCGAGAACCAGTCGATTGCGTTGATCACGGCGCGCGTCAGCGTCGGCAGCGCAAAGGCGGCGAGCACCGCCATCGGCGGCAGCACCAGGATGAACTGGATATCGCCTGCCGAGCGCAGCAGCAACAGCAGGAACAGCAGCGGCAGCAGCAGCGTCAGCGGGATGGCGACGTGGGGTGCGCGGCGCATGCCCGACCAGGCCAGCCAGGACCAGGCCGCGATCGGCCATACTGGCCAGGTGTAGAGGAACAGGTTGCGGCCGAGGAAGCTCAGGACCGGCACGCTGGGCAGGCCGTAGGTGCGCCGGTCGTAGCGTGCCCATTCCCGGATGAAGGCGACCGCATCGTCGCGCGCGGCTGCCCCGAGGTAGGTGGCGGCCAGCCACGCCGCCACCAGCGCCAGGGCCAGCGGCAGGCCGATCGTCACCAGGCGCTTGAGCGGCAGCGGCTGGCAGGCCAGTCCGCCGGCCGCGATGGCCGCCAGCAGGACCAGCGGCAGCACCGGGCCGCTCGCCAGCGTCAGCGCGCCGAGTCCAAGGCCGAGCCAGAGGCTGCCCTGGACCGGCTTATCCAGGCTGCGAACGAGGCCGTAGAGGCTCATCGCGATGAAGCTGAGTTGACCCACCTGGGGCGTGGTCTCGTGGCCGCGCATGGCGAGGCCGACGCAGGCCAGGAAGATCAGCAGGGCCCCGTCCGCCAAGGTCCGGCCGTAGTCGCGCGCGTCCGGTTGCCCGCCGAAGGCGTAGGCGAAAGGCTGGACTTCGCTGCGGCGTCCGAGCAGGTAGGTGGCGTACCAGGTGAAGGCGCAGGTGGCGAAGTAGAAGAGGGCAGTGGCCAGGCGCGAGGCGTCGGCTGCGCCAAGCCAGCCGCCGAACAGGCGGATCATGGTGGCGCCCACCCAGAACACCAGCGGGCCGTCCTCGCTGTAGGGCCGGCCCACGATATTGGGCATCAGCCAGTCCTGCGTACTCCCCGTGGCCAGCTGCCACATCACGCCGAACCCCGCGGCATCCTCGTTCTTCCACGGATCGCGGCCGAACAGGCCGGTCAGGCCGTAGATGATGCAGATCGCCAGCAGCAAGGCGCGCGGCAGCGTGCCGGTGGCTGCTGCGGTCAGTTGGACGCGTGAGGTCTTGGCTTGGCTCATCAAGGGGTCATGCTCGCGGCGGGCTCGATCGACGTGGGGCCAGGAAAGCAAAAAGGCAGCCGACGCTGCCTTTTTGTCTGCGTTGCCCGGCGCCGGGACATGATGCGGTCCGAGACGGCGAAGCGCCTTGCTGCCGGGAACGTGAGCGGAAGCGCAGTTTTACTTCGCAGCCTTGCCCAGCTTGCTGCCGAACTTCTGGCGGAACTTTTCCACGCGGCCGGCGGTGTCCATGATCTTCTGGGTGCCGGTGTAGAACGGGTGCGATTCCGACGACACTTCGATCTTGGCCAGCGGATATTCCTTGCCGTCCTTCCAGGTGATGGTGTCCTTGGTCTGGATGGTCGAGCGGGTCACGAAGCTGAAGTCGTTCGACACGTCGAGGAAGACGACTTCGCGGTAATTGGGGTGAATGCCTTCTTTCATGGTGATTCCTTTCAGTTTGGGTAGCCAGTCCGTCTTGCCGTGCGCTGCCTGGTGCGCGTTGCCAAGCGCTTGCGGCGAACGAACCACTTGCCGATAACGGGCAAACCGTGATTATGGCAGAAAAACAAGAGCCGGGGCAAGGAATCCATGATAGTGCCGGCGCGTTGCCGCCGCCAGGGCGAAGGTATCTTGCATCAGGCGCCAGCGGGGTTTTGCCGGTAGAAGGCGGCCAACTGCGCGTAGACCCGGGGCCAGTACCGCAGCAGCCCCGCGGGGTCTACAAAAAATGCCTCGGACGCTACAGCGAAGAACTCCCCTGGCGCTTCGCAGCCGTAGGGGTCTATCGCGCGCAGCGCGGCGGGCAGGCGCTCCGGCCGTTTCCAGGCCCGCGCCGGCTGGGCGTCGCAGGCTTCGGCGAAGCGTTCATACTCGTCGAGAAAGACTTCCGCCCAGGCCTCGCGGTCGATGCCCGGGTGCAGCATCCGCGAGAACGGCGGTACGCCGTCCGCTTCGCCGTCGAGCATGTCGAGCTTGTGGGCGAACTCATGGATGACCACGTTGTAGCTGTCGTCCAGTTCGTCGCCGGCCGCCGCGCTGCCGGCGCCGGGGCTGCTCACGTCCGGCCAGGAGAGGATTACCGGGCCGTGTTCCCAGGCCTCGCCGGCAGCCTCCTCGACCACGCCGTGCACCAGTCCGATCTCGTCCTCCACGGTCTTGCGGATGACGAACTCGCCGGGGTACAGCACGATGCCGTGCCAGCCGCGGTACCACTCGATACCGAGGTGCAGGATGGGCACGCAGGCCTGCGTGGCGACGCTGGCCACCATCTCGTCGCTCAGCTGCAGTTCGTGAGCGGTGGAGAACTCCTTCTCGGCGATGAACAGCGTGGCCAGCTCGCGCAGCGCTGCCAGGTCCTCCGGGCCGTAGCGCCGCACGAAGGGCAGGGCCGCCACCGTCTGTACCCAGAGTGCGTCGGGGATGGCGTAGTGCGCGAGCTTGCGTTCGCGCGAGCGCGAGCGCAGGAAGCGGGTCAGTCGGTCGAGCATGGCGGAGCGTCAGGGTTGGCAGGCCGGCGGCCCGAAAAGAAAAAGCGTGCCGGAGCACGCTTCTTTTGGGCACGGCATCGGCTGAAGCTTAGCCGCCCCGGCGCATCATGTCGAAGAACTCGGCGTTGTTCTTGGTCGCCTTGAGCTTGTCGAGGATGAACTCCATCGACTGGACTTCGTCCATGTCCGAGATGAACTTGCGCAGCACCCAGATCTTCTGCAGGATTTCCGGCTTGATCAGCAGCTCTTCACGGCGCGTGCCGGACTTGTTGAGGTTGATCGACGGGTAGACGCGCTTCTCGGCGAGGCGGCGCTCCAGGTGCACTTCCATATTGCCGGTGCCCTTGAACTCTTCGTAGATCACGTCGTCCATGCGGCTGCCGGTCTCGATCAGCGCGGTGGCGATGATGGTCAGCGAACCGCCTTCCTCGAGATTGCGCGCGGCGCCGAAGAAGCGCTTCGGGCGCTGCAGCGCGTTGGCGTCGACACCGCCGGTCAGCACCTTGCCGGAGGCCGGCACCACGGTGTTGTAGGCGCGCGCCAGGCGCGTGATCGAATCCAGCAGGATCACTACGTCGCGCTTCAGTTCGACCAGGCGCTTGGCTTTCTCGATCACCATTTCCGCAACCTGCACGTGGCGGATGGCCGGTTCGTCGAAGGTCGACGCCACCACCTCGCCGCGCACCGAGCGCTGCATCTCGGTCACTTCCTCGGGACGCTCGTCGATCAGCAGCACGAACAGGTCGGTCTCGGGGTGGTTGTTGGCGATGGCGTGGGCGATATGCTGCAGCATCACGGTCTTGCCGGACTTCGGCGAGGCCACCAGCAGGGCACGCTGGCCGCGGCCGATCGGCGCGATCATGTCGATGATGCGGCCGGTGATGTTTTCTTCCGCCTTGATGTCGCGTTCGAGCGTGAGCGGCCGGTTCGGGTGCAGCGGCGTCAGGTTCTCGAACATGATGCGGTTCTTCACCGCTTCCGGAGGCTGGCCGTTGACCTTGTCCACCTTCACCAGCGCGAAATAGCGCTCGCCGTCCTTGGGCGTGCGTACCTCGCCTTCGATCGAGTCACCCGTGTGGAGGTTGAAGCGGCGGATCTGCGAGGGGCTGATGTAGATGTCGTCCGTGCTCGCGAGGTAGGAGGTCTCGGGCGAGCGCAGGAAGCCGAAGCCGTCCGGCAGGACTTCCAGGGTGCCGTCTCCGTAGATGGTTTCGCCCATCTTGGCGCGCTTCTTCAGGATCGCAAACATCAGTTCTTGTTTGCGCATCCGCTGTGCGTTGTCGATCTCGAGGGTCGCGGCCATCTCGAGAAGGGCAGACACGTGAAGCGATTTGAGTTCTGTCAGGTGCATAGACAAGGGGTTACACGGGTGCCCGGACGGGCAGGAACCAGAAGGGGGGAGGAAATGAGCGAACGCTCGGGGAAGTTGTTGGCGCCATCTTAGCACAAAGCTGCCGGCGCGCCAGACAGGCGCGCGCACGCAGGCAGATGGCCGCGGCCGGAACGCTTACGCGTCGGCCGCCACGTATGTCAGAGGTTGCCGTCCAGGAAGGCGGTCAGCTGAGACTTGGACAGGGCGCCGACCTTCTGCGCGGCCACCGAGCCGTTCTTGAACAGGATCAGCGTGGGGATGCCGCGGATGCCGAACTTGGCCGGCACCTGCTGGTTCTCGTCGACGTTGATCTTGGCGACCTGCAGCTTGTCGCCATAGTCCTTGGCCACTTCGTCCAGGATCGGGGCGATCATCTTGCAGGGGCCGCACCATTCGGCCCAGAAGTCGAGCAGCACGGGCTTGTCGGACTCGAGGACGTCGGCATCGAAGGAGGCGTCGCTCACATACTTGATTTGTTCACTCATGGCGGAAAACCTCTGGTTTCGCTCTTGTTTATGTCGATGGCTGGATGAGCCGAACCGCTACCTTACACGAGAATGCCACGGCGCGTTGCGCGCGGAGCGCATTACGCACGAAGGCTGGCCCGTTGCCGGCACCGTCGCGGGGG
>JABLTH010005946.1_pt1 | contig 19766 bp, 20 predicted proteins | sample 7875711 | NCBI WGS metagenome assembly JABLTH01 (sample SAMN14941262, study PRJNA633318) | bioreactor metagenome | isolation source: bioreactor | place: China | collected 2019-03-05 | reverse complement strand
CGACCGCAGCGGAGCGCAGGGAGGATAGGGCCGCATCGGCAACGCCGATGGCGGGGGCGCAGCCCCGAGCCCCGGAGGGGCGAGCCAGGCCGAACGAGGAATCGCATGCGATTCCTCCCTCAAGGAGTGGGCGGCCAGCAAGTAGGGGCCACTCGGCTTCATGCACCACGAGCGGGCGCCGGAAGGCGCCCGTTTCGCTTCATGCGCGAAGATCCGCGCTTCATGCGATTTGCGCGGCGCAGGCTGTGATCCAGGCCCACAGAGTCGTGATGCCGTCGGCCCGGCGCGCGCCCTACCCTGCGGTGATTCGAGGGTCCTGGGCCAGGTCTCCCCATCACGGGGGTGCGGCCGCGGGATCCGACCCAGGGAGATGCCATGACCGAGCCCCGCCGCGTCCTCATCCTCGGAGCCGCCGGCCGCGACTTCCACAACTTCAACACCGTGTTTCGCGGCAACCCCGCCTACAAGGTGGTGGCCTTCACGGCGACGCAGATCCCCGACATCGCCGGCCGCGCCTATCCACCGGAGCTGGCGGGCGCCCTCTACCCCGCGGGCATCCCCATCTACGACGAGGCGGACGTGGCGGACATCATCCGCCGGGAGCGGGTGAACGAGGCCGTCTTCTCCTACTCCGACGTGACCCACCAGCACGTGATGCACCTCGCCAGCCTCTGCATGGCCGCCGGGGCCGACTTCAAGCTCCTGGGCTGCGACAGCACCATGCTGGCCTGCGCGAAGCCCGTCATCGCCATCACCGCCGTCCGCACCGGGGCCGGGAAGAGCCAGACCACGCGGTACATCAGCCGCATCCTGAAGGGGCTGGGCAAGAAGGTCGTCGCCATCCGCCATCCCATGCCCTACGGCGACCTGGCGAAGCAGGCCTGCCAGCGCTTCGAGACCTACGCCGACCTCGACCGCCACGAATGCACCATCGAGGAGCGGGAGGAGTACGAGCCCCACATCGACAACGGCTTCGTCGTCTCCGCCGGCGTGGACTACGAGCGCATCATCCGCCAGGCCGAGCAGGAGGCCGACGTGGTGCTCTGGGACGGCGGGAACAACGACCTGCCCTTCTACGCCTGCGCCCTCCACCTCTGCATCGCCGATCCCCACCGCGCCGGCCACGAGCTGGCCTACCACCCCGGCGAGACCAATTTCCGCCGCGCCGACGTCATCGTCATCAACAAGTGCGACACGGCCTCCGAGGCCGACATCGCGGTGGTCGAGGCCAACGCCAAGGCCGTGAACCCCGCGGCCAAGGTCATCCGGGCCGACAGCCCCGTCACCGTCTCCGACCCCGGGCTCGTGAAGGGGAAGAAGGCCCTGGTCATCGAGGACGGGCCGACGCTGACCCACGGCTCCATGTCCTACGGCGCCGGCGTGGTGGCCGCGAGGGCCGTCGGAGCCTCCGAGCTCGTGGATCCCTCGCCCTACGCCGTGGACTCCATCGCCGCCACCTACCGGAAGTACCCCAACGCCAAGGGCATCCTCCCGGCCATGGGCTACGGCGACCACCAGGTGCGCGACCTCGAGGCCACCATCGCCGCCACCCCCTGCGACGTGGTGGTGAGCGGGACGCCCATCGACATCACCCGGGTGCTGAAGGTGGACAAGCCCATGGTGCGCGTGACCTACGAGCTGGAGGAGCAGGCCCCCGGCGGGCTCGAAGCCTCCATCCGCAAGGCCCTGGGGCTCTGAGCCCCGGGTCCGCGCCGCCCCTCAGCCTCCCACCCGGATGCCGCCCAGGTCCTCCACCAGGGCGGCCCGGGTCTCGGGGCTGAAGGCCGTGACCGCGGGCAGCTCGGGCAGGTCGCACTCCAGGCCCTCGGGGGTGCAGTGGCCGGCCCTGAACTTCAGGAACTGCACCGAGGAGAGCTTCTCCTCGTTCATCTGCTCCTCGTCGAAGCGGGCCTTCTCCCGGGTGCCGTCCGTGAAGGTCATCCACACGTGCTCCGGGAGGTGGCGCCATCGCCGGAGCAGGTCGGCGCGCTGCGTCCCGTCGTCGATCTCGATGAGCAGGGTGCAGCCCAGCTCGCCCGGGCCGCCCAGCAGGGCGTTGTAGGTCTCCAGCTCGTGGAGGATGTCGGACTCGCGCACCATCTGCTCCACGCGGACCATCTCCTGCACCTGGTAGCGGACGGTCTCGGCGTTCTCGAACAGGAACGTGAGGTGGGCGCCCAGGTGCACCCGGCGCGGCGCCTTGGCCGCCATGGCGGCCGCGCGGACGGCCTCCCGCCGCTCGCCGTAGGTGACGTAGTCCAGGATCTCGGAGCGTTCGACCTTCCTCACGGGGTCTCCTCGGGAACCGGGTTCGGGAAGCCGTCCTTGCGGTAGGCGCGGGCGAGGACGGTCATGGGGTGCAGGGCCCGCTTCCCGGCGTGCTGCTCGAACTGCAGGCCCGCCAGGGGGCACTCGCTGACCCAGACCTGTGCCGTCTGTCCGGTGGGCAGGGGCGCCTGCATGCCCGCGAAGGCCTTCTGGCCGACCCGCTTCGAGGCTTCGAAGGTCTCGGACTTCATGGCGTAGGTGCCGTCGTGGCCGCAGCACTCCATCACCGAGGCGAGGGTGACGCCGGGAATCTTCCGGAGCAGGTCGCGGCCCTTGAAGCCCACGGCCTGGGCGCGCAGGTGGCAGGGCGCGTGGTAGGCGATGGGGCCGGGGCTGGACTGGAACTTCCAGTCCGCCCGCGGCTCGTTGCGGATGGACCAGAGGAACTCGCCGGGGTCGCGCACCGCCTCCGCCAGCCGCTTCGCCCGCTCCCGGTCCTCGCCCTCCAGCAGCTCCGGGTACTCCCGGCGCAGCATCATGGCGCAGGTGGGGTTGATGGCGATGACCTTGGAGCCCGCGTCCACGTGGGGCATGAGGGCGTCGAGGTTGGCCTTCGCCTGCTTCCGTACCGAGTCGAGGTCGCCGTGCTCCCAGGCGGGCATGCCGCAGCACTGGAGGCCGCGGACGCAGCCGGTGGCGCAGCCGTTCCGCTCCAGCACCTCCAGGGTGTCCTTGCCGATCTGGGGCTCGTTGTTCTGCACGAAGCAGGTCTGGAAGAGCACGGCCTCCTTCCCGGGCTTCTCCGCGATCTTCCCGCTCTTCGCCGCCCAGCTCTCGAAGGTGGCGGAGGCGAAGTCGGGGAGGTGGGCCTCGGGGTGGACCCCCAGCACCTTGTCCATGAACCAGCGGTGCAGGGCCACGCGGTTCATGGCGTTGGCCATGCCGAAGCTGGCCCGGGCCATCTTCGCGGCGAGGTCGGGGTTCCCCAGCACCTTCTCCCGGAGCCTCCCGCCCTTCTTCCGCCAGCGGATGGCCTGGTAGCGGTGCACCAGCCGGGGGAAGTCGAGCTTGAACTCGTGGCCCTCCCGCGGCGTGTAGGGGCACTGCACCTCGCAGAGCTTGCACTGGAAGCAGTCGTCCATGACCGTGTCCCGCTCGGATTCCGTAAGGGCCCGCACGTCCCCGTGGTGCCGCTCGTCCAGGGCCTTGAAGAGGTTGGGGAAGCTGTCGCAGTACTTGAAGCACATGCGGCAGCCGTGGCAGATCTCGAAGGCCCGCTCCACCTCCTCCTTGAGCAGCGCCTCGTCCCAGTAGCCGGGGTCCGAGGTGTCGTAGACCGTGGAGGGTCCCGCCAGGTAGCTGATGCGGTGCCCGGGGGTGGTCTCCGGGCGCTCGTGGTCGCCCACTTCGTAGTGCTCGGCCATGGTGTCCTCCCCCAGGGCGGCCGGAGGGCGCGGCTTCCCGCGCCCTCCGGGGGATCCGCGCAGCCTAGGAAATGCTGTCCAGCATCTTCTGGAAGCGTCCGGCGTGGCTCTTCTCGGCCTTCGCCAGGGTTTCGAACCAGTCGGCGATCTCGGGGAAGCCCTCCTCCCGGGCGGTCTTCGCCATGCCGGGGTACATGTCGGTGTACTCGTGGGTCTCGCCGGCGATGGAGGCCTTGAGGTTCAGCATCGTGTCGCCGATGGGGAGGTCCGTGGCCGGGTCGCCCACCTGCTTGAGGTAGTCCAGGTGGCCGTGGGCGTGGCCGGTCTCGCCGTCGGCGGTCTCCTTGAAGTTGCCCGCCACCTCCGGGTAGCCCTCGATGTCCGCCACCTTGGCGAAGTAGAGGTAGCGGCGGTTGGCCTGGCTCTCGCCCGCGAAGGCGTCTTTCAGGTTCTGGTGGGTCTTGGTGCCTTTGAGGTTGCCCATGCGTGCCTCCTGAGTGGATCGGGGAAATTCCCAGACGCATCATAGGCACCTTGCGTGCCGACGGGAGGGTTCAAGGGAATCCGCGCGTTTTGGACGTCGCGGCGGTCACAGGTTGCGACGGGCCGAGACTCGCTCCCGAGGGGCCGAGACCCCGGCCGGGCCGGAGCTCAGACGCCTTCCGGGGCCTCGTCCACCCGCGGGTAGAGCTCCAGGTCCTCCAGGTGGATCCTCCGGTGCAGGACGTCCAGCATGGACAGGGCCTCCACCGCGAAGCCGAAGGGATCCTCCCCCAGGGCCTCGGGGCGGGGCCAGCGGCCCAGGAAGGCTTCGAAGTCCCCGTGGATCCGGCCCATCTCGTCCTGGAAGGTCCGCGCCAGGTCCCGGACGGCCGGATCGGGATGGCGGAGGAGGTCCGGGTAGAGCTCCGCGTCCTCCTGGTCCAGGTGGGTCCGGAGGCTCGAGGCCAGGTCCCCCAGGGCGTCGTAGGCGGGGCGCGGGTCCCAGCCGGGCGCCTCGGGGGCGAGGCGCGCCGTCAGCTGCCCGGCGAGGCGGATCAGCTCCGCGTGCTGCCGCCGGTAGGCGCCGGTCCGGGTCATGGGCCTCCCCCCTGCCGGGAGCTTACCTCACAGGGCCCGGAACAGGGCCAAGACCCGCACCCTGGCCGCGCCCGCGGCCTCCAGGGCCTGGGCGCAGCGCAGGAGGGTGGTGCCGGTGGTCCAGACGTCGTCCACGAGGAGCAGCGTCTTCCCTGCCACCGCCGCGCCGGGCCGCGCCGAGATGGCCCGGCGCGGCAGCCGCCGCCGCTCGGACTCGGGCCGCCCGGTCTGACCCTGGGCCCGCCAGGCCTTGCGCAGGGTCCGGACGAAGGGGCGGCCCAGGCGCGCCGCCACGCGGCGGCCCGCATCCTCGGCGAAGTCCCCGCCCCGCCGGAGGTCCCGCCACCAGAAGGTGGGGGCGGCGGTGACCAGGTCCGCCTCGCCGGCCCAGTCCGGCAGCCTGGCCGCCTGGAGCCGCTCCAGCAGCGCCCGCCGCCAGCCCCACTCCCCGGCCTTGATGGCGGGGAGCAGCAGGGCGCCGAGGGCGGGCCGGCCCCCGTGGTAGTCCCAGAGGGCGTCGCCCCGGTCCCAGGCCACCGGTTCCGGACACCCGCCGTCATGCACCAGGGCGCAGCGGGGGCACCGGGCTTCGGGCAGGGGCATGAGCCCGGACCAGCAGCGGCCGCAGAGGCCCGCCTCGGCGTCCCCGCCGAGGGAGCCCAGGCAGCCCCGGCAGGGGACGCCCAGGCGCCCGGCCCAGGAGGCCACCTCAGGCCTCCTGCGCACTCCGCCGGGTGAGGGCGTAGAGGGGGAAGCCCAGGCCCACCAGGACCAGGCCCGGCCACGTGAAGGAGGGCTTCTTCACCATCAGCGCCGCCATGATGGCCAGGGCGCCCGCGAGGTAGAGGGCCGGCACCACCGGGTAGCCGAAGGCCCTCACGGGGCGCTCCAGCTCCGGCTGGCGGATCCGCAGGAGGAAGACGCCGCCCACCGTGAGCACGTAGAAGAGCAGGGCCGCGAAGATCACGTAGTCCAGGAGCTGGCCGTAGCTGCCGGTCATGGTGAGCAGGCAGGTCCACACCGCCTGGATGGCCAGGGCGAAGGCGGGCACGCCCGCGGCGTTCAGGCCCTCGGCCTTGCGCAGGAAGAGCCCGTCGGAGGCCATGGTCTGGTAGACCCGCGCGCCGCTGAGCACCAGGCCGTTCACGCAGCCGAACATGGAGACCAGGATGGCGGCGCTCATGAGCTTCCCGCCCCCGGGGCCCAGGATGGCCTGCAGGGCGGAGGCGCCGACGCGGGCGCTGGGGGCGGCCGCGATGCCCGCGGGGCCCAGCACCTTCACGTAGATCACGTTGGCCAGGATGTAGAGGCCGCACACCAGGGTGGTGCCGATGAAGAGGGAGAGCGGGATGGTCCGCTTCGGCTCCTTCACCTCGCCCGCGATGAAGGTGATGGCGTTCCAGGCGTCGGCGCTGAAGAGGCTGCCGGTCTGCACCACGAGCAGGGCGACGAGCCACGCGGTGCCCGCCGGCGCGTTCGGCAGCGGGGAGGGGTCCGGCGCGGTGGACGGGTTCATCACCAGGCCGAGCAGGATGAGCCCGGCCAGGCTGGCGATCTTGGTGACGGTGAAGATGTTCTGCACCCGCGCGCCCAGCTTCACGCCGTGGAAGTTCACGTAGCTGAGGAAGAGCACGATGGCGATGCCCGAAAGCCGCGCGGTGGTGAGGCCGAGGTCGTAGGGGCCGACCACGATGTCCTTCGTGACCTGCCAGGGCGCCACGTGGAAGGGGCCCAGCAGCCAGCGGGATTCCGACACCGCGGGCCAGAAGGTGCCCAGGTACTTGCCGAAGCCCACCGCCACCGCGGCGATGGTGCCGCACTCGATGACGGCGAAGAAGGTCCAGCCGTAGAGGAAGCCCACCAGGGGCCCGTAGATCTCCTTGAGATAGGTGTACTGGCCGCCGGCGTGGGGATAGATGCCCGCCAGCTCCCCGTAGCTCAGCGCCCCCGCGACGGTCAGGAAGGCCGTCAGCGCCCAGCCCCAGATGAGGAAGGACCCGCTGCCGCCCTGGGACACCATGTCCGCCGCGACGATGAAGACGCCGCTGCCGATCATCGAGCCCGCGATCAGCATGGTGGCGGAAAAGAGCCCCACGTGGCGCTGGTAGCCAGCTTCGGACATGGTCACCTCGGAGTGGATGGATCCAGCTTACAAACGAAAGCTCCCCGCGGGGCGGGGAGCTTCGGGGTTCAACCTTCGTCAGCCGTGGTGGCCAAATACCTTATAGGCCCAATACATGGTCGGCACGAATGAGACGATGGACGTAGCAAGGATGAGCAGATGGGGCTTTTTCCTGGCCTCTGACGTCGCATCGGCCGTCCGGCTGTTCTTCCATCCATAAAGTGCGTAGATCGCCAGCCCAACTTCCAACCAGAGAATCAGTCGGATCCAGGTGTCGGTTGGGAGATAGGTCATTACGAAGACGCAACTGATGACTCCAGCCGGAGCCACGAACCACTGAATCGGGGTCTTGAAGGGGCGCTCAATGTTCGGGCTGGTGTAACGAAGGATTGGAATACCGATGCAAACAAGGACGAAGGCCAGCAATGTGCCGATGGAAACGAGCTCCCCGACGAGGTGCATGGGCATCAGGCCGCCACAAAGCATCACGAATACACCGGTCAGGGTTGTCGCGATGTGCGGAGTGCCGAATTTCTGATGCAGAGTTCCAAACCAAGGCAGCAGCCCGTCCTTCGACATGCTGTAGAAGATCCGGGTCTGGCCCATCATCATCACGAGAATCACGGATGTAAGACCAGAGAGCGCACCCAGTTTGACGGCGAAGGTAAAGGCCTTCTGGGCGCCGATGGACCATCCCCTCAGGGCGACGATCTTGTCGATTCCGACGGCCACGGGGTCGCCGACGCCAAGCTGCTTGTAAGGAACGACACCCGTCAGGACGAGGCTGATGAGGACGTAAAGGATCGTGCAGATCACCAGCGAGGAAAGGATTCCGATGGGCAGGTCCCGCTTCGGGTTCTTGCATTCCTGGGCGGTCGTGCTGACAGCATCGAATCCGATGAAGGCGAAGAACACCACACCTGCGCCAGTGACGACGCCCTGCCAACCGTAGCCCTTGATCATGCTTCCGCCGCGCATGATCTCTGAGCGCTCCGGGATGAAGCTCGCGATCCCGGTAGCCGTGGGATCACCAACCCAGTTGGCCTTGCTCACCACTGCCCAACCGAGCGCAATGAACACAATGACGATCGTGACTTTGAGGACGACGATCAGGCTATTGACGAAAGCGCTTTCCTTCATCCCCTTGTAGAGGATCATTGCGACCAGCAGGGCGACGAACGTTGCCGGGACATTCCACATACCAAACACTTCGGTCCCATTGTTGAGGGTGACCTTCTCCCAGGGCCCCTTCGTTAACCGAATCACCGTGTCTGAAAAGTTGATCCCCATCGTTTTGTGCAGCCAAGAGTACAGGTACGCGGACCAAGAGGCTGACACCGTCACAGCACCGAAGGCGTACTCCAGCACCAGATCCCAGCCGATGATCCAAGCGATGAACTCGCCCATCGTCGCGTAGCTGTACGCATAGGCTGATCCTGAAACGGGGATCATCGCAGCCATCTCGGCGTAGCAGAGGCCCGCAAAGGCGCAGAGGATGCCACCGATGACGAAGCTGAACACAACGCCGGGCCCGGCATTATAGGCGGCTGCATTCCCGGTCAGAGAGAAGATACCGGCGCCGATGATGGCCCCAATACCAAGTGCGGTCAGGCCCGTCGCGCCGAGCGTGCGTTTGAACCCGCCGCCGTGTCCGCCCTCCCCCGCATTGGGGTCCTCGGCGTCGGCGATGAGCCGGGCCAGATCCTTCTTCACGAACAGTCCTGCCATGGACCTTCCTCCTGCGTCGGGTTTATGGGGGCTGACAATCTGAAAACCTTAGCAAGGAAGGGGCGGGGAACCCAAGCATTGCGAGGCATCGGGCCCCGACCGGCCGCCCCGGCTGGAAGGAAGTGCAGACCTGCGGCAGTCTTAGGGATTCCCCCCGAGGACCCGCATGACCGACGCCCTGGCCCCCGCCCGCCGCTGCGACTGGGTGGACCAGCTCCGGGGCTGGGCGGTGCTTGTGATGATCGAGGTGCACTGCGTCAACACCTGGCTGGACCTCAAGCTGCGCCCCGACTGGCTGAACTACCTGAACGGCCTCGTGGCCCCGAGCTTCCTGATGTGCGCAGGATTCAGCCTGGTCCTCAGCACCTTCCGCCCCGACGGCACGATCCGGCCCTTCAAGGACAGCCTGGGCCGCTACGCCTTCATCCTGCTCTGCGCCTATGCCCTCCACGCCCCGGGCTTCACCCTCGCGGACTGGACGGTGCTGAACACGGTCCAGAAGGGCCGGGAGCTCTTCAAGATCGACGTGCTCCAGTGCACGGTCTATTCGCTGCTCATCCTGCAGGGCCTCGCCCGGGCCCTCCGCCACCCGCGGGTCTTCACCGCCGTGGCGGGCCTGCTGGCGGCCTACGTGGCCCTCATCTCCCCCTACCTCTGGGCCACCGGCGTCGGGGACGGCCTCTGGCTGCCGGCCCGGGGCCTCCTCAACGGGAACGTGGACCGCGGCGTCCAGGCCCTCTTCCCCCTTTTTCCCTGGCTGGCCTTCGTCGCCTTCGGATCCTTCCTCGGCGGCCTGTACCGGCTGACCCGGGTGGAGGCCGTGGACGGCCGCACCCGTCTCGCCGAACCGCGGGTCCTGGCTGGACTCTTCGTCCTCGGCCTGGGCCTGATGCTCTTCGGCTGGCGCTTCAAGGAGCACTGGCTCTGGGGCGGAACCTGGCATCAATTCGCGGACGGGGGATGGCGCCTGGTGGGCCGCTTCGGCACCTGGTCCTGGAACGAGCTCCAGGCCCTCCACAACACCACCCTGCCCTCCATCGCCGAGCGCCTGGGCTGGATCTGCATGGGGGGCGCCCTGCTGGGCTTCGTGGAGCTCAAGCGCCCCCGCTGGCCCGGGCCCAACCCCTTCGACGCCGCCGCCAAGGAGAGCCTGCTCCTCTACATGCTCCACCTGAACCTCATCTATGGCGTGCTCATGCCGGCCTCCGTGGTGGCGGTGACGGGGCTGGAATGGAACAGCCAGGGCTGGCCCATGACGGTCCTCCTCACCCTCCTCGTCGCGGGCGCGAGCCTGGCCGCGGGCGTGGCCTGGCAGAGGGTGCGGACCACTCCGGAGCGCATGCGGAACCTCCAGCGCTGGGGCCTCAGCGCCGTGGCCGTGTGGTTCCTCGCCGGCGGCTGGTGGAGCTTCCGGCACTACCTCCAGAGCCCCGAGCTGGCCCGGGAGCCCTACCCCTTCCTCAACGCCGCCCGGGCCCGGAAGGGCCTGCCCCCGACCCCGGACGGCCTCACCCGGGACCCCGAGGAGTACTTCCGGGAGGCCGCCCGCCGGAAGGTGAAGCTCAATGACCTGGCGAAGGCGAAGATCGCCGAGGCCATCCGGGCCCGGAAGCCGTGAAAGGTCCTTGGTCCCTGGTGCCTGGACCTTCGCCCAGACGGGAATTCACGCCCATGGGATGGGCTGAGGGCCGACGTCCCTGGCCGAGGCAGGGGCCGCCAATCGCCGCGGGCCGAAGACCGGGGACCACGGCCGCAGGCCGCGGGCCGCTAGACTGGAACCCGTGACCGACTCCCCCGGCGAGAAATACCGAGTCCTGCTTCTGGCCTGCGTGCTCCTCGTGCTGGCCTACCGGGCCGCCATGGCCGCGCTCCTCGCGGCCTTCCACGCCCTGCCCAGCCTCCAGCGCCGGCGGCTCCTGGAGGAGGGCGCCTTCGAGGACGCGCTGCTGCGGGACCTCCTGGAGCAGCCCCACCTCCTGGGCATGGGCCTGAACCTCTGGAACCAGGGCCTGCTGGTGCTGCTCCTAGGGCTCCTGCTCTCCCTCAGCCTCTCCCTGCCCGGGGGCGTCTGGATGCTGGCCGGATTCATCGCCCTCTACGTGTGGGCCATGGACCTGGCCCTGCCCACCCTGCTCACCGCCCACGAGCCCGCCCGCTGGATCGCGCGCCTCTTCCCCTTCTATGGCCCGGTGCACCGGATCCTCTCCCCCCTCTTCATGCCCGTGGCGAAGGTCCTCGAGCGCCGCCGGGAGAACCTGGAGCGCACCCGGGAGGAGGAGGCCGAGGAGGTCACCGAGGACGCCGTGACGGCCTTCCTGGAGGAGGGCGAGGCCGAGGGCATCCTCGAGGAGTCGGACCGGGAGCTCATCCGAAACGTGGTCACCTTCGGGGACACCGTCGTCCGGGAGGTCATGACCCCCCGCACCCGGATCCGGGCCCTGCCCGTCGCCTGCTCGACCCAGGAGGCCTGGGAGGCCTTCCGGGAGACCCGCCACGCGCGGCTGCCCCTCTTCGAGGGGAGCATCGACCACATCAAGGGCATCCTCCTGCTCAAGGACCTCATGCAGGTGGCCCCGGAGGCGGCCCGGCCCGCGGACCTCATGCACCCGCCGGTCTTCGTCCCCGAGAGCATGCCCGTGCTGGACCTGCTCCGGCAGTTCCAGCGGGAGCGCTTCCAGCTCGCCGTGGTGGTGGACGAGTTCGGCACCGTCACCGGCGTGGCCACCACCGAGGACCTCCTGGAGGAGGTCTTCGGGGAGATCCAGGACGAGCACGAGGGCCAGAAGGACTTCATCGAGGCCGGGGAGGGCGTCTTCCTGGTGAGCGGGCAGACCCACGTGGAGGACCTTGAGGCCCGCCTCGGGCTGCCCTTCGAGCGGGACGGCTTCGACACCCTCGGCGGCCTCGTCATGGCCCGCCTGGGCCGGGTCCCCGCCCCCGGGGAGCGGGTGGAGGCCGGGGGCGCGCGCCTGACGGTGACCCGCATGGACGGCAACCGCGTGGCCCAGGTGCGGGTGGAGCTTCCGCCCCCGGCAGCGGCGCCGTGAGGCCCTCCCCCGCCCGCACGCTGCTGGCCGCGGCGGCCCTCCTGGCCCTGCCGGTCCTGCTCCTGGTGCTCCGGCACAAGCTGCGCACGCGCCTCGTGCCCCAGCCCCGGGGCATGGTGCTGGGCCTCTACGCCGGCCTCCCCGACTACGACTACGGCGAGGAGCTGGTTCGCATCCGGGATGCCGGCGCCACCGCCGTGAGCCTCCAGGCCATCTACCGCATGGAGCACTACCACAGCGCGGAGACCGGGCGGCACCCCACCAGCAGCCCCACGGAGCTGAGCCTGCGCCGGACCTTCCGCCAGGCCAAGGGCCTCGGCCTCCGGATGATGTTCTTCCCCACCATCAACCTCCGGGACGAGGCGGAGAACGCCACGTGGTGGCGGGGCAACATCCAGCCGAAGGACTGGGACGCCTGGTGGGAGGACTACACCGCATTCAACGTGGCCCTGGCCCGCATCGCCGGCGAGGAGGGCGTGGAGTGGTACAGCGTGGGCACCGAGATGGCCAGCACCCACCGCTTCCCCGGGCAGTGGCGGAAGCTCTGCGCCGAGGTGCGGAAGGTCTATCCCGGCAAGGTCACCTACAGCGTGAACTTCGACAGCCACGACAGCTTCACCTTCGGCGACGCCCTCGACGTCATCGGGATGAACACCTACGACCCCATCGCCAAGTACGACGACTACCCCACCGAGACCCAGGTCCGGGACGCCTGGTGGTGGATCGTCTACAAGGCCCGCACCCTCCAGGCGCGGTTCAAGCGCCCGGTGATGATCACGGAGGTGGGCTACCCGTCGGTGGCCCACGCCCACGTGGGCCCCTGGGACTTCCGCACCGAGAAGCCCCTGGACCTGGAGCTGCAGAGGCTGCTGGTGAAGGGCGCCTTCGACGTCCTGCGCAACTGGAGCGACGGGGACGCGGTCTTCTACTACCTCTACGGGGAGCACCTGAACTCCAAGCCCGTGGGCGGCCCCCAGGACCGCACCTACGCCATCTGGGGCAAGCCCGTGGAGGCCGTGGTCCGGGACTACTTCGCCCTGCCCATCTTCGAGGGGCACATCCCCCCCAGGCCCGAGAACATCCAGGAGGCCGTGGTCCAGACCCTCGCGGCGCAGCACCGGAAGGTGCGGGACTACGAGGACGCCGTCCTGCCCGCCTGGGTGGCGGAATGGGAGGCGGCCCACCCCGCGGACCGGGCCGCCGCCCTGGCCCTCCTGGCCCGGGAACCGGCCCCGGCCCGGAAGATCCCCAAGGGCCGGGCGCGGTAAAACCTGAAGATCCCGCAGTTCGGACTTGGGTCTCCGGCGCCTCGCGCTATGCTTCCCCCCATGGCGGCCAAGCCGGATCCCAGCGCCCAGAAGACCCTCCTGGTCGTCGAAGACGACGACCTGACCATGCGCTTCTACCAGACGGGGCTCCGCCCCCTGCAGGAGTTCCGCTTCCTCACCGCCGCCAACGGCCAGCAGGCGGTGGAGATCCTCCAGCGGGAGCCCGTGGACGTCCTGATGACGGACCTCAACATGCCGGTGATGGACGGCTACAAGCTCGTGGCCCACATGACCCGGCACTACCCGAGCGTGCCGATCATCGTCATCACCGGCGTCGGGGACGGGGAGATGAAGCCCGAGGTCCACCAGATCAAGGGCATCCGCATCCTTCACAAGCCCATGAAGCTCTCGGTGCTCATGGAGGAGATCCGCGCCGCGGCCACCCACGAGCCCACGGGGCGGGTGAAGGGCATCTCCCTTGGCAGCCTGCTCCAGCTCATGAACTGGGAACGGAAGTCCTGCACCCTCACCGTGCGCCACCACGACGGGGCGGGGCAGCTCCACACCGGCTACCTCTACGTGAAGCACGGGGAGCTCATCCACGCCGCGCACCAGCAGGAGGAGGGCATTCCCGCGGCCTACACCATCCTCGGCTGGGACCGCCCCGAGGTGGACTTCGTCGAGACCTGCCGCATGCACCGGACCATGGAGCTGCCCATCACCGAGGTGCTGATGAACGTGGCCATGATCAAGGACCACGAGACCCTGGATGCGACGCAGATCCACCTGAAGGGCCTGGAGAGCTGAGGATCCAGGCACTACCCTGGGGCCGGAGCCAGCCATGAGCGAACCCTCCGTGGTCCCTTCCCCCGAATCCAACCTCCACCGGGTGGAGCACTACGCCCTCGCCATCCTCAACGGCATGGCGGCGGCGGGCAACCTGGGGCTTTCCGACGCCGACATCGACTACGCCATCGACCTGGCGGAGCGCCTCGCCCGGCGGCTGGCCGAGCGCGGGCACGTGGTTCCGAAGGCCTGAGCGGCTTCCTCTCCTTTCGCCAGGCCGGGTTCCGGGGCGCGGCAAACAGTCCATGATAGCCGGATAAATTTTCCCGCGCCCCTCTTGAGCTTCGCCGCGGGCGGACCGAGGCTGGAAGTCCAGTCAGGAGAGCCCATGCTCGCGAAGCCCCGCCTTCTGACCCCCGGCCCCACGCCTCTCTTGCCGGAGGGTCTTTCCGCCCAGTCCATGGCGACGGTGCACCACCGCACCCCCGCCTTCAAGGCCCTCTTCCGCAGCGCCCGCGAGGGATTGCGCCGCTTCTTCCGCCTCGTGGACGGGGAGGAGGTGGTGATCCTCAGCGGCAGCGGCACCGTCGGGCTGGAGGCCGCCCTCGTCAACGCCTGCGCCCCTGGGGACGCGGTCCTGGTGATGCACGCCGGCAAGTTCGGCGAGCGCTGGGTGAAGATCGCCAAGGCCTACGGCCTCGCCGTGGTGGAGGTGAAGGTCCCCTACGGCGGGACCTTCACCGCCGACCAGCTCCGGGAGGCCCTGAAGACCGCCCCGAAGCTGAAGGCCTTCTGCATCCAGGAGCACGAGAGCAGCACCGGCGTGCGGCATCCCGTGAAGGAGCTCGTGGCGGTGCTGAACGAGCACCAGCCCGAGTGCCTGGTCCTGGTGGACGGCATCACGGGCGTGGGCGTCCATGACGTGCGCATGGCCGACGGCATCGACGCCCTGGTCTGCGGCTCCCAGAAGGCCCTGGCCCTCCAGCCGGGCCTCGCCTTCGTGGCCCTCAGCCCCCGCTACCTGGCCCAGCTCGACGCCCCGCACCTGCCCCGCTTCTATGCGGACCTGCGCTCCGAGCTGAAGGCCCATGCCGACAGCGGCACCGCCTGGACCCCCGCCATCGGCCTGGTGGCGGCCCTGGACGCCGCCTGCACCTGGCTCGACGGCATCGGCGGCGTGGAGGCCCTCATCGCCAACGCCGAATTGCAGGCGAAGGCCTTCCGCGCGGCGCTCGCCCGGTGGGAGCTGCCCCTCTTCTCGAAGGCCCCCGGCCATGCGCTGACCGCCGTCACCGTGGAGGGCAGCAGCGCCCTCCTCAAGGCCCTGCGGGACAAGGCCGGCCTCAGCCTCGCCAACGGCCAGGGGGAGCTGGAGAACCACATGGTCCGCGTGGCGCACCTGGGCTACGTGGACGCCCTCGACACCCTCATGGTGGTCTCCACCCTGGAGGCGGCCTTCAAGGCCCACGGCATCAAGGTCGCCGCCAGCGGCTGCGAGGCCGCCCAGGACGTGCTGGCGCCCTTCCTGAAGTAGTCCCGGCCCCTTCCGCGCCCGCGCGGCCGGCCCTGCCCCCGCGACCCGTTGCGGGGCGGCCGCCGGGCCCGTCCTCCTGTTCCCACGCCCAAGGAGCTCCCCATGCGCATCCTCGCCTGCGACGGCATCCACGAAGACGGCCTCGAGGCCTTCCGGACCGCCGGATGGACCGTCGCCGTCTCCGACCCCCTCAAGGACCCCGCCCTCCTCAAGGCCGCCCTCAAGGACACCGACGTGCTGCTGGTGCGCAGCGCCACGAAGGTGCCCGCGGAGGCGCTGGAGGACGCCGAGCGGCTGAAGGTCATCGGCCGCGCCGGGGCGGGGGTGGACACCATCGACGTGGACGCCGCCACCGAGCGGGGCATCGCGGTGATGAACGCCCCGGACGGCAACACCCTGGCCGCGGCCGAGCACGCCCTGGCGCTGCTCTTCGCCCTGGCCCGCCACATCCCGTCGGCGGACGCGGGCATGAAGGCCGGCGAGTGGCCCAAGGGCGGCCTCACGGGCTTCCAGCTCGAGGGCAAGAAGCTCGGCATCATCGGCCTCGGTCGCATCGGCGCCACCGTGGCCCGGAAGGCCCACGGCATCGGCATGGAGGTGGCGGCCTTCGACCCCTTCCTCCCCGCCGCCGTGGCCGCCCGCATGGACGTGCCGATGATGGAGCTGGAGGACCTGCTGCACTGGGCGGACGTGGTCACCCTGCACATCCCCCGCACGGCGGAGACCACCAACCTCCTGGACGACAAGCGCCTCAAGCGGATGCGCAAGGGCGCCTGCCTGATCAACGCCGCCCGGGGCGGGCTGGTGGACGAGAAGGCCCTGCTCAAGCACCTCGACGCCGGGCACCTGGGCGGGGCGGCCCTGGACACCTTCGTCCACGAGCCCCTCCCCGCGGACTCGCCCCTGCGCAGCCATCCGAGGCTCATCCTCACGCCCCACCTGGGGGCCAGCACGAAGGAGGCCCAGAAGGCCGTGAGCACCATCCTGGCCAAGCAGGTGCTGGACTTCATCCAGAGCGGCGCGGTGGCGGGCTGCGTGAACCTGCCGCCCCTCTCGCCGGAAGCGGCCCGGGAGATGGGCCCCTGGATGCCCCTGATGACCAGCCTCGGGAAGCTCTGCGCGCGCCTCGTGCCGGCGCCCGTGAAGCTGCACCTGACCTACGCGGGCCGGGTGGAGGCCCTGGACCCCAAGCCCCTCACGCGCATGCTGGTGGCCGCGCTGCTGGGCTCGGCCTCGGGCCGGGTCACGCCTGTGAACGCCCTCCAGGAGGCCGCCCAGCGGGGCCTCGAGGTCAGCGAGACCGTGGGCGGCGACGGGGACGGCTTCGACCGCCTGCTCCGGGTGCGCATCGAGGGGGCGGGGGCCGTCCGCGAGATCGAGGCCACGCTGCACCGCGGGCCCCGCGTCGTCCGCCTGGACGGCGTGGAACTGGACTTCGACCCCCGCGCCCACTTCCTCCTCATGCGCAACGAGGACCGGCCCGGCGTCATCGGCCTCGTGGGCTCCCACCTGGGCGCGGCGGGCATCAACATCATCAACTTCAGCCTGGGCGCCACGGGCGGCGGCGACGCCGTGGCCGCCATCACCGTGGACCGCGTGGTCCCCAGGAAGCAGGTGGAGGCGCTCCGCGCCGTCCCCGGCATCGTCGCCCTGGAGATGGTCTGATGCGCATCCTTCTATGCAGGCACGGCGAAACCCCCTGGAACGCCCAGGGCCGCTACCAAGGCCAGATGGACATCCCCCTCTCCGACGTGGGCGAGGGCCAGGCCCGGGCCCTCGGGGAGCGCCTGAAGGACGTGGCCATCACCCGGGCCGTCGCCTCGCCCCTCAGCCGGGCCCGGCGCACCGCGGAGCTGGGCCTGGGCGCCCGGGCCGGGATGCTGGCGGTCCACAAGGGGCTGATGGAGATCGCCCACGGCGAGTGGGAGGGCAAGCTGGCCTCCGAGATCCGCGCATCGGACCCCGAGCGGCTGGCCCAGTGGCGGGACGAGCCCCACCGGGTGCAGATGCCCGGCGGCGAGTCCATGGAGCAGGTGCTGGAGCGCAGCTGGAAGGCCTTCGGCGAAATAGCCAGCGGTCTCGGCGAGACGGACACGCTCCTGCTGGTGGCCCACGACGCGGTGAACCGCGCCCTCCTCTGCCAAATCCTCGGCCTCTCCATGGCACGGCTCTGGTCCTTCCGCCAGGCGCCCGCGACGCTGAACCTCCTGGAGGGGGAGACCGTGGACAGCCTCCAGGTGGTGCGCCTCAACGACGCCAGCCACGTGGCCGGACTGTTCGGGGAGGCGGTGCATCGAGCTCTTTGAGTTAGTAATGATTTCATATATTCATCACATGTCTATATTGATTATTAAATACAGTAATAGAACTACTTGTCACAATATTTGAAATATTTGTAATTATGATTTTACAAATACTTATACTTTAATATTCTATAAGTTAAATAATTTCATTAATAGCAATCTTGGCATCGTTCTCGATGTTTATGGATCGCCCTTGAAAGGAGGCGATCATGAACACCCCCCTGAAACACCTCACCCTGGCCGGCATCTTCGCGCTGGCCCTTCCCCTCGCGGCGGCCGACAAGGCCAAGGCGAAGGCCCCCGCCCACCCGGTCAACCTCAACACGGCCACCGTCACCGAGCTGATGCAGCTCCCGAAGGTGGGCCAGAAGACCGCCGAGCGCATCGTGGCCTTCCGCAAGCAGAACGGCGGCTTCCGCCGGGCGGAGGAGCTGATGTCCGTGAAGGGCATCGGCGAGAAGGGCTTCAAGAAGCTCCAGCCCTACCTCAACGTCTCCGCCGCGGCCCCGGCCGCCGCGAAGAAGTAGGAGGCGGCCATGGGCACCGGCGCGATCCGCATCCCCTCGGCCCCCACCGGCCCGCGCCGGTGCCTCCAGGCCGGCTTCACCTTCCTCGAGTCCGTGGTCACCCTCGCCGTGGCAGGGACCCTTGCCCTGGGATTGTGCAGCATCGACCTCGACCGCCAGGGCCTCGCGGCGGCCCAGGTCGAACTGAAGGCCACGCTCGACCAGGCTTTCCTCCTCGCCCACCACCGGGGCACCAGCGTCCGGGTGATGCTCAAGGGGGACGGCTCCCCGGACGTCCTGCCCCTCCAGCTTCCGCGGAAGGTGCGGTGGGGCCTGCTGCCGGATGTCCCCCTGCCCAGGGGGATGGACGACCCCAAGGTCGCCGACCAGGGCGGCGAGGCCCACCGGACCATCACCGTCTCGCCGCGGCACACCGCCACCGCCACCACCTGGTTCCTCAACGACGGCCGGGACGTGGTCTGCATGCGCCTCTCCGGCCAGGGCCGGATGACCCTCCTGCGCTGGAAGCGTGACGACCGGAAGTGGGTGCGCCGATGAGCTTCCGTTCCGACCTCCGGGCGGCCGCCCGGGAGATCCAGCAGACCCTCGAGACGGGCTTCCGCCTCGCGGAGCGCACCGGCGCCTTCGTCATCGTCGAGCCCGAGCCCCGGCGCGGCCGCGGCCGCATCGCGCCCCTCCTCCCCAGGTCCTTCGCCTGGGGCAAGCCCCCGCGGGTCCCCCTCCCGCCGCGCACCCTCGACATCCGCTGGGCCGAGGCCCCCCGCAGCTTCACCCTCACGCCCTGGCGCACCGCCACCGCGGGGATGTGGTTCCTCCGCGACGGCTCCCGCGCCCTGTGCGTGTCCCTGTCGGCGAAGGGCGAAGTGAAGGTCCTGCGCTTCCGGCCCCTGCTCCGCCGCTGGACGGAGGTCTGAGATGCGCATCCTCGACCTCGCCCCCGACCAGCGCCCCCGGGAGCGCCTCCTGGCGGGCCGCGGCGACGGCCTCAGCGAAGCGGAGATCCTGGCCCTCCTCTGGGCCACCGGCCAGCGCGGCCGCAGCGCCGTGGAGCTGGCCCAGGACCTCCTCGCCCGGGTGGGCGGCCTGCCGGGCCTCTTCGCCCTGGGCCTCCACGAATGGATGGACCAGCAGGGCGTCGGCCCCGCCAAGGCCTGCCAGCTCTGGGCCGCCCAGGAACTGTGCCGGCGCGCCCACCGGGGCGGCGCGCGCCTGCGCATCACCAGCCCCCGCGCCGCGGGCGCCTACCTGCTGCCCCTGTGCAAGGACTGGACGGAGGAGCGCTTCGGCCTCCTGGCCCTGAACGCCAAGGGCGACCTCCTCGCCGAGCGCATCCTCAGCCAGGGCACGGCCACAGCCACCCTCATCAGCCCGCGGGAATTCTTCCGGGAGGCCCTGCGCTTCGGCGCCACGTCGGCCCTGGCCTTCCACAACCATCCCAGCGGCGACCCGGCGCCCTCGAAGGAGGACGTCCAGCTCACCCGCCGCCTGCGGGCCGCCGGCGAGAGCCTCGGCGTGCCCCTGGCGGACCACCTGATCCTCGGCCACGACACCTTCCACAGCTTCCGCGCGGCGGAAGGCTGGGACCACGCCTGAATGGAGCCTGCGATGTACCGCGATCCCAAGGAACTGAAAGTCTTCGCGGTCGCCGACGGCCTCGCCTTCGAGCTGCACCAGGCCGG
>JABLTH010018890.1_pt1 | contig 19775 bp, 12 predicted proteins | sample 7875711 | NCBI WGS metagenome assembly JABLTH01 (sample SAMN14941262, study PRJNA633318) | bioreactor metagenome | isolation source: bioreactor | place: China | collected 2019-03-05 | reverse complement strand
TCCCTCGCACGCGGCCGTGATCGCGGCCGTCATCCCGCCGGCTCCGGAGCCGATGACGAGCAGGTCGACCGTCTCGCGCGCGCCCGGCATCGCCATCCTCTTCCGCGGCGGCCCTCGCCGCCAAGGTGCTGAAACCAAAGCGGATCGTAGGTCGCGTGAGGGGCGGAGGCGGCGCGATTCATGGGCCGCTACGGTCAATGTCGTGACTCTTCCGGCCAGATTCGGCCTCCGCGCCGGCCCCGCTCTACCGCGCCGCCGGCAACGGCTCGAGGCGTGACGAACGGCGCCGGCCCCGGCGCCCAGCGGATCGCCGCGGGCCTCGCCCTGCCGATCGTGGGCCAGCTCCGCGCCGCGGGCGCCGGCGTCGAGGACCTCCTCGCGCGCTTTGGCCTCTCGGAAGAGCGCCTGCTCCTGCCCGAGACGCGGATCGCGCACGAGACGTGGATCGACCTGCTCGAAGCGGCTCGCGACGTGACGAACGACCCGCACTTCGCGCTTCGCGCCGCCGCGCTGCCGGTCCCGGGGCTGCTCCACGTTCTCGGTCATCTCGCCGGAAGCGCGAAGACTGCCGGCGACGCGTACGCCGTCGCGGCGCGCTACCTGCGCGTTCTCCACGAGGGGATGAGCCTCGCGCTCGACCGCGACGGCGACAGCGTCGCGTGTCGCCTCGTCACGGCGGAGGGGCTGCGGTTTCCGCCGATCGCCACCGAGTTCTTCATGGCGAAGTGGGTGTGCTACGGGCGCAAGATCTTCGGCGACGTCGAGATCGGCCTCACCGAAGTGCGCTTCGCGCACGCGGCGCCGCCCGAAACCGGCGAGTACCTGCGCGTCTTCCGCTCGGCGGTGATCTTCGGCGCCGGCTGCAACGCGCTGGTCGGCCCGGCGAGCATCCTCGCGCTGCCGATGGCGAACGCCGATCCCGTGCTCGCGTCGATGCTGGAGGAGCGGATCGAGCGACTCCTCGCTCAGTTCTCCGATCACCCGCCGACGACGCGCCGCGTTCGCGAGTGGCTCGTCGCGCGGCTCCAGGGCGGCGACCCCGCGATCGGCGGGCTCGCGAGCGACCTGCACATGAGCGAGCGAACGCTGCGAAGGCGCCTGGGCGATGAGGGAACGACCTTCAAGCGGATCCTCGATCAGGTCCGCCGCGAGCTCGCGATCGGATACGTGCAGGAGGGAGCGCTCTCGACCGGCGAGATCGCCTTCCTGCTTCGCTACTCGGAGCCGAGCGCGTTCCAGCGCGCCTTCAAGCGCTGGACCAAGCTGACGCCGTGGGAGTACCGCGGACGCCGGCGATGATTTCGGCGTAGGGCGCGAGGTCGACGTTGCCGCCGCTCAGCACCGCGACGCGGCTCGCCGGCGGGCGGTGCCTTCCGCCTCGCCCTTCGATCGCCGCCGCGACGGGAACCGCGCCGCTCGGCTCCGCGACGAGGCGCGCCTCCGCAGCGATGCGCCGCATCGCCTCGCGGATCTCGGCCTCGGAGACGGTCACGAGCTCGTCGACGTACGCGACCAGGTGCGGCCACGGCCGCTCGCCGACCTTCTGGACGCGCAGGCCGTCGGCGAGGGTCCGCGCCATCTGCTCGGCCGGAAGCGCGATGCGCTCGCCCGCGCGGCGGCTCGCGAGCGCATCGGCCGCCAGCTCCGGCTCGACGCCGATCACGCGAACCCGCGGGTCGGAGAGCTTCGCCGCGGCGGCGATGCCCGCGACGAGGCCGCCGCCCGACACGGGCACGTACAGCTCGGGCGGCTCGGCGGCGGCGCCCGGGAGGTCCTCGAGCACCTCGAGCGCGATCGTCCCCGTCGCGGCGATCACGGTGTGCGAATCGTAGGGCTCGACGAGCGCGAGGCCGCGCTCCTTCGCGAGCGCGGCCGCGCGCTCCGCGCGCTCGCTGCTCGCGGGGCCGACGATCTCGACCCGGGCTCCGAGCGCCGCCGTCCACGACCGCTTCACCGCGGGCGCGTCGTCCGGCATCACGACGGTCGCCTGCACGCCGAGCCTCGCCGCCGCCATCGCGACGGCGATCGCATGATTGCCGCTCGAGTGCGCGACGACGCCGCGCGCGCGCTGTTCGTCCGAGAGCTGCAGCAGCGCGTGGAACGCGCCGCGCAGCTTGAACGATCCCGACGGCTGCAGGCTCTCGGCCTTCAGCACGACACCGGCCGACGCCATCGAGACGAGCGGCGTTCGAGCGACGTGCGGCGCGATCCGCTCGCGTGCGGCACGGATCTCGCGCATCTCGACCAGTCGGCCGGCCATCGTCAGCCTCTCCACTCCGCGACCGCACCGATCGCGGCGTCGAGGAGCGCCCGCCCCTTCGCGAGCGCCGACTCCTCCCACGCCGCGTCGTCGGGAGCGAAGCAGCGACGATAGCGCCGCACGATCTCCGCGTGCGCAGGATCGGTGCGGTCGCCGAAGCGGTGGACCCAGTGCTCGAGAACGGTCGCGGCGAGCTGCTCCTCGTCGGGGACGGTTCCGATCTCGGCGGACGTTGCGAAGCACGTGGCGCCGCCGAAGAGATCGGCGAGGCCGTTCGCGATCTGGCCCGACTTCGTTCCGGTCGTCGCCGCCGGGTTGTCCGCCGTCGCCTCGACGGCGCCCGGGCCGGCGAGCGCGCGGAGGAAGCGGTCCTGCGCCGATCCGGGCGGCCGGTCCGACAGCAGCGTGAGTGCGCCCCGCGAGCCGTGTCCCGTGTGAAGGTCGATCGCGAGCAGCCGCTCCGTGCCGGCGAGCCGCTCCCGCACGACGCGCTCGACGATGCGCGCCGACTCCTCGGTCCGGTCGCCGCCGAAATGGAGACCGTCCGCGTGCCGGTACTGGCCGCGCGTGATGCCGTCGCGAACGAACGTGATTCCGTGTACGGCGACGAGATCGAGCGCCGCGGCGAGGATGCGGTCGACCTCGGGAGGCTGCGGTCCGGAGGGGCACACGAGCGCGTGCAGCAGGTCGTAGGCGTCGTTGTGCGCCGGCGCGACTTCGTCGCGCCGCCAGTTGCGGTTCATGTCGACGTTCGACTCGTTCTGTCGCCGGCACCACGCCATTCCCCACGGGTTCACCCCATGGACGACGAGGACCGCCACGTCGGCGGGCAGCGAGCTTCGTGCGAGGCGGCCGAGGAGGTCGCACTGCACCGCGGATCCGATGAATCCCTCGACGCCGTGGACTCCCGAGAGGACGACGAGGGCCCGCCCCGGCGCGGCGGCGCCGAGCGACGCCGCGTCGATCGTGAGCGCCTCGCCCCGTGGTCCGCGCGCAGAGATCGGGTGCGATTCGAACGGCAGCCCCGCTCGCTCGGCCGCGCGCCGAAAGGCCGCGCGGCACGCTTCGTACGTCGCCGGCACGCGCGCCGGGTGCGTCACGCGCGCGGCCTCAGCGCACCGGATTCGAGCCGAGCGCCGTGAGCGCCCACTCGGTGAGGCGGACCGCGAGCGATCGCAGCGGCTCGGGGCCGACCCACGGCATGCGCTTGCCGACGATCGGAAGGCGCGTGAGCGAGTCCTGCTCGCCCGCGACGAGCCGCGCGAGGATCATCCCGGCGAGCTGCGTCATCACGACGCCCTCGCCGCAGAAGCCGACGCCGTAGAAGACGTTGTCCGATCCGCCGAGCCGGCCGATCGAAGGGACGAAGTCACGCGTGAAGCCCATCGTCCCGCCCCACGTGTGCGTGAAGCGCACGCCCTCGAGCTGCGGGAAGGTCACGAGCAGGCTCTTCTCGAGGCGCTCGATCGACGGGCGGTAGACGCCCGTCGCCGGCGAGCTCCCGTAGAAGTACGGGGAGCTCTCGCCACCGAAGACGATGCGGCCCTCCTTCGTGAGCCGCAGGTACATGAACTCGGTGCGCGTGTCCGCGAGCCCTTCCCGGCCGGCCCAGCCGATCGAGTCGAGCTGCTGCTGCGAGAGCGGCTCGGTCGCGCAGACGTAGTTCGTGAGCGGAAGGATCTGCTGCGCAAAGAGGCCGAGCTGCGGCGCGTAGCCGTTCACCGCGATCACGGCCTTCGCCGCGTCGATGTCGGCGTACTCGGTGCGGATCCTCACCGGATGGCCCGGGTCGATCGCGAGGACCTTCGAGCGCTCGGAGACGACGACGCCCGCCGCTTCGATCGCGCGGCGCATCCCGAGCGCGAGCTTCGCGGGGTTGAGGATCGCATGCGACGGAATTCGCAGCGCGCCGGCGAAGCGATTCGACGCGATCGCCTTGCGCACGGCCGCGCGGTCGAGCAGCTCCGTCTCGAGCCCCATCGACCGGTAGCGGCGCTGCTGCTCCGCGAGGGCGTCGAGATGCTCCGGCTCGGTCGCGAGCTCGAGGCTTCCGTTGCTCTCGAGATCGCAGTCGTGCTCGTTCGCGAAGGCGTGGATCTGCGTGAGGCCGAGCGCCGTCGCGTCCCAGTACGCGCGAGCTCCTTCCGGCCCGAGCGTGTCGTAGACCCAGCCGAGACCGGGCATCCCCGGATCGGCGAAGCCGCCGTTCCTTCCGCTCGCGCCGTAGCCGCACCGCGCGCCGTCGAGCAGGACGATGCGCTTTCCGGGCAGGAGGCGCGCGAGGTGGTACGCCGTCGCCATCCCGCAGAAGCCGCCGCCCACGATCGCGACGTCGGCCTTCTGCGCGCCGCGCAGCGGCGGGCGCACGGGCTCGTTCCCCATCCCCGCCGAATCCATCCAGAAGCTGTCGACGTAGAACTCGTAGAGCGCGGGCGGCCGGTCGGGATCGTGCGAGAGGATCCAGCGCGGCAGCACGCCGCCCGCGAAGACGGCGGCCCCGCCGGCGGCCGCGCCCGCGAGGAACGTGCGTCGCGAGGCGCCTCGAGGCGTGCCGCTCACGGCGCGATCGGGTCGTGCCAGCGCAGGCCGGCGAAGCGCGCGAAGCCACCCTCAACCGAGCCGTCATCGTCGATGCTGACGGGCGTCCTCATGCATCGAAGCATATGAGACTCGATACTTCGACACCAACGCCGGCTGCTCGCCGATGCTCCGCGTGGCTGCCTCCGCGTGGCTGCGTTAGGCAGTCCGCCTGCGCCCGAAGCGCGTGAGGCCAGCCAGGCCGAGACCGAGCAATGCGAAGCTGGCGGGCTCCGGCGTGGCGGTCACAGTGACCGTATGACCGTCCAGAGTGCCGGTACGGCTGACGACGCCCGCGTAGTCGTCGGCCGCACGACTGCTCAGCGTGCTGCCGGTAGCCGTCGCGAGGCCGAAGCGGTAGGCCTCCTCGTCTCCCTTGTTCGAGCCCGATGTCGTCGAAGAAGCGCTGGCAACGAATGAGAACGTGAGCGTGTAGGCCTGCGCCGCTCCCGTCCCGACGGCAAAGATCGAGGCGCTGGCACTCTTGCTCACCGGCGAGTCGAGCGTCGAGCTCGTGCCGCCGATGGAGGTGCTGCTCGCGAGGCCGAGGCTGCCCGTGAGCGTCCCGCCGCCGGTCTTCGACCCCGTCACGTTCGACACGCTGGCCGAGCTGACGCCGGTGTCGGACGAGTCGTCTTTGGCGTCGAGGGCACCGAGGATCGAGGTCGACACATCGACCTGATAGGGAACGCCGCTCGCATGGGTCACGCTGAAGGAGATCGTGTAGCTCACGTTCGTGGCGGCAGAGGCGGTGCCGCCGCCGGAATCCTTGTCTGCAACGCCCGTGGTGTAGAAGCGTGTCACGAAGGCGGCCGAGCTCGACGAGACTACTTGCGAACCCTTCACCGCCGCGCGATCCGGCGAGCTGCCGGCCAGCGTAAACGTCGAGGTGTCCGTGATCGACGGGGCCGAGATCGTCATCGCCGAGGCTCCGGTCGCCAGCATGACGAGCACGGTACCGAGGGCGCCCCCCAACCCAGTCCTTCTCTCCGGCATCGCCATCCCCTTCTCTGCTGCCTGGCTCGAGGCCAGGGCGTCCTGCTGCAACCTGCTTGGCCCCCGAAACACACGAAGGCCGCGCTCTGCCGGAGAGGCGGCCTTCGTCCCAGGTTTCCCCGGACGCCTTCCCAGCGGAGATCATCGATTGCAAGCCCCGGGCCAATGGTTCTCGTGGCTCGCGCCCCGGCAGCGCAGCTTCAACTCCCCGGCTAGCGATGCGTCATCACGGATGAAGGTCAGGGCGTAAGGGGAAACTGGGAGAGGGGTCGATGGAGCCACACAGGATCCCCTGTGCGCACTTCAATTCTCTCTCCCGTGGAACATGTATTCCGTCGCCGCGCTGAGAGCCGGCCTCACCACGGCGCAGCGAGTACGCAGGTAGTACGCAGCGCGACGATCAGCGGGGCCGCAATCAGCGTCCTTCGCGCGCCCTGCGCAGGCGCTCGCGCGGCAGCGGCGTCGTCGTCGAGGCCGAGAGGCGTCCGCGCGCGACGAAGCAGGAGAGACTCGATGCCTCGATACCAACGCGCGCTACCCGCCGGCGCGTTCGAGCTTCTCCATCAGCATGCGCGTGCAGATGTTGTTCGACCCGAAGTCCGACTCCGTCGGCAGGATGCCGAGGTCGCCGAGGAGCTGCGCGACGCGGATCATGATCACCGAGAAGCGGAAGGCCGCGAAGATGTCGTAGTAGCCGAGGTGCTCGAGCTCGCGGCCGGCCCACTGCTCGTAGCGCGCGATGCTCTCGTCGCGTCCCGGGAGGCCTTCGAGGCGCGGAAGACCGCAGCCCGTGCTGTGGTGCTCGTCGAAGAAGAGCCACCACGCGACGTCCTCGGCGGGATTGCCGAGAGTCACCATCTCCCAGTCGAGCACCGCGACGCAGCGGCCGTCGCGGAAGATCATGTTGCCGAGCCGCGAGTCTCCCCAGCACAGCGACGTCGGCTCCTGGCCCTGCGGCCGGTTCTCCTCCAGCCATGCGAGGCCGGCCTCGCTCGCGGGGTAGCTTCCGCCCTGCGCGGCCCAGCCGAGGAAGCGCCGATAGTACGCGAGCTGCTCGGCGAGCGGCGTCGTCCCCGGCCGCGGCGCCGGAAGGACGCCGAGCTTCTTCCAGTCGAGCGCGTGGATCCGCGCCAGCACTTCGAGGCCGCTCCACCAGATCGACGCCCGCTCGTCCGGCGAGATCTCGGTCATCCAGCCCTGCCCGTGATACGGCGGGCTGTCGGGCGGGATTCGGCCCTCGATGCGCTCCATCACGTAGAACGGGCTCCCGATCACCGAACGGTCGCGCTCCTGCCACGCGAGCCGCGGGATGGGAATTCCCGCACCCGCGAGCGCGTGCATCACGCGGTACTGCAGGTCGATGTCGTACTCGGGGAAGACGCCGACGGCCGCCGGCTCGGTGCGGAGCACGAGCGCACGGTGCTGCGCAGCTCCGCCCTGCTGGTAGCGGAGGTCGAACATCAGCGTGTCGCTCGAGAAGCCGGTGGCTCCGGGGCCGGTCAGCTCCGAGATCTCGATCGCGGTCGCGCCGGGCAGCTTCGACGGGAGCCAGGCGAGAATCTGCTTGCCGGTCTGCTCGAGATCGCGACGGGGGACGGGCATGTGCTGGCTCCTTGGTCGAAAGAAGGGTCGGCAACGCGCTCGCGGGCCTCACGCCGTCTTGAACAGGCCCCGGCGCAGACGGTGATAGCGCAGGACGAGGTCGGCGACCGCGATCCCGGAATCGACGGCCTGGTGCGTTCCGCAGCCCCAGCCGCCGGCATCGGCGCCGACGTAGAACAGGCCCGCGATCGGCGCCTGCGCGGACGGCTTGCTGCGGCCGCACTGCCCGATCACCTGGCCGAGCCCGATCGTCTCGCCGCCGACGCCGTCGAACGCCGGCTCGCGCGAGAGGCCGCTCGCGTCGCGAACGTCGTAGGTCTCGCGCGACTCGACGTGCGAGTGGAAGCCCGGCCACACGCGCTCCATGATCTCGTCGATCTTGCGCCACCACTGCTCCTTCTCCGCGACGGGCGCGTCGGGATCGGGCGAGCACCACACGCCCGTGAGCACGCACTGCTTGCCGGCCGGCGCGAGGCCCGGGTCGTTGCGCGCGGGCACCTGCACCCAGAGGACGACCTCGCGCGGAAGCGCTGCGCCGTCGCGAACGGCGAGCCAGCGATCGGTGGTCCAGTACCCCTGCTCGGAGAAGACGAGCGCGTACGGATCTTCGATCAGCTCGGTGTCGAGGAAGTAGCGCAGGCCGATCATCCCCCACGAGGGAACGAGGTCCTTCACCCGGCTCACGTAGCTCTTGTCGAAGTGCTGCTCGCCGACGAGCCGGAGCACCGTCGTCTGCAGCCCCGCGTTGCTGACGACGATCGGCGCCCGGAAGCGCTCGCGATCGGTCCGAACGCCCGTCACGCGACCGTCCTCGACTTCGATCGAGCGAACGCGCGCTCGGTAGCGGACGCAGCCGCCATGCTCCTCGATCGTGTCGGCGTACAGCTCCGCGAGCCGTCCGATGCCGCCCGACTTCGCGTACAGACCCCCGTGGTTCAGCAGGATCGCCTGCAGCGTGCGGATCGCCTCCGACGCCGGGAGCTGGTCCGACGGCACCATGAAGATGCCGTTCGCGAGCGCGTGCAGGTACGTGACCACCGGCGCCGGAACGCCGCGGCCCTCCATCCAGCGCGTGAAGCTCACCTCGTCGAGCGCGTCGACCTCAGCGGCGGGCAGCAGAACGAGACCCGCGAGCGCGCCGATCGCCGCGTCGAGGTCTGCCTCGGCGACGCCGAGGAGCCGCAGGATCGCGCGCCCTTCAGGGTCGGGATCGCTCGGAAACGGGCGCACCTCGCCGCCGGCATCGACGAAGAACCCGCCGCGCACCTGCGGGACCGAGAGCTCGACGCGGTCTTCGATCCCGAGCTCGCGCAGCACCTCGAGGCAGCGGCTGCTGCGCGCCGGCGCGTGGATCACGGGCCACAGCTCGTACGTGAAGCCGTTCTTCGAGACGACCATCGCCTTGCCGCCGGCCTGCCCGTTCTTCTCGAGCAGGAGGACATGCATCCCGCGACGCGCCAGCAGCGCAGCGCAGGTCGCTCCGCCGAACCCCGCGCCCACCACGATCGCATCGAACCGTTCCTCGCTCACCGCTCCTCCTTCCGCGACGTGCTCACGCTCACGCCCTTCCGATCCGCTCGATCTCGACGCGCGTCCCGCGATCGCAAAGGCCCGGCTCGCCGACGATCATCATCGGCCGCAGGTGGAAGTACCCGCCTGCGAGCTGGATCGGGTTGATCGGCGACGGCAGCGCGCTCTGGTGCGACTTGCGGCCGGCGAACTGATACGGCTCCCACGCGTGGTACATGACGGCCTGTCCGGGGCGAACCGCCGGCGAGACCTTCGCGCGCAGCTCGAAGGCGCCGACGTCGTTCCACACGCGGACCCGGTCGCCGTCCGCGATCCGGCGCGCACGCGCGTCGGCCGCTGCGATCACGACGATCGGGCCTCCGCGCTGCAGGCGCAGCAGGTTCACCTCGTCGCGCCACGAGGCGTGGATCGACCAGCGCGTGTGGCCGCCGGTCATTCGCAGCGGGTGATCGCCGCCGATCGCCGGGTCGTCCTTGTGGACCGGGAGCTCCTCGCCGAGCTCGAGGAAGAGCTCCTGGTCGACGTAGAACTGCATGCGGCGCGTGAGCGTCGGCCACGGCGTCTTGTCGTTCGTGTGCCACGTGAGCGCCGTGATCGTCTCGTCCGGCCGGATGTCGGTCGCGTTGCCGAGGTTCGCGAAGCTCGTCCCGAGCTCCGTGTAGCGCGCGAAGCCGCGCTGCTCGAGCTCCTTCCAGCCGATGCCGCCGGTGTTCGACGAGACCTCGAGCACCGCGTCGAGCAGCGCCTGCGGGTTGTGCTGCGTGAAGCGCCGATCGAAGGTGAGGTCTTCGTAGACGCGATCGAGCCGCCGCTCCTCGCCGTGCCGGTCGCGGAAGCGGGGCATCCCCCGCTCGGCCGCGCGCCGCTGCAGCGTCTCCATCAGCACGCAGTGGAACTCCCAGTCGGACTTCGACTCGCCGAGAGGATCGACAGCGCGCGTCGTCACGTGAGCGAACGGCGAGATCGGCGTCGCCCACGTGATGTCGTCCTTCTCGTACCAGCCGGCGGCGGGGAGAACGAGATCGCTCCACTGCGCCGTGTTGCTCATGCGCCAGTCGAAGGTGACGAGGAGGTCGAGCTTCGGGAGCAGCCGCTCGGCGAGGCGGTCGTAGCTCCGCAGCCGCCGGAAGACGTTGCCGCCGACCTCGAACAGGATCCGCGGCGTCTTCTCGGGTGCGAACTGCCAGCCCTTCGCGAGCGACTCCTGCAGGTACTCGGCGAACGGGCGCGGAAGCGAGGGATCCCAGCGCGCCGCGCTCCCGTAGAGGTCGCCCATCTCGCCGTGCCGGAGGAAGAAGAGCGCGGCCGACGCGAAGTTTCCGCGCTCGTACTCCTTGCGGGCGAGCTCGTAGAGAATCATCTCGAGGCTGAAGCCGCGAAGCTTGAGCCGCGCCATCTCCGGCGCCGCCTGCACCCCGAGAAGCGCCATCCCCACCGCGGGCGCGTGCTCTCCCGACGCGACGTTGAAGCCGTCGACACCGCCGAGCGAGAGGAACGGGAAGCCGTGCATCCCGCTCCCCTTGCGGCCGATCTGCCCGGCGAGCGCCATCACGAGGATCTGCGCGCGCTCCATCTCGAGTCCGTGATAGAACTTCGAGAAGTTCGACTGCGTGAGGATCGTCGCGGCCTTCGCTCCGGCGATCCGCCGCGCGAGCGCACGCACGACCGCGGGCCGCACGCCCGTCACGCGCTCGGTCGCCTCCGGCTCGTGCCGCGCGAGCTGCTCGCGCAGCAGCACGAAGACCGGAACCGCCGCAACCTCGCCCGACGCGGTTCGGACACGCACCTCGCCCTCGAGCGCGGGATCGAGGTCGCCGAGCGCGAGGCTCGCGCGCGGCGCTTCGCGAACGTCGCCCGAGCGGCGGTCGAGGACGAAGAACGCGTCGCCGTCGCCGCCGGCGTCGAGGTCGCTGCCGCGCAGCAGGCGCCGCGTATCGCGGCGAACGAGCAGCGGAAGATCGGTCTGCTCCGCGACGAAGCGCGCGTCGAACAGGCCTTCCTCCAGCATCACGTGGGCGAGCGCGAGGCCGAAGGCGGCGTCGCTCGCGACGTTCACGGGGATCCACTGGTCCGCGTGGATCGACGACGCGTTGTAGTCCGGCGCAATCGCGACGACGTGGGCGCCGTGATAGCGCGCCTCGTTCACGAAGTGGGCGTTGGGGATCTGCGTGTAGGTCGGGTTCCCGCCCCAGATGAGGATGAGGTCCGAGTGGAAGAGGTCGTCGGCCGAGCTCGCGAACGAGATCTTGCCGAGTGTCGCGGCCGCGCCCGGATGGTGGTCGCCGATCTCGGCGTTCATGTCGAGGACGATCGTGTCGAGGATCGTGTTGGTGCGCGTGAGGCCGAGGCCGTTGCAGCCGTTGGTCGCTCCCGTCCCCATGTCCCAGACGATCGCTCCGGGGCCGTCGCGCGCGAGGACGTCGAGGATCGTGTCCGCGACCTCGTGCAGCGCCTCGTCCCACGAGATGCGCTTCCAGCGGCCCTCGCCGCGGGCCCCGGCGCGCTTCATCGGGTACAGGACGCGCGACGCGTCGGCCATCCGCTCCGAGTAGCAGGCGCCCTTCTGGCATCCGCGCGGGTTGAAGTCGGGAACGCCGGCGTTCGTCTGCGGGTACGTCGCGACCTGCTCCTCGCGGAAGACGACGCCGTCCTTCACGTACACGTTCCAGTTGCAGCCGCGCTGGTACCAGCAGTTGACGAAGTGCGTCCCCTTCGCGATGCGGTCCCACGTCCACCGGCCGCGGTAGAGATCCTGCCAGCCGGCGTAGGCGGGGAGCGTCTCGGGTGTCGCCGGAACGGCAGCCGGGCCGGCGGGCGCGGGGCTTCGCAGCGCGAGCCGCGCCAGCGCGAGCGTCGCCGCGACGCCGCCCGCGCCGATCAGGAACGCCCGGCGGCTCATGCTTCGCGGCGGCGTCACGCAGCGCCTCCCGGTCCCGTGCCGCCCTACGCGAGGCGGAAGTCGAGCGTCGTCCCGCGCGGTGCGTGGTGCGGCCCGGCGTACAGGAAGCGGTAGTGGAGCTGCCCGTACGTCGCCATGTGGAGCGACTTCCAGACCGAGGGAACCGGCTCCTGGTTGCTCTTCCAGTCCTTGAACTGGAAGTTCTCCCACGCGTGGTAGACGATGATCTGCCCGGGCTGCACCGACGGCGAGGGCTTCGCGATCAGCTCGCAGTGGCCCTCGTCGTTGAAGATGCGGATGCGGTCGTTGTCCTTCACGCCCCGCGCGGCGGCGTCGGCGAGGCTCACGTACGCCACCGGCTCGCCGCGCTGCAGGCGGTTCAGGTTCGCTTCGTCGCGGAAGCTCGAGTGGATCGACCACCGCGTGTGCCCGCCCGTGAGGCGCAGCGGGTAGTTCCCGCCGACCTTCGGCATCTCCTTGTGCGTCGGCAGCTCTTCCGCGGCCTCGATGAACCACGGATGGTCGAGGTAGAACTGCATGCGCCCGGTGAGCGTCGGCCACGGCTGCTTCTGCTGAACGAACCACTGGCACGAGTAGACGCTGTCTCCGGGCTCGTAGTCGCTGCAGATGTTGGTGTGCGTGCGGAACGGGCCGAGCCCCTGGATGCGGATCGCGCCCTTCGCCGCGGCCTCGTTCCAGCCGATGCTCCCCATCTCGGGAGAGCTGCGCGTCGCGGCGTCGTAGTAGGCGAAGTCGTCCTTCTCCGTGAACTGGCCGTCCTTGGTCCAGCGGTCGTAGACCTTCGCGAAGTCGCGCGGCTTGTCCTTCACGTCCTTCAGCGGAGCGAGCTTCTGCGTCACTGCCCGCTCCTGGATGGCCTTCAGCAGCAGGCCCGCGATCTCCCACTCGCTCTTCGACTCGCCGACCGGCTCGACGGCCTTGTCGCCGACGACGTAGTACGGCACGTAGGTCTGCGCGTACTTGATCCCGCGCCGCTCGTAGTAGCCGCACGCCGGGAGGACGATGTCGGACTTCATGCAGGTCGACGACATCTTGACGTTGACGCCGACGATGAGGTCGAGCTTCGGGAAGAAGTTCTTCTCGGCGAGCTGCGGCATCGGCCAGCGGCGCAGCGGATTCACCCGCGTGTGGACGTAGACGCGAGGCTGCTTGCCGTTCTTCGGGTACATCGGGAGAGCGCCGCTGGCGATTCCCTCCTCGATCGCTTCGCGCAGCGGCTTGCCCGGGCGCGCATCGTGGTACTCGGGCTTGTCCACCACGTCGCCGAGCCCCGCGAACTGGTGGAGGAACAGCAGCGCCGGCACGTTCATGTACATGTGCTCGTCTTCGTAGTCGCGGAAGGCCGCGATCCACTCGCGGACCGTCGGCGTGAAGACCTCGAGGAGCGCCTTCTGCCACCAGGCGGGCTGGACGTCGGACAGGATCGTCTCGACGCCGCTCATCATGTACCAGGCCCCGATGTGCAGGCCCGCGCCGCGCTTGCCGACGTTCCCGGTGAGCGCGAGGAGCAGGATCATCCCGCGCTGGAACAGGTCGCTGTGGTGGTGCTTCATCATGCCCCACGACCCGAAGATGCTCACCGACTTCGCTGCGGCGATCTCGCGCGCGAGCTCGACGATCGTCTCGGCCGGAACGCCCGTGATCTCGGCGGCGCGCTCGGGCGTGTAGTCGGCGAGCCGCTCGCGAAGCCGCGCGAAGACCGGGCGAACGGACACCTTGCGGCCGTCGGCGAGCTCGACCTCGTAGCTCCCGTCGAGGGCGGGGTCGAGGTCGCCGAGCGCGAGCTTGCTGCTGCGGCCGAGGCCTTCGCTCCCCGGCGCCTCGGTCGCCTCGCCCTTCGCGAGGTTCCAGAAGTAGAAGACGTTGTCCTTGCCGCCCTTCTCGACGTCCGCCTGCCGGAGGAAGCGGCCGTCGTCGTCGCGAACGAGCAGCGGCAGATCGGTCTGCTCCTTCACGTAGTCGGTGCGGTAGAGGTTCTCCGAGATGATGACGCTCGCCATGCCCATCGCGAGAGCGGCGTCGGTCCCGACGCGCACGTTCACCCAGTCGTCGCAGTGCATCGTCGACGCGTTGTAGTCGGGGGCGATGCTGACGATCTTCGTTCCGTTGTAGCGCGCCTCCCACAGGAAGTGCGCATCGGGGATCCGCGTGTACGACGGATTGCCGAGCCAGAGCAGGACGAGGTCCGAGTGGAAGTAGTCGTCGGACGTCGAATCGACGTTGAAGAGGCCCCAGGTCATGATGACGCCGAGCGGCATGTCGCCCGCGCACGCCCAGCCGTCGAGCTGCGTTGCGCCGAGAATGTCGAAGGCGCGCATCTCGCCGGCTTCGCTGCCGTAGCCCGCGTTCGCCGTCCCGCTGTCGTAGATCACGCACTCCGGGCCGTCCTTCGCCGCCACCTCGACGATCTTGTCGGCGATCTCGCCGATCGCCTCGTCCCACGAGATGCGCTTCCAGCGGCCCTCGCCGCGAGCGCCGACGCGCCTGAGCGGGTAGCGGAGCCGCCCCGGTCCGTACATGAGCTGGCTGTAGCAGACGCCCTTCTGGCAGCCGCGCGGATTGAAGTCGGGAAGGCTGTCGTTGTTCGCCTCCATCACCGCGTTCTGCTCCTCGCGCAGAACGATCCCGTCCTTGACGAAGAGGTTGAACGGGCAGGCCGAGACGCAGTTCACGACGTGGTGTGCACCCTTCACGACCTTGTCCCACGTCCACTGCTGGCGATACACGTCCTGCCAGCCGCCGTACGCGGGCGCGGCGCCGGCTCCCGCGGAAGCCGTCGCGGCGATCGGCGCCTCACCCCGCGAGCAGCGGAGCTGGAGCATCGAGAGCGCGAGCAGGCTGCCGGCGCCGCCGAGGAAGCTTCGTCGCGTGATCTCGCCCTTCATGCCTTCGCCCCCTCCACGTGCGCCGGATCGTTCTGGAAGTCGGGGAAGATGTCCTTCGGCCAGCGGTAGACGATGAGCGTCCGCAGCAGCTCGGACTCCTCGCCGCGGCGGCGCCTTTCCATCTCGCTTCGCAGCGTCTCGAGCGCCTGGTCGACGCCGTCGCCGAACAGGCTGCGGAGGTACTCGATCGGAATGCGCGGCTTCTCGCGGTCGGGACGCCCGGCCGCGTCGTGGCGCGGCGGAGCGAGCGGGGGCACGTAGAACACGTTCGGCTCGGTGCCGAACTCGGCGTGGAGCGGCAGCGCGACCTTCCATTTGTCGACGAGCTTCCAGATGGGGCCGTTCGGATCGTCGCGGTAGCCGACGAAGCGGAGCCGCCCGGGGCACTGCCGCGCGCACGCCGGGGCGACGCCCTTCTCGAGCCTCGGGAAGCAGAAGATGCACTTCTGGCTGATGCCGCGGACGGCGTTGAAGTAGATGCGCTTGTAGGGGCATGCCTCGGCGCAGAAGCGGTAGCCCTTGCAGCGATCCTCGTTCAGGAGGACGACGCCGTCCTCCTCGCGCTTCTCGATCGCGCCGCGAGGGCACGCCTCGAGGCACGCGGGATGCGTGCAGTGGTTGCACAGCCGCGGAAGATAGAAGTAGTACGCGTTCGGGTACTCGCCGCCTCCCTGGTCTTCGTCCCAGTTCGGCCCCCACGTCGGAGGCTTTCTCGGCCGCAGATGGACGCTCGTTCCCTTGCCGCCCTGGAAGACCTCCTCGTGGTTGAACTCCCAGGCCTCGCCGAAGTCCTCGCGCGTCGGAAGCTGGCCCGCGCGCGCCTCGCCGGAGGCGCCGAAGCCGCCTCCCATCTTCTCCCAGTCGCGCGGCGTGCCGCGGCCCGGCATCGTGTTGACGACGGTCCACCACATCGCGTCCATGCCCTCGCCGCTCGTCCACTGCGTCTTGCACGCCATCGCGCACGTGTGGCAGCCGAGGCACTTGTTGAGATCGAAGACCATCGCGAGCTGCCGCTTCGGGCGAACCACGGCTCCGTCGCGCATCCGTCCGACCAGATTCGAAGCCATCGGTCAGTCCTCCAGCGTGATCGTGAGCCAGGACGGCGAGAAGCTCTTGAGACCGCCGCGCTCGCCGTTCGATCCGTCCCACACGGCGAACGCCACCGGAACCGAATCGCCGAGCTTCATCTGGACGGCTTCTGCCGGCGGCGCGCCGTTCGAGAGCGCACGGCGGAAGACGACGCGCCAGCGTCCGTGGTCCCAGTGCGACGCCGTCGCGAGCGACGGTTCGTTCGTGACGCGCGTCGTTCCGAGCCCGGCGGCGACGTTGCTCCGCGGGCGGTCGGGGCGATCCGCGCGCCAGTGCCAGGCGCCGACCGGCTTGCCTTCGGCGCCCATCGTGACGAGCGGTGCGTCCTTCGCGAGCGGGAAGAGCAGCGCGGCGCCGTCGGGAAAGCGCTCGTCTCCGGGCGGATCGACGTCTCGGTCGGGATCGTCCCACGCGAGCAGGAACGCGATCTGCTTGCCGTCGTGCAGCGCGCGCACCTCGACCTCGCGCACGCGCCCGTACGGGCGATCCTCGCGGCTCGCCTTCACGTACGGCGACGGCTGCAGCGCGAGCGGCGTCGGGATCAGGTCGATCCGCACGAGCTCGCCCTCGGACCAGAGCGCGGACGCGGGATCGAGGACGTCGACCGTGCCCTGCGAGACTCGCCGCACCCGCATCTGCGCCCTCCCCCCGGCCTCGCCGGCGCTCCAAACGAACGTTTGTTTATATCAATGGCGAGGAAAGGTGGATGACGGCCGTCATATCCCAACGCCGCGCGGCGCCCCGGGGGGACGCCGCGCCGGCTCACTCGTAGAAGGTCTTCGCGATGCCCTGGCCGTAGAAGAGGAGCTTCTCGGGCGTCATGCCGTAGGCCGGAGGAACGAGGCACATCGAGTCGGCGACGGTCCACGCGCGCTCGAGCCGCTCGCGCACCGCGTCCGCCTTCCCGCACAGCACGAACGCCTTCACCATCTCGTCGGGGACGAGGTGCCCCGACGCGAGCGCCTGCTTGCTCTTCACGGCCTCCTGCAGCCGCCTGGCCTCGCGGCCGAAGCCGTGCGCTTCGAAGAACGACTCGTACTGCTCGACGCCGGCGTAGAACGCGATCGTCGCGCGCGAATCCTCGATCGCCTGCTTCTCGTCGGGGTTGATCGCAACCCAGAGCCAGAGGTTGAGGTCGATGTCCTCGCGCTTCCTACCGGCCTTCGCGAGGCCGGCGCGAAGGTCGGGCTGGATCTTCTCGACGGCCCAGTCGATCGACCACATCGGGTGCCCCATCACGCCCTGCCCGATCTCGGCGGCGAGACGCACGAGCGGGCCTCGCAGCGCGGCGATCCAGATCGGGATCTCTTCCCGAACCGGCGGAGCCGTTCCCTGCAGCTCGCGAAAGCTCGCGCGGAAGTACTGCCCTTCGAACGGCGTGAGGCCCTTGTGCGCGCCGCGGATCACGTGACGCACCGCCGCGACGGTCTCGCGCAGGTGCGCGAGCGGCTTGTGGTCGGGCGCGCCGAAGATGTCGCGCGTCCACGCGAGCACGCTCGCGCCGAGGCCGAGGACGAAGCGGCCTCCCGAGATGCGGTCGAGATCGAGCGCCGCCATCGCCGTCTCGAACGGGCTTCGCGCGGCGGCGATCGCGATCCCGCTCGCGAGCAGGACGCGCTCGGTCACCATCGCCGCCGCGGCGAGCGGAACGAACGGCGGCCCGTAGACCTGCGGCGCGAACAGGCCCGTGAGACCCTGCGCCTCGGCCCCCTTCGCGATCATGCCGAGCAGGGGGGCCGGCATGGGATTCACGAAGCCCCAGTAGCGACGCTTCTTCGAGGCTGCGGACATCACTCGCCCTCCCGCGGCCGAGCGCGCGAGTGCGGCGTCCCGCCCGCGCCCGGCCGCCTCAGCGCACCTTCTCGACGTCCACCCGCACCGCGCGGTCGGCCGGAATCGGCTGCCACGAGAGGATGCGGTAGTTCAGGTGACCGTAGCCCGCCGCGAGACCGAGGGGCTTCACGTGTCCGGGCTCGAGGTCCGACTGGCTCGACCAGCCCTCGTGCATGTACGGCTCGAAGCCGTTGTACACGATCACCTGGTTCGGCCGGACGGCCGGCGAGACCTTCGCCGCGTAGCGCGCCTCGCCGACGTTGCTGACGAGCTTCACCCGGTCGCCGTTCTCGATTCCGAGCGACTTCGCGTCGCGATCGTTGATGAAGACGAACGGCTCGCCGCGGTGCGTGTTGAGGATCACGTTGTTCGTCATGTTCATCGAGTGAATGCTCCAGCGGTTGTGGCCGCTGGTCATCTGGAAGCGCCGCTTCCCGCCGCCCTGCTTCGGCGGCTCCTTGTGCGTCGGAAGCTCTTCACCGCACTCGAGGAACCACTCGTGGTCGATGTAGAACTGCGCGCGGCGCACGAGCGTGTCGTACGGAACCTTGTCCTCGGTGTGCCAGCGCAGCGGGTTGTGCACCTCGTCGGGCCGGATCGTCGACGCCTGCGACGTGCCGTGCAGCACGTGGCCCCAGTTCGTCCAGCGGACGAAGCCCTTCTCGCGCAGCGTGTCGAGGCTCGTTCCCTTGGGCAGCACGCCGTAGACCGCGCTGTCGCGGATCCCTTCGTCCGCCCGCTTCTCCTCGTCGCGCAGCGCGCCCTTGTGGCTGATGTGATCGACGAGCCCGGCGATCGGCCGGTTCTGACCGCGCGCGTCGACGAACTCCTTCATCCCCCGCGCGGCCGCCCGCTCCTCGATCTTCTCGAGCAGCCGGAAGCCGATCTCGAGGTCGGGAAGCGCTTCGCCGACCGGCGCCGCCGCGCGGTCGCAGAGCACGTAGTTGAGGTGGTGCACCGACGGCATCGAGTGGCCGAGCTTCTCGTAGTGCTGCGCGGCCGGCAGGATGTAGTCGGAGTAGAGGCCGGTCGTCGTCATGCGGTAGTCGACCGAGACGATGAGATCGAGCTTCGGCCACAGATGCTCGAGCAGGAGCTTCTGCCCGCCGCGCTGGCGGCGCAGCACGTTGCCTCCGGCCTCGAACAGCACGCGCGGCTTCGTGTTCTGGTAGACCTTCGCGAAGCGCGGGTCCCACCAGCCCTTCTCGATCGCGAGGTTCACGTACTCGTCGAACGATCGCGGATACGAGGGATCGTGGTTCTCGGGGTCGTTCCAGCGCTCCTTGTAGCCGTACTGGTAGTACCAGAGGAACGCCGGCGGCATGCCGAAGCCCGGCCCCTGCGGCATGTCGTTCGCGAGCGCCATCATGCGGTTCTGGATCATCTCGAGCGTGAGCGTCGGATCGCTCGCCGTGAGCAGCCTGCGCATCGCGATCAGGCCCGCGATCTGCCTCTGCGCGGCCTCCTGCCCCGGCGACTCCTTGCCGGGGATGAAGATCTCGCCGTCCATGGCCGAGATCGCCCACGAGCGCGTTCCGGTGCCCTTCTTGCCCCAGTTGCCCGTGAGGCCGAGGAGCAGCGCCATCGCTCGCTCCATCAGGTCGCCGTGGTAGTACTTGCCCGAGTTCCAGCCGATGAAGATCTTGGTCTTCCGCGTCGCCACCTTGCGGGCGAGCGCGCGGATGTTGTCGGGATGCACCTCGCAGATCGCCGCGGCCTTCTCGGGGGTGTACTCCTCGAGGTGCCGGCGAAGCCGCGCGAAGACGGGCTCGACCTCGACCGTCGTTCCGTTCACGAGCGTCACGGTGAAGCGGCCTTCGAGGGCGGGATCGACTCCCATCGTCGCGAGCGTGTGCCGCGGCGCGGGAGACAGGGTCCCGGCGAGCGTGTCCCACCAGAAGAACTGGTCCTCGCGCTCTCCGGCGAAGACTTCGGGGCCGCGGAGGAAGCGGCCGTCGTCGCAGCGAACGAGGAGCGGGAGGTCGGTCTGCTCCTGGACGAACTGCTTCTTGTAGAGGCCCGCGTCGATGATCGCCTTGCACATCGAGAGCGCGAGCGCTGCGTCGGTGCCGATGCGCACCGG
>JABLTH010009196.1_pt1 | contig 19785 bp, 24 predicted proteins | sample 7875711 | NCBI WGS metagenome assembly JABLTH01 (sample SAMN14941262, study PRJNA633318) | bioreactor metagenome | isolation source: bioreactor | place: China | collected 2019-03-05 | reverse complement strand
GCTCTCCCCGCTGCTGCGCGACGTTGCTCCCAAAAAAATCAACGAAGATGTCGCCGTGCCGGTATCCCGCCTGCCCGAACTGCTCGGCGGCATAGAACAACTGGCGGCACGCTTTCAGATCGCCAATGTCAATTTTGGCCATGCCGGCAATGGCAACATCCATGTCAATTTGCTGGTGAATCCTGATGATCCGGAAGAAATGCACCGCGCGGAAACGTGCCTGGGCGAGGTATTCGGCCTGGTGCTGGGCCTGGATGGAACGCTTTCGGGCGAACACGGCGTCGGAATGGCGAAACGTCCCTTCGTCGACCGTGAAATTGATGCTATCACCTTGTCGCTAATGAAAAAAATCAAGACAACCTTCGATCCGCACGCTATACTGAACCCCGGCAAATTATTTCCATAATTCCAGGGAATTTATTAATAACTATCAGGAATTTGCTAAAGTTCTGCAATGTGTTGCCGCTAACTGGGCTGTACAGACTAGTTTTAATAGAGGTATATCATGAAAATCGACAGTTCCTCACTTAGCACGTCGTTGCCAAGCGTCGGCGGTCAGCAGGTTCGCGCTGAGAAGAGCGCCCCTGTCTCCAGCACCAGCGTCAGCCTCTCTGACACCTCTTCCAAGCTGCAAGCGCTTGAGGCGGAAGCATTCCAGTCCTCCGGTTTTGATGCCGCGCGCGTTGCCGCCGTGAAACAGGCAATCCGCGAAGGAAAGTTCCAGATCAACACACAACTCATTGCCGATAAACTCATTGAAACGGCACGCGATCTCCTCAAGCAGCAAGGATAACGTTTTGACCCAACAAGTGTCGTCTACCCAAAAACTGATTGCTGTAGGTCTGACGGAAGAGATAGATGGCTTCAACAAATTCAAGGCACTGCTCCTGACAGAGCAGGAAGCCTTGATCAGCGGCGATACTACCGCCCTTTCCGAAATCACCGAGTCCAAAGATGTCCATGCGCAAAAGCTCAACGAGCTCGCGGCAGATCGCACACGCCTGATCAATTCGCTGGGTTTTGCCGATAGCCGGGAAGGCATTATGCAATGGCTCAGCCAATCCAGCGAGCCATTGGTTGCGCAGTGGAATACCCTGCTCAAGTTGGCCAAAGAGATTCAGCACTTGAATGAAGTCAATGGCAAACTGATACAAACACGGCTGCAATACACGCAACAAACCCTGTCCGCGCTCCTCACGGCCGTCAACCAGGCCAATTTGTATGGCCCAACCGGCCAGCCGAGCGCTACGCCACAAAGTGGAAACGTCCGCGGCATTATTGGAAAGGCATGACGCTTCTCCTGGCTGTTGCAGGCATAAAAAAGCCCCTTCGTCGAGGGGCTTTTTTTATGCCTGTAAATCTTCTTACGGCGCAGCCGCCTTTAATCCCTGTGGAACAGCTGCCGCCCTGACGTCTGGCGATAAGCCGCTGCCCTGTGTCCCTTTGGTCTTGCCGGGGGCGAGCACCATGATATTGACACGGCGGTTATGCGCGCGGTTGACCTCGGTTTCATTGGTATCTACCGGACGCTTATCGGCATAGCCCACTGCGACCATTCTTGAACCAACAACGCCGTTGCTTTCAAACAATCTGATCACGCTGCCGGCACGCGCAGCCGAAAGCTCCCAATTGGACGGAAACACCATCGATCGGATCGGCAGGTTATCCGTATGGCCTTCGATCTGTATTTGATGGTCATACCCTGACAGCACCTTCGCAACCGCACTCAACGCCTCGATAGAATCCTTGTGGAGATCGGCTTTTGCGGTATCGAACAGGATGCTGGCGTTAATTTCAATCGAGATGCCCTGGGGCACTTCTGTCACTTTGACCTTGCCTTCCTTGGCCAGCGATTGCAATGCCTCCTGCACGGAACTCGCAATTTCCTTCATGGTCTCCCGTTGCCTGTGCATTTCTTCTGCAGCAGCCAGATCGGGTTTTTGTTGAACAATTTGGACAGGTGCCACGCCCATGGAACTGCTTTGGGGCTTGGGCAGGTTGGCTGGTGTAGGCTCAAAGGTAAACGACGCCCTGATCGACTCCGCCAGTGCTTTATACTTGCTGGTATTGATGCTCGAAAGGGCGTACAGCACCACGAACAAGGCAAACATCAGGGTGATGAAGTCGGCGTAGGAAACCAGCCAGCGCTCCAGGTTTTCATGATCGTCGTGTTTTATTTTTTTGGCCATGATAGTTACCGGTGGCTGATCTGGTTACGCGATAAAACCGCGTAGACGCGTTTCAATCAAACGCGGATTTTCACCATTGGCAACGGCGACCAAGCCTTCCACCACCATGGCACGCTTGACCATTTCACGGCCAATGACCGCGCGAATCTTGTTGGCAAATGGCAGGTAAAACAGGTTGGCGGCGCCCACACCGTACACGGTTGCAACGAAAGCCACGGCAATACCGGCACCCAGTTTGGCCGGATCAGAAAGATTCTCCATCACGTGGATCAGGCCCAGCACGGCACCCAGAATACCGATGGTTGGCGAATAGCCGCCGGCAGATTCCCACACTTTCGCTGCCAGGCGATGGTGTTCGTCATACGCTTCCATCTCCACTTCCATCATTTCGCGCAGCTTGTCGGGCTCAGCGCCATCGACCAACATCTGCAAGCCTTTGCGCATGAAGGGATCATCCATTTCTTCCAGCAACGGCTCCAGAGAAAGCAAACCGCCGCGCCGGGCAGTATTCCCCCAACCAACAACCTGATCAATGACTTCCGTCAGGACAATGTTGGGCGTGAAAAACACCCACTTGGTTAAACGCATTCCCAACATGAAAACCGGCGTGCTGAACTGGATGAGTGTTGCGCCTAGCGTTCCTCCAATCACAATCACGAATGCGGTCAACTGAATTAGCGAACCAACGTGTCCGCCTTCCAGTATCTGGCCTCCAAGAATTGCGCCGAACGCCAGAAAAATGCCGATGAATGTAGTCGTGTCTAAACGGGAGTTATTCATATTTATTGTCCGATCCAGTCTTTAAGCTTGGCACGCAGTCGCATCACAGCCTGGGTATGTATCTGACACACACGGGATTCAGACACACCCAGCACCGCACCGACTTCCTTGAGATTGAGGTCTTCCTGATAATACATCGCCATGACCATCCTTTCACGTTCAGGCAACTCTTCTATCGCGCCCACCAGAGCTTGCTTCATGCCGTCGTCCTGCATCAGCTCCAACGGCCCTGGGCGACCATCCGTGATATTGAGCTCTATCGGCTCATCACTCTCATTCTGAAAGTCTTCATAGTACACCAGTTGATGCCCACGTGCATCTGTGAGCATCGCCTGATACTCCTGCAACACAAGCCCCATATGGTTAGCAATTTCCTGCTCGCTCGGCGGGCATCCCAACTGCTGCTGTAAAAAGGTGATAGCCCGCTCAATATCGCGCGCATTTTTCCTGACCGAGCGCGGCACCCAATCGATTTCGCGCAATTCATCCAGCATGGCGCCGCGTATACGTTGCGAGGCATATGTCTCAAACTGCGCGCCCTGAGTTTCATCAAAATGGTTCAGTGCGTCAAGCAACCCTATCATGCCCGCTTGTATCAGGTCGTCCAACTGTACACTGGCTGGCAGCCTTGCTGCAAGCTGATAAGCAATCCGCTTCACCAATAACGAGTAGTCACTGGCCGAACGTTCCATCACATACCTATATGACATGTCGCGCACTATGCAGCCGTCAGATTGCTACCCGTGGCACTCAACAGGCGGCACATGAACACCTCAAACCGACGGCCATCGCCCTCTTCCGGCACCGGCCAGTGCGTCATGTCCAGCGCATACATTTCCAGCGTTTGCGCCGCAGAAAAGCGATCCGTTGGCAGAACACAGGCAAAATCCGGTTTCAAATTCAAATACCTGCTGCACACCGAGGTTAGTTTGTGGAACAAGCTTTTTGCAATGGCCTCGTTTCCTCCCCGGAACATCATCATGAAATGGCGGTCGCCCCCCATCCGTGTCAATGTTTTGATGTGCCGATATGCGACCGTGATGCCCTGGTCGCTCTCATCACACAACACAATCACTTCAGATGCAGCTAGGGCGAACCCCACACCATGGCGCTGAATGTCAGGCGCTGCATGAATAATAACGAAATCAAAGCCGATGCCCAGCGCATGAAAAGAATCCAGCAAGCGTAGGCGCGATGCTTCAGTGTTGTGTGACAAGCGCTCCGTATCGGCAGGCATCAGCGTCACGCCAGCAACCGTCAGCAGTATGTCTTTCAGGGCTTTTTTGCCCCTGAGCACAGACCCGATATCGACATCCAGCACCCCATCCAGCAAGGGGTGCGTCGTTCCGGCACAAAGCTGCTCATCTACCAGCAGCACCTTGCCGCCCTGCCCCGCCAACGCAACCGCCAGCGCGGCGGCGACGCTCTGGCTCTGGCTGCCGAGCAAGGCGACAACCCTGACGGCGTCAGCCGCAAACAACTGGCGCAGACCAGCTGCCTGGTCAGGCCCCTGCCTAGCCAAACAAGTCTCCCGTGCTTGCCCAGTCACCCTGCAACACCATTTCATCCTGGCTCATCTGCATCGCGCCGCTGGATTGCCCCTTGAACGCCCGGTCCACCAGATAACCCGCATTCGCGGTACGAATATCTTCCGGAACCCGCTGTCCGTTGGTCACATAATGCAGCCGCAGCCCATGGCGAATCAGACAATCGATCGCCGGAGCCAACGAAACGGTCTCATCGACCTTGGTCAGAATGCACCCATCCAGTCCAGCCCCTTCATGCGCCCGCACAATATCGTCCAGGGTGACGCCCTGAGCGGTCGCCGGCAGCAGCAACTGCCGCTTGACCGGACGATTATCACCGCACAGGAACTTGATCTGTTCCGGCAGATTGCGATCGCGCTGGCTCATGCCTACGGTATCAATCAGAACCAGATGGCTGCGCTGCAGGTCCGCCAGGGTTTCGGTGAGTTCGGCGTCTTCTTTAACCGCATGCACGGGCACATTCAGTATCCGCCCATAAATCTTCAGTTGCTCATGCGCACCGATGCGGTAGCTGTCCGTGGACAGCAGCGCAACATTGGATGCGCCAAACCTCAGCACCGCATGTGCCGCCAACTTGGCCACCGTCGTGGTCTTGCCGACACCGGTGGGGCCCACCAAGGCAACAACTCCGCCGCGCTCGATCACGTCCGCACCGGAGTCGTCTACACGCAAATTATGCGTAATTGCGGCTTTCAGCCACTTGATCCCGGTTTCGAAATCCAACCCCAGCGGCATGGCATCTACCAGCTTGCGCGACAATGCCGGACTGAATCCTGCGCCAAACATGGCACGCAGCAGCTCCGCCTTGATCGGGTCGCGGCGAGCCAACTCGCCCCAGGCAAACCCGGAAAGCTGTCCCTCCAGCAAACTGCGCAGGTGCTTGAGCTCAAACGCCATGCCCGCCACCGTAGAATCAAGGCCTGGCGAAGCCTCCGCTTCGGACGGTGCCATATCCTGCGGGTCAGGCTGCACTTCCCAGCGCGGCGCCCTCGGCTTATTGCTCGGAGGATTATCCCTGGCAATCGTCGAACGTGCTTTTTTGCTCGGAGGTTCGTCGCCTTGTTGCGCATACGCGCCGGACGCTTTTGCGGAAGGTTGGGGGCTGTCGCCTGCGGCGCTCTGATGATTCAGGATAGCGGCTATTGCCTCTGCGCCAAACGCCGTGGCACCGCTGCGTTTTCCGGGTGCTGCGGGCTGATGCGACGGGTTCCGATAGGTCAGGCTATCCATGTCGTCACCGGCAACGGCTGTCACTTCCACACCGCCGTCAACCTTGCGGTTCGAGAGGATCAGCGCATCATCGCCCAGCACCTCCCTCACCTGCTTCATTACTTCCCGTGAACTGGAACCATGAAATTTCTGGACATTCATCTAGTTTTTCTTCCCTGTCAGGGTATATGTCGCATTCGGTAGCGGCGCACAATCAGCGCACACGCAAACTCAGCATTTACAGCGCCGCCAAATGCAACGGATGCTAAAGTCTAGCATGGGAAAAGTTACGAAATAAAGCTTATCTTCAGAAAATTAACGTAAGTCGCGAAATTATTTACCGAATCATGGAAAACCGAGCGGCAGCGCCCGCTTTTCCGCGACTATCCAAACAGCCTAAAACCTGATCAGGCTGATTTGTTGCCGCAAGTTTTGCGCCAGCTGCGCCAACTCGCCAGCACTGCTGCGCAAGGCATCGACATGCTGCCCGGTTGCCGCGGCGCCCGCCTCCATCTGCCCGACCCTGGATCGAATGGCCTGAACCTCAGCCTGGTGATCCCGCGTTACCACATCAATCTCGGTATTGACGTCGAATATCTGCTGCGCAGCCTCCTGGATATTCTGCAACTTGACTTCAGCCTCGAGCGCCACACTCACACTGCTTTCCGCATGCTGGTGCGCCTGCTGCATCAGACCCGCGGCATCCTGCGCCACTCTGCGCAGATTGGCCATGATCTGATCAATTTCGGTGGTTGCGTTACTGGTGCTTTGCGACAACTTGCGCACCTCGTCCGCCACCACGGCAAACCCGCGTCCTGCCTCCCCGGCGCGGGCAGCCTCAATCGCGGCATTCAATGCCAGCAAGTTGGTCTGGTCGGCAATATCCCGAATGATGGTCAGCACACTGCCCACCTGACGCGAGTCCGCTTCCAACTGCGCGATGACATTGGCGGTTGACTCAACTTCGCGCGCCAGTCCGGCGATGGAATCGCGACTGCTGGCAACCACCTGCTTGCCCTGTGCCGAGGTTTGCGCGGAACGTCCCGCCTGTTGCGCGGCCAGGCCAGCCTTGTCGGCAATCAACCCGACTTTGGCCGCAATTTCACTGGCCCCGCCGTCAATTGCCTGGATTTGTTCATTTTGCAGCAGCACCGCAGTGCGTGTAGCATCCGCCACACCAGACAAAGCATTGACGGTAGAGCCCAACCCCTGCGCCGTGGCGTCAAGCGTACGTGCAAGCTGCTGAAACTCTGCCAGCAGATGGTTCACCGCGGTGGCAATATCGCCCACTTCATCCGCCGAGTGGCTTTCCAGCCGACGTGTCAGGTCGCGCTTGGCGGCAATCTCACCCAGTGTGGCACTCATTTGCCGCAGCGGGCCGGTGACATACCGCGTGGTCAAGCCCGCAATGGAAATCACGCCCAGGAAAATAACTATCGTCAGCAAGGCACTGCCGGTGATCAGTTGGTTGACTTTGCTCTCTGACGCGCTGGCATCCTCCAGTGTTTGCTTGACGCCTTCACCGACCAGGGCATCCAGCGATGCGCCTATTGCGTCTGCGGCGGTACTGAATTCCGCCAGGGTTGCCCTGGCCTTGTCCCAATCCACATCCGACGCTGTCATGGTTTCAGAAAACCGCTTTACCAGCGCTTGCTGGCGCTCGATCATTTCACGCAAGGATGCTTCATGCGCAGCAAATTGCTGCAGTTTTTTGGCAGACGCCAACTGCGCCTCTACATCCACCATATCCTGCTTATAACGTTTCTCGAACGTGGTTTTGTCGGTGGTTGCATAAAACTCGTACAGATGCGCCTTCTGGCTCTGAAAGCTGCTCTTGAGGCTGGTCATGGCGATCAGCCCGGGCAATTTCTGATCCGCAAGCGTAGTCGTCGTTGCCTCGATACTGCGGCCATTGATCAATGTCAGTGCAGAAAATGCCAGCAACAGCACGAAACCCGCCAGGTAACCGGCCAGTATTTTCTGTGTAATGTTCAAACGCATCTCGGCTTCTCCCTGCCTTTATCGACCGTAATATTCTGCACGCATTTCAATTGGTTATTCAACAAGCTACGCGCCACAGACGCATACTAACCGCGCTTGAGCCTGCTGTATATCACCATCGCGCAAGAATAACGTTCGCAACCAGCCGCGCACATTTCCCATTACGCCGTTTTTGTACTGCGGCAACGCCGGTTGAGCCAGGCATCGAGACTGATCTTGCCGGCACCGCCAAGCAGCAAAGGCAGGAACATGAACAGATACAACGCCGGCAGCTTGTAATTGCCGAACCCATCACCGCGCATGTCGGTAAAGCGGTAGCCTCGCAGCAGTTCGGACAGCGTATTCCACTGCTCAGGCCAGTGCACGGCGGCAATGGCCACCACCGTCAGCACCATCAGCGATGCGCTGAAAAACCGGGTAGCCAGCCCCAGCACCAGCGCTGCGGCGCCGGCCAGTTCAAAAAACGTGGATATGTGCCAGCTCAGTTCAGGAGAGAGCAGATTGAATGGGAATGGAAACTCCACATCGAAAAACCAGTTTTCCCCATGCAACTTCTCAAAACCGGCCTCGCCGAACTCCCATGCCAATACCAACCGCAGCACCAACGGCGGAACAATAGGTGCCAGCGCTTCGGCAACACCCACCAGTCGGCAATAGATTCCGCAAAGCTTTCCCATGTTACTTCCCCTTATTTTCCTGTCACACCTAAAATAGCCCGCTCTTGGCGCAGGTTTTCCATGATCTGCAATCCACCCTGCATCACCACCTCCGGCTTGGGATGGTTCATTTCCGCCGCAATCATGCGCAGCGCTTCGGCTCCGCTATGGCGCCGCTCGCTCAGCAAGGCGACCAGCCTGGCACTGACCGGATTCAATTCAATAAATTTGACTTCATCGCGGTTACTTTCAATATCCCGCCTGAATGCCAGGATATGGGTAGGTTCCACATCCGGCTGTTCCGGCTTGTGGCGCGGGCTGATGCGATGTACCGCGTAGGGATAGGAAAGCAGCAGCAGTGTCGGTGCCAGTACCGGCCGCCCCGCCAGCAAGTCCCCTTGCGGACTGATCCGGTCCGATGCAGAAACCGCCGCCTCGGAAACTGCCAACGCCAGTTCCACCCATTCATAATGGGCAAGGCTGCGCAACCACGGCGGAATATCGTCGCTCTCGGCAGTGTCCAGCCAACTCAGGAACTCTTCCGGAATCTGCCTGAAGATCGGCGTAGCACAAGCATGCTGCATCAGGAATAACCGCATGATGCGGTTCCAGCGCCGCACGCCCAGCACTTTGCGCGCAACCGGGAAACAGGCCGAAACCGTTGCCTTGAGATTGTTGTATACCAGGTCGGCGTAGACATCCATGCGCCGCGCATTCACCCCGGCAGGCCGGCGCGCCCTGGATGGTTGACGGATATACCCGGTGAACGCCGCCTGGTATTGCTGGAATGAAGGCAGACTCATGCGGCGCCTTTCGCATGCCCCTTGATTGCATAGCGCTGCTGCAGTTGCGCGATATGCGCCACTTCCGTTTCCAGGTCGGCCAACGGCGGCATATTGGTATCCCGTTCCAGCAAGGTCGGCGTCACACCAAACAACCGGTAGGTTTCTTCCAGCAAATCCCACACCGGGTCTATCACTCGCTCGCCATGCGTATCGATCACAAGGTCGTCGGCCTCGCGCCAGTGTCCGGCGGTATGAATGTATGTGATGCGTTCGTCGGGCAAGCTGCGCAGGAATGCCATCGGGTCAAAGCCAAAATTCACCGAGTTGACGTAAATGTTGTTCACGTCCAGATGCAAGTCGCAGTCCGCTTCACTCAGCACGGCACGAATGAAGGTCAGCTCATCCATTTCGCTGATCGGCGCCGCCACATAAAACGACGCATTTTCCACGGCAATGCGCCGTTCCAGAACCTCCTGGGTACGCCTGATGCGCCCGGCCACATAGTGGACAGCTTCCTCAGTAAACGGGATGGGCAGCAGATCATACAAATAGCCATTGGCGCTGCAATAGCTCAAGTGTTCGGTATAAACAGGAATTCGATAACGCTCAAGGAACTCCTTGATACGTTGCAATAAAATTTCGTTCAGCGGTTCAGGCCCGCCCAGTGAGAGCGACAACCCATGCGCCGCAATCGGATAGCGCTCGGCAAACCACTCAAACTGCTTCAGCGGGCGTCCGCCCATGCCGATCCAGTTTTCCGGCGCCACCTCGAAAAAATCGATGACGGCAGGAACCCCGGCCTGAAGCTGGGACATAAGTTCCCGCTTCAGACCGAGACCGGCTCCAGATAACGCTTTGGCGTTCATCTCAAGGAGTCAGCGTAAAATTACTTCTTATCGCTGCTGCAACTGCCTTCCTTGGACTTGTCGCTACTGCAGCTACCTTCCTTGGACTTGTCGCTGCTGCACTTGCCTTCCTTGCCCCTTTCAGCGCCGCATTTGCCTTCCTTGGCTTTTTTCTTGCTGCTGCCGCACTTGCCTTCGCCGCACTTGCCATCTTTCATTTTTTCGCCACCGTCAGCAACCTGGTAGCCATTGGACAGTGACTTTGCCGCAAATGGATTCTGATCCGCATGTACGACCGGGGACATCGCCAGGGTAGCTGCGAATGCACCGCCAACAATAACGGCCATGGTTTTGTTTTGTGCTTTCATTTGAAACTCCTTATATCAAGATAAAAAATACAGACCGGACACCAATCATCAGGGCTGCCTGTCCAACACTTGCCGGATGCGCTGCTTCGCCTCACGCGACAACGTTACCGATTCGTCGTTCTCGGCGTGGCTCACCATCCGGCGAAGTACGCTTCTCATCAAACGCAGCTGCTTGAAAAACTGTCGACACATCCCGCATATCGCCAAATGCCCCCACAGCCCTAACCGCTTGCGCCATCCCAACGGATGATCCATGTTCTGGGAAATTAACTGGCTGGCATGCTTACAATCCATCAAGACCCTCCTAGCCAGTTGATTTCAAGACATTTTCTCATCCCCATTCGGGCACGGTATAACATGACCCAGGCATTGGTCGGGCTGATGTCCAGTTCCTTACAAATTTCTTCATTTTCTTTTTCTTCAATCTCGCGCAGCATAAAAAGTCGCGCCAGTTGTTTGGGTAAACGCTCCAGACAACCCTGCATGACTTTCCAGAACTGCGTCTGTTCCGCCAGGCGCGCGGGATCCCCCAGCGCCACCGGAGCTTCATCCCAATGGCCGCTGTCGGCAAAAAACTCGTCCACGCCTGGTTCCAGCACGTCATCAGCGACATCATCTTCCAGCGGCTGTTCGCGCTTGGCCCGCCGGAACTGGTCAATAATCTTGTGCTTGAGAATGCCGGTGAGCCAGGTACGCGGTGACGCCTTGCCGGAGAATCCCCCGCCTTGCATTGCCGCCAGCAGGGTTTCCTGCACTGCATCTTCGGCCAGGTGTTCATCGCGCAGGCGCACCAAAGCAAAGCGATATAAATAGTCGCCGTGCTCGGCAAGCCAGTCATGGGGCTTTTCAGAGTCAGTCATGGGTGACATTCAATCACGAATCGGCGGAATATTCCAAGAAATCAGCCAGTCTCCCGCTTAATTTGAAATGTCATGTAAGGGAAAGCGGTTTCAATTGACTAATGCCTGCCACCTGCACAATGCAAGGCATCCCTCAGGGATTCAATTTACTCAAGGAGAATCAAATGACTATTCAATTCAAACACACTGCCATTGCTGCCGCACTGTTGTCCTGTACGGCGATTTCAACATCGGCTTCCGCCGATGTCATGCTGGGGACCGGCGGCTTCAATCGCGAACTGCACACCATGGGCATGATGAAGATGCTGGATGCCAATGGCGACCACATGGTATCCAAGGCGGAAGCCATGGATTACTACGGTTCATTGTTCGACGCACTGGATACCGACAAGGACGGTTCCATTGACGCCAAGGAATGGGTTGGCACCAAGGGCAGCAATAAACTGGACATCGCTACCGGCGGCTACAGCAGCCAGTTGCGCACCCTGAAAATGATGGCTGCAATGGACAGCAATGGCGACCACAAGGTCACCAAGGACGAGTTCATCAAGTTCCAGGAATCGACTTTTGCCGCCATGGACAAGAAGGGTGACGGCATGGTTGACGCCCAAAACTGGCTGCGCAAGCAAACCGGCAACTAAGTCATCGCGTCGTATTCCCAGATTAAAGGCCAGCTTACACTGGCCTTTTTTATTGGCTCTGCCGCCTCAACGACCTGCAGCCGCCTTCTGCTGCATACACTGCAAGTAAGCCGCGGCATCCGGCGGCGCCCGATCTCGCTGCGCGCGCCAGACGGTTTCTGCCAGGCACTCCATCAGGTCATGCTGCGCGGCATGTTCATCGTCATGTTTTTGCTGCAGCGCCAGATAGTTGGAACTAATGCCCGGCGGCTGATTAATGGAAATCTGCTCCAGAATGGAAAGATGCAAACTCATGTGCAGGAACGGATTGGTTTCGCCCATTTCAGGAAAATACTCCTGCTCCAGGAATTGCTCCGGTGCACCCAACACCGCGTGGTATTCGGGGTGCATCATCATCACCTGCAAGGCTAACCCTTCCAGCGGCGTCAGTTCAAGCGACTGCCCGAATTTACGCCAGGCCTCGAAAAAGAATCGACGCACCTCGTCGCGACTGGGGTTAAACAGCGCCATTAGGACAATTCAGAAAACAAACCCAGCACCGCGGCGTGCTGCAACGGGTGGCTGACGCCATGCATGGGAGCGATTTCGCCCATGCCGTAAAAACCGATCAACGGCATTGAGGGAAACCGCCGCCGCAGCAACTGCAGGTCGCGCTCGGTACCGATATCCAGCAGCGGGCTGCGGCTCAGGCAGGAAAACAGGATGCCAAAATCCGGCGATTCAGAAAGCGTTTTCGCCTGATGCTCCAGCATCAGCTTGTATTCGTGCTCGGCCAGCCCCACATCGCGCAGCGCCCAACACAGCCACAAGCCGGATTCCACCGGATGTGACAAAGTCACGCTGCGATGATCCGCACTCGCACCCATCAAGGCGAGTGTCTGGAATTGCCCATGCGCCGCGGCTTCTTCAGAATCCGCCACACAGGCCATCAGCCGGTTCAGCACCAGTTCGCCGGCTCCTTCAGGCCACGCTTGCTGCAAGGTTTGCAGCGCCGGCTTGCCCCCCAGAAACACCAGATCGTGCCCTTGCACCGCCGTCACCGGCCGGAATACATTCAGCATGCGCATCCCCGGCGCCGCAGCTACCGTGCCATGGGCGCCCTGCACCTGTACTTCGCAATATCCGGCCGCCTCGATCCGGCCATTGCGCCAAAGCGGCATGCCGGCGGCAGTCAGCGCGCCAAACCGCGTGCCGCCGGCATCGCTCCAGTCTGTTGACACCTCTCCCGCTGCCGCCAACACCAGCGTACGCGCCTGTGATGATGCCGAAGGCGTTGCCTGCAGTGCCAATCCTTCGGTAAACACCATGGCCGCCGCCGCCGGCAGCGTAATGGCACTTTCCTTTTCCGTAAAAATACCCGGCGCCACGCAACCCGTGATCTGGGTACAGTTTGCCGCACGTGCCGCCGTTTTTAATGCCAGGGATGGATCATGAAACGGCGAGGTCAGAAACAGCAGCACACTGCTGGCAACATCGGTGTTTACCTCGTCCAGCGCCTGCCTCACGGCGCGCCGAACCAGTTCGGCGCTGGATTCGTGCCCCTGCGCAAAACCGGTGGCAACGCTCATGCTTCCTTGCCCCTGAATTCGCACAAATCGTGGATGATGCATTCCCCGCATTTGGGCTTGCGCGCCATGCATACATACCGCCCATGCAGGATCAGCCAGTGGTGCGCATCGTGTTTGAACTCGTCCGGCACCACTTTCATCAGGCGGTTTTCCACTTCCAGCACCGTTTTTCCGGGTGCCAGGCCAATGCGGTTGCTGATGCGGAAAATATGCGTGTCCACGGCGATGGTGGGCTGGCCGAACGCCGTGTTGAGGATGACATTGGCGGTTTTGCGCCCGACGCCGGGCAGCTTTTCCAGCGCCGCGCGATCCGCCGGCACCTCGCCGCCGTGCTGTTCCAGCAGTACGCGGCAGGTTGCGATGATATGTTTGGCCTTGCTATGAAACAGCCCGATAGTACGGATGTAGTGTTCCAGCCCGTCCACGCCCAGCGCGTAAATCTGTGCCGGCGTATTGGCGACTGGGAACAGCCTGGCAGTGGCAAGGTTGACGCCTTTGTCGGTGGCCTGCGCCGACAGGATGACCGCCACCAGCAACTCGAAAGTGCTGGCGTGGGTCAGTTCAGTAGTGGGGTTGGGATTGGCGGCGCGCAGGCGGCGAAAGATTTCGGCGCGGGTTTCCGTGTTCATGAAACAGCATTAATGCCCATGCGCCACCGCCGGAGCAACTTGCCCCGGCTGGCCTTGTTGCCTGGTCTTGCGGATTTCCATCCAGTTCTTGGTGGCGATCAGCAGCGCCAGCCCGATAAACGCGCCCGGCGGCAGAATCGCCAGCAGGAAGCCGTGGTAATCCGGCAGCACGGTAATCACCCAGGCTTTGGCACTTGGGCCCAAGGCCAGGTCTATGCCGGAAAACAGCGTGCCCTTGCCGATGATTTCGCGGATGCCACCCAGCACCGCCAGCACCAGCGCCAGGCCAAAACCCATCATGAAGCCATCCAGCGCGGAGGGCGCAACCGGGTTTTTGGCGGCAAACGCTTCCACCCGCGCCAGCACGATACAGTTGGTGACAATCAGCGGGATGAAAATGCCCAGCACGCCATGCAAGGTATGGAAATAGGCATGCATCACCAGGTCGATCAGCGTCACCAGCGCGGCAATGATGAGTATGAACACGGGAATGCGTATCTCGGAAGGCACCCAGCGCCTGACCGGGGACACCGCCGCATTGCTGCCGGCCATCACCAGCGCGGTCATCAGCCCCAGGCTGAAGCCGTTCACCAGGCTGACGGTCATCGCCAGCGTCGGGCACAGCCCCAGCAACTGCACCAGACCGGGGTTCTGCTTCCACAAACCGTTTTCGATGATTTCCTTGCTGTCCATTATTTGGCCTCGTTCACTTTCCGGAACAGTTCGTCCTGATGTGCCGCAACGTATTGCAGTGCCTTGTGTACGGCTTTCACCACGGCACGTGGCGTGATGGTCGCCCCCGCCATGTAGTCGAACTGGCCGCCGTCCTTTTTGACTTGCCAGCCCTCGGCATTGGTTTTGGCAAGCGATTGCCCGTCAAAGTTCTTCTTGATCCAGTTGCTGTGCGCCAGATCAATATAATCGCCCAACCCCGGCGTTTCCCGGTGAGCCAGCACGCGCACCCCGGCCAGTTCGCCGTTGGCTTTTACCGCAATCAGCAGTTTGATGTCGCCGCTATACCCATCCGGCGCCACCGCTTCCAGGATCACCGCGCTCGGCTCGCCATGCAGGCGCGCCCGGTAGGCATCGGTCTCGTCGCGATTGCCCAGCGCGCCGCCGGCCTTGATTTTGACCGTATCTTGCAGCAAGTCATTGTCGTGCAGGCTGGACGGCAACACCTGCTCGAACAGTTTGAGCTTGGCTTGCCGTTCGCTTTCGGCAATCGGTGCCTTGGTTGTGACAAAAGTGTACGCCAGCAGCAGGGTACCGACCACGCTGAAGCCTATCATCACGCCCGCCGTGCTGAACGCGTGCTTCCAGATCGGCATATTGTTTTCTTCACTCATTTCCTGTGCCCAAATACGCGCGGCTGGGTATAAGCATCAATCAGCGGCACGCAAATATTCAGCAGCAGCACCGCGAACGCCACGCCATCAGGATAACCACCGTAAGTGCGGATCAGCCAGGTCAGCACGGCAATGCCCGCCGCGAACACCAGTTTGCCGTTGGGCGTGGTCGGCCCGCTGACAGGGTCGGTGGCGATGAAAAACGCGCTTAACATGCTGGCTCCGCCAAACAGGTGGAACAACGGCGAGGCAAATTGCTGCGGCGCCGCCAGGTGAAACGCGCCCGACATCAGCGCCAGGACGCCCAGAAAGGCGACTGGAATATGCCAGCTAATCACGCGCTGCTGCCACAGGTACAAGCCGCCGAGCAGATACGCCATCGCCACCACTTCGCCGCCTTTGCCGGCAAACGTACCGAACAGCGATGCCTGGCGGATTTCATCCACGCTGTGCTGTAGCCTGAGCTGGGTTTTCAGGGTATCCAGCGGCGTCGCGCTGCTGATGGCATCCAGCGGCACACCACCGGGCAATACGCGATTAAAAATGTAGTGCCATTGATCCCAAAACGACAGCTTGGCCTGCGCAATTTCCAGCGGCGCCGGCCACTGCGTCATGATAGCGGGGAACGAAATCAGCAACACCGCATAACCCACCATGGCGGGGTTGAACGGATTCTGTCCCAGGCCGCCATACAACTGCTTGGAGATCACGATGGCGAACAAGGTACCCACCACCACCAGCCACCACGGCGCCAACGGCGGCAATGCCAGCGCCAGCAGCCAGGCGGTGACCAGCGCGCTGTTATCCAGCAGGAACGGCTTCACCGGGCGGTCGCGCAGTTGCAGCATGGCAGCTTCCGCCAGCAACGCAGTGGCGCTCGCCAGGATCAGGCTCACCAGCACGCCGGGGCCAAATGCCCAGACATAGGCGAAAATGCCGGGCACCAGGGCCAGCAACACTTTCAGCATCACCACGCTGACGCTGCTGTTATCACTAAAAAATGGCGAAAATTTCATGGCTGCTTATTCTGCTTTCTCGGTCATCGAGGCCTGGGCCCGCGCCGCATCGATGGCGGCAATTTCGGTCGCCACGGCAGGCGACAGGTTGTCCGTGTTCTGCGGGGTAATGTTTTCCTTTTGCGCCTTGGCGCGTTCCATTGCAGCCTTGATCGCTGCCTGCTTGGCCGCCGCAGCGGCGTCGTCCGTAACCGCTTCGGCTTTTGCACCGGCGGCACGCTGCGCATGCTTCATGGCCCGCTCCTGTTTCTCGCGTTCGATGCGTGCCAGCCGGCTTTCATTGCGGATGCGCGCCAGGTCGGCGGCCTCCTTGGCCTTGTCCTGGGCGATGCTTTCGCTCTTGGCATAGCGGTAATACTGCACCAGCGGGATATGGCTGGGGCAGACATAACTGCAGCATCCGCACTCGATGCAATCGAACAGGTTGTAGTCCCTGGCTTTTTCCAGGTTGCTGCTGCGCGAGAACCAGTACAGGTCCTGCGGCTGCAACAGCACCGGGCAGGCTTCCGCGCACTTGGCGCATCGGATGCACGGCATTTCCATCGGCGGCGGCGGGAACAGGCCGGGGGTGGAAACGATAATGCAGTTCATCGCTTTGGTCATCGGCGCTTCGATCGACGGCAGGCTGAAGCCCATCATCGGCCCGCCCATGATGTAGCCGTCGGTACCGTCAAGCGCGCCGCCCGCCGCTTGCAGCAGGTCATGCACCGAGGTGCCGAGCAGGGCTTCGTAATTGCCGGGCTGCTTGACGTTGCCGGTAATGGTGACAATGCGTGAAACCACCGTCTCGCCGTGGGCAATGTAGCGATATAGCGTTTGCGCCGTGGCCACGTTGAAGCACTGCACGCCGATGTCGGTCGAGCGCCCGTCTGCCGGCACTTCCTTGCCGGTCAGCAAATGAATCAGGCGGCGGGCATCACCGCTGGGATACAGCGTCGGCACCTGCATTACTCTGGCGGCAAAACCTGCCCGTTCACAGGCTTGCCGCATGGCTTCCGCGGCCTGCGGCTTGTTGTCTTCAATGCCGATCAGGCATTCCGTGCTGCCCAGCAGGGTCTGGATGATGAGAGCGCCCTGCACGATCTCATCGGCGCGCTCGCGCATCAGCATGTCGTCGCAGGTGATGAACGGTTCGCACTCGGCGCCATTCAGCACCAGCGTGGTCACGGCCGATTTTCCCGTGCGCAGCTTGAGGTGCGTCGGGAATGTCGCCCCGCCCAGCCCGACGATGCCGGATTCGCTGATTTTGCGCAGCAATTCGGCGCGATCCAGGTGGTGATAGTCCAATGGCGCGTGTTCGACCCAGCGATCCTGCCCGTCCGGCTCCAGCGTGATGCACACATCCGGCAGGCCGGACGGGTGCGGAATCACCTGCTCGTCGATCGCCACGATCACGCCGGAAGTCGGCGCATGCACCGCAGCCGATACGCTGCCGTTGGCTTCCGCCAGCAACTGGCCCTTGAGCACCTGCTCGCCGACTGCGACGCGGATATTGGGCAGGTTGCCGATATGCTGGCGTAACGGCAGCACCAGGCGCTTCGGGATAGGTACTGTACCAATGGGCTTGGCCGCTGATTCCAGCTTATGCTCGGGCGGATGCACACCGCCGTGAAACTTGAAAATTGGGAATTCCGAAAGCTTTGCCATCAAGCGGCCACCTTAATTTCAAACACTGGATAGCGCCACTTCCAGTTGCCGATGTCCTCGCCGATCGGCTCCATGGTGATGCAATCCACCGGGCACGGCGCCACGCACAACTCGCAGCCGGTGCACTCCGCCGCAATCACGGTGTGCATATGTTTCGCCGCGCCGAGGATGGCATCCACCGGGCAGGCCTGGATGCACAGCGTGCAACCGATACACACATTCTCGTCGATCACCGCCACCGATTTTGGCTTGGGCACGCCGTTTTCGGCATTCAGCGGCTTGGGTTCCACGCCCAGCAAATCCGCCAATGCCCGCACCCCAGCATCGCCGCCGGGCGGACATTGGTTGATATCCGCCTCGCCGGCGGCAATCGCCGTGGCATAAGGCTTGCAGCCGGGATAACCGCATTGCCCGCACTGGGTTTGCGGCAGGATGGCGTCGATCTTGTCGACCAGCGGGTCGCCTTCAACCTTGAATTTGATGGCAGAAACACCCAGCACCAGGCCCAGCACCAGCCCCAGGCCGACCATCACCAATAATGCAGTAATCATTTAATCAGCCCTGCAAACCCCATAAACGCCAGGCTCATCAGCCCAGCGGTAATCATGGCAATGGCCGCGCCCTTGAACGGCGCCGGAACATCGGCGGCTTCCATCCGCTCGCGCATCGAGGCGAACAGCACCAGCACCAGCGAAAAACCGAGCGCGCCACCAAAGCCGAACAGCAAGGATTCGGCAAAGCCATGCTTGGCTTGCACGTTCAGCAATGGAATCCCCAGCACCGCACAGTTGGTAGTAATCAGCGGCAAGTAAATGCCCAACACCTGGTACAGCACCGGGCTGGTTTTTTCGATCACCATTTCGGTGAATTGCACCACGCCCGCAATCACCACGATAAAAGACAGGGTACGCAGATAGAACAACTCCGTGCCCAGCAAGTACTCGTTAATCAGGTAACTGGTGCCGGAACCGATGGTCAGCACGAATGCAGTCGCCGCGCCCATGGCGATGGAAGCTTCCAGTTTTTTGGAAACCCCCATGAACGGGCACAGGCCGAGAATCTTGACCAGCACGATGTTGTTCACAAACACTGTGCCCAACAAAATGAGTAAATAGCTCTGCAACATGCAGGAAGGCCTTAAAAAGGTTAATTATCGCCCGCGTATATATATCACGCAACTTTGCAAGCCATATTGACCTGCATCAGCAATATATCAGGCGACAAACCAGGAGAAAAAGAATTGTTGCTTATGCAATAGAAGGAAGGGTTTTATTGCCGCCGCAACCGTGCAAAAACGGCATTGGCCGCGTCATCCATCGTCTGCCGCGGGTTGGCACGGCAATAACTGTCAAACAGGTTGAATACCTGCTGCAGGTTGCGGCCTCGCAGATAGGTGGTGCCGCGCTGAACTTCCAGCGCCGTCAGGTAGCCTACCAGCCAGCCGCGGTTCTGCTCCCGGCCTTCCATATAAGAGCGGCAGCCCATGATCTGGTAGGTTTCGTTGTAGTACTGGGTAGCCGCATACACATGGCCGGCAACCCCGCTAAACACCAGCGCGACCAGCACCCAGCCAAGCCGTTTTTTCATGATGACACCTCGATTGTTACGCCACATGTGCTGCACTCCCTGTACGGCAAGTTCCACAGCCTCGATAAGGCACCAGCATACCAGGGCGTGTTCACACTCATTTCGCGTCTG
>JABLTH010007816.1_pt1 | contig 19787 bp, 15 predicted proteins | sample 7875711 | NCBI WGS metagenome assembly JABLTH01 (sample SAMN14941262, study PRJNA633318) | bioreactor metagenome | isolation source: bioreactor | place: China | collected 2019-03-05 | reverse complement strand
TGGCATGCCTGCACCGCGCTCTTCCTCCGCCGCACGACGTGGAGGCAAGGGGACGAACATCCCGCAGGTGTCCTGGCGAGAGCCTCGTCCCGCCCCCATCGTGCTGGTGTCCGGCCCGGAGGAGATCTGCGCCGAACGCGCGATCGCGGGCGTGCGCGCCTACCTGCGTGCGGAGGATCCGGCGCTCGAGGTGAGCGATCTCCGCGCCGACGACTACGAGTCGGGCAGCCTGCTCGGGCTCGCCTCGCCGTCGCTGTTCGGTGAGCCGCGTCTGCTGCGCATCTCCGGCGTGGAGCGGTGCACGGATGCGTTCCTCGCCGAGGCGGTGGCCTATCTCGAGCACCCGCAGGAGGGCGCGACGGTCGTCCTGCGGCACACCGGTGCGACCGTCCGCGGCAAGAAGCTGCTGGACGCGGTCCGCGCCGGCACCGGCGGCGGGATCGAGATCGCCTGCCCCGCCATCAAGCGCGACGACGAGAAGGCGGACTTCGCTGCGGGAGAGTTCCGGGCCGCAGGGCGCCGGATCGCCCCGCAGGCGCTGCGGGCGCTCGTCTCGGCCTTCTCCGATGACGTCACCGAGCTCGCCGCGGCCTGCCAGCAGCTGATCATCGACGTGCCGGGCGACGTCACCCCCGAGATCGTCGAGCGCTACTACGGCGGGCGCGTCGAGGTCTCGGCCTTCGTGGTCGCCGACACGGCGATCGCCGGACGTCTGGGTGAGGCGCTGGTGGCGCTGCGGCACGCGCTCGCGTCCGGCGCGGATCCCGTGCCGATGGTGGCCGCCTTCGCGATGAAGCTGCGGTCGATGGCGCGCGTCGCCGGATCCCGGGAGTCCAACGCCGCCCTCGCCGCGCGCCTGGGCATGAAGGACTGGCAGGTCGACCGCGCGCGTCGGGACCTCAGCGGCTGGAACGAGCGCACGCTCGGGCTCGCCATCCAGGCCACGGCCCGCGCCGACGCCGACGTCAAAGGCGCGGCGCGCGATCCGATCTTCGCGCTCGAGCGCATGGTCACGGTGATCGCGACCCGCGCGCCCTACGGTGCCGGCGGCCGCTGAGCGACGCCGAGCGACGCCTCCGGAGCCGGACGTGCGCCGGCCTCCCGCGGGAACGACGAAGGCCCGCCCCCAGCGGGGACGGGCCTTCGGAAGAGAATCGCTCAGAGAGCGGAGACCTGCTTCGCGATCGACGACTTGCGGTTAGCCGCCTGGTTCGCGTGGATGACACCCTTGCTGACGGCCTTGTCGAGCTTCTTGGTCGCCGCCTTCAGGGCGGCCTCGGCGGCCGCCTTGTCGCCACCGGCGATCGCCTTGCGGGTGTTGCGGACGGCGGTCTTGAGCTCGCTCTTGACGGCCTTGTTGCGCTCGTGCGCCTTCTCGTTGGTCTTGTTGCGCTTGATCTGCGACTTGATGTTCGCCACGGATGGAAACCTTCGTTCGAGTGATGGATGGTTGTGCCGGCCTGGCGGTAGAGGGGCGCCTCCGGCAGCGTGCAGGGGTGGGACCTGACACGCAAGCCAATCACCGATCTTATCAGGGATCCGCGCAGGAGCCGAACCGGAACACTGCGCAGGGAAGGGCCCGGATCCGGGCGCGTCGCGCGCGGGACGTAGGGACGCGATGGTGCATGCTGGCGAAGGACCCGAAGGAGTCGTCCATGCCCGTACCCCCTGCACACGGCGCACCGCCGCTCGATCGCGCGCTGCTGCGGCGCCTGGGATTCTCCGCGGCGACCGCGGCCTTCCAGATCGAGGGGGCGAGAGCGGAGGACGGACGCTCCCGATCGATCTGGGACGACTTCGTCGACACGCCGGGGCGCGTGCGCGACGGCAGCACGGCCGATCCAGGACCCGACAGCTATCACCGCGTCGCCGAGGACGTGGCGCTGCTCGCGCACCTCGGCGTCGACCAGTACCGGTTCTCGCTCTCCTGGGTGCGCGTGCTGCCGGAGGGCCGTCCGAACCCGCAGGGGCTCGCGTACTACGACCGCCTCGTCGATCGGCTCCTCGACGCCGGCATCACGCCCACCCCCACGCTGTACCACTGGGACCTGCCCTCGCGGCTGGAGGCAGACGGCGGCTGGCTGAACCGCGCGACGGCCGAGCGGTTCGCGCAGTACGTCGAGGTCGTGGCCGACGCCCTCGGCGACCGGGTGCGGCACTGGTACACGATCAACGAGCCCGTCTCGACGACGCTGCAGGGGTATGCGATCGGCGAGCTCGCGCCGGGGCGGACCCTGCTCTTCGACGCACTGCCGACCGCCCATCACCAGCTGCTCGCGCACGGATACGCGGTGCGGATCCTTCGCGGGCATGGCGCGACCCGGATCGGCATCGTCAACAACCACACCCAGGTGCTGCCCGCCTCCCGGTCGGAGGAGGACCTCCAGGCCGCGTACCTGTACGACCTGGTGCACAACAGGATGTTCGCGGACCCTGTGCTGCTCGGGCGCTATCCCGACCTCGAGCCGTACGTCTCCGCGCTGCCCGTGCACGACGGCGACCTCGCCCTGATCAGCGCTCCCTGCGACGTCTACGGCGTCAACTACTACAACCCCACGACGGTCGCCGCGGCCGCCGGCCCCGTGCCCTTCGAGGTGGTTCCGACGCCCGGCGCACCCGTGACCGGGTTCGGTCCGCTGTGGCCGATCGTGCCGGAGGCCCTCACCGCGTTCCTCGTCGACGCGAAGGAGCGCTACGGCGAGGCGCTGCCGCCGGTGGTGATCGCCGAGAACGGGGCGTCGTTCCCCGAGCCGGACCAGGTCGACGGTCCGCTCGACGACGCCGACCGCATCGACTACCTGCGCGGGCACATCGGCGCCGTGCTCGATGCCCTGCGCGCGGGCGTGCGTGTCGACGCCTACACGGTGTGGTCGCTGCTGGACAACTTCGAATGGGCCGACGGGTACACCCAGCGATTCGGGCTCGTGCACGTCGACATGGCCACGGGACGGCGCACCCCGAAGGCCTCTTACGCCTGGTTCCGCGCACTGATCGAGGAGGCACGCTCATGACCGAGCGCTCGGGTGCCGTCACCGGCGCGGCTGCGAAGCGCGTCGGACCGCTGTGGATGGTGCTGTTCACGCTCGCCTGGCTGGCGGTGTGGACGGTGCAGCTCACCCCGATCCAGCTGCTGCTGCCGCTGCAGCTCGACACCCACAGCACGGGCGACGACTGGATCTCCGGCGTGGTGTGGGCAGGGATCGTGCTCTCGGCCGGCGGGCTGGTCGGTATCGTCGCCGGCCCGGTGTCTGGGCGCTGGTCCGACCGCACCCGCTCGCGCTGGGGCCGTCGTCGTCCGTGGGCGATCGGCGGTTCCGTGCTGGCGGCCGCGGGGCTCGTGCTCACCGGACTCGCACGCGGCCCGATCGCCGTCGGCGGCGCGTGGATCGTGGTGTCGGTGGGCGTGTCGGTCGCGATGGCCGCGCTCACGGCCATGATCGCCGATCAGCTGACGACCCAGCGCGGTTCGGCATCGGCGGCCGCGAGCTCCGCCCAGGCGGTCGGCATCGTCGTGGGGGTCGGCGCCGTCGTGCTGCTCGGGCTCGACGTCTGGCCGGCGTATCTGCTGCTGGCCGCCGTCATCGCCGTCATCGGGATCGGCACCGCGTTGCTGCTGCCGGACGCCCCGGCGCACGAGCTCGCGCTGCCTGCGCCGCGTGCGGCCGGCCGACGCGCGTCCTGGCGCGACCGCGACTTCCTCTGGCTGCTGGTCAGTCGTCTCGTCGTGAACATCGGCAATGCGTTCGGCACGTCGCTGCTGCTGTTCTTCCTGCTCTACGGCGTGAGGGTTCCTTCCGCCGATGCGGAGAACGATCTGCTGCTGCTCATCGTGATCTACACCGTGTTCGTCGTGATCGCCTCGATCGTCGCCGGCATGCTGTCCGACCGCCGCTCGGCCGACCCCCTCCGCCGGCGGCGCACGCTGACAGCTGTGTCGGCCGTGGTGCAGGCGCTCTCCGGCGTGGTGATCCTGATCAGCCCGTCGCTCGTGATGACCTCGGTCGCCGCGGCGATCATGGGTGCCGGCTACGGCGCCTACATGGCGGTGAGCCTCGCCTTCGCGACGGACCTGCTCACGGATCCGGACGACCACGCGCGCGATCTCGGCCTCGTCAACGTGTCCGCGCAGCTCGGGCAGCTGCTCGGCCCGCTGCTGGGCGCCGGCCTCGTGGCCCTCGTCGGCGGATTCTGGCTGCTGTTCGGCGCCGCGGCCGTGCTGTCGGTGGTGGGCGCGGCGATGACCTACGCGGTCAGGACGACGTCTCCAGCGTCGCCAGCGCGAGTTCCAGCACCGCATTGAAGACCCGCGGGCGCATCGCGGTGACGAGGTGCGTGGTGCGCGGCACGATCACGAACTCCGCGTCGGGAGCGAGTCGCCGGTAGAGCGTCTCGTGGGTGCGGAGCTGGTCGAACTGGCCGTTGACGAACCAGGTCGGCACGCCGATACGGGGGACCGCGGCGACCAGGTCCAGCTCGGACAGCGCGCGCAGCGCCGCGTCCTGGGCCGCCATCGCGAACCCGCCCGCGCCGAAGTCGTCGCGCGTCGAGGCCGGGAGCGTGGCGTCGAGCACGCGGCGGCTCAACCACATCCCGCGGTCGGGCATCGCGTTGAGCGCGCCCGCGAGCATGCGGTAGGCGGCGAGTCCTGCGCCACGGGGGAGGGCGGTGCACGAGGCGCCGATGAAGCCGGCGATCGGGGCGGGCTCTTCCGCCCCCGCGTACGCGGTGCTCAGCAGGCCGCCCATCGAGTGCCCCACGAGCAGCACGCGCCCGCTCGCCTCGCGCACTGCGCTGTCGACGGTGCGCATCGCCTCCCCGAGGGTGAACGGCTCGTCCATGCGGGTGCCGTGGCCGGGGAGGTCGACGGCGACCGAGGGAGTGCCGCGTTCGGCGAGATACTCCTGCTGCGAGCGCCACATGGTCGCGGAGGTGCGGATCCCGTGGACGAAGACGACCGAGGCCGGCGGGACGGTACGGCGACGCATGGGCGCCAGTCTAAGCCGCACAACGCGGGTACGGCGCCCGCCCGGCACGCAGAAGCGGGGCCGGTGGCGAACCACCGACCCCGCTCCGGAACGGCGGGTGCTTACTTCTCCCAGCCGACGTTCTCCACCGGCTGGACGCCGAACCCGTCGAGGCCCACGTAGGGCTCCGGGGTCAGGTTCGACAGACCCTTCTTGGCGGTGACGATCCAGGGACCGTTGTAGAGCGGGATGACGCCCCAGGTCTCCTTGACGATCTCCGGCTCGAGCTTCATCGCGGCCTTGGTCCACGCCTCGGCCGTCGTCTGCGACTCGACGTCGCTCTTGATCTTCTCGTCGATCGCCGGCGTGCTCGTGCCGGACAGGTTCAGCGAGCTGTCCGAGCAGTAGAGCTGGCAGAAGTACGCCGGGCCGAACGGGTCGCCGTCGGTGAACTGCAGCGAGAACGCGTCCCAGTTCTTCGTGGTGAAGTCGGTCGAGAAGTCGGACGACGGACGCTGCTCGATCTTGATGTCGATGCCGATGGCCTTCTCCTGCTGCTGCAGGGCCTTCAGCATCGCGATCATGGTCGGCGAGTCGTTGTGGTTGGGGAAGACGACGGAGAGCTTGACGCCGTCCTTCTCACGGACACCGTCCTTGCCTTCCTTCCAGCCCGCCTCGTCGAGGAGCTTCTTGGCGCCGGCGGCGTCGAACTTCAGGCCGGCCTCCTTGAAGGAGTCGGCGTAGCCGTCCTGGAAGCTGTAGAGGTTCATCGAGCCCACGGCGTTCTCGGAGTAGCCGAGACCGTTCCAGATGACCTTCTTCAGCTCATCGATGTTGGCGCCCAGGAAGAACGCCTGACGCACCTTGATGTCCTTGAACTGCGGCTTGGACGAGTCGACGATCAGCACCGTCTTCGACGTGCGCTGGGCGCGGTAGGTGACGACGTCCTTCATGCCGGCGACCTGCGCGAGAGCGTCCTTGTTGGGGGTCTCGGCGGCGTCGATCTCACCGTTCTTGAAGGCGTTGATGCGCGCGGTCGAGTCCAGCCCCGTGAAGGTGACCTTGTCGAGCAGCGGCTTGTCGCCCCACCACTTCTCGTTGGGCTCGAGCGTCGCGCTCTGGCCCTTCGTGTCGAACTTGGTGAGCTTGTACGGGCCGGCGCCCCACTCGGGGTGCGCGTTCTCCACGTAGGCGGTGTTGAACACGTCGGCCGAGTTGACCTTCGGGTTCAGGATCGTGGAGAAGACGGCCTCAGGCCAGGCGAACTTGCCCTTGAAGGTGACGATGACGTCCTTGTCGGTGGCGCCCTTGGTCACCGACTCGATGTTCTTCCAGTTGTCCGTCGAGCTGACCTTGTAGGCCTCGTCGGTGCCGTTGTTCGCCTTCCAGGTCGCCTCGAATGCGGTCCAGTCGATCGGCGTGCTGTCGTTCCAGACGGCCTTGTCGTTGATCTTGCCGGTGATGACGGTGTTGCCGTCCTTCTCGCCGATGTCCCACTTGTCGAGGTACGCGGGGTTCGGCGAGACCTTGCCGTCTGCGCTGATCAGCAGCACCTGCGGGGTGTACCAGCTCGCCAGGCGCGTGGTGTCGGCCGACGCGTCCGCCTGGAACGGGTTCATCTGCGGCGTGATCTCGTTGATGCCGAAGTGGACTTCGCCACCCTGCTTGAGGTTCTCACGCGGCTGCGGATTGTAGTCCGCGGTCTTGGTCTCGGCGGGCTTGTCGGTGCCGCCGTTCGAGCCTCCCGGTGCCGAGCAACCGCTGATGGCGATTGCCAGCGCCCCTGTGAGGGCGACGACGCCCCACAGCTTGTGCTGCCTTTTCATGGTTCTCCTTCGATGCCTTTCGGCGTTTTGGGGACAGGGGACAGTTAACCGGCGTGAACCGGAACCGCCCGGTACATCGACGCAACCGTTACCGTTCCGATGTCAACCGGAATACTCCGACTCAGCGCCAGTGGCAGGCGTTCGCCTGGGCATCCGTCCCGTGCAGGACGGGGACGACCGTCTCGCAGCGGACGCGCTGGTCCTCGGGGAGCATCTTGTACAGCGGGCAGCGGGACGTGAAGGCGCAGCCGTCGCGGCGGTCGGCCGGACTCGGCAGATCGCCCTGCAGCACGATGCGCTCGCGCGTGCGCTCGATGTCCGGATCCGGGACCGGGATGGCCGACAGCAGCGCCTGGGTGTACGGGTGCTGCGGGTTGTCGAAGATCTCGTCCACGTCGCCGTGCTCGACGAACTCGCCCAGGTACATGACTCCGACCCGGTCGGCGATGTGGCGCACCACGGACAGGTCGTGCGCGACGAACAGGTACGACAGCCCCAGCTTGACCTTGAGCTCGTCGAGGAGGTTGATCACGCCGGCCTGGATCGACACGTCCAGCGCGGAGACCGGCTCGTCCAGGACGACGATCTTGGGGTTGGTCGCGAGCGCGCGGGCGATGCCGATGCGCTGGCGCTGGCCGCCCGAGAAGGCTCCGGGGAACCGGCTGGCGTGGGCGGGATCCAGTCCCACGAGGTCCATGAGCTCGTCGACCCGGAGGTCGGCCTCCGCACGCGGCACGCCGATCGCGCGCAGCGGCTCGGCGATCACGTCCGCCACAGTGAGCCGTGGGTCGAGCGCGCCCATCGGATCCTGGAACACGATCTGCAGGTCGCGGCGGACCGTGCGCTCGGCCTTGCCGCCGTGCAGCTCCGAGACCTTGGTGCCGGCGATCGTGATCTCGCCGTCGGTCTGCGTGACCAGATCCATGATCTGCAGCAGGGTCGTGGTCTTTCCGCAGCCGGACTCGCCCACGATCGCCATGGTCTCGCCCTCGCGGATGTCGAAGGTGAGGCCCTTGACCGCGTGCACCTCGCCGACCTTGCGCTTGAGGAACGCGCCCTTGGTGAGCGGGAACGTCTTGCGCATGTTGCGGACGTCGAGCGTGATCGGACGCTCCTCGCGCGGAATGCGATCCAGCGCGCTCGTCGGCAGCTCGGGCACGGGATAGACCGGCACGCCTCCGATGAGGCCGTTCTCGATCTCGTCGGCGCGCACGCACGCGACCCGGTGCTCGCCGCCCTCGCCCGTCGTGATCGGCCGCAGCTCGGGCTCCCTGGCCCGGCACGCCTCGGTGGCGATGGGGCAGCGGGCCACGAACGGGCACTCGTCGGGCAGGTTGATGAGCAGCGGAGGATTGCCCTTGATCGGCACCAGCGGCTGCTTCTCCGCCTTGTCCACGCGCGGGATCGCGCCGAGAAGGCCGATCGAGTACGGCATCCGGGTCTCGTGGAAGAGCTCGCGCACGGGCGCCTGCTCGACCGGCTTGCCCGCGTACATGACGAGCACGTCGTCGGCGGTCTTCGCGACCACGCCCATGTCGTGGGTGATCATGATGACGGCGGCGCCGGTCTCGCGCTGGGCCGTGCCGATGAGATCGAGGATCTGAGCCTGGATCGTCACGTCGAGGGCCGTGGTCGGCTCGTCCGCGATGATCAGCTTGGGGTTGTTGGCCATCGCGATCGCGATCACCACCCGCTGGCGCATGCCGCCGGAGAACTCGTGCGGGAACGACTTCAGGCGCCGTTCGGGGCTCGGGATGCCGACGAGGCGCAGCAGCTCGATCGCGCGCGCCGTGGCGTCCGCGGTCGACATGCTGCGGTGCACCGTGAGCGCCTCGATGAGCTGGTCGCCCACCGTGAACACCGGGGTCAGCGACGTCAGCGGATCCTGGAAGATCATCGCGATCCCGTTGCCGCGCAGCGCCGAGAGCTCCTTGTCGTTCTTGCCGACCAGCTCGATGCCGTCGAACATGATCGACCCGGTGACCTTCGCGTTCTCGTCGAGCAGGCCCATGATCGCGAGCGAGGTGACCGACTTGCCCGACCCGGACTCGCCGACGATGCTGAGCGTGCGGCCCGGCTCGAGATCGAAGGAGACGCCGCGGACGGCGTCGACGCGCCCGGACTCGGAGGCGAAGCTGACGTGCAGGTCGCGGACGGAGAGCAGAGGAGCGGTCATGCGCGGCCTCCCGCCGCCGAGGTGGGATCGAGGGCGTCGCGCAGGCCGTCGGCGATGAGCGCCATCGAGACGGTCAGCATCGTGAGCGCGAGCGCGGGGAAGTAGAAGGTCCACGGCGCGCTGGAGACGGAGTTCGCGCCGATTCCGATGAGGGATCCCAGCGAGACGTCGGGGATCTTGACGCCGAAGCCGATGAACGACAGGCCGGTCTCGGAGATCACCGCGCCGACCACGCCGAGGGTGAAGTTGATCACCAGCAGCGAGCCGATGTTCGGCAGCAGATGCCGCAGCACGATCGTCATGCCGGGCACGCCCATGTAGCGAGCCGCCTGCACGTACTCGCGCTCGCGCAGCGACAGCGCCATCGTCCAGATGACGCGGGCCGGGAAGAACCAGCCGACGAAGATCATCACGAGCGAGATCACGCGCCAGTCGCCGCCCGCGTTGGAGGAGATCAGCGCCAGGATCAGGAACGTCGGCACGACCATCAGGAAGTGGATGATCAGCAGGATGATGCGCTCGGTCATTCCGCCGAAGTAGGCGGCGGCGGTGCCGACGATGGCCGAGAGCACCGTGGTGCCGATCGACACGGTGAGCGCGATCATGAGCGAGCGCTGCAGGCCCACCGCGGTCTGGGCGAACAGGTCGCCGCCGTCCGCCGCGGTCCCGAACCAGTGGGTGCTGTCCGGGGGAGTGCCCAGCGCGGTGAAGTCGAGGTAGATCGGGGTGAACCGGGCGATCAGCGGGCCGACGATGGCGAACACCACGAGCAGCGCGAAGATGATGACCCCGGCGACCGCGGGACGGTTGCGCACGAAGCGCCGGTAGTAGAGCCGGAACGTGCCGATGCGCTTGCGCGGGATGCGGGCCGCGGTGGTGTCGGGCCCGACCGGGGGCTGAACCGTTGCAGAGGACATGTCAGCTCACTCTCACTCGCGGATCGAGGACCACCACGGCGATGTCGGCGAGGATGGCGCCGATGGCCGTGAGCACGGCGGTGAAGGCGGCGATCGCCACCACGCCGTGCACGTCGTTCTTGCTGATCGTGTCGATGAAGTACCGGCCCATGCCGTTCCACGCGAAGATCGTCTCGGTCAGCACCGCGCCGGTGAACACCGTCGGGATGTTGAACGCCAGCTGGGTCGCGACCGGGATCAGCGAGGTGCGCAGGGCGTGCTTGCGGATGGCCTGCTGCTTGGTCAGTCCCTTCGCCCGCGCCGTGCGCACGTAGTCGGCCTTGATGTTGTCCAGCAGCAGGGAGCGCTGCAGGAAGTGGTAGCTGGAGTAGCCGATGAACACCAGAGCGATCGTGGGCAGGATCAGGTGCTGCAGGCTGTCGATCAGGACCGGGAAGAACCCGCTCACGCCGTCCGAGCTGGATCCGGTGACGTAGAAGAGCCGGAAGCCGACGGCGTTGTTGATGCTGATGGCGATCAGGACGATGCCGAGCGCGGCGACGATGATCGGGATGTTCATCGTGACGATCGAGATCCCCTGCCACACCCGGTCCGCGAGCTTGTACTGGCGCGAAGCGGTGTAGACGCCGACCGCGACGCCGAGCACGGCCGCGATGATCGTCGCGCCGAGCACGAGCTCGCCGGAGACCCACATGCGGTAGGCGATCTGGTCGTTCACGGACTGGCCGACCGGGCTCACGCCCCAGTTCCAGTGCAGCACGATGTCGGTGAACCACTTCCACCAGCGCTGCAGGATCGGCGCGCTGTCGTCGAGGTTGCGCGGCTCGAGCAGCCGTGAGATCTGGTCATGGGACAGCGGCGGCTTACGGCCCACGTAGTTGCTGCGCGGGTCCAGGAAGGCCCATGCCAGGAAGTACGTGACATTGGTCGCCACCACGATCATGAGGAGCCAGCCGAGCGTTCGGCGCAGCAGGTACTTGATCAAGACGGTGTTCTCTCTCTTGTCACAGACGCCGTGCGGGATCTCCGACGCAGCGCTGGGTCGTTGTCATTCAACACGAACCGAACCGGTGACTCGGTGCTCCGCGCGCGCAAGCGGCGAGACGGAGTGCTGCCGACGCTGGGACCCGGTTCCGGATCGCGGCAACTTCGCGAGACTATCACCGCGCGGGCGCTGACCCGTATATCGCGCGCGGCCCCGTCCGAGCCCGTCCCGCGGTCGAGCCGCCTCCGCGCCCGTCCGGCGCTCCCGTAGAATCGTCGGGATACCCGGTTCGCCGGGACAGCCCGATCCGCCCGCCGGACCCCGCATCGTTCAGGACCCCATGTCACCTCGCGCCCTCACTCCGCTGCAGCCGGCCGCCACGCCGCCGCAGCAGATCCGCAACTTCTGCATCATCGCCCATATCGATCACGGCAAGTCGACCCTGGCCGATCGGATGCTCCAGATCACCGGCGTGGTCTCCGACCGCGACATGCGCGCGCAGTACCTGGACCGGATGGACATCGAGCGCGAGCGCGGCATCACGATCAAGAGCCAGGCCGTGCGCATGCCGTGGCAGGTCGACGGCGAGACCGTGGCGCTGAACATGATCGACACCCCGGGCCACGTCGACTTCACCTACGAGGTGTCGCGCTCCCTCGCCGCGTGCGAGGGGGCCATCCTGCTCGTCGACGCCGCGCAGGGCATCGAGGCGCAGACCCTCGCGAACCTCTACCTGGCGCTCGAGAACGACCTCACGATCATCCCGGTGCTGAACAAGATCGATCTGCCCGCGGCCGAGCCGGAGAAGTACGCGAAGGAGCTCGCCGACCTCATCGGCGGCAGCCCGGACGACGTGCTGCGCGTCTCCGGCAAGACCGGCGCCGGCGTCGAGGATCTGCTCGACCGGCTCGTGCAGGAGATCCCGGCCCCGGTCGGCGACGCCGACGCCCCGGCCCGCGCGATGATCTTCGACTCGGTGTACGACGCGTACCGCGGCGTGGTGACCTACGTCCGCATGGTGGACGGCAAGCTCTCGCCGCGCGAGCGGATCCAGATGATGTCGACCGGCGCGAACCACGAGCTGCTCGAGATCGGCGTCTCCAGCCCCGAGCCCGTGCCCACCAAGGGCCTCGGCGTCGGCGAGGTCGGCTACCTCATCACCGGCGTGAAGGACGTGCGCCAGTCCAAGGTCGGCGACACCGTGACGAACGCCCGCAAGCCCGCCGCCGATGCCCTTGCCGGGTACACCGACCCCAAGCCCATGGTGTTCAGCGGCATCTACCCGATCGACGGCAGCGACTACGCGGAGCTGCGTGAGGCTCTGGACAAGCTCAAGCTCTCCGACGCATCGCTGCAGTACGAGCCGGAGACCTCGGTCGCGCTCGGCTTCGGCTTCCGCTGCGGCTTCCTCGGCCTGCTGCACCTGGAGATCATCACCGAGCGCCTCTCCCGCGAGTTCGGGCTCGACCTCATCACGACCGCGCCGAGCGTGATCTACGAGGTCCTCACGAGCGACACGGGTGAGACCGTCACCGTCACCAACCCCAGCGAGTACCCGGACGGGCGGATCGGATCCGTGTCCGAGCCGATGGTCAAGGCGGCGATCCTGCTGCCCAAGGACTACGTGGGCACGGTCATGGAGCTCTGCCAGTCGCGCCGCGGGTCCCTGCTGGGCATGGAGTACTTCTCCGAGGAGCGGGTCGAGCTGCGCTACAACATGCCTCTCGGCGAGATCGTGTTCGACTTCTTCGACCAGCTCAAGTCGAAGACGCAGGGGTACGCGTCGCTCGACTACGAGCCGAGCGGATCCCAGGAGGCCGACCTGGTCAAGGTCGACATCCTGCTCCAGGGCGAGAAGGTCGACGCGTTCAGCTCGATCGTGCACCGCGACAAGGCCTACGCGTACGGCACCATGATGGCCGAGCGCCTGCGCAAGCTCATCCCTCGCCAGCAGTTCGAGGTTCCGATCCAGGCCGCGATCGGCGCCAGGATCATCGCCCGCGAGACCATCCGCGCGATCCGCAAGGACGTGCTCGCCAAGTGCTACGGCGGCGACATCACGCGCAAGCGCAAGCTCCTCGAGAAGCAGAAGGAGGGCAAGAAGCGCATGAAGATGGTCGGCCGCGTCGAGGTCCCCCAGGAGGCGTTCATCGCCGCGCTCTCGGGCGACGTCGAGGGCAAGGACAAGAAGTAGGAGCCGCCTCAGACGCGCGCGACGGCGCGTCGGAGCGCGGTGACCAGGGCGCCCCGCGTCTCCGCAGGGATGCGTGACGAGGCGACCATCGTCAACGGCAGCGGCGGCGGTGCCGGCAGAGCGAGTTCGCGCAGTTGCGTCTCGGCGCGGTGGAACGCCGGGAGGGCTGTGATCCCCGCACCGGAGCGCACGCCGGCGAGCACGCTGGAGAGGTCGAGGCACTCCCGCACGACCTCGCGTCCTCGGGCCGCCGGTGCCGCGAGGATGGCGTCGCGCAGCGTGCACGGGGCCGAGAAGACGACCAGTCCGGCGTCGGCCGGTGTGTCCGCCGCGCCGAACCACGCGAGCGGGACCGCGCCGATCTCGGTCCGCCCGGGGCCGAGATCGCCGTAGCCGAGGACGACGTCGGCGGTATGCGTGCGGACGAAGCGGCGCAGGCTGTCCGTGCGGTGGAACCGGAAGCGCACCCGTCGCTCCGGGTGCCGGGCGAACAGCACTCCGCTCACCGTCTGCAGGACCGAGGCGTTGGCCATGTCGGTCGATGCCACGACGATGTCGTCCTCCGGAGTCCCGAGGATGCGGTCGAGGGCCTCGTCGTGCAGGGCGACGATGCGATGCGCGTCGCGCACGAGGGACTCACCGGCGACGGTGAACGCGATGCTCCGTCCGCGGCGTTCGACGAGCGCGACGCCGAGCGTCGCCTCGAGCCGGCGCAGGTGCGCCGAGACCGTCGGCTGCGACACGTGCAGGGCCGAGGCGGCCCTGCCCACGCCGGCGAACGCGGCGACGGCGACGAGGCTGCGCAGCTCGGCGATCTCCATGCTGCTCATGCGTCCATCCTCCGGCACGTGGCGTCCGGGAGGTGAGTATCCATCAGGATTCGTGATGTGATGCGTGCGCCGTGGTGAGCGCGGGAAAGCCTGACGGCATGACCAGATCGACCATCGCCGTGTCCGCCTGCGCCATGGTGACGCTCTATGCGGTGAACTACGCGCTCACCGCGCTCGCGCTGCGCACGATGAGCCCTTTCCTGCTCCTGCTGCTGCGCTTCGGCATCTCCGTCGTCGTGCTGCTCGTCGTGTGCGCGCTCCTGCGCACGCCGATCCCGCGCGGACGTCTCCTCGGCGCCGCCGCCGGCGCGGGGCTGCTGTCCCAGGCCGGTCAGTTCGTCGGCGCGTACTGGGCGCTCGGGCACGGCGTCGGCGCCGGCTTCACCGCACTCGTGATCGCCATGAACCCCGTCGTCACCGTGGTGCTGTCGCGGCTGATCCTGCGTCGACGCAGCTCGCGCCGTGCTCTGCTCGCGGTCGTTCTCGGCGCGGCGGCGGTGCTCGTCGCCTGCCTGCCGATCGTGCTGTCGGATCCGCGGATCGGCCCGATGATCCTCGCGGTCGGCGGATCCCTGCTGGCGGTCTCGCTCGGTGCGCTCTGGCAGGGACGATCGCTGCGCACCGTGCATCCGGTGATGTTCACGCTGATCGGCGTGCTCGTGTCCGTGCCCGTGACCGGTGCGCTCGTGTGGACCGAACCGCCCCGCCCGCCCGCGGATCCGGCGTCCTGGGCGCTGCTCGGCGGGATCGTGGCGATCGGTCTCGCGGGCACCACTCTGTACTCGGCGCTCGTGCGCGCCGTGGGCGCCGATGCCGCGTCCATCCTGTTCAGTGTGATCCCGGCGGCCACGGCCGTGGCCGCGCTGATCGTGCTGGGGGAGCCGCTCACCGTCGCGGGCGTGACCGGGCTGGTGCTCGGGGCGGCCGCCTCCGTGCTGCGACTCGGCGACGAACGACCCGCCGCGGCGGATCCGCCCGCCGAGGCGGCGGAGGACGAGTCGCGCGTGCCCGCGCGCTCAGCACCTCAGCCTTAGGAGAACCTGAGTGAGTGAGTCGCGCCCGGCCAGTAGTCTGGTTCTCATGCGTCGCGGGACATTCCGAGAAGGAACGGTGGACTATGCCGCCGTGGGCGCGACCCACGCGCCCGACCTGATGCAGTATCCGCCGGAGCACAGCATCCCGGCCGAGGAGTCCTGGCGGCTCGGCAGCGGTGAGGAACGGTTCCGCACGGCGGGCGACGCCCTGCTGTCCTGGACGGCCCAGCGCGCGGCCGGACTGCAGCTCACGGATGTGCGCCCCGCCTCGAGCCCCGGCTATGCCGGCGTGAGCTTCGATGCGGAGGGGCATCCCGTCGCGCCGAGCAGCACCGAGATCGAACCCCGCTACGACGAGGACGGCACGCCCTGGGCGGGTCCCGGTATGACCCTGAAGCTGCACGGCCGTGTCGGCGGCATGCGCGCCGACGCGGAGCTGCGGGTGATCTCCGTGACCGAGCAGACGCATCGGATCGGATTCGTGCTCGGCACGGTCGCCGGCTCCGTGGTGAGCGGCGAGGAGTCCTTCGACATCGAGTGGAACGACGCCGACGAGGTGTGGTTCACGGTGCGCGCCTTCGACCGGCCCAACAGCTTCCTGTACCGGAGCTTCCCCTACCTCGTGAAGCGCCGCCGGCGCGAGCTGTTCGCCCGCTACCTGCGCGCGATCTCCCCGCTGTACGCGACGCCCGTCTGATGGCGCGGTCCTGATGGCCGGCCCGCTCCCGCTCGGGGATCCGGCGCCGGCGGACGGGCGGCTGCCCGCCGACCTGCGGATCGAGCCCGAGTCCGCGTTCTCCGCGTACCTGCACGTGCCGTTCTGCCGGGTGCGCTGCGGCTACTGCGACTTCAACACCTATACGGCGTCCGAGCTGCGCGGGGCGCGCCAGGACGCCTACGCCGACACGCTGATCCAGGAGATCGCCCTCGCCCGCGAGGTCCTCGCGGAGCGCGGCCCGCTGCGTCCTCTGAGCACCGTGTTCTTCGGCGGCGGCACCCCGACGCTGCTGCCGGCGGGTGACCTCGGGCGCATGCTCCGCGCGGCCGTCGACGCGTTCGGCATCGTCGGCGGCGCCGAGGTCACGGTCGAGGCCAACCCGGACACGGTCACCTCCGCGGTCGCGCGCGAGCTCGCCGAGGCCGGGGTCACGCGGATGTCGATCGGAATGCAGTCGGCGGTGCCGCATGTGCTCGCGGCGCTCGACCGCACGCATCGCCCGGAGAACGTCCGCACCGCCGTGGACGCGGCCCGCTCGGCCGGGCTCGCCGTCAGCGTCGACCTCATCTACGGAGCGCCGGGGGAGTCCCTGGACGACTGGCGTGCGTCGCTCACGACCGCCGTCGACCAGGATCCGGATCACATCTCCGCCTACGCGCTCATCATCGAGGACGGCACCAAGCTCGCGCGCCAGATCCGCCGCGGCGAGGTGCCCGCCCCCGACGACGACCTGCAGGCCGACATGTACGAGCTCGCCGACGCCGTGCTGGCGGACGCGGGGTTCGACTGGTACGAGGTGAGCAACTGGGCGCGACGCGCCGTGACGGGCGCTGCTCCGGGGGAGTGGGATCAGCGGTCGCGGCACAACATGGCGTACTGGCGCGGCACCGACTGGTGGGGCTTCGGGCCCGGGGCGCACAGCCACGTCGCCGGACTGCGGTGGTGGAACGTCAAGCATCCCGCGGCGTATGCGCAGCGCCTCGCGATGGGCGAGTCGCCGGCGGCCGGCACCGAGCGCCCCGACGCGGAGGCCGCACAGCTCGAACGGATCCTGCTGCGCTCGCGGATGGCCGAGGGGCTCCCGCTCGACGCGCTCGCGGCCGACGCGCGGACCAGCGTCGCGGGCCTGATCGCCGACGGCCTGGTCGATGCCGGCGCTGCGCTGCGCGGCACCCTCGTGCTCACGCGGCGGGGACGCCTGCTCGCCGACGCGGTGGTGCGCGCCCTGACCGACTGACGCCGTCCCGCGCGGGCGGCGACGCCGTCAGCCCCTCTCGGCCGGAAGCAGATCCACCGCGCCGGTGCGCCGCTGCGGGCCGACGATCGGGCCGTCGCCGAGCCCGTCGAACAGCGCCGTCGTGCGCTGCGCATCGAACGCGGGCCAGCCCGGATCCCCGTCGCGGATGAATCGCACCCAGGCCGCGTGCATCGCCGTGGCGAGCTGCTGCGGCGGGGTCGTGCCCGCGATCTTCGCCGTCTCCGGATCCGCGAGCCCGTCGAACACGAACGGGATCTCCAGCGCGTGCGCCGCGCGCAGGTCGCGCACCGGGCTCGGCCACGAGAACTCGTACAGGAACGTCGGCGCCCTGCGCGCACGCGCCACCCGCGTCGCCGGGGCGCGCAGCAGCAGGTCCGTCGCGAGCTGGCCGAACACCTCGCCCGTGCTCGCGCCGGGGTGGTCCGCGCGAACGGCGCGGACGGCCGCCGCCCGGATCCGCAAGGCGAGCCGGGCCAGCAGCAGCTGGGACGGGCGGATCGCGTCGAGCGCCGCCGGCGGGAACCACAGCCGGTATTCGTCCGTGTTGGTGCCGATCAGGAGGGGCACGTCCGCGTCGGCGAGCGCCTCCTGCGGCGAGCGCGGCAGCGAGTCCTGGTCGAGGATGAGTTGGAAGCCGGGAGCGCCGCCGAGCGGCGAGGAGCCCGCGGACTGGGTCCGGCGCGCGTCGAGCAAGGCCTCCGGCGTGAGCGCGGAGAACGCGGCGCGGGTCGGGGCGACCTCGAGGAGTTTCGCGAGGCGGCGCGTCACCCTGCCGCCGCGCTTCGCGGTCTGCGCCTGCAGCGGACCGGACTGCACGATCCCGCCCCGGACGAGGGCCCGGGTGTCCTCCCTGGCGAGCAGGGCGGCGACGAGGGCCCCGCCGGCGGATTCCCCCATGAGGGTGATCCGGTCGGCATCCCCGCCGAAGGCGGCGATCTCCGCGCGCACCCAGTGCAGCGCGGCGACCGCGTCCTGCAGGCCGAGGTTGCGCGGGGCGTCGTCGAGCACCGAGAATCCCTCGGAGCCCAGCCGGTAGTTGATGCTGACGAACACGATGCCGTCCCGCGCGAAGCTCGTGCCGTCGTAGAGCGAGAGGGCCGCGGTGCCGCGCTCGAGCGCGCCGCCGTGGATCCACAGCACCACGGGCGCCCCGGTCGCCCCGGCGGGCGACCAGACGTTCGCGGTGAGGATCTCGTCGCCGTCGATGCGGACGGTCCCGAGGATCTCGGCCGTCGCTCCGGTGTAGGGCAGCTGCGGGGCGGTGGGCCCGAAGGCGACGGCCTCGCGCGGGCGCGCCCAGGCCTCGGGTGGCTCCGGGGCGCGGAAGCGTCGAAGACCCGACGGCGCCGCCGCGTAGGGGATGCCCAGATAGCGGTCGATCCCGTCGCTGCGGCGACCGACGAGTTCGCCGGCGGAGATCCTGGTGCGGACGGCCTCGTGATCCATGGGCACATCCTAGGGAGTGTCGTGTCTCGGCCTGCACCCGGGTCGACAGGATAGGATTGGCACTCAGGACGTACGAGTGCCAGCGGTGAGGAGGAGCGATGGTCTCAGAACGCGGACTCCAGGTGCTCCGCGCCATCGTCGAGGACTACGTCGAGACGAACGAGCCGGTGGGCAGCAAGTCGATCGTCGAGCGCCATGCGTTCGGCGTGTCCGCGGCGACGATCCGCAACGACATGGCGCAGCTCGAGGACGAGGAGCTCATCGCCGCGCCGCACACCTCGTCGGGGCGCGTGCCCACCGACAAGGGCTATCGCGTGTTCGTCGACCATCTCGCGCAGGTGCGGCCGCTCTCGGCCGCCCAGCGCAGCGCGATCACGGCCTTCCTCGCCGATCCGGCCGACCTCGACGACCTCATGGTGCGCACGGTCCGGGTCCTCACCCGCCTCACCGGTCAGGTCGCGCTCGCGCAGTATCCGTCCTTCGCCCGCGCGCACGTCACGCACGTGGAGCTCGTCGCTCTCGCCCCCAACCGCCTGCTCATCGTGCTGGTCACGGATGCGGGCGGAGTGTCCCAGCGGATCGTGCCCCTGCCGGTCGAGCTCGACGAGTCCGAGGTCGGACTGCTGCGCGCCGGCGTCACCGAGCTCCTCACCGGCCGCTCGGTGCGGCGCGGTGCGGAACGCGTCCAGGACGCGGGCGAGACCGCGTTCGGCCCGCGCGTCGACGCCGCGAGGGCGGCGCTGCTGCGGGCGGTCGCCGAGGAGCTCGCCGAGTTCCGGCAGGAGCGCCTGGTGATGGCGGGCGCCGCGACGCTGGCCCGTCGCGAGCACGACTTCCGCGGGAGCATCCATCCGCTCCTCGAGGCGATCGAGGAGCAGGTGACGCTGCTGCGGCTCATGAGCGAGATGCGCGTCGACGAGCACGGGCTCGCCGCGAGCATCGGCACCGAGAACGCCGCGTTCGGCCTCGGCGAGGCCTCCATCGTGGCGAGCGACTATCTCCCCCACTCGGGGACCGCACGCGTCGGCGTGATGGGCCCCACCCGGATGGACTATCAGAGCAACCTCGCGGCGGCACGGGCCGTGGCCCGCTACCTGTCGCGGCTGCTCGAAGAAGACGAGTCCGGCCGCTGATCGGCCGCAGAACACACGCCGCCGCTGGCGGCCCGGAAAGGCGATGGTGACGGATCACTACGAGGTCCTCGGCGTCTCGCGCGATGCGAGCGAGGACGAGATCAAGAAGGCGTACCGGCGGCTCGCGCGGCAGCTGCACCCCGACGTGAACCCGAGCGAGGAGGCGGCGGAGCGGTTCAAGCTCGTGACGCACGCCTACGACGTCCTCAGCGACGCCGACTCCCGGCGCCGCTACGACATGGGCGGCGACCAGAACGGCAACGGCGGCTTCGGCGGGTTCGGAGGCTTCGGCGACATCTTCGAGAC
>JABLTH010004072.1_pt1 | contig 19789 bp, 20 predicted proteins | sample 7875711 | NCBI WGS metagenome assembly JABLTH01 (sample SAMN14941262, study PRJNA633318) | bioreactor metagenome | isolation source: bioreactor | place: China | collected 2019-03-05 | reverse complement strand
GCCGCCGCCGGCCCTCAACGACACCGGCATGCAGCGCTGCAGCGACGCGGCCGGCCAGTGGCTCGCCTCGTGCGCGGGCACCGGCCAGGACGGCGAGTCGGGCCGCGACGTCCGCTTCCCGCGCGGCTCGAACGGCGATGCGGGCTTCGCCTGGCGCAAGCTCGGGCCGCGGGGCGAGCCGCTGCCGGACGACGCGACCGAATGGCGCTGCGTGCTCGACCAGGTCACCGGCCTGGTCTGGGAGGTCCACGGCGACCGCGGCGGCCTGGTCGACGCCGACCGCGTCTTCTCCAATGTCGGCGATGGCCGCGAGGGCGACAGCAGCGCGCTGGTCGATGCGGCCAATGCCGGTCGCCTGTGCGGCCTCGCGCAGTGGCGCCTGCCCACGGTGATCGAGCTGCAGAGCATCGTGCACTACGGCGCGGCGGCCAGCGGGCCGGCGATCGACATGGCCTGGTTCCCGCACACGCGGCCGAAGTGGTACTGGACCTCCGAGGTGTACGCCGACGACCCGGACGCCACCTGGGCGGTGTTCTTCAACGGCCCGGCCACCGGCGACGGCGCGGGCGCCCGCATCTTCAAGATGGCGGTGCGCCTGGTCCACGGCCCGGCGGCCGGCGGGGGCGCGCGCTATGTCTTCAGCGGCGACGAGGTGCTGGACCGCCACACGCGGCTCGTCTGGCGCCGCTGCGCGGCCGGGCAGGAGTGGACCGGCAGCGGCTGCGCCGGCCGGCCCGAGGAGCGCGACTGGTTCGGCGCGCTGAGCCACGCCCGCGAGGAGGCCGGCCGCACCGGCCAGGCCTGGCGCCTGCCCAACATCAAGGAGCTGTCGACGTTGGCCGACCGCCGCCGGGTCCGGCCGGCGATCGACCCGGCGGTGTTCCCCGGCGTGTCGCAGGGCCAGTGGTACTGGAGCGGCACGCCCTTCGCGGCCGACCCCGGCTACGCCTTCACGGTCGACTTCACCGGCGGCTACACGCAGTCCTACCCGGCCATCGGCTACCCGCTGGCCTACCGCCTCGTGCGCGACGCGAAGTAGTCACCGCGGCGCTCAGGCCGTGGCCTGCTCGCGGCGCGCCCGCTGGTTCGAGCCGAAGATCGTGTCGCGCTCGGGCTGGCTTCCGCCGCGCAGCGCGTCGATCCACTCGTCGGTGTCCAGCACCGCCGCGAAGCGCGACTGCATGACCACGCAGAACGTGCGGTGGATCTCCTCGGCGCTGGCCCGGCCGGCGCGGTTCGCATAGGGCACCGCGCCGATCGCGTCCTGCAGCACCTCGACCGCGGTGCCCGCATGCAGCGCGTGCTTGACGGTCGAGTCGACGCAGTTGTGGGTCATGTAGCCGCAGACCACCAGCGTGTCGATCGCGTGGGCCTGCAGCCAGTCCGCGAGGTCGGTCCCGGCGTAGGCGCTCGGCAGGCGCTTCTCGATGTGGTGGTCGCGCGGGCGGCGGGCCACCGTGTCGTGCAGCGCCCAGGCGTGCGTGCCGCGGTCGAACAGCGGGCTGCCGGCCGGCGCGGTGTTCTGCACCACTATCACCGGCACGCCATGCGCGCGGGCGGCGTCCATCGCCCGGCCGATCGCGGCGAGCGATCGCTCGACCGGTGGATGCTCGATCAGCAGCTGGCCGTCGACGTACTCGTTCTGCACGTCGATGACGATGAGCGCGCGGCGCGGCGCGGCGGGCGAGGCGGAAGCGGTCATGAGGTTCTCCAGGTCGGGGGGCACGGTCGGGGACGGGGCCATGGCGCCGCCCCGTGCCCGAGGGGCGGCACGCCGTCGCAGGGCGGCCGTGGCCGCGTGGCGTGGAGCCGCATTGTTCGCCCGCAGGGGGCCGGGCACGAGTGGCGTGAAAGCCATGCTTCGTTAAGATCCGGCCAAAGCATCGAGGGGCCGGCGGGCCCGGCAGGAGGTGGCATGCGCAGCCAGACCATCGCGGTGGTGGCCTTCGAGGGCATCAGCCCGTTCCACCTGACGGTGCCCTGCGTGGTCTTCGGCGAGGACCGGCGCGGCATCGGCATGCCGCGCTTCGAGGTCCTGGTCTGTGGCGTCGAGCGGCGGCGCCTGGGCACCGCGGCGGGCTTCGGCATCGAGGCGCCGCACGGGCTGGAGGCGCTGCCCCGCGCGGCCACGGTGATCGTGCCCTCCTGGCGCGACACCGGCGAGCGCCCGCCGCCGAAGCTGCTGGCCGCGCTGCGCGAGGCGCACCGGCGCGGCGCGCGCGTGGTGGGCCTGTGCCTGGGCGCGTTCGTGCTCGCCGAGGCGGGCCTGCTCGACGGCCGGCGCGCCACCACCCACTGGGCCTGGGCCGACGCCTTCGCCGCCCGCTTCCCGCAGGTGGCGCTGCAGGCGGACGCGCTCTATGTCGACGAGGGCGACGTGCTCACCTCGGCCGGCACCGCCGCGGCGATCGACTGCTGCCTGCACATGGTGCGCGAGCAGCTCGGCGCCGAGGTCGCGAACCGGCTGGCGCGCCGCCTCGTCGTGGCGCCGCACCGGCGCGGCGGGCAGGCGCAGTTCATCGAGCAGCCGGTGCCGGCCGATGCCGGCGGCGACCGCCTGGCGCGCACGCTGGACTGGGCGTCGCGCCGGGTGGCGCAGGCGCTGACGCTGGACCAGCTCGCCCGCCACGCGGCGATGTCGCCGCGCACCTTCACGCGGCGGTTCCGCGCCGCCACCGGCACCACCTTCAAGCAGTGGCTCATCGACCAGCGCCTGGCGCTGGCGCGGCGCCTGCTCGAGCAGACCGCATGGCCGGTCGAGCGGGTCGCGGCCGACGCCGGGTTCGGCACCGCGCTGTCGATGCGGCTGCACTTCGGCGCCCACCTCGGCACCTCGCCCAGCGCCTACCGGCGCAGCTTCCGCGGCGGCTGACGCCGGACAATGCGGCGCCATACCGGCGTTATCGAGGAGGCGTCCGATGGATCGGCACCAGGCCCTGCAATGCTTCTGCCGCGTCGTCGAGACGGGCAGCTTCGCCGCCGCGGCGCGCGATCTCGACGTCGCCCGCTCGGTGGTCACCCGCACCGTCCAGGAGCTCGAGGCGTGGACGGCGAGCCGCCTGCTCGAGCGCACCACGCGCACGATGCAGCTCACCGAGGCCGGCGAGCGCTTCTATGCCTATTGCCGCCGCGTGCGGCAGGACACCGAGCAGACCCTGTCGGCGCTGCAGGGGGCGCGGGCCGGGCTGGCCGGGCGCATCACGGTGTCGGCACCGGTGTCGCTGACGCTGTCGTTCCTGCACGAGCACCTGCTCGCCTTCCAGCAGCAGCACCCGGCGGTGGCGCTCGACCTGCGGCTGAACGACCGCCCGGTGGACCTGATCCGCGAGGGCGTGGATCTGGCGCTGCGCGGCCGCGCCCAGCTCGACGATGCGTCCTTCATCGCGGTGCCGCTGACGACGATGCAGCGCCTGGTGTGCGCCTCGCCCGCCTACTGGCAGGCGCACGGCCGGCCGCGACACCCGCGCGACCTGGCCGGGCACAACTGCCTGAGCTACCTGCTGGGCAGCGACGCCTCGCGCTGGGTCTTCGACGGGGCCGACGGCCGGCATGCGGTCGACGCGCGCGGCAACCTGCGCGCCGACAGCAGCCTGCTGCTGACCGAGGCGCTGCGGCGCGGCCTCGGTGTCGGCCTGGTCCCCGAGCCCATCGTGCGGCGCGCGCTCGACGAGGGCGCGCTCGAGGCCGTGCTGGCCGACTACCGGGTCGAGCCGCGCACGCTCTTCGCCGTCTACCCCGGTCGCGAGCACCTGCCCGAGCGGGTGCGGGCGCTGGTGCGCTTCCTCAAGGAGCGGCTCGCGGCGGCGCCGGCACGCTGACGGCGCTCAGGCCTCGACCGCCTCGCGCGTGCCCTGCGCCGCCTCCGCGGCCGCCCGCCCGCGCCGCAAGGCCTGCGCCACCGCGGCGACGTGCGTGCCCTGGAAGCGCGCCCCGGCGATCTCGTTGACCGACACGGCACGGCTGCCGTCGGCGCCGGCCAGTGCGGTGGCACCGTACGGCGTGCCGCCGCTGATCTCGTCCATGCGGGTCAGCCCGTCGAAGGCGTAGGGCAGGCCGACGATGACCATCCCGTGGTGCAGCAGCGTGGTGTGGAAGCTGGTGATCGTCGTCTCCTGGCCGCCGTGCTGGGTGCCGGTGACGGCGAACACGCTGCCCACCTTGCCGACCAGCGCGCCGCGTGCCCACAGGCCGCCGGTCTGGTCGAGGAAGTTGCGCATCTGCGCGGCCATGTTGCCGAAGCGGGTGGGGGTGCCGAAGACGATCGCGTCGTAGTCGGCCAGCTCGTCCGGCCGCGCGATCGGTGCGCGCTGGTCGGTCTTGTAGTGCGCCGCGCGCAGCACCGCATCGGGCACCAGCTCGGGCACGCGCTTGACCTCGACATGGACGCCGGGCACGGCGCGCGCGCCTTCGGCCACGGCCTCGGCCAGGGTCTCGACATGGCCCCAGCTCGAGTAGTAGAGGACGAGGATCCGGGTGGTCATCGCAAAGCTCCTTCGCGGTTCAGGGGTGGACGGGTGGCAGCTCGAAGCACAGGGCTTCGGCCACCTCCGGGGTGTGCAGCGCGAGCGGCCGGTCGGCGTCGCGCAGCACGAGCGCGTCGCCGGCGGCCAGCACGTGGCCGGCCACCTGCAGCGTGCCCTCCATCACGTGCAGGTATCGGCTCGTGCCGGCGGCCGCCGGCAGCGGCAGGGGCGCGCCGGCCTGCGCGCGGCCCCAGCGCACGCAGGCGTCGGCATCGATCGCCGCGCCACCCAGGCCGTGGCCCGAGGCGACGACGACCCACGCGCCGGGGCCGGGCGGCGCCAGGGGCAGCGTCTGCGCCCGCGGCGGCAGTCCGCGCCGGGGCGGCGCGAGCCAGATCTGGAAGTGGTGGTCGACCTCGTGCGCCGACGGGTTCATCTGGCTGTGGCGGATGCCGTGGCCGGCGCGCATGAAGTGCACCTGGCCCGGCGCGACGAGCGCATGCCCGCCGAGGTGATCGCGGTGCTCGATGCGGCCGCTGCGCGGCAGCATCAGGATCTCGAGGTCGCGGTGCGGGTGCATCGGAAAGCCGGTGCCCGGCTGCACGCGGTCCTCGTTGATCGCCAGCAGCGCGCCGAAGCGCGGCCAGGCGGGGTCGTGCCAGTCGCCGAACGAGAAGCTGAAGCGGGCCTCGAGCCAGTCGTTGGCAAAGTGCCCGCGCTCCGCGTCGCGGCGGACCTCGAGCCGTGGGGTGTCGTCCATCGCGCGCTCGCTCAACGGGTGGCCGCCGTCGGGCGCCGTGCCGCGGTGCTGCGGATCAGCCACAGCGCCGCGGCGATCAGGGCCAGCGCGGGCAGCGTCGTCCAGGGCAGGTTCTCGCCGAACGCCAGGGTGCCGACGGCGACGCCGGTGGTCATCACGACGTAGCCCATGAAGCTGAAGGTCACCGGCTCGGCGCGCTGCTGCAGCAGGAAATACAGCTGGTAGCCGACCACCAGCGCCACCGCCTGCGCCGCCAGCCAGCCGATCGCCTCGCCCTGGGCCGGCACGCGCAGCCCGCCGGCCAGCAGCCCGATCACGGCGAGCACCGCCGCCGACGACAGCAGTGTCAGTCCCGACAGCCACTCGGCCGCCAGGCCGGCCGGCAGCCGCACCGCGCGGTAGACGTTGGTTGCCGCGATGACGGCCGGGATCGCGAGCACCAGCCACAGCGCGCCGCCATGCCCGCTCGCCGGCCCGGTGCCGCGCCCGGCCACCAGCAGCAGGGCCCCCACCAGCCCGGTGGCCACGGCGGCCACGCGGCGCGCCAGCGGCCGCTCCAGCCCGACCAGCAGCGAGATCGCCAGCGTGAACACCGGCGGCAACGTGAAGGCCAGCGCGGTGAAGCCGGCGCCGGCCTGGGCCGACAGCCAGTAGGCGGCCGACATGGGCAGCGCGTGGCCGAACAGCCCCGCGATCGCGCCGAAGCGCAGGTGCGCCGGGCGCAGGCCGGCCGCGCCGTGGCGCCAGCGCGCCCGCCACAGCAGCCACAGCCCGGCCGCGGCGGTGGGCCAGAAGGCGAAGGCCAGCGCGCCGACCTGCTCGGCCGCCGCCGCCTTGGCCAGCGGCATGCCGAGGCCGAGGAAGATGCCGGTGCCGACGAGCACGGGCCAGATGGAAGGCTTCATGGCTGGGGGTCTCGATCCGTCGAAAGGGTCGAAACCACTGTAGGCCGCGGGCCGCGTCCGACATAGCCGCCGGCGCGCACATCACTGTTCGGCCCGCGGCAGCAATCCGGCGGCATCCAGGCCGTCGCTTCGCGCTCCGACGACGCCGCCGGCCGCGCCGCTCACCGGGGTGCGCCGTGCCGCAGCAGGTGCACCGTGAAGCGGTGGTCGTCGTCGAGCGCAGCCCGGACCTGGTCGGCGAACAGCCGCTCGACCCGGGCGCCGAGCCACGGCAGCGCCGACCCGACCTGCCAGTGCAGCGCCAGGCAGGAAGTGCCGTCCGGCCGCTCCACGACCGAGCCCGTGCCGCAGGCCTGCACCGGCAGCCCGACCGGCACGATCTCCAGCCGCGCCTCCACGCGACCGGGCGACACCCGCCGCCAGGTCGTGCGGTGGCGCAAGGTCTGCGTCGGCCCGAGCAGGCGGCGCGCCCAGGCGGGCAGCCGGGCGCCGGCGAGCGGCACGACCCGTGTCAGGACGACCTCGATGGCCCCGGCATCGGCCACGAATCGATCCAGGTGCACCGCCACCGCGCCCAGCGCGAGGTACTTGCGGCGCGGGTAGTCGGGCCGGCCGAAGGCCGCCCACAGGCGATCGAGCCCCGCCGGGTAGTCGTGGGAGGTGCTGAACTCCATCGCAGGACGCGTGCCTAGGCCGCCGGAGGCCGGCCGACGCCGTACCGCGCCGGCCCGGCCAGCATACCGTGCCGCCCCGCCGCCTTGCAGCGCGGGGTCAGATCACGCGCCGCGCGCCCGGCAGCCGGCGCAGCAGACCGGCCAGCGTGAAGGACAGCACCGTCCCGGCGACGGCCACCGCGGCGAACTTCACCAGCGGCGGCGCCGACCACCCGCGCAGGCCCACCGCCAGCCCGACGATCACCGGGGCATGGACGATGAACGCGCCGTAGGCCCGGTCGGACCAGCCTTGCCAGCGCTCGCTGGGCTGGTTGAAGCGGGTGCGGAACTGCCAGAGCAGCACCGCGATCACGCCCCAGGCGACGAAGGGCTCCCAGAAGGCGTAGACCACCGCGGGCAGCGACAGGCCGCCGTTGAAGTTCACCGGCCGGCCCGACAGGCCGCCGGCCACGGCCGCCGCCACGAACAGCCAGGGCAGGGTGGCCAGGCTGACCACCGCCCAGGGCAGCGCCTGCGCCCGCCCGACCTGTTCCAGCCAGCGGTGGCGCCAGGCGACGCAGCCCAGCGCGAACAGGAAGACGTAGCTGGCGAAGTAGCCCAGTTGCAGCCCGAGCACGTTCTCGCCCACAGGCACGACCTGGCGCAGCAGCAGCGCCGCGGCCCCGACCGCCAGCGCCGCGGCCAGCCACGCGCGATGGCCGGGGAGCGGCCGCGCCGGGCCGGCGTCGTCGCCGCGCATGGCCCGCCAGCCGGCCCAGCCGAGCGCGAAGATCAGCAGGGCCCAGGCGAACCACAGCGGGCCGATGACGAACAGGCCGGAGGCCATCGAGGCCGACCAGGCGTCGAGCACGCCGTGGCCCGAGGCCGCGCCGGCCAGCGCCACCGTCAGCGGGCCCAGCACGACGCCGAAGGCCAGCAGCGGCAGGCCCAGGCGCAGCAGCCGGTCCTGCAGGAAGTGCCGGGTTCCCTTGCGCGCCAGCGAGGTGGGCGTGAAGTAGCCGGCGAGCAGGAAGAACATGCCCATGAAGAAGGCCTGGTCCACGGCGCACAGCAGCGTCAGCAGCAGGCTCGCGGCGGTGCCCCCGTCGGTGACCTCGCGGTAGAACCAGCCGCCGGCGCCGCCGTAGGTGATCGCGGTGTGGTGGACGATCACCAGGGCGGTCAGCACGACGCGCAGTCGGTCGATGAAGAAGGTGCGTTGGCTCATCGCGGTCGGTTCCTGTCGCGGGGCGTGGGGCGGGCGGGCGGGCGGTCCCGGGTGCCAGGCCGCGCCATCGTCACCAGGCGGGGCGCGGCGTCCCGTGCGGACCGCAGGCGGTGTACCACGCCGAGGCCGTGCGTCAAGGCCGGCTACAGCACGCAGGTCCACGACAGCATGCCGCCCGCGGCCGTGCGCTGCCGCACCAGCGGGCTGCGCGCCGCATCGCCCTGCAGCGACGTGAGCTGCAGGCCCAGGCCGAGCCGATGCCGCCCGGTCCACCGGTACTGCACGCCGCCGCTCAGGCCGATGTCCTTCAGCCCGTCGGCGGGCGTGAGCGGGCGCAGGCCGCTGGCGCCCGCCTGGGCCGGCGTGACGCCGAAGTAGGACTGCAGCTGGTGGCGGTTGGCCCAGGTCGCGCCGATGCCGGCCAGGGCCGTCCAGTCGGTGGCGAGCGGCCAGGTCCGGGTGGCGGCCAGGCGCCAGGCCAGCCCCCGCCGGTCGCTGCCCGAACCGTATCGCAGCGAGCTCGACACGACGGTGCCGGGCGCCACGGGCCACTGCACGAAGGCGCCCAGTTCCGGTCGCGCGGGGACGTCGCCCAGCCCGCGCAAGTCGGCGGCGTCGTGCTCGCGCCGGCCGCGGTCGACGGTCAGCTGCACGCCATAGGCGATCGGGCCCGACCGGGCCTGGTAGCCCAGGCCTTCGGTGGCGCTCAGGAAGATGCCGTTGGACCAGCGAAAGTCGAACTGCGGCAGGGCGCGTGCGACGACTTCGTCGGACCCGGCATGGACGGGGGCGACCACCAGCGCCAGGCCGATGGTGTCGCCATCGGGGGGCGCGGGGGCGGCGTCGCCGGCCTGCACGCCGCCGGCGGCGCACAGCACCAGGCTGCCGGCGACAGCCAGGCGCGAATCACGGAAGGTCATGAGTCTCTCGAAAGCAGTGGGTCGATGGGAAAGGGGCGCGGGTCACGGCAGCAGGAAGTTGGTCGCGCCGGGGCCGGGCACGCAGGCCGTCTCGGGCGCGCGCTCCGGTCGGTCGAGGAAGGCGGCCGCCAGTTGCAGCAGGCAGGCGTCGGACTCCAGCAGGCCGTGGCCCCGGCCGCCGAACACGACGACCTGCGACTGCGGCAGGCCGGCGCGCAGCCCGCTCGCGTGGGTCACCGGCGTCAGCGGGTCGAACTGGCCCACGCTGAGCAGCGTCGGCACCGCATGGCGCACCGGCGCCGGCACGGCCTGCACCGGCTGCCCTTGCAGCCAACCGGGGCAGATCGCCGACGTCGCGCGCGTGCCGTGCAGCCCGGCGGCGCGGCGCACCGCGTCGGGCCAGCCCGCGCCCTCGGCCGGCAGGCGGCCCGCCGTCGGCGGGTGACCGCTCTCGTCGCGGCACATCACCGACAGGTACATGCCCGAGACCGGCGCCACCCAGTCGATCCAGCCGCCCAGGCCGAGCAGGGCGTCGGCCTCCTCGAGGCGCCCCTGGGCCACCAGCGCCATCGCCAGCGGCAGGTGCCCGGCCTGGCCCGCGGCCAGGTGGGCCCGCATCACGTCCAGCACGCGGTGCCCGCTGACCAGCGCGCCGCCGGGCAGCGCCTGGGGCTGCTGCTCGAGCTGCGCCAGCGCCTGCGCGAACGGCGCCTTCAGCGACGGATAGGCGGCGTGGCAGGCCGGCTGCAGGGCGCAGGCGGCCAGCACCTGGTCCAGTGCGTCGAGCACGCCGGCGCTGTACAGCGCGTTCCGCTCGGGCGGCAGCGGGCCGTCGAGCACCAGCGCGCGCACCGTGCGGCCGGCGTCCTCGAGCGCGGTCAGGGCCAGCCGGGTGCCGTACGACGTGGCCACGATGTTCCATTGCCGGAAGCCGCGCAGCGCGCCGAGCAGCAGGCGCAGCTCCTCCAGGTCGCGCGCGCTGTGCCGGCTGTCGTAGGCGGACAGGTCCACGCCCTGGCCGGCCAGCCGGTCGCGGCAGCGCGCCGCGGCGGCGGTGACCTCGTCTTCCGATTCGAAGCGCTCGCCCGCGGCGTAGTCGGGCAGCAGTTCGGGGCAGTCCAGGCTGCCCGGCCCGGTGAGCGGCGTCCCGCGCTGGTCCAGCGCGATGAGGTCGCGGCGCTGGCGCAGCGGATGCATCGCCAGCACGGGGGCCGGCGCGGCGGCCAGCGACAGCAGCACGCTGCTGCCGGGCCCACCGCCGAGCACCAGCACCGGGTCGTCGGCCTTCGCGGCCTGGCGCGCGGGCAGCACGACGAAAGGCAGCTCGATCAGCCGGCTGTCGGCCCGGCCGCGGTGTTCCGGCACGGTGAGCGTGCCGCACTGCGCGCTGGCGTCGGCCACGGGCACGGGGCAGGCGTTCAGCGCCAGGCGGGTGCGGCTGTCGACCTCGTCGCGCTCGAGGCCGCCTTCGCAGGCCGACAGCAGCACGGCCAGCAGGCCGGCGGACAGGCCGGCCGACAGGCGGCCGCGCCAGGGCGGGGGCAGGTTCATCAGGCAGGGGGCAGGCATGGATTCCTCGGTGGGGATGCGGGCGGCGCGGGGCGTCCGCCATCGGGGCCCACTGTCGCCGGCGCGGGTGAATCCAGGCTTGGCGCGGCATGAAGGAAGGCTGAAGGCCGCGCTTCACCGGCCCTTCATGAAAGGCCCGGCGGCTCGGTGTCCAATGCCGCTGCATGAACATCCTGCTGGTCGAAGACGATCTCGAGCTGGGCAACGGTGTCCGCATCGCGCTGCAGGACCAGGCCCTGCAGGTGGTCTGGGTGCGCCGGCTGTCGGAGGCCCAGCGCCAGCTGGAGGCGGCGGCGTTCGACGTCGTGCTGCTCGACCTGGGCCTGCCGGACGGCGACGGCATCGAGCTGCTGACGCGCCTGCGGCGCGAGCGCCAGACCACGCCGGTGCTGATCCTGACGGCGCGCGACGCGCTGGACGACCGCCTGCACGGCCTGGACAGCGGCGCCGACGACTACCTGGTCAAGCCCTTCGCGCTGGCCGAGCTGCTCTCGCGCGTGCGCGCGCTGGCCCGGCGCAGCTTCGGCATGCTCGGCGACGCGCTCGAGGTCCGGGGGCTGTCGATGCACTGGTCCACGATGCGGGTGAGCGTCGACGGCCGCGACGTCGAGCTGTCGCCCAGCGAGTTCGAGCTGCTCGGCTTCCTGCTGCGCCGCCTCGACCGGGTGGTCACCCGGCGGGCGCTGGAAGAGCAGGTGCTGCCCGGCGGCAGCGGCAACACCAGCAACGTGCTGGACGTGCACATGTCGAACCTGCGACGCAAGATCGGCGAGGGCTACATCCGCACCGTCCGTGGCGTCGGCTATGTCGTCGACCGCGAGCCGGTGCGGCGCGGAGGCCGGCCGTGACGCCCGCGGCATCGGCGTGGCTGGGCCGGGCCCGGCGGCTGCTGCAGCCGTCGCTGGTCAGGCGGCTGATGCTGGCGCAGCTGCTGACGCTGGCGGTGCTGTGGACGGGCGCCGCCGCCTTCTTCGCCTACGACGCGGCGCGCAACGACGACCATTACGACCCGAAGCTGCTGGCGGCCCGGGCCGACATGGTGCTGGGCGTGGTGGGCGCGCTGGCCGACCGGCCGGACGCGCTGCGCCAGGCGCTGGAACGCATCGACGTCTTCCAGCGCGGCGAGGCCGGCGAGCTGGATCACCCGGCGTCGCGCGTCACGATGAACGTCTGGCTCGATGGCCGGCCGGTCTACGTGTCGCCCGGCCGCCCGGGCCTCGTGCAGCCGCAGCGCCGGGACCGGCTCGAACGCCTGGCGAGCGACGGTGTCGAGTGGCGCACTTTCACCCGCGCGACGCCCGACGCGAGGGCGCGGGTGACGCTGATCCGGGCCGGCGACGCGCCGCTGGTGCTGCTGTCGCTGGCCTCGCGCGGGCTGCTGGTGCTGCCGCTGGTGGTGAGCCTGCCCCTGCTGCTGCTGCCGGCCTGGCTGTCGGTGCGACTGGCGCTGCGGCCCTGGCGCCAGCTGGTGCGCGAGGTCGAGACGCGGGCGCCGGGCGACCTCGCGCCGCTGGCGTTCCGCGCCCCGCACCGCGAGTTGCAGCCGCTCACGCGCGCCCTGGACGGCCTGCTGGCGCGCGTGCGCGACGGCGTGCAGCGCGAGCGCAGCTTCATCGCCGACGCCGCGCACGAGCTGCGCACGCCGCTGGCGGCCATTCGCGTGCATGTCGAGGCGCTGCAGCGCAGGCCGTGGGCCGAAGGCGAACGCGGCCTGCTGGAGGGGCTGGACCGCAGCGCCGCCCGCGCCAGCCGCATGGTGGCCCAGTTGCTGGCCCTGATGCGCAGCGACGCCGTGCCGCCCCGGGCCGGGCCGCAGGCCCTGTCGCTGGTGCAGCTGGCGCAGGAGCGCATGGCCGAGCTGGCACCGCTGGCGGCCGAGCGCGCGGTGGAGCTCGACTTCTCGGGTGCGCGCGAAGCGCTGGTGTGGGGCGAGCGCGAGGGCCTGACCTCGCTGCTCGACAACCTGATCGAGAACGCCATCAAGTACTCGCCGGACGGCGGCACCGTCCGCGTCTGCGTGCAGCGGCCCGAGGCCGCAGCCGGCGCCGCGGGCCGCATCACGCTGACGGTCGAGGACGAGGGGAGCGGCATCGCGCCCGAGCATCGCCAGCGGGTGTTCGACCGCTTCTACCGCGTGCCCGGCCAGTCGCAGCCGGGCAGCGGCCTGGGCCTGGCGATCGTGCGCAGCGTGGCCGAGCGCCATGGCGCGGCGATCCGGCTCGAAGACCGCGAGCACGGCCCGGGCCTGCGCGTCATCGTCGGCTGGCCCGCCCGGTACCCCTTCCCCGCCGCCTCCTTCTCCTCCACCCCCTGACCCTGCCGCCATGGAACCACGCCTCGACATCGCACCCGCCACGCTGGCGGACCTCGCCGACCTCGTGCCGCTCTTCGACGCCTACCGCGTGTTCTACGGGCAGCCATTCGACCCCGACACGGCCCGGGCCTTTCTCCAGGCACGGCTGGAGGGCGGCGACGCAGTGCTGCTGCTGGCGCGCGGCGCGGACGCCCGCGCCCTCGGCTTCGCACAGCTCTACCCGACCTATTCCTCGATCGCCTGCCGCCGCGCGTTCATCCTCAACGACCTCTACGTCGCTGGCGCGGCGCGCGGGCTGGGGGTCGGCCGCGCCCTGCTCGCGGCGGTGCGCGACCACGCGCTCGGCGCCGCAGCGGCCTACGTCGCACTGGAGACCGCCGTCGACAACACCCGGGCGCAGGCCTTGTACGAGTCGTTCGGGTTCCGCCGCGATGCGCACTTCATCACCTATGCGCTGTCGCTGCCCTGAACCGGGCCGCGCGGCCCGGCCATCGCCCGCATCCAGCTGAGGGGGACGACCTCGACCATGCCTTTTCTTCGACGATTCGCGCCCGTCTGGGCCGCCGGCGCGCTGGGCGTGCTGGCGCTGATGCTCCAGCCGCCGCCGGCCGAGCTCCTGGCGCAGGCCCCGGCGTTGCGTGCACTGCCGGACATCGGCCTGCGGGCCTTGCTGCTGCTCAACCCGCTGCTGCTGATGACCGCCCTGGCCGCCATCGGCGCCGCGCTCGCGCACCGGGTGCACCTGCGCAGCCGGCTCGCCGGCGACGCCGACGCCACCGTCGCGCCGGGGCAGGCGCTGCTGGCCGGCCTCGGTGTCGCCGTGGTGCTGGCCGGCGTCGACGCTGCCGTGCTCGACGCGCTGGGCGAGGCATGGCGCCGCGCGGTCGACCAGGCGCGCTCGGCGCCCCAGGGCCCGGCGCTGGCGATCGGCGTGCTCTACGGCGGCCTGGCCGAGGAGGTCATGATGCGCTGGGGCGTGCTGAGCCTGGTGGCCTGGGCGATCGTGCGCCTGCGCCGCACCCCGGCCGCGGCGTCGGCGCCGCCCTCGGCAGGCACGATGGGGGCGGCGATCGTCATCGCGGCCCTGGTGTTCGCGGCGGCGCACCTGCCCGCCACCGCCCGGATCGCACCGCTGGACGCCGCGCTGGTCGCACGCACCCTGGCCCTGAACATGCTGGGCGGCGTCGTGTATGGCTGGCTCTTCTGGCGCCGCGGGCTGGAAAGCGCGATGCTCGCGCACGCAACGACCCACGTCGGGCTGGCCATCGGCCGGGCCGTGTGGCCCTGACCCGGCGCACCCGCCGGCCCCCGAGACGCCGAGGTCCTGCATGCCCCACATCACCATCGAGTACAGCCCGAACCTCACCCGCTGCGAGCCGTCGGCCGTGCTGGCGCAGGTCAACCAGGCCCTGGCCCGCAGCGGCGTGTTCGACGATGCCGACATCAAGAGCCGCGCCGTGCGGCTGCAGGACGTGCTCGTCGGCAGCCAGGGGGCACCGTGTGCCTTCGTCCATGCCACCATCCGCCTGCTGGCCGGGCGCAGCGCGGCCACCCGTGCGGCGCTGGCGGCCGATGTGCTGGACGCGCTGCAGCGCAGCCTGCCGGACGGCGCGGTCGACGACAGGCCGGTCCAGGTGAGCGTGGATGTCGTCGAGATGGACCGCGCCACCTACGCCAAGACGGTGGTCGCGCGGTGAGGCCCGCCGCACCCGGCGCCGAGGGCGGCGCCGCCAGCGCGCCACCAGGCCATCCGATGGCCGGCCCGCCGACGATCTGGCACCACGCGCCGGCACGCTGGCACTGGGCCGACGGCGAACTGGTGATGCATGCCGAGCCGGACACCGACTTCTGGCAGCGCACGCACTACGGCTTCCGGCGCGACAACGGCCATCTGCTGGGCTGGCGCCTGTCGCAGGACTTCGTCGCCGAGCTGGTCGCCGAGTTCCGGCCGGTCGCCCAGTACGACCAGGCGGGGCTGATGGTCCGCGTGTCGCCCGGCTGCTGGCTCAAGGCCTCGATCGAGTTCGAGCCCGATGGCCCGAGCCGGCTCGGGGCCGTGGTGACGAACGCGGGCTACTCGGACTGGGCCACGCAGGACGTGCCCCGCACGATGACGGCCGTGGCCTTGCGCGTGCGCCGCGAGGGCGGCGACGTCTTCGTCGACTGGCGTGCGCCGCAGGAAGCCGGCTGGCAGCAGATGCGCATCGCCCACCTGCTGGAGGCCGAGCACGCGGCGGCGGTGCTGGTGGGCGCGTACGCCTGCGCGCCGCAGGGCGGCGGGTTCGAGGCCCGCTTCCGGCGCCTGCGGATCGAGCGGGCGACGGCGATGCCGGGCCGCCCGGACGGTCGAACCGGCTAGCGCGCCGCGGCCGCCGGCGTCAGGTGCTCATGCACCACGCGCCAGCCGCCGTCCTGGTGACGCAGCACGTTGGTGCCCAGGCCGCCGCCGTGCCGCTCGACGCCGCCGACGAAGCCGCGCCAGCGGTAGCGGTAGGTGACCACCGCATGGTCGGCCGTCTCGACCAGCCAGCGGCAGTCGTCGACCTCGTACACCTCGTCGGCCACGGTGGCCCAGGCCTGCTCGAACGCCGCCTGGATGTCGTGCGGCTGCTGCAGCACGCGCTCGCCGAACCAGTAGCTCGCCTCGGGCGCGACCAGCGGCCGCACCTGCTCGAACCGGTGGGTGTTGGTCGCGGCGATGTAGGACGCGAACGCGTCGCGGGCCGATGCCCGGTCTTGTCCCGGCGCGGTGGGGTTCTCTCGGAAGGCGGTGGTCATCGGCCGAGTCTACGGCCCGCGCGCCGCCGCGCCTGAAGGCTTTCCAAAGGGCCTCCGCCGCCTTCCAGCGCGCCGAGGAGGCGCTTGCACACGTCCGAATCCGGCGCCGGCGCCTCGCCGTGCCGCGCGGCGGTGCGTGAAAAGCTGTATGAATAACCAGTATCATCGCCGCTCGCAGTTGCCCCCCGTGGCGCGGGGCCGGCCACCCGGCCGGCCCCTTCTTTTTCCGGTCTGGCCCGTGAGCCGCGACAGGGCGGCCCGGCCGTCCGCCGCCCGGAATGGCCGCCGCCCGACGCGCGCCGCACGGGTTGACGGCCGTCAAGGTGGCCGGCGGGCGCGGGGCCCACATTCATCACCCGGACCGGTGCCGTTCGAGTGCCGGCGCTTCGTGACGTTGGGGTCTGGATGAGAGACGTACTGCTGCGCAGCATCGGTGCAGCCCTCGACGGGCTGGAGGTGGCCTTTTGTGCCTTCGACAGCCGCGACTGCGCGCTGGTCTGGAACGACACCTTCATCGAGTTCTTTCCCGAGCACCGCGGGCGGGTGCACAAGGGCGAGCCCTATGCCGACAACCTGCGCCGCTTCTACGGCGAGCGCCTGGGCCCGGAGGAGTCGGCACTGATCGAGCGCTACGTGGCCGAGGGCGTCGCGCGCCACCGGGCGCAGCGCCGGCCGTACGAGTTCGACCACCGCGGCCAGCGGCTGCGGGTGTCCTCGGCCGAGCTCGGCGCGATCGGCCGGGTGCGGGTCTGGCGGCGCGCCGAGCCGCTGGCCGGCGCCGTGGTGCGCCGCGGCCCGCCGGTGCCGGCCGAGATGGCCGAGCTGGCGCTGCGCCACCTCGAGCACAGCGAGGACGGCGTGCTGGTCGTCGACACCGGCGACCAGATCCTGTGGGCCAACCCGGCCTTCCTGCGCCTGTACGGCGCGCCCACGCTGGCCGACGCGGTCGGCACCAGCTTCGAGACGCTGTACCGCCGCGCCTGGCGCAGCACGCCGCGGGCCGGGGAGTTCCTGCGCAGCCTCGAGGTGATGCAGGAGAACCAGCGCTTCGCCGGCGCGCCCTACGAGCTGTGCCTGCCGGGCGACCGCTGGGTGCGGGTGGTCGAGGAGCGCGGCGCCGCCGCCGGCGGCCGTGGCCTGCTGGTGCATGCCGACATCACCGCGCTGAAGCGGCTCGCGCGCGTGCCCGAGCCCGAGTCCGGCGAGGCGCCGGCCTGAGCCGGAGCGTGGCGAGGCGCCGGCCTGAGCCGGCGGGGGCTACAGGCCGACCAGGTAGTGCGCGAGGTTCTCGATGTCGGCGTCGCTCAGCGTGCTCGACACGCTGGTCATGTTGCCGGCGTCGTTGGTGCGCCGGCGCGCCTTGAAGTCGGACAGCTGCTTGACGATGTAGGCGAAGTTCTGGCCCGCCACGCGCGGGATCTCGTTCTGGCCGGCGAAGCCGCCCAGGTGGCACATCGTGCACAGCGTCTCGTCGGCCTTGGCCTTGCCCAGCCGCGCCTTGTCCGCGTCGACCTTGAACGCCTGCGGCGCCGGCTTCTGGCGCGCGAACCAGTCGGCCAGCGCGCGCATCTCGTCGCGCGTCAGGTCCTTGGCCATCGGCGACATCTGCGGGTCCTCGCGCCGGCCCTCCTGGAAGTCGCGCAGCTGCAGGTACAGGTAGCGCGCGGTCTGGCCGGCCAGCACCGGGTTGGCCGGGATGGTGGCCCGGCCGCCCTCGCCATGGCAGGCCACGCACAGCGCGGCCTTGGGCGGCGCCTCGGCCGGGCCGTCCTGCGCCCCGGCAGGGGCCGCGGCGGCCAGCGCCGCCGCGGTGATCCAGCCGGCGCGCCTCACGGCAGCGCGAACACGACGACCGAGTTGCCGCGCTTGAAGTCGAGCTGCGTGTTGCCGCCCGCCGCGACCGCGACGTACTGCTTGCCGCCGACCATGTACGACACCGCCGGCGCGTTCACGCCGGCCCCGGCCTGGTACTCCCACAGCTTCTTGCCGGTCTTGGCGTCGAAGGCGCGGAACCAGCCGTTGCCCTCGCCGTTGAAGACCAGCCCGCCCGCGGTGGCCAGCACGCCGCCGATCAGCGGCTCGTCGGTGTCGACCTTCCAGGCCATCTTGCCGGTGTCGATGTTCACCGCCGCCAGCCGCCCCCACTGCTTCTCGCTCGGGATGACCTTGAACGCGCCGCCGAGCCAGAGCTTGCCGCCGGGGTACTTGGCTTCCTCGACGTGGTAGGTCATCGGCTGGTGCAAGTTGGCCGCGTAGGCCAGCCGCGTCTGCGGGTTGACGGCCATCGGGCTCCACTCGACGCCGCCGTTGGCGCCCGGCAGCATGCGCGCACCCTGCTTGGTCGGCAGCACCCACATGTTCTCCTGCGGCACCATCGCCTCGGAGAAGCGGATCAGCTCGCCGGTGGCGCGGTCGTGCACGTAGATGTGGCCGGTCTTGCCGCCGTGGATCGCGACCTTGCGCATCTTGCCGTCCTTGCCGGCCGCCTCGGTCAGGATCACCGGCGAGACGGCGTCCAGGTCCCAGACGTCGTGCGCGATGTACTGGTAGTGCCACTTGTAGGCACCGGTGTTCAGGTCGATCGCGACGATCGAGTCGGTGTAGAGGTTGTCCCCCGGCCGCTCGGTGCCGTACAGGTCGGGGCTGGGGTTGCCGACGACGAAGAAGACGGTGTTGGTCTCCTTGTCGACCGCCGGTGCCATCCAGACGCCACCGCCGAGCGTCTTGTAGAAGTCGCCACCCTGCTTGGCCAGCTGGGCCTTCTCGGCGGCGATGTCGCGCAGCATGTTGCGGCCCGTCGCGTCGTTGACCGCCCACACGCCCTCGTGCCCCTTGTCGGGGATGGTGTAGAAGGTCCACAGCAGCTTGCCGTCGTTGGCGTCGAAGGCCTTGACGAAGCCGCGGATGCCGTACTCGCCGCCGTTGGTGCCGATCAGCACCTTGCCGTTGACGGCCACCGGCGCCATCGTCTCGGAGTAGCCGAGCTCGGGGTCGGCGATCTGCGTGCTCCACAGCAGCTTGCCGGTCTTGGCATCGAGCGAGACCAGCTGTGCGTCGAGCGTCCCCATGTAGACCCGGTCGCCCATGATGGCCACGCCGCGGTTGTTCGGGCCGCAGCAGAAGGTCGTCACCGGCCCCATCTTGTGCTTGTAGTGCCAGAACTCCTTGCCGGTGGCCGCGTCGATGGCGTAGACATGGTTGTACGAGGTGGTCAGGTACATCACGCCATCGACGACGATCGGCGCCGTCTCCATCGACTCGAGCACCGCGGTCTGGAAGGTGAACGCCGGGCGCAGCTTGGCGACGTTGCCGGTGTTGATCTGCGAGGCCGGGTAGTAGCGCGTCTGCGCGTAGCTCATGTTGGAGTGCAGGAAGTTCGCGCCGTCGCGGTCGGCGGCGTCGAGCCTGGCCTGGCCCACGGCCACGGCCTTCGGCACCCCGGCGCCGCTGGTCGCGGCGCCGCCCTGGATCTCCTGTGCCCCGGCAGTCGCCACCCATGCGGCAGCGACGGCCACGCCGGCGCGCGCCAGCGAACCCATGCGGATCATGTCGTGTCTCCTCGGTCGTTGATGGCTGTTCCAGCCAGGCACGCCGGACGCGCCGGCGAGGCGGCTGGGAGGCGACGTGGAGGGCTCGGCCAGGGCAGTCGCGTTGCTGCACGGCGGCGACGGTCGGGTCGCGCGTTTCCTCGGATTTGCAGACTACGCGCGTTCCGATCTGATGGGAAGGCCGTCCCCCTTGGAACCTAGGGAGGTATCGATGCGCTGCTTCACCTGGATCAAGCCGCCGCGCGGACTCGCCCGTTCACTCGCGCTCGCGCTCGCACTGGCCAGCCTGCTCGTGGCCGCGCCGGGCGGCGTGCAGGCCCAGGCGGCGACCAACCCGCAGCTCAACGCGCAGCTGCTCGTCGCCGCGCGCCAGGCCGACCTGGCCGCGCTCGAGCGCGCGCTGGCCGCCGGCGCGGCGCCGGACTCGCGCAACCGGCTCGGCAAGACCGCGCTGCTGCTGGCGGCCGAGAAGGGCCAGGAGGCGATGGCGGCGCGCCTGATCGCCGCCGGCGCCGACGTCAACCTCGCCTCGCTCGAAGGCGTCACGCCGCTGATGGCCGCGGCCTACGGCGGCCATGCCGGCGTGCTGCGCCGGCTGCTCGACGCCGGGGCCCGCACCGACCCGGTCGACCGCATGCACAAGCCGGCCAT
>JABLTH010047201.1_pt1 | contig 19795 bp, 19 predicted proteins | sample 7875711 | NCBI WGS metagenome assembly JABLTH01 (sample SAMN14941262, study PRJNA633318) | bioreactor metagenome | isolation source: bioreactor | place: China | collected 2019-03-05 | reverse complement strand
GTCTGTCCGGCGAAGACCTTCACGCCGCGGCGCTGGCCGTTGCTGTCGCGCCCGTTGCGCGAGCTGCCCTGCCCCTTCTTGTGTGCCATCGCTAGCCCTCGATCCGATCGACACGGATCTCCGTGAAGCTCTGCCGGTGCCCCATCTTCCGCCGGTAGCCCTTGCGCCGCTTCATCTTGAAGATCGTGATCTTGGGGCCACGGTCCTGCGCGGTGATGATGCCGACGACCTTCGCGCCCGAGACGAGCGGCGTTCCGACGCGCGGCTCGCCCTCGCCGCCGACCAGCAGCACCTCGCCGAGCGTCACGGCCTCGCCGACCGAGCCCGCGAGCTTCTCGACGCGCACGGCCTCACCGGGGCTCACGCGGACCTGCTTCCCTCCGGTTCGGATCACGGCGTACATCGAGGCTCCTGCGGATTCGCGTTCGGGGCGATGGGGCGCCGAAGTATCGGAAAATCCCGGCCGGCGTCAACCACGCGCGGGGTCGTCGCCCGCCTCCGGAGCCGGGTCGTCGAGGAGATCGAGGGCCGAGAGCTGCTCGGGCTCGGCCGCCGCGGGGGCGGGCTCCATGGGCTCGCCCTCGACCTCGAGCTTCTCGACCCCGTCGCCGTCCGCGGCCTCGGCGACCGCCTCGGCCACCGGCAGCGGCAGCGGCGGCTCGGGCGGGCCCATGCCGAGCCAGCGCAGGGTGAGCGGCACGGGCGGCCCGGCCTCGAGCGCCGTGATCTCGAACTGCTCCTGGTGCATCCCCGGCCGGGCGCGCACCTCGATCTCGCGGCCGAGATCCTGCTCGAGGACTCGCAGCGAGGCGCGCTCGCGCAGGAGCTGCTCCGCCACGCGGGCGTGTACCGCGAGCGCGATCTTGCGACCGCGGAAGCGCGGCAGGTCCTTGCGGATCTCGCGCAGCACCTTGAACGCGACGCTCTCGCCCGAGAGCACGTAGCCCCGACCCTCGCAGTACGCGCACGGCTCGCACAGCGTCTGCACGAGGTTCTCGCGCGTTCGCTTGCGCGTCATCTCGACGAGGCCGAGCTCGCTGATCTTGAGGATGTTCGTCTTCGCCTTGTCCTGCCGCAGCGCCTCCTGCAGCGCGCGGTAGACCTTCTCGCGGTTCTCGCCCGACTCCATGTCGATGAGGTCGATGATGATGAGGCCGCCGATGTTGCGGAAGCGGAGCTGGTAGACGACCTCCTTCACCGCCTCGAGGTTCGTCTTGAGGACCGTCTCCTCGAGGTCGCGCTTTCCGACGTAGCGCCCGGTGTTGACGTCGATCGCGGTCAGCGCCTCGCTCTGATCGACGATCAGGTAGCCGCCCGACTTGAGCCAGACCTTGCGGCCGAGGTTCGCGTCGATCTGCGACTCGACGGCGAAGTGGTCGAAGATCGGCTCCGCGCCGCGGTAGAGCTCGATCTTCGGCCGGGGATCGGCCATGAAGCGCGAGACGAAGTCCTGCATCTGCGCGTGGACGTCGGGCGAATCGATCACGATCCGCCGGGTCTCGCCGTTCGCGAAGTCGCGGATCACGCGCAGCGGGAGCGAGAGCTCGGAGTGCAGGACGGACGGCGCGCGCGCGGTGTCCTGCCGCTGCTGGATCTCTTCCCACACCGACGCTAGGTATCGCACGTCGGCCTCGAGATCCGCCTCGCGCGCGCCCTCGCCGGCGGTGCGGATGATGAAGCCGAGGTCGCGCGGACGCACCCGCTCGACGACCTCGCGCAGGCGCCGCCGCTCGCGGTCCGACTCGATGCGGCGCGAGACGCCGACGCGGTTGCCCCACGGCGTGAGCACGAGATGCCGCCCGGCGATCGAGACGTGCGACGTGATGCGCGCGCCCTTGGTGCCGATCGGCTCCTTCGCGACCTGCACGACGATCTCCTGCCCCTCGCGGAGCAGGCGGTCGATCTGCGCCGGCTGGCGCGATCGGCCGCGCGAGGAGCGCCGCGGCCGCGGCTCGTCGTCGTCGTCGAGGTCGACGTCGGCCGGGTCGGCCTGCTCGATGTAGTCGCCCGCGTAGAGGAAGGCCGCCTTCTCGAGCCCGATGTCGACGAAGGCCGCCTGCATGCCCGGGAGCACACGCGTGACGCGTCCCTTGAGCACGCTCCCCACCATCGAGACGCCGCCCCGGCGCTCGATGTGGAGCTCGCTGAACAGACCCCGCTCGAGGATGGCGACGCGTGTCTCACCGGCCTCGGCGTTGATGAGAATTTAGTTCTGCATGTCACCCGACCAGCCGCGCTGGCTGTGTTCGGGAGATCGAGGAAGGCAAGCGGCCAGGCCCGCGGCTGCGGAGTCCTGGTCGGCGGCGGGGTAGGGCAGTACCGGATGGGAGAGCTAGCGCGCTCCCGACGGACGGTTGACTCTCTCTAAAATCCCGAAATCAAAACCGAAATCGTTGACTCGCACGAAGGCGCGACCTACGGTGCCAACCCGAGACTCGGACCCTCGGACCCGGTGCAGCACCCCGCCGCCCGTCCAGCCCGAGCCGAGGCTTCGGCGTCCCTCCCCGAGGGACCCCTGGCCCGCTGAAACATTCTTCCGGAACATCATGGATTCGAGCGGCAAGGTCAAGCACGATCCGCGGCGCGCGCTGCCTCAGGCGGACCGGCTGATCCGGTCGGTGAGGGAGTCCGCCCCCGATCTTCCCGTCTGGGCAGCGGCGGCCGGAGCGCGCGCGGCGCTGCGGCGGGCGCGGATCGGCCTCGAGGCGGCCGCGAACCGCGCGCTCTCCCTCCCGGACCTCAGCGAGGCCGCGCTCGCCGAGGCGAGGCGCCTCGTCCGGGGCCATCCGCACCGCGTCGTGAACGCGACGGGCGTGGTGCTCCACACGAACCTCGGTCGCGCCCCGCTGGCCGGCGGTGCGGCGGCGGCCGCGGCGGCCGCCGCCAGCACCGACTCCGACCTCGAGCTCGACCTCGGCGATGGGAGGCGGGGCGCCCGGCTGGGCGCCGTCGCCGACAAGCTCGAGCTGCTCTCGGGCGCCGAGGCCGCGCACGCCGTCAACAACTGCGCGGCCGCCCTGCTGCTCGCGCTCGACACGCTCGCGCGCGGCAAGGAGGTGATCGTGTCGCGGGGCGAGCTCGTCGAGATCGGCGGCTCGTTCCGCATTCCCGAGATCGTCGAGCGCGCCGGCGTCCGGCTGCGCGAGGTCGGAACCACGAACCGCACGCACCCGGTCGACTACGAGCGGGCGATCGGGCCGGAGACCGGCGCGCTGCTCAAGGTCCACCGCAGCAACTTCGAGCTGCGGGGCTTCACGTCCGAGGTGGGGCTCGAGACGCTGCGCCGAATCGGCACCGCGGCCGGCCTGCCCGTGATCGAGGATCTCGGCAGCGGAACGCTGCTCGAGCTCGCCGGCCTCGCGCCCGAGGCCCACGCGCCGTCGCGGCTGCGGCTCGGCGCCGATCTCGTCCTCTTCTCGGGCGACAAGCTGCTCGGCGGGCCGCAGGCCGGGATCGTCCTCGGGCGGCGCGCGCTGGTCCGCGCGATGAGAGCGAACCCGCTCGACCGGGCGCTGCGCCTCGACAAGCAGACGCTCGCCGCCCTCGACTGGACGCTCGCGGCGCTGCTCGAAGGGCGCGAGCAGGAGATCCCGGTGCTCCGCATGCTCTCGTTGTCCGAGGCCGAGCTCGACGAACGCGCGCAGGCGCTCGCGCGCCGCGTCTTGGCCGCCGCGCCGGGCCGGCTCGCCGTCGAGATCGGCGCCGAGCGGGCGCCGCTCGGCGGCGGCTCGCTGCCCGCCGTTGCGCTCGAGACCCGCGTGCTTCGCCTGCGCGACGCGGGCGGGAGGATCGGAGCCGACGAGCTCGCGCACGCCCTGCGCTCGGCCGAGGTTCCGGTCCTCGCTCGCGTACGCGACGACGCGGTGCTGCTCGATGTCCGGACCCTCCTGCCCGGCGACGTCGAGGCCGTCGAGGCGGCCGTCCGCTTCGCGTTCGCACCGTGAACGCTCGTTGATGGGCCCCTTCCCCTCCGGTAGCCTTGCGGCCCGAAAGCCATGCTGAACACGAGCGTTCTCGTCCTCAACCGCTCCTACTTGCCGATCCAGGTGACGTCGGTGCGGCGGGCGTTCGCCCTCATCTATCAGGGCATCGCCCGCGCCGTGGACGAGCGCTACCAGACCTTCGACTTCGAGAGCTGGGCGCAGCTCGCGGCGGCGCGCGACGGCGACAAGGTCGGGACCGCGCGCGGCCCGATCCCGGTGCCGCGGGTCATCGTCCTCACGGCGTACGATCGCGTTCCGAAGCGGCACGTGCGTTTCAGCCGCATCAACATCTACGCCCGCGACAACTTCACGTGTCAATACTGCGGCGTCCGGCACCCGCGATCGGAGCTCAATCTCGACCACGTGGTGCCGCGCTGCATGGGCGGCCGCAGCACGTGGGAGAACGTCGTTTGCAGCTGCCTCGAGTGCAATCGGCGCAAGGGAAGCCGAACTCCGGAGAAGGCCGGCCTCGCGCTGCGGCGCGCGCCGGTGCGACCGCGCTGGACGCCGCTCATGAACCTCGTGCTCTCGAACGCCCGCTACAACGAGTGGCGGCCGTTCCTGAACGTCGTCGACGCCTCCTACTGGAACACGGAGCTGGTCGAGTAGGAGCGCGCGGAGGGGCCGTCACGGGTTTCGAAGCCACGGGCAGGATGAACGGCAGCGCGGCAGTGCGGCGGCCGCGGCTCGTGGCCGTGGGCGGCGGCAAGGGCGGCGTCGGCAAGACGTTCGTCGCGAGCAACGTCGCGACTGCGCTCGCTCGGGAAGGCCGCACCGTGATCGCGGTCGACGGCGATCTCGAGGGCGCCAATCTCCATACCGCGCTCGGTGTCGCGTCGCCGCGAACGAGCCTCGCCGAGTACGTCGCGCAGCGCGAGGAGGACGTCTCGAAGCTCGTCGTCGAGACGCCGTTCGCGAACCTCGGCCTGATCGCGGCGACGCAGGCGCACCTCGGCGCGGCGCAGCCCGCGCACTTCCGGCGCGCGCGGCTGGTCCAGCGGCTGCGGACGCTTCCCGTCGATTTCGTGATCGTCGATCTCGGCGCCGGCATGCAGCACGCGACGCTCGACTACTTTCTCGCCGCCGACGACGGGATCCTCGTGCTGACGCCCGAGCCGACGAGCGTCGAGAACGCGTACGGCTTCCTGCGCGCGGCGTTCTACCGGCGCATGCACCTCACGCTCACGTCCGGCGTCGTCCGAAAGCTCATCGCGCAGGCGATGGATCAGCGCAACGAGCAGGGAATCCGAACGCCTCTCGATCTGGTCCGCGAGGTCGAGGCCCGCGATCCCCGCGAGGCGCAGCGGTTCCTCCACGCGCTGCGCCAGCTCCGCCCGCGCCTCGTCGTGAACGAGGTGGGATCGGCCGAGGAGATCAAGCTCGGCTTCGCCGTGAAGAGCGTGTGCATGAAGTACTTCGGGATGAGCGCCGACTACCTCGGCTACGTGAACCGCGACGTGACGGCGCGCCGCGCGGTCGTCGCGCGCCAGCCGCTCGTGACGGCGCAGCCCGGCTGCGACGCCGCCGTCTACCTCGCCCGCATCGCGAGCAAGCTCGCGACGGGTGCTGCCCCCGAGGCGTCGTGAAGCCGCTCTCCGAGCTCGACCACTACGAGGTGCTCGAGGTGGCGCACGACGCGAGCGCCGACGAAGTCGAGCGCGCGTATCACGTCGCGCGGTCGGCGTACGCCGAGGGCTCGCTCGCCACCTACTCGGTCTTCGGCGAGCGCGACACCGAGGCGCTGCGACATCGCATCGAGCTCGCGTGGCGAACGCTCTCCGACCCCGCGTCGCGCCACGCGTACGATGTGAGCCTCGCGGGCGAAGCGGCCGGGGGCGAGGCGCCGGCGCTCGATCACGACCCGCTGCTCGACTCCGTCGCCCGCCGCCTCGTGGCGAAGGAGCGGCCGCTTCCGCCGCGCCTGCCGAGCACCGCGCGCGCCGTCGCGCCGCCGGACGTCGCGCCGATCGCCGACGCCGAGCTCGAGGAGGCGGGCGGCGAGTGCGACGGCGCGCGGCTCCGGCACGCTCGCGTCCGGCGCGGGCTCGATCTCGACCAGATCGCTGCGATCACGAAGATCAACCCGATGTATCTGCGGTCGATCGAGGACGACGCGATCGAGCAGCTCCCGGCGCCCGTCTACGTCCGCGGATTCGTGAAGGCGTACGCGCGCTGCGTCGGCCTCGAGCCGTCGTCGGCGGCCTCGGCGTACATGGCGCGCTTCGAGGCCGCGCAGCCCAGGCGGCGAGGCCGCCTGCTCGGGCGCCAGCCGCAAGCCTGACTTGCCTTCGTACCGGATCGGTGAAGGAGCGACGGGCTGGCGCGCGGACGTCGCGCTGGCGCAGGCGGCCGGCATCGCCCGCGCGCAGGCGCGGCGCTGGATCGACGAGGGCCACGTTCGCTTGAACGCCGCGGCGTGCCGCCCGGCACAGCGCGTGCGCGCGGGCGACGTCCTCGAGACGGACCCGCCCGCTCCCGCGCCGGCGAAGGCCGCCGCCGAGCCGATCGCGCTCGCGGTGCTCTACGAGGACGCGGACCTCGTCGTGATCGACAAGCCGGCCGGCCTCGTCGTGCACCCCGCGCCCGGCCATCCGAGCGGAACGCTCGTGAACGCGCTCCTCCATCACTGCGCGGACCTCGCCGGGGTCGGCGGCGCGCTGCGACCCGGCATCGTGCACCGCCTCGACAAGGGGACGTCGGGCGTGATGGTGGTCGCCAAGCACGACGCCGCGCTCGCCGCGCTCGCCGCGCAGTGGAAGCGGCACGACATCGAGCGCGTGTACCGCGCGCTCGTTCGTGGCGCGCCCGCAGCCGCATCCGGCCGCATCGAGGGCGCGATCGGCCGGCATCCGCGCGATCGCAAGCGCATGTCGCTCGCCACGCGGCGGGGCCGGCCGGCGGCGACGGGCTGGGCCGTGGTGCGGCGCTTCGCGAGGAGCGGATGCGCGCTGCTCGAGCTGCGTCCCGAGACGGGCCGAACGCATCAGCTCCGCGTCCACCTCGCGTCGGCGGGACTTCCGATCCTCGGCGATCCCGTCTACGGGAAGGCGCGCGAGCCGGGCCTCGCGCTCGTGCGGCCCGCGCTGCACGCGGCCGTTCTCGGCTTCACGCATCCGTCACGGAGAGAGCGCATGAGATTCGAGGCGCCGCTGCCCGCGGACATCGCGGAGGCGCTCGCGGCGCTCGATCGCCGCGAGCGCAGCGCATGACCGGGAGCGCGTTTCTCCGGCATCCGCTGCTCTCCGAATGCGGCGTCGCGCACGGTTTCGGCGTTCGCGGCGCGAACGAGCCCGGCGGCTGCGTTCGCCCGCGCCAGGTGCACGGGATCGCGGTGATGGAGGCGAGGCCGGGCGCTGGCCCGCAGGACGCCGACGCCATCGTGTCGGACGTTCCCGGCCTGCCCGTGGGCGTCGTGACCGCGGACTGCGTTCCGTTGCTCGTTGCCGAGCTCGGCGGCGCTCGCGTCGCCGCGATCCACGCCGGATGGAGAGGGCTCGCGGCCGGCGTCGTCGCTGCGGGCCTCGCCGCGCTCGGGCGTCTCGGCGCGCGGCCGTCGCGGCTTCGCGCCGCGATCGGGCCGCACATCGGGCCGTGCTGCTACGAGGTGGACGGGCCCGTCGTGGCCGCGCTCGAGGCGCGCTTCGGTCCCGCGACGCGGGCGGCGCTCCGGCCCGCGAGGCCCGAGCACGCGATGCTCGATCTCGCGCGGCTCGTTCGCGAGGAGTGCCTTCGCGCCGGGCTCACGCCGGACGCGATCGGAGCGCTCGCGGGAGCCTGCACGCGCTGCGATGAGTCGCGTTTCCACAGCTTTCGACGGGACGGCGCGCGCGCCGGACGTCTGGTGCACTTCGTCTCGGCCGGCGTCGCGACGCCGGGCTGCTTGACAACGTGAGGACCGCGCCGTAGCGTCGATCCCGGTTTCTCCAAAGAGCCAACCGAAGAAACCCTGAGCCGATCCTCCCGGGCATTCCTCCCATCCGGTGCCCGGCGCAGGGCTGCGGCAATCCGAAACCAGGAAACCGATCAACTCTTCCAGCGGAAGCTCCGAACGAGCAGGCAGACCCGAACCATCCTTCGCCGCGTGTTCGCCACGAGGCGTCACGCGCGCCCGGCTCCCCGACGCGACCCTGCAGCGGCGCTCCTCCTCCCCGACCGCGGCACTCCCTTCGAACCCCCGACATTCGACCCCCGATCCCGACTCGACGCACCTCCCCACGAAACGACGGACGCTCGGAACCCACGGCAACAGGAGAGCGAGGCAGAACGATGCAGCGAGGCGGCGAAGGCAATCTCGGTCCGGGCGGCGCTCGCGGGCCCCGGCGCGGCAAAGGGCGCCGCCCCCGCGTCGGAAACGGAAACATGATGCGCGATTCGCGCGGACACCCCGGCATGCGCGACTACCAGAGCTTCGACGACTTTCCCGACGACGAGCTGCTCGACGACGGCGTGCCGGCCGAGGCGCCCGGCGAGCGCATGAACGTCAAGGACCTGAAGCTCAAGTCGATGCCGGAGCTCGCGACGCTCGCCGAGGAGCTGGCCGTCGAGAACGCGGCGGGGCTTCGCAAGCAGGACCTCATCTTCGCGATCCTCAAGGCCAAGACCGAGAACCAGGGCAAGGTCTACGCCGAGGGCGTCCTCGAGACGCTTCCCGACGGCTTCGGCTTCCTGCGCGCGCCGGACCAGAACTACCTCGCCGGCCCCGACGACGTCTACGTGTCTCCGTCGCAGATCCGCCGCTTCGGCCTGCGCACGGGCGATACCGTCTGCGGGCAGATCCGCCCGCCGAAGGAAGGCGAGCGCTACTTCGCGCTCCTCAAGGTCGAGTCGATCAACTTCGAGGAGCCCGAGGCCACCCGGCACAAGATCCTCTTCGACAACCTGACGCCCCTCTACCCGCACGAGAAGTTCAACCTCGAGGCGGCGTCGGGCGGCTTCACGACGCGGATCATCGACCTCATCGCGCCGATCGGGAAGGGGCAGCGCGCGCTCATCACGTCGCCGCCCAAGGCCGGCAAGACGCTGATGCTCAAGGACATCGCGAACTCGATCGCGGAGAATCATCCCGAGGTCTACCTCATCGTGCTGCTGATCGACGAGCGGCCCGAAGAGGTGACCGACATGCAGCGCAACGTGAAGGCCGAGGTGATCTCGTCGACCTTCGACGAGCCCGCGACGCGCCACGTTCAGGTGGCGGACATGGTGATCGAGAAGGCCAAGCGCCTCGTCGAGCACAAGCGCGACGTCGTGATCCTGCTCGACTCGATCACGCGCCTCGCCCGCGCGCACAACACCGTCGTTCCGCACTCGGGCAAGATCCTCTCCGGCGGCGTCGACTCGAACGCGCTGCACAAGCCGAAGCGCTTCTTCGGCGCCGCGCGGAACGTCGAGGAGGGCGGGAGCCTCACGATCGTCGGCACCGCGCTGATCGACACCGGATCGCGAATGGACGAAGTGATCTTCGAAGAGTTCAAGGGGACCGGAAACAGCGAGATCGTGCTCGACCGCAAGCTCTCCGAGCGGCGAACGTACCCGGCGATGGACATCACGCGCTCGGCGACGCGCCGCGAAGAGCTGCTGCTCCCCGAGGCGACGCTCAATCGCATGTACATCCTTCGCAAGGTGCTCTCGCCGCTGTCGCCGGTCGACTCGATGGAGTTCCTGCTCGAGAAGATCAAGGCCACGGACTCGAACGACGAATTCCTGGCGTCGATGAATTCGTAGGCCTTTCCGCCTATCTTCCAGGCGGCCATGTCCGACCTGAGCGACCGCCTGAGCGAGATCGAGGCCCGCGCGCGGGCGCTCGAGGAGCGTCTGTCCGACCCCGCGCTGGCGTCGCAGCCGGGCGAGTACGCGAAGGTCGGAAAGCAGCTCGGCGCGCTGCGGCCGGTGCTCGAAGCGGCGCGGCGCTGGCGACAGACCGTCTCCGAGCTCGAAGACGCCCGGCTGCTGCTGCACGAGTCGGATCCCGAGCTGCGCGAGCTCGCGAGCTCGGAAGTCGAGCGGCTCGGCGCCGAGCGCGAAGCCCTCGAGTCGCGGATCAAGGAGCTCCTGCTCCCGAAGGACCCGAACGACGACAAGGACGTGATCCTCGAGATCCGCGCCGGCACCGGCGGCGACGAAGCGGCGCTGTTCGCGGCGGACCTGTTCCGCATGTACTCGCGCTACGCGGAGGCGATGGGCTGGAAGGTCGAGCCGCTCTCGGTCTCGGAAGGGGCGGCGGGCGGCTCGAAGGAGGTGATCGCGAGCATCGGCGGCGACCGCGTGTGGAGCCGGATGAAGTACGAGCGCGGCGTTCACCGCGTGCAGCGCGTTCCGGCGACGGAGTCGGCCGGGCGAATCCACACCTCGACCGCGACGGTCGCCGTCCTGCCCGAGGCCGAGGAGGTCGACGTCCAGATCGACCCGAAGGATCTCCGCATCGACGTCTTCCGCTCGTCGGGCCCCGGCGGCCAGTCGGTCAACACCACCGACTCGGCCGTCCGCATCACGCACATTCCGACGGGCGAGGTCGTCCAGTGTCAGGACGAGAAGAGCCAGCACAAGAACAAGGCGCGAGCGCTCAAGATCCTTCGCGCGCGGCTGCTCGAGGCCGAGCAGGAGCGTCAGGCCGCGGCGCGCGCCAGCGAGAAGAAGAGCCAGGTCGGAACGGGCGACCGGTCCGAGAAGATCCGGACGTACAACTTCCCGCAGTCGCGCATCACCGATCACCGCGTGGGCGTGACGGTTCGCCGGCTGGCCGAGGTTCTCGAAGGAGATCTCGGCCCGCTGCTCGACGCGGTGCGCGCCGAGTTCCAGAAGCGGGCCGAGCAGGAGGCGTTCGAGCCGTGAGCGGGGCCGAGACCTGGACGGTCCTCGACCTGCTGCGCTGGACGACCGCGCACTTCGGCCGGCAGGGGATCGATACCGCGCGCCTCGACGCCGAGTGCCTGCTCGCGCACGCGCTCGAGACCGACCGCCTGCGGCTCTACCTCGAGTTCGACAAGCCCGTCGAGGAGTCGGAGCGCGCGCGGTTTCGCGAGCTCGTCCGCCGCCGCGGCGCGGAGCGCATTCCGGTCGCGCATCTGACGGGGCGAAAGGAGTTCTGGTCGCTCCCGCTGCGCGTGACGCGCGACGTGCTGACGCCGCGGCCCGACACCGAGACGCTGGTGCAGGCCGCGCTCGCCGTCCTTCCCGCGGGCGAGGCCGCGGCGCGAATGCTCGACGTCGGCACCGGGTCGGGCGCGATCGCGCTCGCGCTGCTCTCCGAACGGCCCGGCCTGCGCGCGGTCGCGACGGACGTCTCGGCGGCGGCCCTCGCCGTCGCCGAAGAGAACGCCGAGGCGCTCGGGCTGCGCGGCCGCCTCGAGCTGCGCGCGGGGCCGCTGTTCGCGCCAGTCGCGGGTGAGCGCTTCGACCTCATCGTCTCGAACCCGCCGTATCTGGCTGCGGGCGAGGCCGCGAGCCTCGCGCCCGAGCTCGCGCACGAGCCCGAGGCGGCGCTCTTTGCGGGCCCCGCCGGCACCGAGCTGATCGAGGCCCTCGTTGCGGGCGCGCCCCCCCATCTCGCGCCCGGCGGCCGCCTGATGGTCGAACTCGCTCCCGCGCAGGCCCCGGCCGTGGCAGGATGGATGCGGGCGGCCGGGTTCGGGAACATCGCCGTCCACGACGACCTCGGCCGCCGGCCACGCGTCGTGTCGGGCCGTCTCGCGGGAACGGGGGGGAACGCGTAGATGGATCGGATCGTCGTCTCGGGCGGCGCCAGGCTCTCCGGCGAAGTGCGTGTCTCGGGTTCGAAGAACGCGACGCTCGCGCTCATGGCCGCGTCGCTCCTCGCCGAGGGCGAGACGGTGCTGCGCAACGTGCCGCGTCTTCGCGACGTCGACGCGATGCTGCAGATCCTCGCTGCGCTCGGCGCGCGTGCGGACTGGGACGAGTCGGAGCCGGGGACGCTTCGCATCTCGACCGACGGCGTCGACCGGCCCGAGGCTCCCTACGATCTCGTTCGGCGCATGCGAGCGTCGTTCATGGTGCTCGGGCCGCTGGTCGCGCGTTTCGGTCGCGGGCGGGTGTCGGAGCCCGGCGGCTGCGCGATCGGCGTTCGCCCGGTCGATCAGCACATGAAGGGGCTCGAAGCGCTCGGCGCGAAGGTCGAGCTCACGCACGGCTACGTCGAAGCGACGAGCGAGCGGCTGCGTGGCGCTCGGATGTCGTTCGACGTCTGCACCGTGAACGGGACGCAGAACGTGATGATGGCGGCGTGCCTCGCCGACGGCGAAACGGTGCTCGAGAACGCCGCGCGCGAGCCCGAAGTGATCGAGCTCGCCGCGGTGCTCGAAAAGATGGGCGCGCGCATCGAAGGCGCCGGGACGCCGCGCATCGTGATCGAGGGCGCCGGGCGGCTTCGCGGCGCCGAGCACGCGGTCTCGGGCGACCGCATCGAGGCCGGGACGCTCCTCGCCGCGAGCGTCGTGACGCGCGGCGACGTTCGGCTTCGCGGCGCCGATGCCGGCGTGATGGAGGCGACGATCGAGAAGCTGCGCGAGGCCGGCGCGGAGATCGAAGTCGAGGGCGGCGCGATCCGTGCGCGCGCGTTCGACGCACCACGCGGCGTCAATGCGACCACCGCACCGTACCCCGGCTTCGCCACCGACATGCAGTCGCAGCTCATGGCCGTGCTCGCCGTGTCGTCGGGTTCGAGCCTCATCACCGAGACTGTCTTCGAGAACCGCTTCATGCACGTTCCCGAGCTGCTGCGGCTCGGCGCCGACATCAGCGTCACCGGGCGCAGCGCACACGTGCGCGGCGTTCCGCGCCTCATGGGCGCACCGGTGATGGCGACGGACCTGCGCGCGTCGGCCGGTCTCATCGTTGCCGCGCTCGCCGCGGAGGGCGAGACCGAGGTGAGCCGCGTGTACCACATCGACCGCGGCTACGAGCGGATCGAAGAGAAGCTCCGAAGCCTCGGTGCGCGAATCCGCCGCGTCCGGGAGCCGGAAGGGGAGGCCTAGCGCCATGGCTGCTGCACGCGCCACCGGCAAGACGCCGCTGCGTGTCCTGAACACGTCCGACGCGAGCTTCGACGCCGCGTTCGAGAAGCTCGTTCGACGCCGCGTCGGCGCCGACGACGCCGTCGAGAAGACGGTGAAGAAGATCCTCGAGCGCGTTCGCGACGGCGGCGACCGCGAGCTGCTCGCGCTCGTCCGCAAGTACGACAGCGCGAAGGTTGCGTCGCTCGAGGTCTCGCGCGACGAGTGGGACGCCGGCGTCGAGAAGGTCGATCCGGCCGACCGTGCGGCGCTCGGCAAGGCCGCGATGCGCGTGCGCGAGTTCCACCGGCGCCGCATCCCGTCGAGCTGGGAGATGCGCGAGGAGGGCGGCGCGCTCATGGGCCAGCGCGTGCGAGCGCTCTCGCGCGCAGGCCTCTACGCGCCCGGCGGAAAGGCGGCGTATCCGTCGACCGTGATCATGAACGCGGTCCCCGCGTCGGTCGTCGAGGTGCCCGAGATCGTGCTCGCGACGCCCGCCGGCCCCGGCGGCGAGGTTCGGCCCGAGGTGCTGATGGCCGCGCGCGTGGCGGGCGTCCACCGCGTCTTCAAGATGGGAGGCGCGCACGCGATCGCAGCGCTCGCATACGGGACCGAGAGCGTTCCGCGGGTCGACAAGATCGTCGGGCCGGGCAGCGTCTACGTCGCGACCGCGAAGCGGCTCGTCTTCGGCGAGGTCGGCATCGACAGCGAGGCGGGCCCGAGCGAGGTCCTGATCGTCGCCGACCGGACGGCGACACCGGCCTGGGTCGCCGCGGATCTGCTCTCGCAGGCCGAGCACGACGAGCTGGCGTGCGCCGTCCTCGTGACGACGGCGAAGGCGCTCGTTGCGCGCGTGCAGGAGGCCGTCGCCCGCCAGCTCAAGACGATGGAGCGGGCGAAGATCGCGGAGGCGGCGCTCGCGCGCGGCGGCGCGATCGTCGTTGCGCGGGATCTCGACGAGGCCGTCACGCTCGCGAACCGCTACGCCCCCGAGCACCTGATGCTCGCCCTCGACGACCCCGACGCGGCGATGAAGCGGGTGACTGCGGCGGGGGCGATCTTCGTCGGGCACTATTCTCCGGTCGCCCTGGGCGATTATCTGGCGGGCCCGAACCACGTGCTGCCCACGGGGGGAACGGCCCGCTTCTTCTCGCCGCTCGGCGTCGAGGATTTTCTCAAGCGGACGAACTTCGTCCGCTTCGAGCCGCCGAAGCTCCGAGAGCTCGGGGCGGACGTGATCCGCCTCGCGGCGCTCGAGGGCTTCACCGGGCACGGAGAATCGGTGGAGCTTCGGCTGCAGAAGATCCGGCGCGCGCGCCGTGAGCGCGAAGCCGCCCGCGAGGCGGCGCTGGAGGACTAGGCATGCGCGAACGCAGGAGCGTTCTCGAACGCAAGACGCGAGAGACCGAGATCCGTCTCGAGCTCGACCTCGACGGGCGCGGCGTCCACGACGTGTCGACCGGGATCGCGTTCTTCGACCACATGCTCGAGTCGTTCGCGAAGCACGGGCTGTTCGACCTCCGCGTCACCGCGAAGGGAGACCTCGCCGTCGACCTGCACCACACGGTCGAAGACGTGGGGATCGCGCTCGGGCAGGCGTTTCGCGCCGCGCTGGGGTCGGCGGAGGGCATCCGCCGCTACGGGAGCTGCACGCTCCCCATGGCGGAGTCGAAGGTCGAGGTGTCGGTCGACGTCTCGAACCGGCCGTACCTCGTCTACCGCGTGGACCTCGCGAACGATCGCGTCGGAGCCTTCGACGTATCGCTCGTCGAGGACTTCCTGCACGCGCTCTCGCAGAACGCGGGTCTCGACCTGCACGTCGAGCTCCGTTACGGGCGCAGCCCTCACCACGTCGTCGAGGCGATCTTCAAGGGGCTCGCGCGCGCGCTGCGCGACGCCGTCGAGGTCGACCCGCGCGTCGAGGGCCTGCCTTCGGTGAAGGGCGCGCTGTGAGGTCGTCCGTCTGATCGCTCAGCCGACCATCGCCGTCGTCGACTACGGGTCCGGCAACCTGCGGAGCGTGGCGAAGGCGCTCGCCCGCTCGGGCCTGCGCCCGGACGTGACGGGAGACCCGGCGCAGGTTCGCCGCGCCGACGGCGTCGTGTTGCCCGGGGTCGGCGCCTTCGCCGACTGCGCGGCGCACCTGCGGTCGAAGGGGCTCGACGACGCCGTTCGCGGCGCGATCGACGCCGGCCGCCCGTACCTCGGGCTGTGCCTCGGCCTCCAGCTCCTCTTCGACGAGAGCGACGAGCACGGAACGACGCCGGGCCTCGGCCTGCTGCGCGGGCGTGTCGAGCGCTTTCCCGAGATCGGCCCCGACGGCCGGCGGCTGCGCGTTCCCCACATCGGCTGGAACGACGTGCGCTTTTCCGGGAATCATCCCATGCTCGCCGGGCTGCCGGCCGAGGACCAGTTCTACTTCGTGCATGCCTACCGCGCCGTTCCGAAGGAGGAGAGCGTCGTGGTGGGCGTGACCGACTACGGCGGCGCCTTCGCGGCGGCCGTCGCAACGGAGAGGATGTTCGCCGTGCAATTCCATCCCGAGAAGAGTCAGAGCGCCGGAAAGCGGCTCCTCGACGCGTACGCCGCGTGGGTGACCTCGTGCCGCGGGTAGCCGTCGCGCTCGCGCTCGTGTTGGCGCTCGCCGGCTGCGCGCAGACGGTGAAAGTGCAGACCTGTCCCGGCCTCGAGCAGGCGCAGGCGGGCGTCTCGGCCGTCGCGGTGGCGCCGTTCGAGGCGCGCGGCCGGGGCGGCGCCGTTCTCACCGAGGGCCCCGAGGCCGAGGGCGCACCGGTCGTCGCGCGTCAGGTGGCCGAGGCCATCGCGGCCCACGGCGTGAGCGTCGTCGCACCCGAGGACGTCGCGCGCGCGCTGCAGAACGCCGGCGTTCCGGCGGGCGCGAAGGCCGACCAGATCGCTGCGGTCACGCAGCAGAAGTTCGGCGCGAACCTGCTCCTCACCGGCAGCGTCTCGCGCTACCGCGACCGCGAGGGAGAGAATCTCGGCGTGTCGGCGCCGGCGAGCGTCGGGTTCTCCGTGACGCTCTACCAGGCACCGGGCGCGACGAGGCTCTGGAGCGCCGGTTTCGACGAGACCCAGCAGCCGATGTCGTCGAACCTCTTCAACATGGGCCGCTACCCGGGCGGAGGCACGCGGTGGCTCACGGCCGAAGAGCTCTCGAAGTGGGGAGCGGACGGGGTGGCGGATGCGTTTCCCGTCTCCGCGAAGTAGTTGACCGCCTTCGAGCTGATTCCCGCGATCGACCTGCTCGGCGGCCGCTGCGTGCGGCTCGCGCAGGGGCGCTACGACGACGCGACGGTCTACGGCGACGATCCGGCCGCGATGGCGCAGCGCTTCTGCGCGCATCCGCTGCGCAGGCTCCACGTCGTCGATCTCGACGGCGCGAAGGCCGGGCGTCCCGTGAACCGCGATGCGGTCGCCGCGATCGTCGGGGCGGCGAAGGGCGTTCCAGTCCAGCTCGGCGGCGGGCTTCGGACCGCGGCGTCGGTCGAGGAGGCGCTCGCGCTCGGCGTGGGCCGCGTCGTCCTCGGCACCGCTGCGCTTCGCGACCCGGCGCTCGTACGCGAGTGCGCGCGCCGCTTCCCGGGCCGGGTCGCGGTCGGGATCGACGCGCGCGACGGCCGCGTCGCGGCCGAGGGCTGGACGGAGGCGAGCGACGTCGATGCGACCGAGCTCGCGCTTCGCTTCGCCGACGCCGGCGTCGCGGCGATCGTCCACACCGACATCGCGCGCGACGGCATGCTGCAGGGGCCGAACCTCGAGGCGAGCGCGCGTCTCGCGAAGGACGTTCCGATCCCCGTGATCGTCTCCGGCGGCGTTTCGTCGCTGGGCGACGTTCGGCGTGCGGCGGCGTGCGTGGCCGGTGCGATCGTCGGGCGCGCGCTCTACACGGGCGCGCTCGACCTCGCTGCGGCGCTCGAGGCGGCGGCGTGCTCCTGAAGCGAATCATCCCGTGCCTCGACGTCGACCGCGGCCGCGTCGTGAAGGGCGTTCAGTACGTCGATCACGTCGACGCCGGCGATCCGGTCGAGGTCGCCGCGATGTACGATGCGCAGGAAGCCGACGAGATCACGTTCCTCGACATCACGGCGAGCCACGAGGGCCGGCGCACGCTCTTCGACGTGGTCTCGAGGACGGCCGAGCGCGTCTTCATGCCGCTCACGGTGGGCGGCGGCGTTCGCACGCTCGACGACGTGCGCGACCTGCTGAACGCCGGCGCCGACAAGGTCTCGATCATGACCGCGGCGGTGTCGAACCCCGATCTCGTCTCCGAAGCCGCGGTGAAGATCGGGAGCGCGAACCTCGTCGTCGCGATCGACGCGCGCGCGACCGAGCCGGGGCGGCGCTGGGAGGTCTGCACGCACGGCGGCCGGCGCCCGACCGGGATCGACGCCGTCGACTGGGCGCGCCGGATGGCCGAGCGCGGCGCGGGGGAGATCCTGCTCACGAGCATGGACCGCGACGGAACCCGCGCCGGCTACGACCTCGCCTTCGTCCGCGCCGTCGCCGACGCCGTCCCCATCCCCGTGATCGCGTCGGGAGGGGGCGGCAGCGCCGAGGACCTCGCGGCCGCGCTCGACGACGGCCCGGCCGGGGGCCATGCGCAGGCCGCGCTCGCCGCGTCGATCTTCCACTTCCGCCACACGACCGTCGGCGAGGTGAAGCGCCGCCTGATCGAGCTCGGAATCCGCGTGAGGCGGCCGGTGGTTGAAGCCGCCGGTTGCCTGCGCTAGCGTCCGCAAGCCCGTTGCGTCGCAGCCCAAGTTCTCGGTTTCACACCGATTTTTGCGACACCTGACGGCCTTCGAGACCACTACTACCGGGGGGCACGGGAGGCCCCCGGGTGTCGTCGTAGGAGCAACTCGCACGCATGCCGCTGATCAAGGTCAAAGAGAACGAATCCTTCGAGATGGCCATGAAGCGCTTCAAGAAGCAGTGCGAGAAGGCCGGGATTCTCACCGAGCTGCGGCGTCGCGAGTTCTACGACAAGCCGAGCGTGCGCCGCAAGAAGAAGGCGGCTGCGGCGCGGAAGCGGGCGCTCAAGAAGATGAAGCGAATGGCGCGCTGAGCCGGGGGTAGCTGGCCCGGGGGTGGAACGTTGGCCCGGATCCCTGAGACCACCATCCAAGAAGTCCGGGACCGGATCGACATCGTCGATCTGATCGGCCGCTACCTCAGCCTCAAGCCTTCCGGACGCAACTTCGTCGGCCTGTGCCCCTTCCACAACGAGAAGACCCCGAGCTTCAACGTCAGCCGAGAGCGGCAGATCTGGCACTGCTTCGGCTGCGGCGAGGGCGGCCACGTCTTCGCGTTCCTGATGCGCCACGAGAACCTGACGTTCCCCGAGGCGGTGCGTCAGCTCGCGCGCGAGTGCGGCGTCGAGATCCGCGACGAGCACGAGGCAGAGCGCGGCGTCGCCGAGTCGCTCGTGCTCGCGAACGAGGTGGCGCAGGCGCTCTACCGCAAGGCGCTCGCGTCGGCGGAGGGCGAGGCCGCGCGCGCGTATCTCGAGCGCCGCGGCCTCGATGCCGCGACGATCGAGCGCTTCGGCGTCGGCTACGCGCCGGACCGCTGGGACGCCGTCGCCGGCGCGCTGCGCGCGCGCAAGATCTCGAGCGAGGTCGGCGAGCGCGCGGGCCTGCTCGCGCCGCGCACGGGAGGCGGCGCGTACGATCGCCTGCGCGGCCGCGTGACGTTCCCGATCCAGGACGTTCGCGGCCGGTTCATCGGCTTCGGCGGCCGCGCGCTCGCGGCGGGGCAGGAGCCGAAGTACCTGAACACGCCCGAGACGCCGATCTTCCGCAAGCGCGAGGCGCTCTTCGGCTTCCCGATGGCGCTCGAGCCGATGCGCCGCGCCGGCCGCGCCGTCGTGGTCGAGGGCTACTTCGACCTCGTCGCGCTCCACCGCGCCGGCGTCGCCGAGACCGTCGCGACCTGCGGCACCGCGCTCACGCCCGAGCACGCGAAGAATCTGCGGCGGCGCGCGCGCGAGGTCGTGCTGCTCTTCGACGGCGACGCCGCGGGCGAGAAGGCGGTCACACGCGCGCTCGAGGTGCTGCTTCCCGAGGGCCTTCGCGTTCGCGCGGCGAGGCTCCCGGCGGGCGACGACCCCGATACGTACCTCGAGCGCGAAGGCGCCGAGGCGCTCGCGGCGCTGGTCGCCGGCGCCTCGCCTGCTCTCGAGTCCGTGATGCTGCAGGCCGCTGCGCGCGGCGTCTCGACGGCCTGGGAAAAAGCCGACGCGATCGCCGCGGTGGCGCCGCTCGTTGCGCTCGTCACCGACGTGATCGAGCGCGCGGAGTGGGTGAGGCGGCTCGCGCTCGCGACCGCCACCGAAGCGCATGCCGTCGAGCGCGCGATCCGCCTCGCCCGCGAGGGCAAGAGCATCGCGGCGACGCCCGAAGCGCTACCCGCCGCGGCGCCGCGCAGCCGCGGCCCCGAGGACCGCAGCGCACGCGAGATCGCGCGGGCGCTGCTGCGGCAGCCGGCGCTCGTCGCGCACGTCGACGAGGACGAGGCGCTCTCGCTGGTTCCGGACGGCATCTGGCGCCGCGCGATCGCCTGGCTCTTCGCGCGCGCGAGCGGCGACCCTGCGGCCGATGTCGCGCCGGAGCTCGAGGCCGCGCTGCGCGAGCTCGAGCTCGACGACACTCCCGAGCGCGACGCGGAGGAGGAGCGGCGCGTGCTCGAGCAGACGCTCGCGCACCTTCGCCGAAGACGCCTCAGCGACGAGCGTCGCGAGACGACGCTCCGCTTCAAGCAGTCGCCCGCGGTCGACTCCGCCGC
>JABLTH010022374.1_pt1 | contig 19814 bp, 17 predicted proteins | sample 7875711 | NCBI WGS metagenome assembly JABLTH01 (sample SAMN14941262, study PRJNA633318) | bioreactor metagenome | isolation source: bioreactor | place: China | collected 2019-03-05 | reverse complement strand
GCCCGCCGCTCGGACACCGTGCGGTTCTTCGTGCAGAACCAGCTCGGCGCGATCATCGCGATCATCGCCTTCGTGCCGCTCATCATCCTGGTGTTCCTGAACAAGGACATGGACAAGGGCCAGAAGACGATCGCCGGCATCGTGGGCATCGCGCTCGCGGCCCTCGCCGTCGTGCTGGGCATCGACTTCACACCACCGTCCGTCGAGCAGTACACCGCCGACCAGTCGACCGTGATCCAGCTGCTCGGCAAGGACCAGGTCGTCTGGGTCGACGGCGGCACGGTCTACCACGTCTGCGAGGAGGTGCCGGCGATCCAGACCGGCAGCGACAAGCGCACGGGGACGACCGCGCAGGCCGTCGAGGCAGGCAAGACGCGTCTGACCCTCGAGTTCGCCTCGGAGCTGCGCAAGTGCGGACTCCCCGTGCCGGAGAACTCGCCCGCGATCGCCGATGCGCTGCGTGCCATCCGAGACGGCAAGACCGGCACCACGCTGCCGGCTCCGGTGTGGGCCGACGGCACTCAGGCGCCGATCTCGGTGCCCGACGCCTCCTCGTCCGGTTCCACGCCCGCGCCGACCACCACGCCGTGAGCGACCCGGCCTGACCGCCGAGACGACGAGAGCGCGACGTCCGCACACGGGGCGTCGCGCTCTCGTCTTTCCGGGCAGCGGCCGGGACTCACGACCGGGCGTGCACCGCCGCCGCCGCACGGCGGACGATATCGGCGTCCGTGACGTCGAAACCGGGCACCCCGCCGCCGGGGCCGCTCGGCGCGTCGTCGCCCGAGGGCTGCCGCGCGGAGAGGTGGATCGCGTCGACGCCGCAGGCGAGGAGCGCCTCGATGTCCTCGACGCGCACGCCTCCCCCGGCCATGATGTGAAGGCGCCCGCCCGCTTCCGCGACGAGCGCGCGCAGAGCGGCCCGCCCGTCGATGCTGCGGGCGGCGCGCCCGCTGCTGAGCACGCGCCGCACGCCGCAGACCACGAGATCCTCGACGATCGACGCGGGTTCCGCGATGGCGTCGATGGCCCGGTGGAAGACGAGCTCGGCGTCACCGGCGGCCTGTCGCCACCGGTCGAGGGCGCGCAGGTCGACGGCGCCGTCGGAGGTCAGCGCGCCGACCACCACGCCGCCCGCGCCGCGGCGCACCACCTCGGCGATGTCTTCGGCGACGAGCGCGACCTCCTCCGGGGTGTACACGAAGCCGCCGCCGCGCGGTCGCACGAGCACGGCGACGCGCTCCGGGGCGCCCGCGGCGGCCAGCACGGCATCGACGGTGGCGGCGGACGGCGTCAGCCCTCCCGTCGCCGCGAGCGCCTGGCAGAGCTCGACCCGGTCCGCCCCTGCCGCGAACGCGGTCCGCGCGCCCGCGGGACCGTCGACGGCGATCTCGAGAGCAGCCGCCGTCACGGCGAGACCGTGAGCGTGGCGACCGGCTCGGCGCGGAGGGCGTCCGGGACCCGCACGACGCGCACGCCGTCGTCCAGCACGGTCGACTCCGCCGCGGAGCCGTCGGCCCAGCGCGCATCTCCGGTGGAGAGCTCCGCCGGAAGACGGATCTCTCCGGACCGCGGATCGAGCGCATGCACGTGCACGCCGGACGCCGACCGGGTGTACCGGCGCGGCTCCCCGCACTCCTCCCCGAAGCGCAGCCACGGCCGGGTGCCGCGGATCGTGTCGCCGTTCGTGCGCATCCACGCCCCCAGCTCGCGCATGGTGCGGCGCTGCAGCTCCGGGATCCGCCCAGCCGCATCGGGGCCGACGTTGATGAGCAGGTTGCCGTTCTTGGAGACGACGTCGACGAGCATCCGGATCAGATCCGGCCCGGAGAGCGTCTGCCGCTCGTCCTCCGCCTGGTTGTAGCCGAAGGAGTAGCCCAGACCGCGCGTCGACTCCCAGGGCGCATCGAGGATCCCGGGGATGTGCGTGTACTCGCGCGTCAGGAAGCCGTGGTACGGCACGCCCCATCGGTCGTTGACGACCCCGTGGGGCACCTGCGCGAAGTAGCGCTGCAGCAGCGCGGCGACCGCGAAGTCGTCGCGTCCCTTGCCGCCGTCCGGCCACTCGATGTCGTTCCAGAGCAGATCGGGCGAGAAGCGCTCGACCAGCTCGTCGAGCTGCGCGGCGGCGTAACGGGAGAAGGGGATGTCGTTGCGTCGGTGGCGGAACAGATCGGTGTCGGACTCGATCGGCGGGAAGTCGCTCGCGTGCCAGTCCAGCGCCCCGGAGAAGTACACCCCGAAGCGCGCCCCGGCCCGTCGGGTCGCGTCGTGCAGCTCGGCGATGAGATCGCGCCGCGGCCCGCGGGCGACGGCGTTGAACCCGGTGGTGCCGGTGCCCCACAGGCAGAAGCCCTCGTGGTGCTTGGTCGTCGGCACGATGTACTGCGCGCCCGCGTCCACGAGCTCACCCACGAACGCGTCCGGGTCGAAGGAGGACGCGTCCCACAGGTCCGCGAGGTCCTCGTACGAGGTGCCCGGCCCGTACAGACGCTGATGGCGCTCCCAGGTCGGGCTTCCGGCGATCCGCACGGTGTTCCCGTACCACTCCGCGTACTGGTGCCAGGCGTAGGCGTCCTCGGTCGGGATGTTCACTCCCTCCCCGTGCTGCACCGCCCAGGCGGGCACCGAGTACAGGCCCCAGTGCACGAAGAAGCCGAGCTTGGCGTCGCGGTACCAGTCCGGCACGCCCTGCGTCGGATAGACGGGTGCGTCCGCGCCGAGATCCGGGCCGGTGCGCTTCTCGAAGTTCATCATGCGGGGAGCTCCTCTCCGCGGCGGCTCACATGCGCGGTGAGCGCGGGAGTGCCGGTGGTGTCGAACGGGAACACGCCGGGGGCGAGCCGGTGGTGGCCGAGGCGCAGCAGGTCCTGATCGACGCCGCCCGGCGTGAGGGCGAGCGTCCAGTCCGCGGCGAGGTCGTAGAGCTCGGGCTCGAGGTACCCGATCTTCACGATCACGACATCCGCGGATTCGGGATCCAGGCCGAGCATGCGGAAGTCGTCGAGGTGGTGGAAGGGCTTGCGCCGTTCGGTGACGATCGCGTGCACGCTGCCGGCGCGGATCACGACCTGGGTGCCTGCCTCGGGGTCGCCGTCCGTGACGGAGAAGACCTCGCCGGTGATCGTCACCGGCCCGCGCGGACCCGGATCCACTCTGCCGCCGACCTCCAGCCTCACGGTCGCGCCGACGCCGGCGGCCGCCGCCTGCGCCACCGCCGCGGGGTCGAAGACCGAGGCGTGCACGACGACGCGGCCCGGCTCGGCGAGCTCGGGACGGGCGAGCAGCTCGCCCAGCGTCCAGGAGACGTCGCCGGCGCCGCCGGCGGTGGGGTTGTCGCCCGAGTCGGAGATCACCCAGGGGCGCGCCGCCTCGGGGGCCAGGGCGCGGTCGAGCGCCTCGCCGAGGGTCGCGGTCGGCCCGACGAAGACGAAGTCGGCGCGCGCGTCCCAGTACCGCCGGGCCAGGCGCTCGGCCTCCCGCGCGATGACCTCGCGGTCGTCGCCGGTCACCATCACGATCGCCATGTTGCGTGGCTCGTCGGCCCAGGCGTAGCCGACCCAGATCGCGGCATCGACGACGCCGTCGAGCGCCTCGACGTCGGGCACCTGCGCGTAGATCCCACGCGCCGGCTCGAGCCGCGTGCTCGTCTTCTCCCCCGGCAGCAGCACCGGCACCGGCACCCAGGCCTTGAACGGACGACGCCGCAGCGGATCGGATCCGTGCCGCCCCCGCAGGCGAGCGAGGAGGTTCCAGACCGCGCGCTCCTTGGTGTTCATCCAGTCCTCGTGCGGCGCCATCCGGTAGCAGGTGAGCAGGTCGAGCGCGTCCCGCAGCACCTCCGAGACGTTGCCGTGCAGGTCCATCGAGGTCGACACGAGCACGTCGTCGCCGAGCGCGTCCCGCACGGCTGCGGCGAGATCCCCCTCCGCGTCCTGCATCCCGACGACGCTCATCGCGCCGTGGATGTCGAAGAAGAAGCCGTCGAACGGCCCGCCGGACTCGATCTCGGCGCGGATGCCGTCGAGGATCGCGTCCTTCATCCGCTGATAGGTCTGCGGTGCCACCGCCCCGCCGGGCAGGGAGCGACCGTGGTGGATCGGCACCCACTCCGCGGCCTCGCGCAGTTCCCGTCCCTCGTCGAGGAACGGGTAGTAGCCGAGGAGCTCCGCACCCTCGCGGATCGTGAACGCCTCGTCGCCCGAGACGTGCGGCGAGAACGTGCTGGACTCGATCGAGATCCCCGCGATGCCGATCCGGGGCCGCGCGAGACCGCCCTCCTCGACCACGGGGAGCGGACCCATCCAGACCGTGTCGGCCTCGGGGCGGGGGTGCGGCGCGGTGGACGCTGTCATGGGCGGGTGTCTTCCTCTCGGGATGCGGACGGATCAGACGGCGACGAGCGGTGTCGTCTCGGGGTCGGCGAGCCGGGCGGCGGCGAGGGCCGCGGCCCCGCGCGCGACGGCGTCGGCGGAGATCTCCGCCGGCACCACGCGCAGCGGGATGCCGGAGACCGGGCCGTCGCTGCGGAGGGTCTCGGTGATGCCGGGTTCGAGCAGGTCCCACGCGGCGTGCACACCGCCGCCGACGACCACGAGATCGAGGTCGAGCAGCGATGCCGTGGTGGAGGCGGCGAGCGCGGTCGCCCGGGCGGCGTCGTCGAACACGGCGCGTGCCGACGCCTCGCCGGCGCGGGCGCGGTCCGCGATCTCGGGAGTCGTCGCCTCGGTCCCGGTGGCCTCGCGATAGCGGCGGGCGATCGAGGTGCCGGAGGCGAGCGTCTCGAGGTGGCCGGTCTGCCCGCAGGTGCAGCGCAGAGCGCTGAACCCCGGCGTGTGCCCGATCTCCCCGGCCGCCCCGTGCGTGCCGTGGTGCAGCGCGCCGTGCAGGGCGATCGCCCCGCCGACGCCGGTGCCGAGCATGATCCCCAGTACATCGCTCGCGCCGCGCGCGGCGCCCCAGCGCAGTTCGCCGAGGAGGAAGGCGTTCACATCGTTCTCGATCCACACGGGGACATCGAGGCGGGCCACGAGCTCGTCGGCGAGCCGGAAGCCGGTCCAGCCCGTGAAGGTCGCAGAGGCGGCGACGACGACGCCGCGCTCCTGGTCGATCACCCCCGCCGCCCCCACCCCCGCGCCGGCGAGCGACGCGCCGAGGGCGTCGCACAGCCGCAGCACGAGGTCGGCGGCCGCGTCGGCCATCGCGGGCCCGCCCTCCGACGCCGGGGCGGGCACGACGCCCTTCGCGAGCAGCGCTCCCTCGGCGTCGGTCAGCACCGCAGAGATCTTGGTCCCGCCGATGTCGATGCCCGCGATCGCGGGCGCGACGGCGCTCCCGGGCTCGGCGGTCCGGGTTCCTGCGTGATCGCTCATCGTCCGCCGAGCCCCGCCATCGCGATGCCCTTGACCAGGTGCTTCTGCAGCACGATCACGAGGACCGTGGTCGGCACCATCGAGATGATCGCCGCGGCCATCTGCAGATCCCAGCGCGTGCCGGTGAGACCCGAGAACGTCGCCAGGCCGACGGGGAGCGTGCCGTGCGCGTTGTAGTCCACCGTGACGATGAGGGGCCACAGGTAGCTGTTCCAGAAGGACAGGAACGTGAAGACGGACAGCACCGCGACGGCGGACTTCGCCAGCGGCAGGATGATCTGCAGGAACGAGCGCACGGGCCCGGCGCCGTCGACCCGGGCCGCCTCCTCGAGCTCGTACGGGATGCCGCGGAAGAACTGGCGCATGAGGAACGTGCCGAACGCGGTGAACGCGAACGGGAAGATGAGGGCCTGGTACGTGTCCACCCAGTTGAGCCACTGCATCACCTGGAACATCGGGATCACGAGCACCTCGGCCGGGACCATGAGCGTCGCGAGGAACAGCACGAACACGGCGTCGCGCCCCTTCCACCGCAGCCGTCCGAAGGCGTACCCCGCAGTCGTCGACACGATCAGCACGACGAGGGTGCCCGCGATCGCGACGAAGAACGAGTTGCCGATGTAGGTGAGGAACGGACCATAGGCGAACACGTCCGCGAAGTTGGACCACCGGATCTCGGATCCGATGAGCTTGGGCGGCATGGAGAACATCTCGTTGTTCGGCTTGAGCGCCGAGAAGAACGAGTACACCAGCGGGGACACGAAGATCAGCGCGGCGAGGTAGACGAACACGTGGGCGATGATCAGGCGGGTGCGCTCGCCGCCGGACAACGGCGCCTTCGGCCGCTTCACGCGATCCTCGGCGGGGACGATCACGGCCTCGGTCGAATCGGCGATCGCCGCCTGCTGCAGGTCAGTGCTCATAGTGCACCCACTTCTTCTGCGCGCCGAACTGCAGCGCGGTGATGATGATGATGAGCGCGAACAGGATCCAGGCTCCCGCGGCGGCGATGCCCAGGTCCTGGAACTTGAAGCCCTGGTTGTAGATGAACTGGACCAGCGGTTGCGTCGCGTTGCCCGGCCCGCCGCCGGTGAGCAGCTGCGGCTGGGCGAACACCTGCAGCGATGTGATCATCGTCATGATCGTCGCGAAGAAGATCGACGGCGAGATCATCGGGACCACGACGCTCCACTGCATCCGGAATCCGGAGGCGCCGTCGATCCTGGCCGCCTCGATCACCGACTCCGGGAGCTGCTCGAGCGCCGCGGAGAAGATCAGCATGTTGTAGCCGAGTCCCTGCCAGACGCTCATGATGATCACCATCGCCATGGCCCAGAACGGGTCGGCCAGGAAGTTCGGGAGCTTCATGCCGAACCAGCCCTGCGCGATGCCGTTGAACAGCCCCTGCGGCTGCAGCATCATCTTCCACACCAGCACGCTCGCGACCATGGGGGTCACGACCGGGATGAAGAACAGCACCCGCAGGGCACCGCGGCCGCGGATCCGGGGTCCGAGCGCCATCGCGAGGATGAGCGAGCACACGATGCTCAGCGGCACGTAGACGAGGGTGAACACCGCCGTGTTGCGCATCGCCGGCCAGAAGTCGGGGCTGGCGGTGAAGAGCTTGATGTAGTTGCCCACGCCGTTGAACGTCTTGTCGCCGAAGGTGGGCCAGTTGTAGAAGCTCATCACGATGGAGAGCACGACCGGCACGACCGTGAAGACGGCGAGGCCGATCAGGGCGGGACTCGCGAAGCCGAGCGCCTGACGGCCCTCCGTGCGGCTCAGGGAGCCGCGACGGGGCGAGGAACCGCGACGGCCTTGCGACGCGCGGCGGCGGGATGCGGCGATGGTCACCGTTCCTCCTTCTTCCGGGATGGTGTCCCGGCCCGGCGGACGGATCCGCCGGGCCGGGAGTCGATCACTTGCCGAACTGGTCCTGGGCGTTCTTGAGCACCTCGGACATGGGGGTCTGGCCGTTGTAGACGCTCACCAGCTGCGGCTGGATGTAGCTGCCGACCTTGGACCAGTTGTCGGTGACGTACTGTCCCTGCACGTTCGCGAAGGCGGCCTTGAAGACCTCCTCCACCTGCGGGCGGAACTTCTCGTCGATGGACTGGAAGTACAGCGGCTGGCTCTCGGTGCGCGCCGGGTAGCTGCGGCCCGAGGAGGCGATGTAGTCCTGCGAGTCCTTGCTGAGCAGCGAGCCGAGCACCTTGAGCGCGGCGTCCTTGTTCTTGCAGGTCTTCGAGATCCCGTAGCCCGAGCCGAGGATGAGGCTCAGGGAGTCCTTGCCCTCGCCCGGCAGCGGCGCCATGCCGGCGGTGAAGCCCGCCTGGTTCTTCAGGTAGCTCACGGCGTTCCAGGTGCCGTCCACGGCCATCGCGGCGTTGCCGTTGGAGTACTGGTCCTCGCCCCAGCCGCCGTCGGAGGCGCTGGCGACCGGGAGGGCGACCTTCTGGTCGGTGACCAGGCCCGCGTACCAGGTGGCGGCGTCGGAGAACTTCTTGTCGGTCAGCTGCAGCTTGCCGTCCTTGGTCGCGGGCTGCACGCCCGCCTTGGCGATCGGCAGCGCCTGCCACTGGAAGTCGCCCATGCCGACGGCGAAGCCCTGCTTGCCGTCGCGGGTGGCCGCCTTGGCGGTCTTCTCGAAGTCGTCGAAGGTCCAGCCCGGCTTGGGCTCGGCGGCGCCGGCGGCCTTCAGCTGGTCCGCGTTGTAGTAGACGAGCATCGTGGCCGTGTCGAACGGCAGGCCGTAGAGCTCGCCCTTGTTCTTGAGGATCTCGGTCGTGCCGGCGGCGAAGTCGCTCTCCTTGAGGCCGGCGGCCTTCAGGTCGTCCGCGGTGAGCTTCTGGAAGCCGGAGGTGTAGCTGGAGAGCATGCCGCTGTTCATCCCGGTGACGCACGCCATGTTGCCCGAGGCCATGTTGGTGGTGAGCTTCGTGAAGAAGTCGTTCCAGGGGGCGGTGCGCAGCTCGATCTTCAGATCCGGGTTCTGCTTCTTGGCGACGTCGACCTGCGCCTGCAGCGCCTTGGTGTCGTCGGCAGATCCGGCCCACATGTCGACCACGACGGTCTTGTCATCGCCGCCGGCGCTGCTGCTCGAACCTCCGCAGCCGGTCAGGACGAGGGCGGCGCCCACGGTGAACGCCGCCACAGGGACGAGGTGCGTCTTCTTCATTGAATGCCTCCTCAGGCACGAACAGATCTTGCTTCGTTTGAGTTCGAACGAAGTAATTCGGGGTTGTGCCTTCATCCTGTCAGATGAACGCGAGAAACTCCATCCGAACATCGGATGTCTGCACTCGATCGTGAGATTTCCGTGATGATTCCCGGCACGATGGACACACTCAGCTAGAGTGATCTTCATTCGACCTCGAAGGAAGTGTCATGACACAGTCCGCAGACCGGTCCACGGACCGCCGCGAACCCGCAGCGTCTGGTGACCACGCCCGGCAGATCGTGGAACTGGTGACGCGCGGCGAAGCACTGTCACGATCCGACCTCGCCCGACTGCTCGGAATCGCCCCGTCGACCGTCTCCCTGCGAGTCCAGGAGCTCGTTGACGCCGGAGTCCTGAGGGAGAACGGTCAGGCTCAGTCCTCGGGAGGACGCCGCGCACGCCGTCTCTCCCTGGGCGGCACGCCGCATCGCGTACTGGCCGCGGAGTTGGGCGGCGAGCACGCCCGACTCGGACTGCTCGATCTCGGCGGCCACCTCGACCGGACGGCGACGATTCCGATCACGATCGCGGACGGTCCCGAGGCGACGCTCGCGCTCGTCGAGGCCGGTCTGCGCGATCTCGCCGACGATGCAGACATCCGAGCAGTGGGCATGGCGCTCCCCGGGCCGGTCGACTTCGAGTCCGGCCGCGTGGATCAGCCCTCCCGCATGCCGGGCTGGCCAGGATTCCGCGTCGGCGACGCGCTGGCCGAGCGCTTCGGCGTTCCCGCCGTGGTCGACAACGATGCGAACCTCATGGCCCTGGGCGAGCACCATCGCAGCCTCGCTCGCCACCAGCACAGCATCACCGTCAAGGCGGGGACCGCCATCGGCAGCGGCATCATCGTGGCGGGTGCCGTGCACCGCGGTGCCACGTCCGCGGCCGGCGACATCACCCACACGCGCGTCGCCGAAGCCGCGGACATCCCCTGCTCCTGCGGCAACCACGGCTGTCTGGAGACCATCGCGAGCGGGGCGGGCCTCGTCCGGCAGATGCGCGAGCGCGGCGTGGCCGCCGCCGGCGCCGCCGAGGTGCTGGAGCTGGCGCGCAACGGAGATCCGATCGCCACCACGCTGGTGCGCACGGCCGGTACGCACCTCGGCCAGGTGCTGTCCGGCGTGGTCAACTTCTTCAACCCGCACGCCGTGTTCCTCACGGGGAGCATGAGCGCGAGCGAACCCTTCCTCGCCGCGGTGCGCAGCCGGGTGTACGAGGCGTGCCATCCGCTCGCCACCCAGACCTTGCGTATCGAGTCCGCGCGGACGGGTCCCGACGCGGCGCTCTACGGAGCGGCGCGCCTGGCGATGGAACTGGTCGACCCGGTCGCCTGACGCGTCGCCGGCGTGACCGGGGGCGCTCAGGCCCCCGGCGCGAGCGTGAGCTCGATCACGGGGATCAGCACGTCGGGGCGGCGCACCGGCAGATGCACGGTCAGCGTGCCCTCGGCCTCCCCCGCCGGGGTCATCAGGGTCGCCTGCTGCTCGGGATCCGTGACCGAGGTCTTCAGCCAGGATCCGTCGTTCAGCAGCCGGGCGTAGGAGACGCGGCCCGCGAGCCCCTCGAGATGCACATAGCCGAGCGGCCACGAGAACAGGTGCAGGTAGAGGCGGTCGCCGCGGCGCGTGTAGACCCCTTCGCGGGGAGCAGGGTAGGCCGCGTGACCGGCGCCGACGATCGCGGAGCGGTGCAGGCGCATCCACTCGCCGAGCTCGGCGAGCACGGCCTCGTCCCGCGGCGCGATGCTCCCCCGTCCGTCGGGACCGATGTTGAGCAGCATGTTGCCGTCCATCGAGACCGAATCGGCCAGCATCTGCGCGAGCAGCACCGCGGACTTCTGGTCGTGGTTGTCGCGGTGGTACCCCCACGAGCCGTTGATCGTCTGGCATGCCTCCCACACCTGGGGCACCCCGTCCACGACGATCGGCGCCGTCGGCTGATACTGCTCCGGCGTGACGAAGTCGGCGGCGATGCCGAGACGGTCGTTCACGAGCATCTGCGGCTGCAGCTCGCGGCACAGCGCGAGCAGCCCATCCGCATCCCAGTCCTGCGGGCCCTTGCCGGCCCACCCGCCGGATCCCTCCGGGTAGGTGAAGTCGAAGAACAGGTAGTCGATGTCGCCGTACCGGGTGAGCAGCTCCCGCACCTGCCCGTGCAGGTAGGCGCGGTAACGCGCCATGTCCCGCCCGGCGTTGCGCTCGTGCTCGACCTCGTCGTCCCGACGCGGGTGGTTCGCGTCGACGGTGAAGTCCGGGTGATGCCAGTCGATCAGCGAGTGGTAAAGGCCCACGCGAAGGCCTTCGGCGCGCAGGGCGTCCACGTACTCGCGGACGAGATCCCTGCCGCAGGCGGTCACCGACGTGTAGTCCGTCAGCGCCGAGTCCCACAGGCAGAACCCGTCGTGGTGCTTGGTGGTGAGGACCACGTACCCCATCCCGGTCGCCTTCGCCCGACGCGCGAGCGCGACGGCGTCGAACAGGTCGGGGTCGAAATGGTCGAAGTACACCCGGTACTCCTCCGCGGTCAGGCGCTCGTAGTTCTGCACCCATTCGTGCCGGGCGGCCCCGCTGTACAGGCCGAAGTGCACGAACATCCCGAACCGGGCCTCATCGAACCACTGCTGTCGCATCTCTGCTCGTTCTCCTCTGATCCTCGGCGGATCCGCTCAGGCGGAAGGGTGGCCGACGACGCCCTTGCGAAGCAGGGCGTTGCCGTACTTGCGGGTCTCCCCCGTGCGCACCACCAGGTACGCGCCGCGGGCGACGTCGTAGTACGCGAAGCGCTCCACGAAGCGCGTGCTGTCCTCGTCGGTGCCTGCGGCGTCCATGAGCTCTCGCTGCACGTCCAGCACGTCGCCGTCGGCCGAGGTCATCAGGTCGATCCCCGGCGCATCGTCCAGCGGCAGCACCGAGCGGATCGCCGCGACCACGGCGGGCGTCGTCGTGCCGGGCAGATCCACGACGCGCGCGCCGAGCGCCCACGCCGGGAAATGCGCGTCCGCGACGACCACCGCGTCGGAGTGACCCATCCGGTCCAGATGCAGCAGCAGCTCACCGGTGAGCAGCGGGTGGATTCCTTCGAGCATGCGCTTCCTCTCGTCCTGCGGTTGCTGTCGCTGCGCGGCCTGCGTCAGGCCGGGATGAGGCCCTGGTCGGCCAGGTCGCGCCAGAGGCCGGCGGGGATCTCGAGCGCCGCCAGCTCGGCGTTCTGACGGAGCTGCTCCGGCCGGCTGCCGCCGACCACGACGGCCTCCACGACCGGCGACTGCAGCGGGTACTGTATCGCGGCGGCGGGCAGCGGCACGCCGTGCGCACGGCACACGTCGGCGATCCGCACCAGGCGCTGCCACAGCTCCTCCGGCACGGCGCCGTACTCGTAGCGCCCCGAGCGCTGCGGCTCGTCCTGCGCGAGGAGGCCGGAGTTGAAGACCGACGCCGCGACGATGCGCGTGCCCCGCTCGGCGCACGCGGGGATGACCTCCGCGGCGGCCGGCTGCTCGAGCAGCGTGTAGCGTCCCGCGACCATGATCGTGTCGAGGTCGGCCGAGCGGACGGCCGCCGTCAGGGCGTCGGCCGTCATGGACCCGATGCCGATGCGGCCGACCTGCCCCTCGGCGCGCAGCGCCTCGAGGGCGGGGAACGCCTCGGCGAGAGCCAGATCCAGATCGTGGCGCTCGGGGTCGTGAAGATACAGGATGTCGATCCGCTCGATCCCGAGGCGCTCGCGCGACTCGTCGAGGCTGGCGCGGATGCCGTCCGCGGAGAAGTCCCACACGCGGCGGAGCTCGTCGGGCACGAAGAAGTCGTTGGCCGTGTCGAGCCCGCCCTCGACGTGGTCGGGATTGGGACGCAGCAGGCGGCCGGCCTTGGTGGAGAGCACGTACTCGTCGCGCGGCTTGGTGCGCAGGAACGCGCCGAGCCGCCGCTCCGAGAGTCCGAGGCCGTAGTGCGGGGCGGTGTCGTAGGCGCGGATGCCGCTCTCCCAGGCCGCGTCGAGCACTGCCCAGGCCTGCTCGTCGGTCAGCGGCCGGAACAGGTTCCCCACGTTCGCGGCCCCGTAGCCCAGGGCCGCCACGCCGGTGCGGGAAGCGGAACGGCGGGAGTCGGCGGAGAGGGTGCCGGATGCGGTCGGCCGCTCAGACATGGACACCCTCCGTCCGGTGCTCGCCGGTCCAGGCGTACTCGGCACGGCTGGCGCTCTTCATCTCCATGCCGTTGCCCGGCGTGATCGGCGCCGTGTACGAGCCGCCGCGGATGTCGGTCGGCACCACGAAGTGCTCGTGCAGGTGATCCACGTACTCGATCATGCGCCCCTCCCGGCTGCCGGAGACGGCGACGAAGTCGAACATCGAGAGATGCTGCACGGCCTCGCACAGTCCCACACCGCCCGCGTGCGGGCAGACCGGGATGCCGAACTTCGCGGCGAGCAGCAGGTTCGCGATGTTCTCGTTGACGCCGGCGACGCGCACGGCGTCGATCTGCATCACCTGGATCGCCTCGGCCTGCAGCAGCTGCTTGAAGACGACGCGGTTCTGCGCGTGCTCGCCGGTGGCGACGCGGATCGGCGCGACGCCGCGCGCGATCTCGGCGTGCCCGAGGACGTCGTCGGGGCTCGTCGGCTCCTCGATCCAGGCGGGGTGGAATTCGGCGAGCGCGTTGACCCAGGCGATGGCCTCGGACACCTCCCAGCGCTGGTTCGCGTCGATCGCGATCGGGAAGTCGGGGCCGCAGACCTCGCGGGCCTTGCGGAAGCGACGGATGTCGTCGTCGAGGTCCGCGCCGACCTTGAGCTTGATCTGCGTGAAGCCGTCCGCCATGGCCTCGCGCGCCAGCCGCTCGAGCTTCTCGTCGGAGTAGCCGAGCCAGCCGGGGCTCGTCGTGTACCCGGGGTAGCCGGTCGCCCGCAGCTCCCGCTCGCGGTCTGCGCGACCGGGCTCCGCCGCGCGCAGGATCGCCAGCGCGTCGTCGCGGGTGAGGGCGTTGGTGAGGTAGCGGAAGTCGACGAGATCGACGATCTCCTCGGGGGTCATCCTGCTCAGCAGCTGCCACAGCGGCAGGCCCGCCCGCTTGGCCTTGATGTCCCAGAGGGCGTTGATCACGGCGCCGATCGCCATGTGCATGACGCCCTTCTCCGGGCCGAGCCAGCGCAGCTGCGAGTCGCCGATGAGCTCGCGGAAGACGCCGCCCATGTCGTCGAGCAGCGGCTCGACCTCGCGTCCGACCAGATGCCCGGCGAGCGCGTCGATGCCCGCGACCTGCACGTCGTTGCCGCGGCCGATCGTGAACACGAACGCGTGCCCCTCGATCCCGTCCTCCGCGTCGGTGCGCACGATCACGTACGCCGCAGAGTAGTCGGGATCGGGGTTCATCGCATCAGAGCCGTCGAGGCTGAGCGACGTGGGGAAGCGGATGTCGCTGGTCTCCAGCGCGACGATACGGCTCACGGTTCTCCTGTTCTGGGCCGGGTGTCGCGGAGCGCCGGCTCGGATGACCGGGCACTGCGTGACAGTTGGAGTGTAAACATCCGATGTCTATACTGTCAACGCAGGGATCCTTCGCAGACTCTTCGTCGCGCCGGCTCCCGCCCGTCCCCCTGAGAAGGCAGGAGAACCATGAAGTTCGCGCGTCTGGGCGATCCCGGATCCGAGATCCCCGTCGTCATCGTCGATGGCCGCCATTACGATCTGAGGCCGGTGACCTCCGATGTGAACGGTGACTTCCTCGCCGCCGACCCCGTCGGGCGCACGCAGGCCGCGCTGGCCTCGGGCCGCCTCCCCGAGCTCGCCGGCGCAGAGGACCTGCGCATCGGCGCGCCGATCGTCCGGCCCAGCGCCGTGATCTGCGTCGGCCAGAACTACGCGGCGCACGCCCGCGAGTCCGGGGCGGAGCCGCCTGCGGTGCCGATCCTGTTCCTGAAGACCCCGAACACGGTCGTCGGCCCGGACGACGCGGTGACGATCCCGCGCGGCAGCGAGAAGACGGATTGGGAGGTGGAGCTGGGCGTCGTGATCGGCGCACGCACCGCATACCTCGACTCCCCCGACGAGGCCGCGGCCCACATCGCCGGCTATGTGGTGTGCAACGACGTGTCCGAGCGGGCGTTCCAGATGGAGGTGTCCGGCGGACAGTGGTCCAAGGGCAAGGCCGCTTTCGGCTTCAACCCGACCGGCCCCTGGCTGGTCACCCCGGACGAGGTCGACGTGCAGAACCTGCGTCTGCGCAGCTTCGTGAACGGCGAGCCCCGCCAGGACTCGTCGACGAGCGACATGATCTTCTCCGTCGCCGAGATCGTGCATCACATCTCGCAGTACATGACGCTGGAGCCGGGCGACCTGATCCTCACCGGCACGCCGCAGGGCGTGGCGTTCGGCGGCAGGTTCCCCTACCTCCGCCCCGGCGACGTGGTGGAGATCGACATCGAGGGGCTGGGCAGCCAGCGTCAGGAATTCACCGCATGGGAGGCACGAGCATGACCGTTCGACAGACTCAGGGAGCGCCGCTGGAGGGGCTCGTCGCGATCGTCACGGGCGGCGCGTCCGGCATCGGCGCGGCGATCGCGACGCAGCTGCACGGGCAGGGTGCGCAGATCGCCGTGCTGGACCGCGACGTCGCCGGTGCGGATCCGCGCTTCGCCGCCTTCACCGCGGATGTGTCCGACCGCGCGAGCGTCGACGCCGCCGTCGCCGCGATCGGCGAGCGCTTCGGCCGGATCGACATCCTCGTGAACAACGCCGGCATCGGCGCCCAGGGCGACGTCGCGGCCAACGACGACGACGAGTGGGCACGCGTGCTGTCGATCAACGTCACCGGCATCGCCCGCGTGTCGGCGGCGGCGCTGCCGTGGCTGCGCCGGTCCCCCGCGGCGGCCATCTGCAACACCGCGTCGATCGCCTCCACCACAGGCCTTCCCCAGCGCGCACTCTACTCGGCGTCGAAGGGCGCCGTGTCGGCTCTCACCCGTGCGATGGCCGCGGATCACCTGCGCGAGGGGATCCGCGTGAACGCCGTCAACCCCGGCACCGCCGACACCCCGTGGGTGGGTCGTCTGCTGGACGCCGCCGCCGACCCCGCGGCCGAGCGGGCCGCTCTCAACGCACGTCAGCCGCATGGCCGGCTGGTGTCGCCGGACGAGGTCGCCGGCGCCGTCGCGTACCTGGTCAGCCCGGCCTCCGGCTCGACCACGGGCACGTCGATCGAGGTCGACGGCGGCATGGCGCAGCTCCGCCTGCGCGCCGAGTAGGCTGCCGGCGCGTGGTGCCGGCCTCAGGCCTGGGCGGCCTGGCGCAGCCAGCGCTCCACGCCTGCGATGTGGGCGGTCGCGAGCGACGTCGCGAGGGCGGGATCGTGCTGGGCGATCGCATCGGCGATGGCACGATGCTCCGAGAGCGTGCGCTCCACCGCGCCCTGCTCGGTGAGGCCGCGCCACACCCGCGCGCGGATGGTCTGGCTGGACAGGCTCTCGATGAGGCTCGCGAGGTAGGCGTTGCCGGTCATCTGCACGATCTCCCGATGGAATCGGATGTCGTGCGCGACCAGGTCGTCGATCGAGACACCGGAGTCGACGCCGGCGATCTCGGCCTGCAGCGCGGCGATCGCCTCGGCATCGCCGTGCGTGGCCGCGAGCCCCGTCGCCTGCGACTCGAGCATCCGGCGCACCGCGAAGAGCTCGAGCAGGGAGTCGTCGTCGTGCATGTCGATCACGAAGGTGATGGCCTCGAGCAGCAGGTGCGGTTCGAGGCTGGTCACGTAGGTGCCGTCGCCGCGGCGCACGTCGAGCACGCGGATGACCTCGAGGGCCTTGACGGCCTCGCGCATCGAGTTGCGGGAGAGTCCGAGGCGCTCGGCCAGCTCCTTCTCGGGCGGCAGCCGATCTCCCGGGCCGAGCTCGCCCGACACGATCATCGCTTTGATCTTCTCGATCGCCTCGTCGGTCACTGCCATGGCGTCATCCTATGCGCTTCGCGCATTCATCGGATGTCTACGGCACGCCGAGGACCGGGATGCGGAAGGATGTGACCATGCGCGTCCTCGACTCCCATCTGCACCTGTGGGATCCGTCCCGGCTCGACTACGACTGGCTCGAAGGTCCTCTCGCGAACCGCTTCACCGCGGACGAGCTCGCGCAGGCGCCGGCGGGCACCGAGACGGCCGCCGTCTTCGTGCAGGCCGAGTGCGTGCAGGCCCAGTTCCTCGACGAGGTGTGCTGGGTGTCGGAGACGGCCGCGGACACGGGCGTCATCGGGATCGTGGCCGGCGCACGACTCGATCGCGGCGAGGCCACGATCCAGCACCTCGACGCCCTCGCGGAGACCGCGCTCGTCGTCGGCGTGCGTCATCTGCTGCAGGGAGAGCCTCTCGCGACGGCGACGACACCCGCCTTCCTCGCCGGGGCCGAGGCTCTCGCGGCGCGCGGACTGCGCTTCGACGCGTGCGTGCGCGCCCCCCAGCTGCCGGACGTGTCGGCTCTCGCCGCGGCCGTGCCCGACCTGGCGATCGTGCTCGACCATCTCGGCAAGCCCGCGGTCGGCACCCCCTCGCGACCCCAGGCGCCCGACGCGGCGTGGATGCGCGGGATCCGTGAGCTCGCCGCGCATCCGAACGTGTCGGTGAAGCTCTCCGGCCTCCCTGCCGAGTCCGGCGGCGACTGGGACGGCGCGCAGGTCAACCCGTTCCTCGACGCGGCGGCCGAGGCCTTCGGACCGGATCGGCTGCTCTGGGGCAGCGACTGGCCCGTCTCCGCCGTCGCCGCCGGCGCCGCGGGCTACCGGCCGGAGCGCCGCGAGCTCTGGGCGCGGACGGTCGAGGACTGGGCCGCGCACCGCGACCTGGACGCCGACGACCTCTTCTGGGGCAACGCCGCGCGGTTCTACGGCCTGACGTGATCGCCCTCACGGGCGCTCTCGCCGTCCGCGATGCGGGTCTCACAGGAAAGTCACCGGATTGGCGGGTGAGGATTGCCTTACCTATGATGTGAGTCGCGACTCTCGCACCACTCCCGCCTGAAGGACTCCCCGTGAACCGTTCCCTCCGACTGCTCTCCGCCGCGGCTGCGGCCTCCGCCGTCGCCCTCGCGCTCACCGCGTGCAGCGGCTCCTCCGCGCCCACGTCCAGCACCTCCGGGGGCGACGACCTCGCCGGGCAGACCATCACGGTCTACAACGCCCAGCACGAGGAGCTCACCAAGTCCTGGATCGACGCCTTCACCAAGGCGACCGGCATCAAGGTCCAGGTGCGCAACGGCGACGACACCGAGATGTCCCAGCAGCTGATCCAGGAGGGCGACCGCTCCCCCGCCGACGTGTTCCTCACCGAGAACTCGCCCTCGATGTCGGCCGTCGAGAAGGCAGGGCTGTTCACCTCGCCGGGTGAGGAGGCGCTCAAGAACGTCCCCACCGAGTACCGTCCGTCCTCCGGCAAGTGGGTCGGCATCGCGGCCCGCTCGACCGTGTTCGCCTACAACACGTCGAAGCTCACCGAGGCGCAGCTGCCGAAGTCCCTGATGGATCTCGCCGACCCGTCGTGGAAGGGCCGCTGGGCCGCATCGCCCTCCGGCGCCGACTTCCAGGCCATCGTCTCGGCGCTCGTGCAGCTCAAGGGCGCCGACGCCGCCGAGGAGTGGCTGAAGGCCATGAAGACGAACTCGGTCGCCTACAAGGGCAACTCCACCGCGATGAAGGCGGTCAACGCCGGCGAGATCGACGGCGCCGTCATCTACCACTACTACTGGTTCGGCGATCAGGCGGCGACCGGCGAGAACTCGAAGAACGTGCAGCTGCACTACTTCAAGAACCAGGATCCGGGGGCGTTCGTGTCGGTGTCCGGCGGCGGCGTCCTGAAGTCGAGCAAGCACCAGGCCGCGGCGCAGAAGTTCCTGGCGTTCGTCACGGGCCCCGAGGGACAGAAGATCCTGCAGACGGGCACCTCGTTCGAGTACCCGGTCGGATCCGGCGTCGCCGCCAACCCGAAGCTCGTCCCGCTCAAGGACCTGCAGGCGCCGACCATCGACCCGGCTACGCTGAACTCCAAGCAGGTCACCGATCTGATGACCCAGGCGGGCCTGCTCTAAGGCGCAGACATCACCACGACGACCACCTCCCGACGGGCGGCCGGAGCGCAACGGCTCCGGCCGCCCCGCGGCGTCTCCCGCAGCACCGGATCGTGGCTCGTCATCGCCGCGGGCGTCGTGGTCGCGGCGCTCTCCCTGCTGCCGCTGATCTTCGTGGTCACCACAGCGGCGCAGATCGGCTGGGCCGAATCGGCGTCCCTGATCCTGCGGCCCCGCGTCGGCGAGCTCCTGACGAACACCGTGCTGCTGGTCGCGATCACCGTGCCGCTGTGCGCGGTGATCGGCGTGGGCGGCGCCTGGCTCGTGGAGCGCACGTCGCTTGCGGGCGCCGGCGCCTGGGGAGCGGTGCTCGCGATGCCGCTCGCGATCCCCGCCTTCGTGAACTCCTATGCGTGGGTGTCGGCGATCCCCTCGCTCGCCGGACTCGGATCCGGTGTGCTGCTGGCGACGCTGTCGTATTTCCCCCTGGTGTATCTGCCGGTGCGTGCGGCACTGGCCCGGCTGGATCCCGCACTCGAGCAGGCCGCGGCGAGCCTCGGGCGCAGTCCGGTGCGGGTGTTCTTCGGCACGGTGCTGCCGCAGCTGCGGCTCGCGCTGCTGGGCGGGGCGCTGCTCGTGGGCCTTCATCTGCTCAGCGAGTACGGCGCGTTCGCGCTGATCCGGTTCGACACCTTCACGACCGCGATCATGGACCAGTACCGCTCCACGTTCAACGGCTCGGCGGGCAGCATGCTCTCGGGCGTGCTGATGCTGCTGTGCTTCGCCCTGCTCCTCCTGGAGAGCCGGGCCCGCGGACGCGCCCGCTACGCGCGGATCGGATCCGGCACCGCCGCACCGCCCCGCCGGATCCGGTTGCGGGGATGGCAGATCCCGGCACAGCTGGCTCTGCTCGCGCTCGGGATCGCCGCGCTGGGCGTGCCCGCCGTCGTGATCGGCGGGTGGCTGGCGTACGGAGGCGCGGGGGTCTGGACGGCGCCCGATCTCGTGCCGACGCTGCTGCAGACCCTCGGTCTCGCGCTCGGCGGCGGCGTGGTCACCGTCCTCGCCGCCTTCCCGCTGTCCTGGCTCGCGGTGCGCCGGCCCGGTGCGTTCAGCCGGCTGCTGGAGCGCACCAACTACGTGACGAGCTCCATGCCGGGCATCGTCCTCGCGCTGGC
>JABLTH010021133.1_pt1 | contig 19819 bp, 17 predicted proteins | sample 7875711 | NCBI WGS metagenome assembly JABLTH01 (sample SAMN14941262, study PRJNA633318) | bioreactor metagenome | isolation source: bioreactor | place: China | collected 2019-03-05 | reverse complement strand
CGATCAGCCGGCCCTCGTCGTCGCAGACGCTGCGCCATTGCGGCTGCGCGCCCGCGTCGGCCCAGGTCAGCGGGTGCAGCGCGAAGTCGCTGAACGAGCGCGACTCCAGCGCGGCGTTGACCGCCTTGTAGCGGAACGGCGGCCGGTCGGGCCACTGGCCGGTGGCATTGAACGTGCGTTGCTCCTCGTCGCTGAGCGCGGCGTCGTGCGCCAGCTTCAGCGCATAGGAGTACAGCGAGTGCAGGCGATCGATCGGATGGCGGACGAAGGCGAACTTGTAGAACTTCGCGTACATCGCGTCGCCGAGGAATCGGCGCGCCTCGGCGGCGGTGCTGTGCTTGTTCAGGCCGATGGTGCGCTTGAAGAACTCCTGATACTTCTCGCCGCTCTTGGTCGAACCCAGGACGATGTCGTTGTGCCTCAGCGACTTGGCGAGCGCGACCTCGATGCTGGTGCCGGCGCACTTGTGGATGTGAACGAATACGTAGCGCCTGTTCAGGGACATGATCATCGATGTTTCTTTCGCACGCCAGCGCGCACCGGGCTGTCGTTATTATCCGTGAGTGCACATTGGAGCCGAGTCTCGTGATCGTCAACCATACCCACAAATTCATCTTCGTTCACGTTCCCAAGTCGGCGGGCACCTCGGTCACCGAACTCTTCAGCCAGTACAGCAGCTACCGTGATCTCGAGGTCGGCGGCACGGCCCTCGGCGAGGCCCTGCAGAACGAGTTCAAGAAGCGCTTCGGCCTCACCAAGCACGCCACCGCCAGCGAGATCCGCACCATCGTCGGGCCCGAGCTGTGGGACAGCTACTTCTCGTTCGGCATCGTTCGCAACCCCTATGCCCGGGCCCAGAGCACCTTCCATTTCATGAAGCGCTGGCGCGGCAACAAGGAAATGGACCGGCTCAAGTTCATCGAGAACATGCCCGACTTCCGGACCTTCGCGCTGTCGCCCAAGCTCAAGCGCAAGCAGTACCACCGGCTGCTGTGGTCGCAGACCCAGTGGCTGTGCGACGAGGCGGGCAAGCTGCTGGTCGACCAGGTCGGCCACCTCGAAACGCTCGACCAGGACCTGCAACGCATCCAGGCCTCGATCCCCGGCCTGCCGCAGCGGCCCAAGCAGGCGCTGGCGGCGCCGAAGCGCAACAAGAGCGATGCCGACGACGAGGCCTTGCAGCAACTGCTGCGCGACGAGCCGGAGGTCGAGCAGGCGCTGTACGAGGCCTACCGTGACGACTTCGAGACCTTCGGCTACCCGCGCTTCAAGGCCTAGCGTGACCGACGCCACGCCGCACCCCCATGTACGAGGGGGCGCCGGCGCCCTGCTGCGGGCGGTTCGCGCCGGGTGAACTCCTAGAATTCACCTCGAACCATGCGCAGTCTGATCAAGCGCCTCGCGGGCTCTCCGCAGGCCGAATCCGCCCCGATGCTCGACTTGGCCGAACTGCGGCGCTGGTGCGAGCAGAGCCGGCCGATCTTCATCGTCGGCCTGGCCCGCTCGGGCACCTCGATGCTGCAGGTGGCGTTTGCGCAGCACCCCTCGATGTTCGACATCGCCAACTGCCGCGAGACCTTCATCTTCCTGCGCCCGCGCCAGCCGTATGTCGACCCGATCCACTTCCCGACGCGGTCCTACCTGAAGGGGCGCCCGAACCTGATGGCCCTGCGCGAGTGGGTCGAGCCCTACGAGGAGGAGCACGGCGAGCTTTCCGAGGCCGACTCGATCCGCGCCTTCTTCTACTTCGCCGGCAACACCGTCTACCCCGGCCGCCACCCGCTCGAGAAGACGCCGAACCACCTGCGCAAGCTCGACCTGATCTTCGAGATCTTCCCGCAGGCCCGCATCCTCGTGTGCAGCCGCGACCCGGTCGACGTGACGGCGTCCTACCGCAAGCGCCTCGTCGCTGCCGAGAAGGAGGCCTTGCGGCCCGGTGCCTCGACCGAGTGGCTCAACAAGAGCGCCGACGAGATGATCGGCGTGTTCGAGCGTTTCACGCGCCTGGTCAATGCCGCGGTCCCGAAGTACGGCCCGCGCATGTTCATGGCACCGTACGACTGGCTGATCGACACCCCGGAGGAGGCCATTCGCGCGATCTGCGCCTGGGCCGGGATGGAGTTCGTGCCCTCCATGGTCGCCTCTGATGCCGGCGGCCGCAAGGAGACCGGCACCAGCGCCAAGGGGCACGCGATCCAGAAGCGGGCCTCCGACGCGCACAAGGTGCTGTCGCCCGAGGAGATCGAGAAGATCCAGGCGGCCTGTGCCCCCTGGCTCGCGCAATGGAACACGCCGGGCGCGCTCGGCTGAACGCGCCTCGCGGCGCCAGACCCTCGCCAACACGGAGTCCGCAGTGGCCGTCTACTCAGAGCAGCACCAGTACATCTTCTTCGCCAACCCGCAGACCGCGAGCAAGGCGATTGCGCTGACGCTGAAGCAGAAGCTGGGCGGCGTCCCGCTGCCCGACCGCGAGATCACGCGCAACGGCAAGATCGTCGCGCGCATGCACCACACCACCTACAGCCAGGTGCTGGCCGCGGGCCTGCTGAGCGAGGAGCAGCTGGCCAAGCTGTTCAAGTTCACCTGCGTGCGCAACCCCTTCGACCAGCTGGTCAGCAAGTACATCAAGCACTGTGACCGGCTGGCGAACGACCCCGCCAAGTACCCCTGGCTCGAGGGCGTGCAGGCCACTGCCGCGGACAACAGCTTTCCGCAGTGGGTCGGCTACCTCAGCCAGCGCTACGGCGAGATCGACAAGCTCGCCAAGGGGCCGCTCGAGTTCCTGTCGCATGCCGACCTGGTGATCCGCTTCGAGGCGCTGCAGGAGGGCTTCGACGAGTTCCTGCGCCACATCGGCGTGACCGAGCCGCTGTCGGTCACCGAGTACAACATCACCAAGGGCCGGGCCGAAGGCGGCGCCGCCGCACCGGATGCCGGCAAGGTGAAGAAAAAGAAGAAGAACTACACCGAGTACTACGACCCCGCGTCGATCGCGGTGGTCGAGAAGCTGTACGAGCCGATCCTGAAGCGCTTCAACTACCGCTTCGGCGACTGAGCACGCGGCGCGAGCCGCGTCACTCCTCGCTGTCGATCACGTCGCCGTCGGCCGGACGGTTCTTCACGCGCTTGACTTTCTCGGGCTTGGCCTTGGCGGGCTTGTCGGCCTTGGCTCCGTCCTTGGCCGGCCTGACCTTGTCTGCCTTGTCCTTCGACTTGGCCGGCCGATCCTTCGCCGGGGTGCCCTTGGCGGCCTGCTTGGCGGCCTTGGCTGCCTGCCGCTCGCTGCGCGCCTGGCGGCGCTGCGCCTTCTCGGCCTTGCTCAGCTTCCGCCCCTCGGCCTTGGCGGGCTCGCCGCGCTGCTGGGCCGGGCCCTCGGCGCCGGCCGCCTTGGCCGCGGCCCGCGCCGCGGCGCGCGCCACGGCGCTCGGCGGGCCGTAGCCGACCAGCGTGTTGAGGAAGGCCTCGCGCTTGGCCACCAGGCGCAGGCTGGCGGGGTCGTAGTAGCGAAGGATCGCCGCCTCGTCGGCGCCGACGCGCTCCTTCAGCCCCTCGACCGCGGCACGCTGCTCGGCATCGAGCTTGACGCCCACCGCGTCGAGCGCGGCCAGCAGATCGGCACTGATCGACTCGGAACGGATGAACCGGGAGGTGATCGCGTCCTTCTGGTGCAGCGCCTCGAGCGCCTCCATGGTGGTGACCGACTTCTCCATGTTCTCGGCATTGCGCACGAACATGAGGAAGAACTGGTAGGTCATCAGCCCGGCCATGCGGTTGACCGGTGAGTTCGCGTAGCCGTGGTCGACCAGGCGGCGCAGGCCGCGACTCTCGACCACCGCCTTCAGCCATTCGCGGAAGGCCTCGGGATTCTCGGCGTCCGCATACCAGAAGCTCTTGGCGCGCGCCGCGTTCCAGCCTTCGGGAATCGCCTTGGCATCGGGCTTCGAGCCGTCCTTGACCGGGCGGTTGCTGCGCTTGGAGTGCAGCAGGTCCCACTTGGTCTCGTCGGTCAGGCGCTTGTGGATCTCGCCCTTGCCGGCGCAGCCGAGCTTCCATTGCGCCAGGTACCAGGTCAGCGGGTTGCACAGGTAGCCGACGATGGGCTTGCCCAGCGACGCCAGCTCATCCGAATAGGCCGCACGCTTGCCGCTGGTCTCGCCGCCGAGCAGGTCGCCGAGAAGCTTCTTCAAGCGGGTGGAGCCGGCCTTGTGAAGTTCAACGAGAATCAGCTTGTCGGATGTCAGCATGGCGCGCCTGGAGCCTCGGTGGAAATGCCGCGGCTAGTATAGGTGGGGCCTGTCGCTGCCCAGGGCCGCGCGCCGTTTCGAATCTTGGGGGTTTCCGTGGCCGTCTACTCGACCCGCTACAACTACATCTTCTTCGCCAATCCGCAGACCGCGAGCAAGGCGATCGCCCGCACCTTGCAGGAATCCCTCGACGGCCAGCCGATGCCCGGACGCGAGATCACCCGCGGCGGCGAGCTGATCGCGAAGAAGCACCACGCCACCTGGCAGCAGCTGCAGGACGCGGGGCTGATGACGCGCGCGCAGCTCGATGCGCTGTTCAAGTTCACCAGCGTGCGCAACCCCTACGACCTGCTGGTCAGCCGCTACCTCAAGCGCAAGGGACGCTTCGTCGACCAGCCCGACAAGTACCGCTGGGCGCAGGACAACCCGAAGATCAAGGCGAGCATGGAGGCTGCGCAGGAGCTGCCGTTTCCCGAGTGGATCGCCGGCCAGCTGAAGCGCCACGCCGAGAAGGACAAGACGGTCAAGGGGCCGCTCGAGTACCTCGACCACGCGGACTACGTGATCCGCTTCGAGGCCCTGCAGGAGGGCTTCGACGAGGTGCTGCGCCGCCTGGGCATCGCCGAGCCGATCCGCATCGTGTCCGAGAACGTGACCAGCGAGCGCGCGCAGGGGCCGGCCAAGCGCCACTACACCGAGTTCTACGACGACGCCAGCCGCGAGCTGGTGGCCCGGGCCTACGCCCCCATCATCGAGCGCTTCGGCTACCGCTTCGGCTGATCCGGCCGCCGGCCATCGCGCATGAAAAAGGGGTGCCGAGGCACCCCCTTGTCCGTCGGGCGCAGCGCCCGTCAATCGTCGTTGTGCGCGTCCGCCATCTTGCGGGCCTTCTTGGGCGTGCGCTTGAGCGGCGCCTCGAAGAACTCCACCGCACGGCGCCACAGCGGCACCGACAGCTCGACCGGCTCGTGCCCGTGGCCGGCCTCGGCCGAGTTGTACAGCAGCGTCATGACGTGGCCGTCGGGCGACACGCCGCCTTCGGGGTCGATGTCCCAGCGGCGCCACAGGCCGGGGAAGTGACGGTTGATGGTCGTCACGTCCTTCAGGTTCTGGCCCACCACGAGGCGGATGTCGCGACCCTCGGTGTGCGCGTCCTTCAGCGCCGTCAGCGCGTTGAAGCGCCACGGCGTCTCTTCCATCATCTTCTCGTAGTCGTCCATCGTCTTGCCGATGGCGCGCATGCCCGCGGCGATCACGCCCTCGCGGTACTTGTCGGGCCGCAGGAAGGGGCAGACGGCGACGATGCCGGTCTTGCTCGTGCGACGGCTGCCGACCAGGATCGCCGAGGTGCCGCCGGCCGACGAGCCGTACATCATGACGTTGTCGGTCGGCACGCCCAGCTTGGCGCAGAACACGTCGATCAGGGCGTTCAGCTCCGGCACGAGGTCGTGCTCGAGCGTGCCCATGTAGAAGCCGCAGCGCGGAACGTTCGAGTTCCAGTCGATTTCCGTCATCGGGTCGCTGATGGCGAGGATCGGGGCCTCGAACAGGGCTTCCCAGTTGCGGCGGGCGAACATCGGCCGCAGCGCGTTGGTCGTTTCCTTGCCACCGGCGCGGGCGCCCTGGAACGTGACGACCAGCTTCTGCGCGGGGCGCAGCGTGTTGATCGACACGTTGACGGTGAAGTGGCCCGTCTTGACGCGCATCACCGTGATGGCCTTCGCGGGGATGGTCCAGTCGCCGTTCAGCTCCACCGTGGTGGCGGCTTCACGCGTGATTTCGGCGTTGTTGTCCGGCAGATAGGGGATGTCGGACCCTTCATCGGGCACAAGATTGAACATTGATCGATGCGTGCAAGGTTGAGGGGAGGGACACCGGGTCCATGCGCACTGCGCGGCGCCGTGCGGGCAAGCCAAGCGGCCAGGGGAGGCCGGGTCATGCTAGCACAGCGGTTCTGACGCAAGAACGATGCCGGCGACCCCGCGCGTGCGCTGCATCACGCCCCGCGGGAGGCCCGCCGGACGGCAGGTGCGACTATGATCGCAGCGACCTCCGCGAGGGCGCACCCCGCGTCCCGCGTGCTTGAGGATTGTTGTTGATTGCCCGGGACCATCGCCACGCATGCTGATCGCCGACAAGCTGGTTTTCATCGAGTTCAGGAACACGGGCGCCTCGCACGTCGAGAAGCTGCTGCTGAAGATCGTCGGCGGCGAGATCGACAACAAGGCCCGGGTGCCCACCGAGGAACTGCTGGCCAGCGGCCGCAAGATGTTCGGCTCGATCCGCGACCCCTGGGGCTGGTACCTGTCGCTGTGGACCTACGGCTGCGCCCAGCAGGGCGAGCTCTACCAGCGCATGGTCAACGAGCGCTCGTGGCGCAAGGTGCTCGAGAAGATCGAGGCGAACGCCAAGGCGCGCAGCCAGGATGCCCCGGCCGACGAGGTCAAGCGGGTGCCGCTGCCCGAGCAGATCGGCCCGGAGCGGGCGCGCAGCTTCTGGTACGCCGACGACGACAACGTGCAGGCCTTCCGGGAATGGCTGCGCGTCGTCTGCTCGCTGCAGACGCGAAGGGTGCTGGAGACCGGTTTCGCGCAGTCGCCGATCAGCAAGATCGGCGGCCTGATGACCTACCGCTATTTCCACCTCTACGTGCGCGGGGCGGCACAGCTGCCGGTGACCATCGGCACGCTGGAGGGGCTGCGCGCCTTCGAGACCCAGCACCTGGTGCTCGACCACATCATCCGCCAGGACAGCCTGACGGAAGACCTGGTGCAGGCGCTGGAGCACAGCGGGATCGCCCTCAGCGACGCGCAGCGCAAGCTGATCTACGACGCCAAGCCGACCGGCAAGGGCGCGCGTTCGGCCGGCATCGAGCGCTTCTACGACGCGGCGAGCGTCGAGCTGGTCGCCAGGCGTGAGAAATTCATCATCGAGCGTTTCGGCTACCAGCGCCCCCACGTTTGAACCGGCCATCGCAGGGCCGCGCAGCCCGGGGTTCGTAGAATGGATTTCCGGCCGGCCCGTCGCCAGGGCGGCCCCGATTTCGCTCCGCATCGCGGAGCCAGCGAACCGGATCCTCATGAGGCCATCAGACCCCACGCCCGCGCGCCGCGCAGGGCGGCCGACGACGCCATCGCCCCGGTACGCCTTCGGCGCGCTGGCGCTGGCGGTCGTGCTGGCCGGATGCGGCGAGCGCAAGCCTGATGCGTCCCAGGTCGCCGCCCGGGTGAACGGCAGCGACATCACGGTTCACCAGATCAACTTCCTGTTGCAGCGCGACCGCGCCGTGGCTCCCGAGCAGGCGCAGGCCGCAGGGCGGCGGGTGCTCGAGTCGTTGATCGACCAGGAACTGGCGGTGCAGAAGGCCATCGAGCTCAAGCTCGACCGCGATCCGCAGACCGTGCAGGCGCTCGAGGCGGCGCGGCGCGAGGTGCTCGCGCGCGCCTACCGCGACCGCGTGACGCAGGGCGGCGCCCGGCCGACACCCGAGGAAGTCCGCCGCTACTACGACGCGACGCCGGCCTTGTTCAGCCAGCGTCGGGTCTACTCGCTGCAGGAGTTGCTGGTCGATGCCCCGCCGCAGCGCCACGCCTGGGTCAAGGATCAGCTGGCGCGGTCCCGTTCGGCCGACGAGTTCGCCCAGGCGCTGCGGACGGCCGGGCTTCGCTTCAGCGGCAGCCAGGCGGTCAAGCCGGCCGAGCAGCTGCCGCTGGGCCTGGTCGACCGTTTCGCGGCGATGAAGGACGGCGATGCGGCGGTGCTGTCCGAAGGGCCGAACCTGCGCGTCGTCTTCATTGCCGCCTCGCGGCTGGAGCCGGTCACGCTGGAGCGGGCAGCCCCGGCGATCGAGCAGTACCTGGCCACCCAGGCCATGCGCCGTGCGATCGACGACAACCTCAAGGCCCTGCGCACGGCGGCCAAGATCAGCTACCAGGGCAAGTTCGCCACCGCGGCGCCGGCACGTGCACCCGACGGGCTGCCGGCGGCCGCGTCGGTGCCGCCGGCCGAGGGCTCGCCCGACCCGGTCCGCCTCACGATGCCGGAAGCGGCACCGCCGCCCGGCGGCGCCGGCAGCGCCATCGATCCGGAACTGGCCAAGAAAGGGATGGGACTCCAATGAACACTCGCGTTCGATCGAATGCCGTGCGTGGGCTGGCGCTTGCCGCCTGGGTGATGGCGGCCGGCCTGCCGGCCCTGCCCGCCGCGGCCCAGCCGGCATCGCCGGCGCAGGCGGCCGGCGATGCCGAGGTGTACCGCATCGGCGCTGGCGACACGGTGCGCATCACGGTCTACCAGAGCCCCGACCTGTCGCTCGAGACCAAGGTCACGGAGTCGGGCCTGATCAGCTACCCGCTGATCGGCGCGATCCGCCTCGGCGGCCTGACCGTCAGCCAGGCCGAGAGCGCGCTGGCCGACGCGCTGAAGAAGGGGGACTTCATCAAGAACCCCCAGGTCACGGTGATGGTGACCCAGGTGCGCGCCAACCAGGTCAACGTGCTGGGCCAGGTCGGCCGGCCGGGGCGCATCCCGCTCGACGTGGCCGGCATGCGCCTGACCGACGTCATCGCCCTGGCCGGCGGGATCGCCGCCAGCGCCGGCTCCGACACCGTGGTCGTCACCGGCCTGCGCAACGGCCAGCCCTTCCGGCGCGAGGTCGACCTGCCCCGGGTGTTCGCGCCAGGCGGGCGGGACAACGACATCGTGATCCAGCCCGGCGACGCGATCTGGGTCGACCGCTTCCCGGTGGTCTACCTGTACGGCGAAGTGCAGCGCCCGGGCCAGCTGCGGCTGGAACGCGGCATGACGGTGATGCAGGCGCTGGCCACGGCCGGCGGGCTGACCCAGCGCGGCACGCAGCGGGGCCTGCGCGTGAGCCGGCGCGCGCCCAACGGCCAGGTGCAATCGCTTGAACTGTCGCTCGACGACGCGCTCCAACCCGGTGACGTCGTCTTCGTGCGCGAGAGCCTGTTCTGAGAGCCTGAACGATGAACCTGGCCAATGTCATCGCCGTCCTGCGCGCCCGCTGGCTGCCGGCGGTCCTGGCCTTCGTGCTGGTGGTTGGCGCCGCCGTCGCCTACACGCTGCTGGCGCCCAAGATGTACACGGCGGCCGCGACGCTGGTGATCGACATCAAGCCGGATCCGGTCAGCTCGATGCTGTATGGCGGCGCCGCCTCGCCCGCCATGATGAACACCCAGGTCGAGGTGCTGCGCAGCGACCGCGTCGCGCTGCGGGTGGTGCGCAACCTCAAGCTGACCGAGGTGCCCGAGATCCGCAAGCTGTGGGAGAAGATCAGCAAGGGCGACGGCTCGATCGAGGACTGGCTGGTCGACTTCCTGCTCAAGAACCTCGATGTCCAGGTCGCGCGTGCCGGCAGCAACGTGGTCAACGTGGCCTACCGCGGCACCGAGCCCCAGTTCGTCGCCGCCATCGCCAACGCCTTCGTCCAGGCCTATCTCGAGACCGCCGTCGAGCTGCGCGTCGACCCCGCCAAGGAATACAGCGGCTTCTTCGGCAAGCAGGTCGAGGAGGCCCGCGCGGCCCTGGAGGCGGCCCAGCAGCGGCTGTCGAAGTTCCAGCAGGCGCAGGGCATCATCGCGACGGACGAGCGCTACGACGTCGAGATGCAGCGGCTGAACATGCTGAGCCAGCAGCTGGTGTCGCTGCAGGCGGTGTCGGGCGAGTCGTCGAGCCGTCAGGCCCAGTTGGCGACGAACGCGGACAACCTGTCCGAGGTGCTGAACAACCCGCTGGTGGCGGCGCTGAAGGCCGACGTCAACCGTGCCGAGGCCCGCGTGCAGGAGCTCAGCTCGCGCTACGGCGATCGTCACCCGCAGGTCGTCGAGGCCCGTGCCACGCTGAACGAGCTGAAGACCCGCCTGGCCGCGGAGACGCGCAACGTGACGGGCAGCGTGTCGGTCAGCGCGCGCATCGACCGCGCCCGCGAGGGCCAGGTCCGCGCCAGCCTCGAGGAGCAGCGCGCCAAGGTGCTGAAGATGAAGGAGGTGCGCGACCAGGGCAGCGTGCTGGCGCGCGACGTCGAGAACGCGCAGCGCTCGTACGACCTGCTGCTCAACCGCTTCAACCAGAGCACGCTGGAAAGCCAGAACCGCCAGAGCAACGCGGCGATGCTGGCCCGGGCCACGGCACCGACCGTGCCATCGTCGCCCAAGGTGGCCGCCAACCTGGTCATCGGCCTGTTCTTCGGCCTGGCGGTGGCCTTCGGCGCGGCCTTCGGGCTCGAGCAGTTCGACCGCCGCATCCGGGTGCCGGGCGATGCCGTGGCCACGCTGGGCCTGCCGGTCATCGGCATCATGCCGACGCCGACCATCGGCCGTCGCATGCGGGTGCAGCTCGCGCAGGCGCAGGACCGGATGATCTCGGGCCGCCGCCTGCCCGCACCGGGCAAGGGAAGCTAGATGAGCGATACCGGGGATCCGACCCAGCACGACTATTCCGACTCCATCCACGCGCCGATCGAGGAAAGCGAGAGCCGGGTCCGCGCCATCGGCGAGCTGATCCGCGACGCGCGCAACCTGACGGCGGAGGACGTCGAGCGGATCAGCAAGTACCAGCGCGAGCACAAGATGCGCTTCGGCGAGGCGGCGATCGCGCTGGGGCTGGCGAACGCCGAGGATGTGCTGTACGCGCTGTCGCAGCAGTTCCAGTACGCCTACGGCGACGAGAACCGGCGCAAGGCCAATCCGGAGCTGGTCGCGCTGGTGCAGCCATTCGGTCACCAGGCCGAGGCCTTCCGCGCGATCCGCAGCCAGATCCTGCTGCGCACGCAGCCGGACGAGGGCAGCCCCCGCCGGGCATTGGCGGTGGTCAGCACCGACAGCGGCGACGGCAAGACGTACTTCTGCGCCAACCTGGCGGTGGCGCTCGCGCAGCTCGGCGGCAAGGTGCTGGTGGTCGATGGCGACATGCGCGGCGCGCGCCTGCACCAGATCTTCGGCGTGGACAACTCGCGCGGCCTGTCGAACCTGCTGGCCGGCCGCGGAGGCAAGAACGTCGTCAAGGCTGTGCCCGACGTGCCCAACCTGTGGGTGATGCCGGTGGGTACCCAGCCGCCCAATCCGCTCGAGCTGGTCGAGGGCCCGGCCTTCGGGCTGTTGCTGCGCGAGCTGACGGCGAAGTTCGACCACGTGCTGATCGACTCGCCGGCAGCGGTGTTCGGCACCGATGGCGTGGTGATCGCCGCGCGCTGCGGGGCGGCGCTGGTCGTCGCCCGGCGCAATGCGAGCAAGGTGTCCAAGCTGCAGGACCTCGTGGCGTCGCTGCAGGCCGCGCAGACCCGCCTGGCCGGCGTGGTGATGAACGAGTACTGAGACCGGCCGAGGTCGCCAGGTGCTGCCGTCCGCCGCCCGACCGGGCCCCGCCGCCGAACCGTCGCACGGGTGGCCGTGGGGGCTGGCGCTGGCGGGCCTGGCGGCGCTGTACGGGCCGACCCTGGTCGACCTGGCCCGCACGGTCTGGTCGACCGACGAGCAGGGCCACGGGCCGATCGTGCTGCTGTTGTGCCTGTGGCTGTTCTGGCGCCAGCGCTCGGCCTGGGCGCCCGCCGCCGGCAGTGCGCCGCGTCCGGGCTGGGGCTGGGCCTGCCTGGCGCTGGCGCTGCTGATGTATGTGTTCGGCCGTTCGCAGCGCATCCTCAGCGTGCAGACCCTGTCGGCCCTGCCGGCCCTGACCGCGGTGCTGCTGCTGCTGCGCGGCCCGCGGGCGGTGCGGGGCGTGTGGTTCCCGCTGCTGTTCATGCTGTTCCTGGTGCCGCTGCCGGCCGCACTGGTCGAGATGGTGACCCAGCCGATGAAGCTGGCCGTCTCGTCGGTGGCGGCCAACCTGCTGTACGCCGTCGGCTACCCGGTGGCGCGCAGCGGCGTGATCCTGCAGGTCGGTCCCTACCAGCTGCTGGTGGCCGATGCCTGCGCCGGCCTGTACACGCTCTTCACGCTGGAGGCCATGGGCCTGCTGTACCTGAACGTCATGCGCTCGTCGTCCTGGCTGCGCAACGTCGTGCTGGCGCTGGCGGTCGTGCCGATCTCCTTCGTCGCCAACGTGATCCGCGTGATCGCGCTGTCGCTGATCACCTTCCACCTCGGCGACGCCGCGGGGCAGGGCTTCCTGCACGGCCTGGCCGGCATCGTGCTGTTCGTGACCGCGCTGCTGCTGATCGTCGCCTGCGATTCCCTGCTGCGCTGGGCGCGGCCGGCGGCCTGACGATGGCCTCCCGGGCCGCATCGCCGACCCGCCGCGCCGCCTTGATGGCGGCCTGCATGGCGGGGGCGGCCGTGCTGGGGCAGGCGATGGTCCCGACCCGCCACATGGCCGACCGGCGCGAGCCGTTCTCGCTGGCCACCGCCGTGCCGGCCCGCTTCGGTGGCTGGACGCTGGATCCGCGCGCGCGCGGCATCGTGGCCAACCCCCAGACCGAGGCCTTGCTGCGACGCCTGTACACCGAGACGCTGGAACGCACCTACGTGCGGGGGCCGGGCGAGCGCATCATGCTGTCGATTGCCTACGGCGCCGACCAGTCCGACGTCAGCCTGCAGATGCACTACCCGGAGGTCTGCTATCCCGCGCAGGGCTTCCAGCTGCGCAGCCAGCGGGCCGACCGGCTCGAGCTGCCCTTCGGCCGGCTGCCGGTGCGCCGGCTGGAGACCGTCTTCTCGACCGTCCGGCACGAGCCGGTGACCTACTGGACGGTGATCGGCGACGAGCTGACGATGAACGGCCTCGACAAGCGGCTCGCCGAGATCCGCCACGGCCTGCAGGGCGAGATCGTCGACGGCATGCTGGTGCGGGTCTCGTCGATCAGCAGCCAGACCGACGAGGCCTTCGCGCTGCAGGACCAGTTCATCCGCGACCTGCTGGGCAGCCTGTCGCCCGCCGCGCGCCGTCGTCTCGCGGCCCTGCCGTGATGACAGTCGGTTACATGCCCGCCCCCGACGGCAGCATTCGCTTACCAATTGCGCCAGGGCTGTCACGCCTGGGGGCCGCGCCCGCATGCATGATGCGCCGCTGGGTCGGCACCCCCCGAACAAGGGGGGGCCGCTGCAACCAGAACCACACGAGCGCATGCGATTGTCAGAGGGCCTGGCCGAGGGAGAACAGCACCGCTGCGCGGTGCGCCGCGCGGGTCGCTGGCGCGCATCGCGGGCCCTCGCGACCGGCCAGCTGGCCGCGTGGCTGGGGGGGGCGCTGGCCGGCTTCGGTGCCGGCGCGTGGGCCCAGGCGGCTTCGGCGCCGGCGAGTGCGTCCCATCGGTCCGGTGTCGGGCTGAACCTGTCGGGCTGGGCCTACTTCAGCCCTGACTTCCCGCTGATCGACCAGTTCAAGCGCAGCTCGGGCTGGCTGACCCAATGCGAGCCGAGCCGGGACGCGCGCTGCCGCGATTTCGGCCCCGATGCCGGCTCCTGGGACACCCGCGAGCAGGCCAAGCTCGAGCTCGACGCGCAGGGGTGGCCGCGCCGGCTGCCGGCCGCCGACGACCCGAACACCCGGTTCCGCTCGGTTGCGGTGCTGCTGTTCAACGGCAACGGGCGCACGCACCCGGCCGGCAAGTACGTCGTCACCTACAGCGGCAAGGGCGTGCTCGTGCATGACCTGGCGGGCCGCAAGATCGAACGCGAGTCCCGTCCCGGGCGTGACGTGGTCGAGGTGTCGAACCAGGCCGACGGCGGCTGGCGCATCGCCATCACGGCCACCGACCCGAAGGACCCGCTGCGCAACATCCGGGTCGTGCCGCCCGGTGGGGTCTGCCAGAAGGCGCCCGACCGCCAGGTCGAGTCGGCGGCCGGTTGCGAGCCGAGGACCGACGGGGCCTTCGTGCCCTTCGACCGCCTGGCGGCCGATCGGCTGTGGCACCCGCGCTTCCTGCAGGACCTGCGCGGCTTCCGGGTGCTGCGGTTCATGGACTGGGGCCAGACCAACAGCTCGCCGCTGCAGCAATGGGCCGATCGCCCCAAGCCCGACGACGCGCACTGGTCCGGCCCGGCCGGCGTGCCGCTCGAGGCCATGCTGGACCTCAGCCGTGTCACCGGCACCGATCCTTGGCTGAACCTGCCGATGCGCGCCAGCGACGACTACGTGCGCGGCTTCGCGCGCCTGCTGCGCGAGCGACTTCCGCCGGGACGGGTGGCGATCGTCGAATACGCGAACGAGCCCTGGAACCAGGCCTTTCCGGTGGCGAAGTGGATGCGGGACCAGGCGCTGGCGCGGTGGCCCGGCGCGGCAGCGCGGGCCGGCGGCGAGGACGCTCTGGCCGTCAATTGGTACGCCTGGCGCTCGGCGCGCATCTGCCAGATGGTCAAGGCCGAATGGGGTGGGCAGCCGGCGCCGGTGCGCTGCGTGCTGAACGGCCACGCCGCCAACCCCGACCAGCTGCGCGAGACGCTGGCCTGCCCGCAGGCGGCGGCCGAGCTGGGCGCAGCGTGCGCGAAGCGGGTCGATGCGCTGGCCGTGGCACCCTACTTCGGCGGCTACCTGGGCGAGCCGGCCATGCGGCCGCTGGTGCAGGCCTGGGTCAAGGACGCGGACGGCGGCCTGGGGCGGCTGTTCCAGGAACTGCTGGCCGAGGACGACCGGCACGCGCCGGTGCGGTCGCCGCTGCAGGGCCTGCACCGCGACGCACCGGTGGGCGGCGCGCTGGCCCAGTCGCGCGGCTGGATGCGCGGCGCCAAGGCGCAGGCCGACGCCTTCGGCCTGCCGCTGTGGGCCTACGAGGCCGGCCAGCACCTGACCATGCCGCCGGACGTCGACGACCCGGCCTGGCTGGCGCTGATCACCGCGGCCAACCGCGACCCGCGCATGGCGCGGGCCTACGAGCGCTGGCTGGCGGACTGGCGGGCGGCCGGCGGGCAGCTCGTCGTCTGGTTCAACCACATGGCGACCCCGTCCCGGTGGGGTGCCTGGGGCCTGAAGGAGACCCCGTCCTCGGATGCGGCGGTCAAGTGGCAGGCGGTGCGCGCGATGCGCGACCAGCTCGCCTGCTGGTGGCCCGGATGCGACGAATGACGCCCGTGCCGGCCATCCGCCTGACACGGCGCTTGAGGCCCCGATCCGCGAAAAAGCGCATGAAAAGCGGCCTGGTTGCCTTTGGTTTCAGAAGGATGGCTTTTCTTGCGGATGGCGGCTCACGGCGTCATCGGCCCCGTCGATCACTCCTTCGTCGCCCATGGGGAAGTTCGGTGGAGCGGCAGCCCGCCCTCTCGCCATGCCTGCATGGGATCCCTGTCTAAAGGTCCTCACCAATGAATCTCAACCTGATCGCTCGCCGCGCCGCGCTGATCGCCGCCGCGGCCCTCACGATGGCCGGCGCGTCGCACGCGGCCGGGATCCCCTCCAACCACGGCGTCGGCGTGAACCTCACCGGGTTCGACTACTGGTCGCCGGATTTCCCGACCATCAACCAGCTCAAGCGGGCTGGCGGCTGGCTGACGCAGTGCACCTATCCGAAGGATGCGGGCTGCACCAACTTCAGCAACGGCCAGAGCGGCTGGGACACGCTCGAGCAGTCCAAGCTGGTGCTCGACGCGCAGGGCTACCCGATGAGCCTGCCGGCCGCCAACGACACCAGCGTCAAGTACCGTCGCGTCTCGGCGCTGATGTTCCACGACGACAGCCGCGTCCACCCGGCCGGCAAGTACATCGTGCTGTACGAAGGCTCCGGCACGATCGAGTACAGCATGGCCGGCACCAAGGTCGCGACCGAGTCCAAGCCCGGCCGCGACGTCGTCAACGTGACCAACACCGACAGCAACGGCCTGCTGCTGACGATCAGCGCCACCGACCCGAACAACCACCTGCGCAACATCCGCGTGCTGCCGCCCGGCGGCGTCTGCAGCCTGGACCAGAGCCAGTTCGCGCTGACGACGGAAGAATGCGCGGCCCAGAACCTGGGCAGCCTGGTGCCGTTCGAGAACCTGAAGAACCGCTGGTGGCACCCGAAGTTCGTCGCCGACCTGAAGGGTTTCCGCACCATCCGCTTCCTCGACTGGAACCGGACCAACTCGTCGCCGCTGGCCAACTGGGCCGATCGACCCCAGCGTGACGACGCGATGTGGAGCGGCCCCGCCGGCGTGCCGGTGAACATGATGGTCAACCTGGCCAACGAGGTCGGCGCCGACCCCTGGATCAACCTGCCGCTGCACGCCACCGACGACTACGCGATGCGCTGGGCCCGCCAGATCAAGACGCTGCTGGCGCCGAAGCTGAACCTGATCGTCGAGTACAGCAACGAACCCTGGAACTACGCCTTCCCGGCCGCCAACTGGATGAAGGAGCAGGCTGCCGCGATGTGGCCCGACCAGGTGGCCAAGGGCGTCAGCGTCTACACCCTGCAGTCGAGCTGGTACGGCATGCGCTCGGCCCAGCTGTGCAAGATCGTCAAGACCGAGTTCGGTGCCGATGCCTCCCGCGTCAAGTGCGTCATGAACGGTTTTGCCCAGAACGCCTGGACCAGCGCCCAGGAGATGGACTGCCCGTACGCGCAGTCGATCATCGGCCAGGCCTGCTACAAGGTCATGGACGGCCTGGCGATCGCCCCGTACTTCGGCGCCTACATCGGTGACCAGTCGGTTCGCGGCACGGTCAAGACCTGGTACACCCAGCCCGACGGCGGCGTGAGCAAGCTGTTCGAGGAAATCCTCGGCCAGGATGCCAACGGCAACAAGGTCACCCCGCCGCTGTACGGCAAGACCAAGGATTCGTACATCGACGGCGCCGTGGCCCAGGCCAAGACCTGGATGCAGGCGAACAAGAACGAGGCTGCGGCCCGTGGCCTGCCGCTGATGTCGTACGAAGGGGGCCAGCACCTGGTGATGTACCCCGGCGACACCGACCAGCAGTGGCTGAACCTGATGACCGCCGCCAACCGCGACCCGCGCATGGGCACCGCCTACACCCGCACGCTGGCCGACTGGCAGGCCGTCGGTGGCCAGGTCTACACGCTGTTCAACCACGTGTACCGCCCGGGCAAGTACGGCGCCTGGGGCCTGAAGGAGACCCAGTACCAGGAGAGCAACCCCAAGTGGCAGGCGGTGCTGCCCTACCGCGACACCAAGCAGTGCTGGTGGCCCAACTGCACCCGCTGACGCGCACCCTCCCCGATCGACCGCCGGCCCCGTGCCGGCGGTTTTTTCTTGTGCGGCGGCCCGGCGGCCCGCCGCCTCAGCGCCCCATCAGCCGGTAGTAGCCCAGCCGGCGCGCGATGCGCTTGAGCCGCTGCGTGCCGTCGTACAGCGCGGGCGTGAGTTCCTCCAGCGGCACGGCCGGCAGGTGGCCGGCCACGTCGCGCGGCGCGGGCATGCGACCGAGGTCCACCAGCGTCGGTACCCACCACTTGGCGGCGCCGCCGCCGTGGAAGCACTTGATCCGGTCGAAGGGGTCCGCCCGCAGCAACGTGTGCCCGGCGACGCCGAGCTTGAGCAGCACGCGCTTCCACTGCGTGTTGCGCCAGCAGTGCCAGTGCTGCGGCGGCAGGTGTCCGCCGCCCTCGCGCATCACCAGTGCGGCCCAGACGATGGCCTCGACGTGCATCATGCGCGGCAGCTCCCGGCCGCCGAGCCGGCCGACCAGCCAGTCCAGCCAGGCCAGGTCGATGTTGCGCCGGGCGTGCGCCACGCCGATGTCCACGTGGTGCGCCAGCTTCACGCCGGCCGCATAGGCGGCGCGCACCACCTCGTCCGGCAGCAGGCAGCTGGGCGGCTGCCACATCAGCAGGATGCCGCGGTCCGGCGTGGGCTCGAAGCTGAACCGGTTCGGGAAGTACAGGTCCGGGTCGAGGATCACCATCTCCTGGCCCGGCTCGGCCATCAGCAGCGGATCGGTGATCTTGCGCCAGCACGGGTGGCCGAAGCGGAACGCCTGCAGGTGGGGCAGGCCGGCGAATCCGCTGGCGGCCAGGTCGTCGATCTCGGCCTGGGCGTGCACCGACCAGCGGTGGCCGGCCGGGTTCGGCGTGGCCTGCAGCGCGGCCTCGATCGCGGCGCGGTCGGCCTCGCCGTCGGTGATCAGCCGCAGCTGCAGCGGCTCGGCCGCGTTGGCGAACAGGCTGCGGAAGGCCAGCCGGGCATAGGGCAGCGAGCCGCTGCCGAGCACGCAGTACAGGTGGCGGACCGTGGCGGAGGACATGGGCGTGGCGTTCATGCGTGGGCGGCGGATCGTGGGGAGGGCGGGCTCGGCGCGAGGCAGGCGGGGCGGCTCAGGCCGGCCGCGGCGGGGCCAGCAGTTCGGCGTACAGCGAGAGCATGCGGTCGACCTTGATGTCCCAGTCGAACTCCTGCACGACCCGGCGTCGCCCCGCGGCGCCCAGGCGCTGCCGCAGCGCCGGGTCGCCGGCCAGGCGGGTCAGCCCGTGCGCCAGGCCCTGGACCAGCGCCTCGGGCGAGGTCGGCGGCACCAGCAGGCCGCATTGCTCGTCCAGGTAGTCGAGCGGGCCGCCCCAGGCGGTGGCCAGCACCGGCAGGCCGCAGGCCATGGCCTCCAGCACCACCGCGCCGCCGCACTCCCACACGCTGGGCAGCACCAGCGCCTGGCTGTGGCGCAGCATCTCGGCGGACTCGGCCTGCGTCTTCCAGCCGGCGAAGTGCACCTGGCCCGCGCCGCCGGCCGACTCGGCCAGCCGTCCCTGGGCGCGGGCGAGCGCGCGCAGCCGTTCGCCCTCGGGCCCGTCGCCGATCACCGTCAGGCTCATCGGCGTGGAGGCCGCGGCGAGGTCGAAGGCCTGCAGCAGCAGGTCGACCGCCTTCCAGTCGACCAGCCGGCCCATGAAGACGAAGCACGGCACCGGCGCCGCGTCGCCGGTCGCCGGCGCAGCCCGCCACAGCGACAGGTCGACACCGTTCTCCACCAGCAGCCGCGCCCGGGCACCGAGGCCGAGCGGCAGGGCGTGGCGCGTGCGCTCGTTGGCGACGAGCAGCGCAGCGGCGTGCGGTTTGCCGGGCCACAGGCGATTCATCGCGCCGGCCGCGAGCCGGCCCAGGTGGGCGGCGCGCGAGACCCAGGACCGGCCGGCGCGGCCGAAGCCCGGCGGGTATTCCATGCCGCCGTTCATCGGCCCGATCACCACCGGCACGCCGAGCCCGTACAGCGCCGAGGGTTCGCGCGGCGACACCGGCGTCGGCTGGTGCACCACCTGGATGCCGTGGCGCGCGATCAGCGCCCGGGCCAGCCGGCGCTGCGCGCGCTGGGTGGACAGGCGGGAGACGAAACCGGTGGTGAGGTAGTCGAGCCGCGCGGGCAGCCGCGACCCCCAGCGCCACATGCGGCGGTGGAGGTCGGTGTCCTCGATGAAGTGCATCCGGTCGAGCGCCTGCGGGAAGCACTGCTGCAGTTCGTCGCGCACGCGGGCATGGGTGAGCAGCCAGACCGGCACGCCGCGCCGCAGCAGCACCCGGAAGTGGTGCAGCGGCAGCGCGGCTTCGCCGCCGAAGCGCGCCGAGGCGTTCTCCGCCACGATCAGCACCCGCGGCCCCTTCGGCGCGGGGCCTTCGGCCGTCAGCGCGGGCGCCGGGCTCATCTAGCGGGTCGGCCGGGTGCCGAAGCCGGTGCGCCACACCAGGCCCAGCGTGGTG
>JABLTH010037230.1_pt1 | contig 19845 bp, 18 predicted proteins | sample 7875711 | NCBI WGS metagenome assembly JABLTH01 (sample SAMN14941262, study PRJNA633318) | bioreactor metagenome | isolation source: bioreactor | place: China | collected 2019-03-05 | reverse complement strand
GGCGCGCTGATCGGGCGCCGGCCGGGAGCGGCCCCCGGCGCCCCGGCAGGCCGTGGTGCCCCCGCCGATGCGCCGGTTTCGGCGTGGACGGGTGAGGCTCGCCCGAGCGGGGTGCGGGGCCTTCTGCCCCCTCACCCCGGCATCTCGCGGGCGGATCTCCGCCGATTCGCGAAAAACTTGCGGGTCGCGTGCCACAACCGCGCCGGCGCAGCCACTTCCCCAGTGACGGGCTCCGCGCCCCCGGCACATCCGGGCGCACCGGAGCCCCAGGGACTGCCAGCAATCAGGGGGTTGCTTCGATGTTGCGACGAGTGCGTCTTCTTCTTGCGGTCGCGGCGGCGGTCGGGCTCTCGGCGGGCTCGGCCAGCGCTGCGAGCATCGTCCGGGCGCAGATCCTCAATCCGCCGGCGGGCGGGAGCTTCTCGATCGGTGACTTCATCGACGTCCAGATCGCGTTCGACTTCCAGGATGCGAAGACGTTCGGCGGCGGAGTCGAGCTCCAGCTCCCGGCGGCGCTCGTCGAGGTGGTTTCGTTCGCCCTCGATTCGCGATGGGGCTTCGATCCCCGGGATCCGGCGTCGTCGTTCAGCCGCCCGCTTGGATTCTTCAACGAGCGTCCGAACGCGCTCGCCTTCGGCGACTTCAACCCGTTCCGGGGGCAGGGCAACGTGGGCCTGCTGCGGCTGCGCGCGATCGCGATGGGCGACGGGTCGGTGGTTCCCGGCCCGAACGACCAGCCGGCCGGGCCGTTCATCGACGAGAACGTCAACGAGATGAACGTCCTGTTCGAATCCGCGCGCTTCGCGATCGTCCCCGAGCCCGGCACACTGCTGCTGCTCGGCGCGGGGCTGCTCGGCCTCGCCGCGACGCGCCGCCCGCGCGCGTAACGCACCGCGAACTGCTCGATCGCGCGGCCGCCGTCCTGCGGGACGGTGGCCGCTTCGTTTGGGCGCGTGGCCGCGGCCAACGCCGCGCACTGGATTCACGCCGGGGCTGCGCGCGCCGCGCGAGCGGGCAGGCCCGGCGGCTCGGCGCGCGCTACCCGCCGGATGCGACGCGCTGCGACCTGCCCGGCTTCGCCTTCGCGGCCTTCGCCGGCTTCGGCGCCTTCTCGGGAGCGTCGAGCCTCGCGGCGAGGCCGAGCACGGTGTCGATGTAGGCGTCCGAGCGGTTGTAGTGCCAGATCACCTGCCGCTTCTCGGCCTGCGTGATGCCGGGCTTCCAGCCGTTCGCCGAGAGGTAGCGCGCGGCGGACGCCGCGGCGTCGTCGAGGTCGTAGAGGCTCACCGTTCCGTCGCCGTTGCCGTCGGCGCCGTAGCGCAGGTAGCTCGTCGGGAGGAACTGCGGGAAGCCAAAGGCGCCCGAGCCCGACCCGAGGATGTCGAGCGGATCGACGTGCATGCGGTCGGCGATCTCGAACGTCGCGCGCACTTCGGGGTAGAAGAGGTCCTCGAGGTACTTCGCGCGCTCGCGGGTTCGCTGCGCGAGCACCTCGTTGCGAACACCCTTCACGGTGGCGTTTCGCGCGAGGTTCATCTCGAGGTTGTTCGGCTCGTTCGCCATCGAGAGGCGGGCGAGGCGCCACAGGATGACGTTGTCTCCCGTGTTGCGGCCGCATCCGGTCTCGACGTGGAGGATCGCGGCCACGACGCTCGCCGGGACGTTCTGCGCCTTCTGGGCGTTCTCGAAGGCGCGCGCGTACTCGGCGCGGCACTGCTTCGCGAGCCGAACGCTCCCCGGCTGGAGGAAGTTGCGATACATCGAGTGCGGCTCGCGCGGCGAGAGGCCGAACGGGAGGCCGTCGAACTCCTCGAAGCGCGGGTCCTGGAAGGTGCGAAGCGCGCGCTCGCGGGGAACGCCGTCGCGCCCGAGCCGGTCGATGAGATAGCCCCAGCCGCGGTCGCCGACGTCGGCCACCGGCGCGGGCGGCTCGGGAGCGGGCGCCTCTTCCACCGGCGCCGAAGCGACTGCGGCCTCGTGCGGCTGCGACGCCGCGCAGCCGATCGCCAGCGAGCCTCCGATCGCGAGCGCCGCTGCAGGCGCCGCCCACCCTCTTCCGAGCCATCGATTCATGTCCACCTCTCCCTCACCCTGCATCGACCGGTAGCGCCTCGGGATTGCGTTGCAAATCGAACGCCCGGCCCGGCCCGTCGCGGGTCGCGGCCGCTCTGGCCGCCGGGCTCGCTGACGCTCGCCGGCAGCGGTCTTCGTTCGGCCGCGGACCGCCTCGCCGCGCGATCGCTTCGCAGCGCGAGCTAGCTTCGCTTGCAGACCCGCCTGTGGAGGATCCCCCGTGCGCACGCTCCGGCATCGAAGACGCGCCCTCGCCTCCGCGCTCGTCGTCCTCGCCGCATCGGCGGCGGCGCAGGCGCAGGACCGCCCGGCACGAACGCCGTCCCCGCCCGGTGCGCGGGTCTACTTCATCAGCCCGGCGCCCGGCGAGACCGTCACGAGCCCGGTGACCATCCGGTTCGGCCTCTCGGGGATGGGCGTCGCGCCCGCGGGCGTGCAGGCCGCGAACACGGGCCACCACCACCTCCTCATCGACGCGCCGCTGCCGCCGCCTGGCCAGCCGATCCCGGCCGACCGGCAGCACGTGCACTACGGCGCCGGCCTCACCGAGACGAAGATCGAGCTGCCGCCCGGAACGCACACGCTCCAGCTCCTGCTCGGCGACGACCGGCACGTGCCGCACGATCCGCCGATCGTTTCGGACCAGATCACGATCACCGTGCAGTAGGCGCCCGGCTACGGCGAGGCGCCGATCCGCCCGAAGATCTCGCGCAGCGTCTCGAGCGGCAGCTTCGGACGGCGTTCGAAGTCGAGCAGGCCGTTGCGCTCCTGCTGCACGTCGGTGAGCTGCGTCCAGACGAACCCCGAGAGCCCCGGGGTCTTCGAGATGCCCGCCGCGAGGTCGCGAAGCCGCGCCTCGAGCTCGGCGGGCGCGGCTGGAAGCTTCCCGTAGACGAAGAGCGGGCGCTCGGTGGCGGCCGCATCGGGCGCCACGTAGCCGATGCCGCCGCACTCGGTGAGGACGACCGGGCAGCCCGAAGGATCGGCCCCGGGCAGGACGCCCCGCTTCGGCCCGAGCAGCTCCGTGCTGCGCAGCACCTCCGCGTTCGGGTCGGCGAGAATCTCCTGCACGTGCCTCACCAGCGATTCGCCCGTCTCGGCGTAGCTGTGGATTCCGCGCAGGTCGCCCGCGCTCCACTCCCAGCCGTCGTTGCCGACGACGGGCCGCGTCGGGTCGAGCGCGCGCGTCAGCGCGGTGAGCGCCTCGACGAGCGCGCGCTGCTCGGGACGCGTGGCCTGTTGCCAGACGCCCCACGACTCGTTCATCGGCACCCAGCCGACGACGCACGCGTGCGAGCGGTCGCGCCGCACGAGCTCGGCCCACTCGCCCGCGAGCGCGGCGACGAGCGCCGTCGTGAAGTCGCGCCCGCTCGGCATCTCCGCCCACACCAGCAGCCCGAGGCGATCGGCCCAGGCGAGAAACCGCGGGTCCTCGGCCTTCTGGTGCTTGCGCACCATGTTGAAGCCCATCGCTTTCACGAGCTCGACGTCGCGACGCAGATCGGCGTCGGTCGCCGCCGCGTACCAGCCGCCCGGGAAGTAGCCCTGGTCGAGGAGGCCGCGCAGGTAGAGCGGCGCGCCGTTGAGGAGCAGCGCGCCGCCCTGCCACGAGAGCTCGCGCAGGCCGACGTCGGACTCGGCCTCGTCGAGAACGCGCCCGCCTCGAACGAGCTTCACGACGAGGCGGTAGAGGTGCGGATCGTCCGGCGACCAGAGGTGCGGATCCGGGACGGCGAGCGCGATGCGCGCCTCGGGCCGGTCGAGGCCGGGCGACGTGCCGCGCGCCACCTCTCGCGCGCCGTCGAGCAGCACGGCCTCGACGTCGCCGCCGAAGAGCGCGGCGTCGCACGCCGCGCCGAACTCGACGTGGACGGCGAGCTCGCGTGATCCCACCGCGTAGCGCGTCCACGCGCTCTCGATCGAGAGCTCCGGCAGCGGCTCGAGCCACACGCTCTGCCAGATCCCGGTGACGCCGTCGTAGTCGATGCCGGTGCCGCCCGCTCCTGCGATCTGCTTGCCGCGCGGGAGCGCCCACGTCGCGCGGTCCTCGGCCCGGATCACGACCTCGTTCTCGCCGGGCCGCAGCAGGTGCGCGACGTCGGCCGCGATCGGCGAGTAGCCGCCGCGGTGCGCACCGGCCTCGCGCCCGTTCACGAAGACGCGCGCCGCGCGGTCGCACGCCCCGATGCGAAGGACGACCCGCTCCGCGTCGAAGCCCTGCGGCAGCGCGAAGTGCCGCCGGTACCACAGCACGGGGTGAGGCGACCGGTCACCGATCCCCGACAGCTCGGCCTCGATCGGATACGGCACCACGATCCGCCGCGAAAAGGCGCGTCCGGCGTGCCAGCCGGCCGCGAGTCCCGCGCCGGTGTCGTCGATCTCGAGCTCCCACGGGCCGTTCAGGCACAGCCAGCGCGGCCTTCGCAGCGCCGGCCGCGGATACTCGCTGCGCGGGAGAGCGTCCACGTCAGCCGCGAAGCGCTTCGACCACGCGCAGGAAGTTCCCGCCGAGGATCTTCTGGATGCGCTCCGCGCTCCAGCCGCGCCGCAGGCACAGCTCGACGAGCCGCGGCAGATCGAGCGGCGACACGAGGTCGCGCGGCGGGCAGATCGCGCCGTCCCAGTCGCTGCCGAGCGACGCGTGGTCCTCGCCGATCGTCGTCACGATGTGATCGAGGTGGCGAACGACGGCCTCGGCCCTCCCGCCCCAGAACGGCTCTCCGAGAAAGCTCGACTGGTACATGACGCCGACGGTCCCGCCCGTCGCCGCAACGGCGCGGAGCTGCTCGTCGTCGAGGTTTCGCCAGTGGTCGGTGACGGCCTTCACGCCGGTGTGGGTGACCAGGAGCGGCTGCGACCGGTCATGGACGGCCACGGCGTCGAAGAAGCCCTCGCGGCTGATGTGCGCGAGGTCGACGAAGATCTTCTTCGCGTTGAGGCGCTTCACGTACTCCTTGCCGAGCGCCGTGAGGCCCTCCCCGCGCCGCGTCCACGTCGGCGCGCTCGTGACGCCGAGCCGCGAGGTCGAGAGGTGAACGAGCGTCACGCGCAGCACGAGATCGTCCGGGATGAGGTCGACGTCGTCCGCGTCGCGGTCGAGCGCGTTGCCGCCCTGGATCCCGATGAACGCGCCGTGGCGGCCGGCCGCCTTCGCGCTCCGGTACTCGGCCACGTTTCGGACGACCGCGAAGTCGTCGGGGACGCTCTCGAAGATCCCCTGCAGCCGCCGCAGGTTCTCGAGGAAGACCTCGGGGCGGCGGCCCACGCTTCGCAGCGGGTTGGTCGTGATCACCCAGATGCCGCCCGTCATGCACGCTTCGCGAACGCGCGGAAAGTCGACCATGCCGAGAAAGCGCGCGCCGAAGGGGCCGCCGCGGTGACGGCGGCGAAGGTCGTAGCCGAAGATCCGGTTCCAGATGAACGAGTCGAGGTGCAGGTCGATCACGTCGCTCGCGAGGTAGATCTCGACGGCCTCGCGCGAGATGCCGAGCGCGCGGGCCCAGGAGGCCGGATCGGATCGGTGGTCGGCGTAGAGCAGGCGCCGCATGGCGGCGCGCAGTGTACCGCGCCCCGTAGACTCGGCGCCCGGCCGGCCGCGCTAGGCGAACGCCTCCCGCGCGCGCAGCGCGAGGCCGCTCGCGACCGAGGTGAGCTCGGCGCCCGAGCGAAGCCGCTCCTCGCCGAAGCGCATCGCGAAGATCCGGCGCACGGCCGGCACGAGCGACGATCCGCCGGTGAGGAACACCCGGTCGACGTCGGCCGTTGCGGCGCCGGCGGCGCCGAGCAGGCGGTCGATGCACGCTTCGATCGCGGCCACCTCGCCGCCGATCCAGCCCTCGAACTCGCCGCGTCCGACGCGGGCGTCGATCGCGACGGGCCCGTCGCCGAAGACGAACGGCGCCTCCGGGCTCGCCGAGAGCGCGAGCTTCGTGGCCTCGACGGCGCGGTAGAGATGGAAGCCGAGGTCGTGCTCGACCACGTGCACCAGCGCGTCGAGCTTCCCGGGCTCGAGCGCCTCGCGCCGCAGGTCGAAGAGGAGCTGGAGGTTCTTGCGCTGCTTGAGCATCCCGAGGTGGTGCCAGCGCTCGAGATGCCCGTAGATCCACGCCGGAACGGGCAGCGGGCCGCCGCCGAAAAGCGAACGGAACTGCGTTCCGCGGCCGAGCGCGGGGGCCACGCGCTCGCGGACGATCCGTGCGTCGAACGCATCGCCCGCGACCGCAACGCCTTCCGTGGCGAGGATCTCGCGCGCGCCGCCCTGTCGCCGTGCGGAGGGGCCGAGCCGAAGGAGCGAGAAGTCGCTCGTACCGCCGCCGAAGTCGCCGATCAGGACCAGCTCGTCGTGGTCGAGGCTCTGCTCGTAGTGGTGCGCGGCCGCGACGGGCTCGTACTCGAAGACGACGTCGCGGAAGCCGGCCTCGCCGAGCGCGAGGCGAAGCCGGCGCAGCGCGAGCTGCTCGTCCTCCGGGCCTTCGGCGTTCGCGAACGCGACGGGCCTGCCCACGACGGCGCGCGTTCCGAGCGGGCCGAGCTCGGCCTCGGCCCGGCGGCGCAGGTCGCGCAGCAGCCACGCGATCAGCGTCTGCAGCGAGACCACCGTTCCGAAGACGCTCGTCGAGACGAAGAGGCGGCTCGCGAGAAAGCTCTTCGTCGACTGGATGAGCCGCCCCTCGCCTTCGGCCTCGAGGTAGCGTGCGATCGCCGCAGGGCCGGCGAAAGGAACCAGACGACCGCTCGGCTCGCGGGCGTCGGGATGAAAATAGAGGATCGAACGGAAGGTCTGCGCCAGCGCGCCGCCGTCGCCGAAGCGAGCGAGCGTCGGCGAACCCTCGCCGCTCGCGACGGCGAGCGCGCTGTTCGTGGTGCCGAAGTCGAGGCCGACGGCGAGCGGCACGGGCCCTCCCGGCCTCCGAGCATGCCCTACTTCGCGGCCTGCGACTCCATCGGGACGAGGCGGAAGCTCTTCACGACCCTCTCGTAGACCGGTCCCCACTTCGCGAACTGGCCGTAGGTGCCGGTCAGGCCCACCGTGTACGCGCTCTTGTTGCCGTACGACTTGATGTGCCAGCGGTGGATCTCTCCCGCGGCCGGCTTGTCCACCTCCTTGAACCAGTACGTGTTGCCGTCGTACGCGTACCCCTTCTTGCGGTCGAAGTCGACGAGGTCGTGGTAGTCGGGATCGGGCGACGACATGTTCTGGAGCTCGGATTTCTTGTTCGCCGCGTAGATCACCTTCGACGGCACGTCCGGCATCCACGCCCAGTTCACGTAGATGCCGAGCGCGGGCTCGAGCGGTCCGCTGCCGTCGGCCCCGGGCTGGTAGAGGAACGTCGTGGTCTTGTCCTCGTCGCGGAGCTGGAAGCCCGGCGGGATCTCGAGCGCGAAGCCGTACTTCTTGCTCTGATACTCCTGCCAGCCCGGCTCGAGGCCCCGTGCGCCGCCCGCGGCCATCCCCGCCACCAGCACCGCCGCCGCGGCCGCGATCCGCCTTCGTCCCGCCATCGATGCCCTCCTCCCGCTTCTCTTCGTCGGCCCTCCCATCGGCGCTCCGGGAGCGCGGCTCAACCGGGCTACACTGCGTCGCCGACTCGCCGGCGGGGCGTACCCGCTCCGGCTGGCCATCATGAAACACTCGCCAAACCGGGGACTTCGCATGCGACCCCTGTGCTGGAACTTCGGGGATCTGCTGAGCGGCGTCGACGGCGCCCTTGCGCCGGACGGCCTCGCGCTCGCGCACGGCGCACGCCGCGTGTCGTGGGGCGAGCTGCGGCGCCGGAGCAACAACCTCGCCGCCGCTCTCCTCGCCCGCGGCGTCTCGCCCGGCGACCGCGCTGCGCTCTATCTGCGCAACTGCACGCAGTACGTCGAGACGCTGTCCGCGTGCTTCAAGGCGCGGCTCGTCCACGTGAACGTCAACTACCGCTACCTCGACGACGAGCTCCGCTACATCCTCGACGACTCGGACGCGCGCATCGTCGTCTACGGCGAGGAGTTCACCGATCGCGTCGAGCGCGTGCGCGGGCGGCTTCCGGGCGTCCTCGCGTACGTGCAGGTCGGAGGCGCTCCGGCGCCATCCGCGGAGGGCTTCGAGGATCTCGCCGAGACCGGGAGCGGAGAGCCGCTCGACATCGCGCGCTCTCCGGACGACCTGCTCTTCGTCTACACGGGGGGCACGACCGGCATGCCGAAGGGCGTCATGTGGCGCGCGGGCGACCTCTGGGGTGCGCTCGGCGCGGGCCGCAACGCCGTCGCGAACGGCGGCGTCGCGCCCGCGACGCCCGAGGCGCACGTCGAGAACGTTCGGCGCTTCGGCGTCGCGCCGGCACAGATCCCCGCCTGCCCGCTCATGCACGGGACGGGCCTTTTCACCGCGATCGGGAGCCTCACCGGCGGCAGCCCCGTCGTGACGCTCGAGTCGCACGCGTTCGACGCCGCCGAGCTCTTCGACACCATCGAGCGTCACCGCGCGGGATCGGTCGTCATCGTCGGCGACGCCTTCGCGCGCCCGATGCTGAAGGCCCTCGATGAGAACCCCGGGCGCTGGGATCTCTCGTCGCTTCGCCTCGTCGTCTCCTCGGGCGTCATGTGGAGCCGCGAGGTGAAGCAGGGCCTCCTCGCGCACCACCCGGGCATGATGCTGATGGACGCCTTCGGCTCGTCCGAGGCGGTCGGGTTCGGCAGCTCGGTGACGACCGCGGGCGGCGGAACGCGCACCGCGAAGTTCGTGATCGGCGAGAGCTGCAAGGTGTTCACCGAGGATCACCGCGAAGTGGTCCCGGGTAGCGGCGAGCGCGGCTTCATCGCCCGCCGCGGGCCGATCCCGCTCGGCTATCACAAGGACCCGAAGAAGACCGCAGAGGCGTTTCCGGTGATCGGCGGCGTTCGATACGCGATGCCCGGCGACTGGTGCACCGTCGAAGCCGACGGCACGCTCACGCTTCTCGGGCGCGGCAGCGTGTGCATCAACACCGCCGGCGAGAAGGTCTACCCCGAGGAGGTCGAGGAGGCGCTCAAGACGCACCCCGACGTCGAGGACGCGCTGGTCGTCGGTCTCCCCGACGAGCGCTGGGGCCAGGCCGTGACGGCCGTCGTCGAGCTGCGTCCCGGGAGCGCCTTCGACGAGGAGCGCCTGCGCGCGTACGTGCGAGAACGGCTCGCCGGCTACAAGACGCCCAAGCGTGTCGTTCCCGTCGGCCGCATGTTCCGTGCGCCCAACGGGAAAGCCGACTACAAGGCGGCCGCGGCGCACGCCGCAGCGTCGCTCACCGGCTAGCTGCGGCCTCCTCCGGCCTCGGCGGCGGCGCCCAGCCGACTTCGATGCCGAGCTTCTGCATCTTCGTGTAGAGCGTGCGGCGTCCGATGCCGAGCGCCCTCGCCGCCGCCGAGCGGTTTCCGCGGCAGTCGCGGAGCGCCTGCGTGATCCGCATCGCGGTCGCGAGGTCCACCCACTCGTCGAGGCGCAGCGCGCTCTGCCCGCGGCTCTCCGCGGCTCGGTGATGAAGCGTGCCGAACAGCGACTCGATCGCCGCCGCGGCCGCCTGGGACTCTACCGTGTCGTTGGTCTTCCAGTACATGCGACGTCCGTGCTGCTGGGAGGTTCGATTCCGGCGGCGCGCACCCGCACGCCGCCCTTCGCAAGAGGGAAGCTCGCGATCGGCACCTGTCCAGCAGTCGGCGCAGGTCTAGAGCGGCGGAGGGGCTCCGCCGCTGACGCCGAAGTCAGCGTTCAGCAGCCGGGCGGCTTCGACGACGTCGCCGGTCGTGGCGAAGTCGACGGTCGGATAGTTCGGGAAGTGGCCGGACTCGCGCCAGCACTGCCGTGCGCGCTCGATCAGGAACGGGTCCGCATTGGTGACCGGAGCCTCGCCGGGGACCGACGTGTTGCGCGTGAGAAAGTGGTTGAGGATGAAGAGCCCGTTCGAGGTGCGGCCGCGGTTCGGCGCGCACGTGAAGTCGCTGCGGTACAGGTTCGTGAAGTGCGTCTCCCACGCGACCGACCACACGTACACGAGCCAGTCGGGAGCCGGCGACGGGCGGTTGTCGGTGAGCACGACGAGGCGCCGTCCCGACTCGACCATCTCGCGCAGCGTGGGCCACGGCGTCCCGGGGATGTGATCGAGCGCGTACGGCGTGAGGCCGCTGCGGTCGAAGGCCGCCGCGGTGAGGGCCGGCGTGATGTAGCTCTCGAAGATGATCGTCAGCACCTCGCCGGGGTGCGTGTCGAGGAAGACGCGCAGCTCGGCGAGGCCCGCGTCGAGCGGCCGCCGCGCCCAGGTGCAGTCGGCATGACACAGGAACGTCTCGGCGGGCTCGATCGTTCCGTTGCCGTCTGCGTCGTACGGCCAGGCGTCGAGCATGAACCCGCGGACGCCGTACGCGAGCTGCGCCGGCATGTCGTCCCACTGGTTGAAGTAGAGCGTGTAGAGCGCCCAGGTCGAGAACGCATTGTGCGCGGTCGCGTACGCGACCTGGTCGTAGCGGCGGTCGCAGAGCGCGGGCGAGCCGTTGCACACGCGCTTTCCGTAATCGGGCGCGAGCGAGAAGACGTCGCCGCCGTCGATGCGGCCGTCGCCGTTGGTGTCGGCGACGGCGCAGCCCGGCGCTGCCGCGAGATCGGCGCCCACGCACGCGAGCGCGAGCTCGACGTCGCTCCTACCCACCCATCCATCGCCGTCGAGGTCGGGCGCGGCCGCCGGGACACACCCCGCGAGCGGAAGAACGAGCGTCGCGAGCAGGAGGCGCAGCGAGCGAGTCATGGTTGCCTCGAATCGAATCCGTGTCTCACGCATCCTACCGGATGCGGCGGCGAGGCGGTCCGGCAAGCGTGGGCATTTCAGGGCGTCCTCGCCGTCTGCCGGCAACGGGCCGGCAACACGCGCTGCAAGTCGAGGACGCGCGCGAGGCGCCACGGGGAGCTTTCAGGTACGTCGCTGAGAAACCGAAAGGCAGTGGGCCGCAGCCGGCCCGTAACGGTAGGCTGCGCGGCCGGGAGGGACCCCGCATGCGAGACGATCAGCCGCGGCCGGACGGCGCCGCAGTCCAGCACGCCGTTCGCCGCTGGGGCGCGACCGCCTTCGCGTTCGACGTCCTCCAGAGCCCCGAGCAGTACGACTTCTTCGCTTCGCGGTCCGTGCCGGGGGCGCTCGTCCCGTACCGCGTGGTCGGGCGCACGGACGTGGTGGTCGGCGAGGCGCTCGCGCCCGCGGAGCGGATGGCGGACGTCGTCGCCGAGTTCGCGATCGCGCGCCGCGCCGCGGGGCGCCGAATCCTCGGCTTTCTCGCGAGCGAGGCGTTTGCGAAGGCGGTCGTCGCGCAGGGCGGCGGCGCCGCGCAGCTCACCGCGGAGCCCGAGATCGACCCCGCGACCTACGAGCCGAGCGGCGGGAGCGCGAAGAAGCTCCGCGCCTACGTGCGCCGGCTGCGCCGGGCCGGGATCGACGCCTGCGAGCTGCCGCGCATGCGCGTGGCCCCGCCCGAGCTGCGGCGCTCCGTCGAGACGCTCACGCGCGACTGGATCGCGCGCGGTACCGCGAGGCGCGCGCACTTCCTCGAGGTGGACGCGTGGAAGCGGCTCGAGGAGAAGCGGCTGTTCGCGGTCTTCGACCCCAAGGACGCCGAGCGCTTGTTCGCGCTGCTGATCGCTCATCCGGTGTACGCGGAGAACGGCTGGCACCTGTGCCACCTGATCCGCAGCCCCGGTGCGCCCAAGGGCGTGAACGAGCTCGCCGTGATGGCCGCCATCGAACGGCTCGCCGACGAGGGCGTTCGCTACGCGACGTTCGGCCCCTTCGCGGTGCCGCACGCGGGCGAGTTCCTCGGCTTCTCACCGCTCATGGAGCGCTTCATCCGCGGCGCGTACGAGCTCGCGGCGACGGCCGGCGGCTACGCGGGGTCGGTCGAGTTCTACCGCAAGGTGCAGGCGGGGCCGTGGCTCCCGCGATACATCGCGTTCGCACCGCGCGGCGTGGCGCTGCGGCCCTTCCTCACCGCCGCGCGCCTCACGCACGCCCTCGGCTTCCTCTCGCGCGAGTAGGCGACCGGGCCGAGACGCCCGCCCGCGGTGGACCGTCGAGCTGGGCGCGCGGGACGAGCTCAGACCGGCGCGCGCGGCCCCCGCACGCTGCGGGCCGTGCCGGCTTCGCGCGTCCGGCGACGCGCGCCGCGGCGAGCTCGACACATCTGTGCGAGCGGCTCCGCTGCGAGCGGCGGGCTCACGACGTAGCCCTGCACTGCGTCGCAGCCCAGGTCCTCGAGGACGCGCAGCGTCCCGACCTCCTCGACCCCTTCGGCGACCACGCGCAGTCCGAGGCCGTGGCCGAGCTCGACGATCGAGCGGACGAGCCGCGACTCGCGCCCGCCCGGGCCCATTCCCGCGACGAAGGAGCGGTCGATCTTGATCTCGTCGACCGGAAGGCGCCGCAGCCGCGCGAGCGACGAGAAGCCGACGCCGAAGTCGTCGAGCGCGATCCGGGCCCCGAGCGTGCGCAGACTCTCGAGAGCGCCGCGCGCTGCGTCCGGTTGGTCCATGAGCGCGCTCTCGGTGATCTCGAGCGTGAGCTCGCGCGCCTCGACGCCGTGCGCGGCGAGAAGCGCCTCGAGCGCCGCGGGAAGATCGGGGGCCGAGAGATCGAGCGCCGAGAGGTTGACGGCGACGCCGACGCGCAGCCCTCGCTCGCGCCAGGCGCGCATCTGCTGCAGGACCTCGGCGAGAACCCAGCGCGTGAGCGGCTGGATCTGCCCGGTCTGCTCCGCGAGCGGAATGAACTCGCCCGGATCCGTCGCGCCGAGAGCGGGGTGTCGCCAGCGAAGCAGAGCCTCGGCCTGCTCGATCGTCCGCCGGCGCAGCTCGAGCTTGGGCTGGTACGCGAGCGCGAGCTGCCCGCCCGCGACGGCGTCTCGCAGCGCGTGAACGATCCCGAGGCGCCTCCTCTGCCGCTCTTCCTGTCCGCTCTCGTAGACCGCGACGGGGCGCTGCGTCTCCTTGGCCTGCCGGAGCGCGAGCTCGGCGCGACGAAGCAGTGTCGCGGCGTCACCGCCGTGGTCGGGGTGGATCGCGACACCCGCGCGAACGCGCAGCGGGATGCGAAGCCCATCGACCTCGACTTCGCGAACGATGCGCGCGACCAGCCGCTCGGCGTCCTGCTGCGCCGTCGCCGCGCCGGGCCGCGCGAGAAGGACGAAGAACTCGTCGCTTCCGAACCGCGCAACGGTCTCGCCCGGGCCCACCTCGCGGGCGAGCCTTCGCGCCACCTCCTGCAGGACCGCGTCGCCCGCCGCGTGACCGAGCGCCGCATTGAGCGCGTGGAACCGCTCGAGGTCGAGCATCACGAGCGCGAGGACGCCGGTGCGCCGGGCCGCGAGCGCGGCCTCGAGGCGCGCATGGCCGAGGCCGCGGTGCGCGAGACCCGTGAGCGCGTCGTGCTGCGCGGGATGGAGCCTCGCGTGCCGCCCGTCGCGCATCCTGCCCCCTCGCAGCTCCTAGCGGCACGATCGGGCGTTCCCTTGAGAAGATCCGAGGCTCCTCCCTCGGGGCCCTGGCGACTCACCCCGGCGGCTCCGTCGGTCGATACGAACCGGAGCGCCCAGCCACCCGCAAACGGAGCCCCCCCGGAATGCCCAAGCCGACCCCCGCGAGCCGGCGCTCGCCGCGAGGAGCCCGCGCAGCGAAGCCCGGAGACCGGGAGAAGGCGCTACCGGCGAAGGGCCACGCCGCGCGAGAGCGCCGGGACTCCGGCGGCGCGCGGCGAGCCCGCACCGTGCGCCGGGCCGCCGAGACCGCGCTGCGCGAGAGCGAGGAGCGCTACGCGCTCGCGGCCCGCGCGGCCAACGACGGCCTCTGGGACTGGAATCTCGCGACGGGGCGCGTCTACTACTCGCCGCGCTGGAAGACGATGGTCGGCCTCGCCGACGATGACGCCGCCGACACGATCGATCTCTGGCTGGACCGCGTGCATCCCGACGACCGCGACCGCGTACGGGGCGACCTCGACGCTCACCTCGCCGGTCAGTCCGACCACTTCGAGAGCGAGTTCCGGATCCGGCATCGCGACGGAAGCCATCTCTGGGTCCTCTCGCGCGGCCTCGCGGTCTTCGACGACGCGCGGCGCGCCGTTCGAATGGCGGGCTCGCAGGCCGACGTCACCAAGCGAAAGCTCGCCGAGGAGCGGCTGCTCCACGACGCCTTCCACGACGCGCTCACCGGGCTTCCCAACCGCGCGCTCTTCATCGACCGCGTGAGCCGCTCGCTGTGGCGCGGCCGCCGGCGCGAGGACTATCGCTTCGCCGTCGTCCTGCTCGACCTCGACCGCGTGAAGCTGATCAACGACAGCCTCGGCCACCTCGCGGGCGATCGCCTCCTCGTGGCCGTCGCGCGACGCATCACGCAGTGCCTGCGCGCAGCGGATTCCGCGGCGAGGATCGGCGGCGACGCGTTCGCGGTGCTCCTCGACGACCTCGGCGACCCGTCGGACGCGATCCGTGTCGTCGAGCGCCTGCAGCAGGCGATCCACGACCCCGTCTCCGTCGGCGGCGAGGAGGTCTACAGCACCGCGAGCATCGGCATCGCGTTCTGCAGCGACCGCTACGACGCCGCCGAAGAGATGCTGCGCGACGCCGACACGGCGATGGACGCCGCGCGAGCCGCGGGCGGAGCGCGCTACCAGATCTTCGATCGGCGCATGCACGAGCGCGCGGTCTCGCGTCTGCAGATCGAGAGCGCGCTGCGGCGTGCGGTCGAGCGCGAGGAGTTCCGGGCGTACTACCAGCCGGTCGTCTCGCTCGCGACGGGCCGGCTCGCGGGCTTCGAGGCGCTCCTTCGCTGGGAGCATCCCGAGCGCGGGATCGTCGAGCCCGGCGAGTTCATCCCGGTCGCCGAAGAGACCGGCCTCATCCACCGGCTCGGGCGCTGGATCCTGCGCGAAGCCTGCGGGCAGATGGCGCGCTGGAGCCGCGAGATCGAGGGCGCCGGGCAGCTCGCGCTCAGCGTCAACCTCTCGGGCCGTCAGATCGCCGAGGCGGATCTCGTCCCCCGCGTGGTCGATCTGCTCGGCGAAACGGGCCTCGAGCCCGGCCGTCTCACGCTCGAGATCACGGAGTCGGCCGTGATGCAGGACGCCGAAACGGCGGGCGAGCGGCTCGCCGAGCTGCGCGCGCTCGGCGTCGGCGTCAGCATCGACGACTTCGGCACGGGCTACTCGTCGCTCTCGTACCTGCACCGCCTTCCGCTGACCGCGCTCAAGATCGATCGCACGTTCGTGTGGGCGATGGGCCCGTCCGCCCGCGAGACGACCATCTGCCAGGGCATCGTCGCGCTCGCGCGCGGCCTCGGCCTCACCGTGATCGCCGAGGGCATCGAGACCGAGGAGCAGCGGGCGCAGATCCGCGAGCTGCGCTGCGAGTACGGCCAGGGATACCTGTTCGCCCGGCCGCTGCCGGCCGCAAAGGCGCTCGCCCTGCTGCAGAGCGGCCCGCGCTGGTGAGCTAGGCTCGCGGCGGGAGGAGAGCCCGAATGATCGCTCCCGGAACGGCGGCGCCCGACTTCGCGCTCGCGGATCATCTCGGCCGCAAGGTGCGCCTCTCGGACTTTCGCGGCCGGCATCACGTGTGCCTGCTCTTCTATCCGCTCGACTGGACACCCACCTGAAGCACGGAGGTCCCGGCCGCGGAGGCTCTGCTTCCGCGCTTCCGGGATGCGAACACCCAGGTTCTGGGTGTCAGCGTCGACAGCGTCTACAGCCATGCGAACTGGGCCCGCGATCTGGGCGGCGTCTCGTTTCCGCTGCTCTCCGATTTCGAGCCGAAGGGCGCGATGGCGAGGAGCTTCGGGGTGTATCTCGACGGCCCGGGCATCACCGACCGCGCGACGATCGTGATCGACAGCGCGGGCGTCGTCCGGCATGCGTCGTCGGTGGGCCCCGGCGGTCAGCGCAATCTCGAGGAGCTCGCGGCGCTGTGCGCCCGGATCGACCGCGAGGCCGGAACGCCCGTCGTTCCGTTCGCGAGGGGCGCGGGTCTCGCGAAGGACGCCGTGCTCTACGTGAAGAGCCGCTGCGGCTTCTCACGCGCAGCGCTCCTCGCGCGCGACAACCTCCACCTCGGCGAGACGCTCGCGGTCCGCAACGTGACCGAAGACCCGGCCGCACGCGCAGATCTCGTCCGGATCGCGGGCAAGGACCAGGCCCCGTGCCTCGTCGCCGGCGGGTCGGCGAAGCTCGAATCGGCCGAGATCATCGCCGCGCTGCGCGACGCCGCGCTCGGGCCGCTCGCCTAGCGGCGCCTGCGAGACGCGAGAAGAGCGAGGCCGAAACCGGCGAGCGCGAGGCTCGCCGGCTCGGGAATCGTCGTCACGGCGTACGTTCCGCCGGCGCTTCCCGACCCGTAGCTGAGTGAGCTCGACGACGAGCTGCTGCTGCTCCACGTGCCGCCGCTCGCATCGAACGCCTGCGAGCTGTACGTGGTGCCGAGGATCGGCACCGTGACGCTCCCGCTGGCGTAGAAGTGGATGGCGAGATCGGAAACCGCCCCGCCGAGGACGATGGCCTGCACGCTGAGGGCCGACGAGCTGGTGCCCGGCGGGAACACGAACACCGGAACGAGCGTCGACGAGACGTCGTAGCTGCCGTCGGTCGCGAGCTGCGCCGAGTCGATCGTGAAGCTCTTGAGGAACGTCGCTCCCGGCGGCATGGCGATGCAGAAGGCACGGAGGCAGCTCTGGCCGTGCGTCGTGAGGTAGTCGACCTGCACGGCCACCGGGCTCGCGATCGCCTGCGCCGACCCCAGCACGCTCCCTGCCGCGACGGCGAGCAGCCCCGCTCCGATGCGCCGAACCAGGCCCATGCTGCGCCTCCCTCCGGCCACGTCGTGCGCGGCCCATGCTCCGGGAGTGGGCAGGAAGGCGAAAAAGTGTCAGGTCACGGCTTGCGCGCGATGAATCGTCCCTGCGCGATCTTGCCCGCGTGGGCGAGCTGCTGCAGGAACATCATCTCTCCCGCGACGCCAGCCACTGCGTCGCCGTCGAAGCCGAGGACGCGAAGCGCATCGTACGTGAGCTGCATGTCGACCATCTGGAGGTAGAGATCGACGTACGGCGCGAAGCGACCGGTGTCGGAAGCCTCGGTCACGTTGCAGCCGCTCTTCTCGAGCAGGCCGCGATAGTCGGCGATGCTCGCGAGCGTCGGGAACTTCATGAAGCGCAGGTAGCGCTCGGCCTCGGCGTCCGAGAGCCCGGCCGGGCCCTCCACCCAGTCGGTGAACGCGATCACGCCGCCCGGCCGCACGATGCGAGCCGCTTCCGCGATGAGGCGCGGCTTGTCCTCGACGTAGCACCAGGCGTCCTCGCCCCACACGAAGTCCGCCTGCCCGGCCGGAAGGCCGCTCGCGCACACGTCGGCGAGCTCGAACGTGATGCGGTCGGCGAGACCCTCGTCCTTGCAGCGCGCGCGCCCGCGCTCGACCATCGCCTTCGTCGCGTCGACGCCCGTCATGCCGGCGACGCCGCGGAAGCGAACGAGGAAGCGCATCCCCGCGCCGTTGCAGCAGCACAGATCGACGCCGCGCTGTCCGGCGCCGATTCCCGCGCGATCCGCGAGATCCATCGACGACTTGAAGCCGCCCATGTGGATCTGCTGGCCCATGATGAGCTCCCACAGATCGCCTTCGGCGCCGCTGTAGACGGCGTTGACGTCGGAGAGATGGACACTGGCGAGCGTCTTCACGGTCGTTCCTCCGGTCTTTGGCGGCGGGCCACGCCGCCGAGCTCGAATGCTCGCCGAGCCTCTCGCGGTGCTCCTATGACCCGCGTCATAGCTGCGGGACGAAGCGCGCGGCACACGACACTCGGCGGGCGGTGCGCGCCCTATCCTGCCCGCCGGAGCGAACGTCGCGGGGAGAACATGCGTCGGCGAAGCGATCTCGCGGCCAGCCTTCCGATCCTCGCCTCCGCGCTGCTCTGGGGAACGCTCTGGGTTCCGCTGCGCGCGCTGCAGGCGACGGGCGATCGCGCGCCGCTGCTGACGGCGATCGGCTTCGTGCTTCCTCTCGCGGCGCTCACGCCCTTCGCGATCCGTCGCTGGCCGCAGCTTCGCCGCGGAGGCCTCGCGCTCGGCGCCGCCGGCCTCGGCCTCGCGCTCGCGATCGCGCTCTACGCCGAGGGACTCGTTCGCGGGAGCGTGTCTCGGGTGGTCCTGCTCTTCTACCTGATGCCGGTCTGGACCACGATCTTTGCGCGGCTTCGACTCTCACAGCCGATCACGTCGCGGCGCATCGCATCGATCGGCCTCGGGCTCGCCGGCCTGCTGGTCGTCTACGGGCCCGGAAGCGCCGGCCCCGCAGCGAGCACGGCCGGCGACTGGATGGGCCTCGCCGCGGGCGTGTGCTGGGCGGCGACGATGGTGCTGTTCCTGCCGGCGGCGGGGCAGACGCCGTTCGACCGCGTCTTCGCGCAGTTCGCCTTCCTCGCGCCGGCGTATCTCGCCGTTCGCCTCGCGCCCGGGGCGCAGGCCGCCGCCGCGTCCGAGCCGCTCGCGGGAGCCCCGCCCTTGCCGCTCGGCTGGGTGCTCGCGTTCGGGCTCGCGTGGATGCTGCCCGTCGTCTGGCTCACGATCTTCGGCGCGAGCCGTCTCGAGCCGGGCCGCGCAGCGGTCCTCTTCATGCTCGAGATCGCGGTCGCGCTCGGCTCGGCGGCCGTGCTCGCCGGCGAGCCGTTCGGAGCGCGCGAGGCCCTCGGCGCGGCGCTCATCGCGGGGGCCGGCCTCACGGAGCTGATGCCCGTTTCACGGCCGGCCGAGACCGGCGGCGAGGCGGGCTGACGCGGCCCGCGGCGAGCCGGTCACCCGGCGAGGACAAGGGTTTTCCCCGGCAAATCGAGCCCAAGCCGGGAGATTCCTCGCCGAATTGCCACCAACAACCTTGTAAGTCCCACTTCGAGTTGCGGAACGCAGCGGAGATACTCCGCCCGCATTCCCGCACACACGCCGCGCTCGAGAGCGCGCCGGAGCAAGACGAAACAGGGGGAGGAAATCGAGATGTTGAGACCTGCGCTGATTGGCATTGCAGCCGCCGCCTTCGCCGCACCGCTCGCCGCCCGCGCGTCCGTAATCGGGCCGCTCGCGAACTTCGACGTCGTGAACGACACCGGGAAGCCCGCCTACGGCTTCGAGATCGAGATCGAGGATCCGAGCTTCGATCACACGAAGGTGACGAGCGTCTTCGGCTACGACCGGGTCTTCCCGCAGGTTTCGCAGGACCCCGGTGCGGTGGTCCGGTTCGGGAAGCCCGTGATCACGGACGTTCCGGGCGCCGGCGTGCGCATCACGTACGGCGGTACCGTCGGCTCCGTGTTCACGCCGTCGGGCGCGTTCAACACCCCGGGCGAGAGCTGCTGGCCGGGCGCGAATCCGGGCTGGCAGGCCAACCCGTGCGACCACTACGGGGTGAGCACGATCGGCCAGCCGGCGAAGACCTCGTATCGCTGGCTCGTCGAGAGCTCGCCGGGAAGCGGCACGCTCGTCGGCCAGCAGGCCGGCATCCCGGCCGTGAACTTCGCCTACACCCCGCCCGCGCCGCCGCCCGCTCCTGGCCTCCCGCCCGTTCCGGCGCTCGTGAACGTGGTGGTGCAGGCGGTCGCCCCCAATCCGGAAAATCCCGAGAACCCCGAGCTCTGGGGCGAGCCGTTCTGGGTGAAGATCTTCACGACGAAGGTCGGCCACGAGATCGACCTCGGAGACCTGCTCCGCGGCGATCCGGATCAGGAAGCAGCCGAGGTCGAGACCGAGT